>MPMD02308289.1_pt1 | contig 82384 bp, 114 predicted proteins | sample 1617291 | NCBI WGS metagenome assembly MPMD02 (sample SAMN05944810, study PRJNA350692) | marine metagenome | biome: marine; feature: ODZ; material: water; isolation source: 120 m water sample filtered on 30 um supor filter | place: Pacific Ocean | collected 2012-04-09 | depth 120m m | reverse complement strand
TCCTCGGAGATCGACAGCCCGCCCTTCTCGAGGGCCTTCAGGAGGCGCGCCTGGAAGGCGGCGGACTTCTCCGCCTCCTCCTTGGCAGACTTCCGGAGCTCGGCCACCTCCGCCTCGAGGCGGGCGGTGCTCGGCCCGGCCGGGGCGACGACCTGCTGGAGCAGGCGGTACAGCTCCTCGCGGTGCTGCTCGTCCCAGACGAACACCACCTCCTTCGAGTGGCACGCGAGCGCGACCGCGTCCTCCAAGAACACCCTCGTGTTCTTGGACTTCGTGATCTTCACGTCCGCGTACGGGTGGCGCCAGAACCACCCGTCGTAGCCGACTTCGCGGATCTTGCCGGTCACGACGACCGGCTTGATGTTCTCACCCTCTCGGGTGGTCGGGGCGAGGAACGTCACGTTCTCGCCCTTCATGCCGCCGACGGCTCCGTGCCGTCCGGGTGCCCAGCCGAGGAATCCCTCGAGCTCGTCGTTGTTGTTGTTGTTGGTGACATCCGCGTTGTCGTCGAGCACGACGATGCGGGGCATCACGCCACCGGCCGAGAGGGCCAGGGCGAGCTTCTCGAGATCACGGCGGGTAGCCATAGTCTCTCTCCTCACATGTGGTGGTTTTCGCCAGCGCGGGGTATCACCCCCCGTTGCTGACTTACTTGGCTCGCCTTCGCCGAAGGCTGGCCAGGTCGGAACAGCCCTGACACTCTCGTGCCAGGGATAATCGGCGCTTCTTGTTGGCGGCGTGACGCCACCTTCCAATCAGCTGCCCGAACGACAGGTCGTGGTACTCACCGCACTGGCGGTGGTGACACGCGACCTGCCCAACGAACACTCTCCGAAGAGAGGTCCGGCGTTCGAGATCGCCTTCGCGTTCTCGACACCATGCAGCGCTGGGAAGTCCTACGATGATATAGGAGTCCTCCCCATCGGCTGGTCGAACGTCGACGGTCGGCGCACCGTCTTCGCTCATGACCTCGATCCAGTAGTCGAGACCTCGGTCGTCCCAGAGAGCGCGGGCGTTGTATTCGCCTGCTCGTCGCTGGTCGATGAAGGCCTCGGCCTCTCGCCTTTCGGCGATGAGGTACTGGTCGAGTCGGTATCGAAGGTTGCCAGCGGCCTTCGATACAGAGCCCTGGATCATCAGCTGCATGAGCTGAATTCTCAGGGAGTTGCCGCAGTCGCCCGTCTGGACGGGTAGAGCTGCGGATCGTGGTTGACGTCGCTGGGCAGCAGCCAGCGACGTCGGAGCCCCGAGAGGGCGGAGCCGGCGCAGCATTGCTGCTGCCCGGTCCCGCCCCCAACGCTTCGAGTTCAACCACACCGCTCTGCGCACGGTGGTGTTGACGACACTCTCCACCCACTCGGGGTCTCGGTGGAGAGGGGGCAGAGCTCCGTTCCGGGGAGGGGGCGGGGCCTCCTCGTCCGGAACTTCCTGCAGGAGCCTGTAGACATCCGCGAAGATGCCCCCGGCACCTGTGGTGCGTCGGTGCCTACGGCGGCGACGCTTCACCGGTGCCGGATCAGCTGGGGAGCTCTGACCCCGACCCTTTCGGGTTTTGGAGTCCTGGCCCACTACGCACCCCTTCGTGGCCAGCGACGACGACCCACCAGCGGGAAGCTAGGGGTGTTCGTCATAGACTTATGCCAAAATGCAGTGTCGTATTTGCGCGTCAGCGCCTAGAGTTAGAATGGCGGAAAAGCGAGGCCTGGATGTCTGACCAATTCACGCCGATTCTGGACTTCGCCGACGCTCGTCGGGACCGGATTCGGCAAGCAGCCACTGAGGGAGTCGCCAACATCTTCCCGATCGTGGGGGACCACCGAACCCTGGAGGTGGACAACCTCCAGCTGCACCGCAAGGACTTCTCTGGCGAGGACCACAAGAACGCCATCCTCGAGGGGCGCTCACTCACGGAGCCCCTCAAGGGGGACGTGGTCATCAAGGACAAAGAGGGGAAGGTGCTGGATCGTCGCAAGGGGCACACCCTCATGCAGGTCCCGTACTTCACGCCCCTCAATACCTTCGTGGTGCGAGGGAACGAGTACTCCGTCCGCAACCAGCTCCGCACCAAGCCAGGCGTCTATACGCGCGTACGAGGGAACGGAGACCTCGAGTCCTCGTTCAACCTGCGCAAGGGCGCCAACTTCCGCTTGAGCATGAACCCCGAGAAGGGGCACCTCAACATGGAGTACGGGACCAGCAAGATCCCCCTGTACCCCGTGCTACGAGAGTTGGGGATGTCCCACGAGGACATCGCGGGGCAGTGGGGTGACAACCTGGCCGCGGACAACCAGGCTGCGTTCGACAAGCGGCGCGTCAACCACGCCAAGAAGCTCTACGAGAAGCTCACCCCGGTCAAGAAGCGCACTGCTGTAGGTCGAGACCAGGTCGCCGAGGCCATCCGCACGTCCTTCGACATGACGGAGCTAGACCCCACAACCACCTCCAAGACGCTGGGCCAGGGGTTCGACAAGGTCAGCCCGCAAGCTCTCCTCCAGGCGAGCCGGAAGCTGCTCCGCGTGCATCGTGGCGAGGAGGAGCAGGACAACCGGGACAGCCTCGAGTTCCAGACGCTGCACTCTCCTGAGGACTTCGTGCGGGAGCGGCTGGACCTGGCCAAGCGGGAGTTCGGCTGGAAGACCAAGTCCAAGCTGGACCTGACCAGCAGTCCCGAGGTGCGGAAGGTTCTCCCGACGTCTGCGTTGACGCCGACGTTGCGCAGCTTCCTCACGAGCTCGCAGCTGTCCGTGGCTCCGACGCAGATCAACCCGGTGGAGATCCTCAACTCCGCCACCAACGTCACGCGCTTCGGCGAAGGTGGCATCCAGAGCTCGAGGGCCATCCCGGCAAACGTGCGTACCCTGCACTCCTCGCACTTGGGCGTACTCGACCCTTTCCGCACGCCGGAGTCTGCTGCCGCTGGAGTCGACGTGGGCGCTGCTCTCTTCGCCAGCCGCGATCGGGAGGGGAACATCTTCACCCGGCTGCGCAACGTGCGGACGGGCAAGACCGAGCACGTTCCCGCTGCCGAGCTGAGCAGGGCGACCATCGCGTTCCCCACGCAGGATGTGGGGCGTGGACGCGTGGACGCCATCAGCGGAGGCGAGGTCAAGAAGGTTCGCCCGGGTGACGTGGACTACCAGGTAGTACACCCCCAGACCCTGTACGGCGTGTCGACGAACATGATCCCGTTCATGGACAGCCAGCAGGGCAACCGGCTCATCATGGCGTCCAAGTTCTCCCAGCAGGCTCTGCCCCTGAAGGAGTCCGAGGAGCCGCTGGTTCAGGTCGACGCCAACTCCAGGCGCTTCAAGTCCTGGGAGCAGGAGGTGGCGAGTAAGGTGCTTCCGCTGTCACCCGTTGACGGAGAGGTCACCTCCATCCGCAAGGGGTTCATCAACATCCGAGGCAAGGATGGGGACGAGCACAAGCTCCCGTACAGCAAGCGGCACCCGCTCGCGTCCAAGACCTACCTGTCGCACTACATGAAGGTGAAGCCGGGCGACAAGGTGAAGAAGGACCAGGTCCTGGCCGACAGCAACTTCACCCGCAACGGCACCCTGGCCCTGGGGAAGAACCTGCAGGTCGGGTACCTGGCGTACCACGGCCTCAACTCCAACGACGCTGTCGTCATCTCGGAGTCCACCGCCCAGAAGATGGCGTCCAAGCACATGGCCAAGAAGGTCGTGCAGATCGACGCAGACACGCACGTCGATCACAAGAAGCACTCGGCCCAGTTCCCGCGAACCTTCACGGACGACCAGTACTCCGCGCTCGAGGACGGGCTCGTGAAGCCGGGCACCATTCTCCAGCCTGGCGACCCCATCGCTGCGGTCGTTGCCAAGGCTCCGCCTTCGGTCGAGAGCCAGATGTTCGGCCGCGTGCACAAGTCCTTGCGCAAGCAGTTCCGAGACCGGTCTGTGACCTGGGACAAGGACGAGCCCGGTGAGGTCATCGATGTCGTGCGGCGCAACAACCGCATCGCGGTGACGGTCAAGTCGATCGAGCCTCTGAAGATCGGCGACAAGCTCTGCTTCACTCCAGACCACGAAATTCTGACCACGGAAGGCTGGGTCCCCGTAGGGGAGGTAGTCCCTGGGCACAAAGCGGCCTCTCTCAACCCTGCCACGGGCGGCCTCGAATACGTTGGAGTCGTAAGTCTCCACTCACACGAAGTCGACGAGCCCCTCTACCAGGTGGACACCACCCAGGTGAGCATGTGCGTAACCGCGGCCCACAAGTTGTGGGCCCAGCCCCGGGGGACTCTGGAGTTCTCCCTCGCACCAGCCTCGGAGCTGGCGGGGCGCAGGTACCAGCTGGCCATGTCAGCGGAGTGGGAGGGAGCCGACCCGGAGTCCGTCTACATCCCAGGAGCACCCAGCGACCAGGGCGGGACTACCGACTCGGTGACTCTTTCCTCCTTGGACTACTGCACCCTTGTGGGGCTGTACGTTTCGGAAGGAAGCGTCGTCTGGGATCGCCAAACGGGGAGCTACGGGATCGACATCCACCAGAAGTCTGGGTCTGACTCCCACCGAGCTATCCGAGAATGGCTCGAGACCACGGGGCTAGCCTTCTGGGAGGGCAACGACCGCTTCCGTCTCTACAGCAAAGCGTTGGGCGTTCACTTCAAGCCCCTTGGGCTGTCGCACCAGAAGTATCTGCCGGGGCACCTCTTCTCGTACTCGAAGGCGTCCCTGACAGCCTTGTACGCCGCCTTGATGCTGGGGGACGGGAACGCCACTGGTTCGGGCCACAGTTACTACACGTCTAGCCAGCAGCTGGCGGAGGATTTCCAGCGTCTCTGCTTGCACGTGGGTATGGCGGGCCGCGTGGAGACTCGTACGCCCCCTAAAGCAGGGCTGGCCATTGCGGGCCGGGCAGTAAAGACCTGGCGTACTCAGTACAGGGTGTCCATCTACCGCAAGAAGCTGCGCCCCACCGTCAACCACGGCCACGCACGCACCCAGTCCGGGCAACGCGAAACGTGGGTGGACTTTACAGGCACCGTCTTCTGCCCGGAGCTCGAGCGGAACCATATTCTTTACGTTCGCAGGAACGGGAAGGTGCACTGGTCCGGGAACTCCAACCGCCACGGCGGCAAGGGCGTCATCTCCAAGATCGTGCCGGACTCCGAGATGGTACAGGCAGAGGACGGTTCCCCCCTGGACCTCCTCTGGACCTCGGCGGGCGTCGTCAGCCGCATCAACCCGAGCCAGATCCTCGAGACCGCAGTGGCGAAGGTAGCCAAGAAGCGCGGGACTCCCATCGCAGTCCAGAACTTCGCGAAACGCGACAACGTCAAGTGGGCGAAGAAGCTCCTCAAGGACGAGGGCATCAAGGACAAAGAGACGGTCTACGATCCCATCTCTGGTCGGAAGATCCCGAACATCTTCGTGGGTCCGCAGTACACCTACAAGATGTTCAAGTCCACGGACACCAACTTCTCCGCCCGCGGCATCGACGGCTCCTACGACATCAACCAACAGCCCAGCAAGGGTGGGTTGTCCGGTGCCAAGGGCACGGGGCGCATGGAGATCAACGCTCTCCTCGCTTACGACGCGCGCGACACCCTCAAGGAGAACTCCACCGTCAAGGGAACGCGCAACACGGACTACTGGCGTGCCGTGCAGCTCGGCCGACCCATTCCCCCGCCCAAGCAGTCGTTCGCGTACGACAAGTTCACAGCCATGCTCAAGGGCATGGGGGTGAACATGGCCCGCAAGGACAACTCGATGGCGCTGGCTCCCCTCACGGATTCTGACGTGGGACGCATGTCCTCGGGGGAGGTTCAGTCTGGGAAGATGGTGCGCGCTAAGGACCTCCGCTCCGAGCGGGGAGGGCTCTTCGACGAAGCTGTAACTGGCGGGCTGTCCGGGCAGAAGTGGTCCCACATCGAGCTCGGCGAGCCTGTGGTCAGCCCGATCTTCACGGACTCCGCGCGTAGGGTCTTGGGTCTCTCGGGCACGGAGCTCGACGAGAAGATCCGCCGGGACGGGGGCGGGGCCATCCGACGGGAGCTGAACCGCATCGATCCGAAAGCTCGCTCGAAGGAGCTGCGGCGCTCGGTGTGGAAGATGAAGCCTGGTACCAACCAGGACAACGTCGTGAAGCAGATCAAGGCCCTCGAGGCTGTGGACAAGGTGGGGATGAAGCCGGGCGACGCCTGGACGATGAAGAAGCTCCCCGTGCTGCCTCCGATGTTCCGCCCCATCGTGCCTGGACCCCGCGGGGACATCCTCGTCGCGGACGTCAACCACATGTACAAGGACGCGATCATCGCTCGGGACAAGTTGAAGGAGGCCAAGAAGGCAGGCCTCCCCTCCGAGGACATCGGCGAGGTCCGCAAGCACCTACACGACGCGGTCGGCGCGGTCGTTGGTACCCGGGAGCCAGTGTCCACGAAGCTGCAATCCACCGCAGCCAAGGGCCTGCTCAAGACCGTGGTCGGCACCAAGACGGGCTTCTACAACGGGAAGCTGGTAGCGAACCGCCTCGATCTGAGCGGACGAGGCACCGCAGCACCGGACCCGTCCCTCGGGATGGACGAGGTAGGTCTGCCGGAGGACATGCTGTGGAGCATGTACAACCCCTTCGTCATGGGGCGCCTGGTGAAGAGCGGCAACGCTGCGCTGCAGGCGAAGTCCATGCTGGACAACCGTGCACCTCGAGCTCGAGACGCCCTGATGGCGGAGCTCAAGTCCCGCCCCGTGCTGCTCAACCGAGCACCCACGCTGCACAAGCACGGCATCGTCTCCGCCTACGCGCGTCCAGTCGCGGGCAAGACCATCAAGGTCAACCCGTTCATCGAGCCCGGGATGAACCTGGACTACGACGGCGACGCTCTCCAGGTCTACGTGCCCGCCAGCGCTGGGGCTATCCGGGACGCCGAGAAGATGCTAGTGAGCAACAACGTTCTGACCGACAAGAACCCGGGGGACCTGAACGTCTTCCCTGCACACGAGGCAATCATCGGCGTGTACAAGGCCACCGAAGGCAAGGCCACGCCGGGTAAGAAGCGCAGGAGCTTCGCCACGTCACGAGAGGCGCTGGACGCCTACAACCGCGGGGACGTAGGAATCAACGACCCCGTTGAGATACTCCGCCCATAATCTACTATTTTACGTAGGAGGTTCACATGCGTCTGGCCCTGTTCATTCTCTTCTTCGGGTTCACCCCGGCCCTCGCTCTGGCTGCTGACGCGGGCCCGGCTGTAGCTGTGGTCGACGCGAGCGTTGCCAGCCCCGCGGTCGACGCTGGCGTTGCTGCGCCTCCGGCCGAGCCGAAGCAGATCGAAGACGTCGGCGATGCGCTCAACGCGCTCAGCACCGTGGTCCAACTGGCCCGCGCGGGACAGTGGATGGCGTTCGCTGTCCTGCTCTTGCAGCTGCTCATCTTCGGCATCCGTCGGTTCACCCCGAAGGAGTTCATGTCCAAGTGGGGCGCGACCACCGTCACTCTGCTGAGTGGCGTCATCGCGTTGCTCGTCGCCGTGTCCGGAGGGACGACGTGGATCGAGGCGGGCTTCGTGTTCGCCACCGGAGCGTTGTCTACCTCGGTGTACGACACCCTGAAGGCGCTCGGCATCCTCAAGAGCAAGAGTGCTTGACCTGGCGTACAAGCTGGGTGCGGCCATAGCGAAGCAGGAGTTCGCTAGGGGGGACTCCGATCTCATCCAGAGTCTGACGTCTGCCGTCGAGAACATGGAGGACCCCATCGACTACAGCCGCGAAGCAGACAGCGACACCCGGGAACAGGTTCCGGGGGACGTGACCTCCCCTGTTTCGTGGGGCTCCAAGGCAGTCATCCGCACTTCCAAGGGGAACTGATGCTGGACCTTGCATACCAGGCGGGCGCCGAAGCTGCTCTCGAGGACTTCGAGAAGCAGGCTCTGCTTGGCGCCGCCGCCCGGGGTCTCTTCGGGATGGGCAAGAGCGTAGGCAAGGGAGCGTGGTCAGGTGCGAAAAACTTTCCTAAGTCGAACACGTTCAAGGCTCTGAAGTGGGGAGCAGGCATGGGGGGTCGAGGCTCTGAGTGGATCGGCGCCCCCATTGGGTCGGGGCTTCTCGGGGCCGTGACTGCTGAGGAGGGTCAAGGAATGCGCGGCTTCCTCGGCGGTGCCGCCATGGGCCTGGGGGGTACCGTAGGCTTCAAGGGGGGCCAGAGAATGATGAAAGGCCTGACCAAGCGCTACGGATCACGCGTCGCCGAGACCGGGTTCGGCAAGTCCATGCTCCAGGGCGCCAACGCATTCGGGGCCAAGGGTGGTACAATGCACAACGCCCTCGGCAGCAAGTTCAAGTCCATTGCGGGTAGCAACAATTCCGTAGGGAACATGGCGCTGACCAAGTGGGCGCCGGGAGCTCTGGGAATGGGCGCTGGTCTCGCTGGTTCCATGGCTCTGGCGGGCCCCTCAGAAGCAGCCGGGGGGCTGGCTAGCGACTTCATGGGTGTGCGAGCGCGTCCCGCTAATTTCTTTAGCCCGGTAGGATAGACCGATGCTCGACCAAGCGTACGCAGTAGGGGCCGAACGAGCCTTGGAAGAGTTCCACAAGAACGCCTCTACCCTGGCTCCGGTCCTCGCAGGTGGTCTGGCGGGCGGGGTGCTGTCCGCCACGGGCGGGGTTCCTGGAAGCCTCCTGGCGGTCCCCGGGAGCACCACCCAGGGAGCTGTGCAAGGTGCCGGTGCTGTGGCGGGGGCCAAGATGCTCTCCCGCCTCGGTCAGTCCGTCCCGGCCAAGGCCCTCCTTGGGCTCCTCGGCATGACCGGGGGCTGGCAGGGGATGAACGTGGCGTACAACAGCCTGGATCGCCGATAGCAGGTGGCCATCAAGGGCACACTGGGGCAGGCGCTCATCAACTCCCACCTGCCGGAGCAGTTCCGTACGTCGGGACAGCGGGACAAGAAGTCTCTGAAGGCTTCTGTGCTCGACTACGCGCGTACAGATCCGGCTGGCTACGCGCGTAGTATCTCCCGCATCAAGGAGATTGGCGACAGCGTTGCCACGTTCGAGGGCATCTCGGTCGGACTAGACGACATCGCCCCTGACTACGCTGCGCGCGACGCTGTCGTTCGAGCAATAGCCCCTAAGCTCAAGGCGGCGAAGACCTCCGCGGAGTACAACAAGCACCTCCTGAAGACTCAGGACAAGTTCCTCGGCATCACCAAGAAGCATCCGGGGGACATGGGCCTGATGGCTCGGTCGGGTGGGCGCGGCTCCGTCGCGCAGCTGATGAAGACGACCACCGGCCAAGCGCTGGTCGGGGACTTCGACGGCAACCCCGTCCCCTACTTCATCCAGCGGTCCTACGCAGAGGGGCTATCCCCCGCGGAGGCTTGGGTCACCGGAGACGAGAGCCGGAGCCAGGTGATCAAGGGGAACCTCGGTACGGCAGACCCGGGGGAGCTGGGGAAGCTGCTAGCGACCATGATGTCTGGCCAGGTCGTGTCCGACGCGGACTGCGGAACCAAGAACGGCATCATGGTGCAGCCCGACGATCCAGGCGTACTGGGCCGGTACCGGGCGGGGACCACCAAGCGCATCGATCCGCGTGAGCGTGCGTCCATGCTGCGTAGCAAGAAGTCCCTGATGGTCCGCTCCCCCATGACGTGCGAGTCCCACAGCGGGGTCTGCCAGAAGTGCCAGGGGGCGGACACAATGGGGGCTGACTACTCCATAGGGGACAACGTCGGTATCCGAGCTGCCCAGGTCCTGGCGGAGCCCCTCACGCAAATGACTCTGAGTGCCAAGCACGGCGTCTCCCTGGTGGAGGACAAGGACGACGATGTCCCGGGCGGCCTGGCTGCGGTGCGCCAGTTCCTCGAGATCCCCTCCTCGTTCGCGGGCAAGGCTGCACTGGCCAAGAAGCAGGGACGCGTCACCGCAATCCAGGAGGCTTCTCAGGGCGGCTGGAACGTGGACGTCGAGGGAGAGCGACACTACATCTCTCCCAAGCGCAAGCTGGCGGTGAAGGAAGGCGACAAGCTCGACGCGGGAGACGTGCTGACGAACGGCATCCCCGCGCCGAACGAGGTCGTAGCCCTGAAGGGCCTGGGCGCAGGACGCAAGTACATCGTCGACTCGTTCCGGAAGACGTACCAAGACCAGGGGCACACGGTGGACCCGCGCCACTTCGAGCTCGTGGCCAAGGCTCACCTGAATGCAGTCGAGGTTCGCAGCCCGTTCGGGGACTACTTGCCCGGTGACGTCATCTCGTACAACGAGGCCAAGCGCGCATACAAGTCAGGCTCGAGCACGGTGAACCTGCAGGCTGCACAGGGGAAGGCATTAGCTGAGGACGCCCTCCACTACACAGCGGGTACGCGCGTAACCGGACAGGTTGCGTCTGACTTGAAGGGCGCGGGCATCAAGACTGTGGCGATCAACGCCAACCCACCGCAGCTGACTGCGGTGATGAAATCTGCGTCTCGAGTCCCTCTGCTGAACCCCAACTGGATGGAGCGCTTGTCGCACCGCTACCAGAAGGCCAACCTCATGCAGGCTGCGCAGCACGGGGAAGAGTCAGATCTTCACGGTCACAACCCGTACACTGCTATCGTGTTCGGCAAGGGACTCGGACGTAAGCCGGACGGTTCGTACTGATGCACACCCCCGCAAACGCTGCAGCTGACCTCCTTCTGGAGAAGGAAGCCTTCCTGCGTGCGGGGCTCTTCGGGAAGAAGCTGCGCCCGGGGCAGCTCTCCGAGGTGCAGAAGTACGTCACCGATACGGGATGGGCGCAAGACTCGCAGCAGCGCAATGCTCTCCTGGGGATGCTCATCGGGGACAAGAACCCTCTGAAGGTCCTCAAGGCGCGCTGGAACCAAGGCGGCTTGCTAGGTAAAGGCGGCATCATCCGCGGGGACCTGGCGTTCGACCCGACGATGAAGGACAGCTGGCGGAAGTTCCGCGACACGGACGCTTCGTTTGGTCAGCGTGCTATGGGTCTGGGCGGCACCGCTTTGAAGGGCGGCATGGGAGGCCTGAACATGGTCGGTGGGGGCATTGCGCCCCTCGGCTACGCGGGCCTAGCGGCGTACCAAGGAGACTGGGGCGGGGCTGCTGGCGGGGCCTTCGAGCCTCTCGGCTACGCGGTTGGCGCTCCCTTCGGAATCGTCGGAGCTCTAGGGGCTGGCGCTGCTTCTGGAAGCCTCGGCAAGCTGCTGGGGGAGAAAGCCACTCTACCCGCGCCAGCTTTGCCAGTTGCACCTCGTGCGGCGCAACAAGCTGGGGCCGTGGGCCTGCGCCCATCTGCTGTGGACTACGCTCTTCTTCCGGGGGAGCAAATGTACGCTTCTAGGTACTAGCGCTTTGTCCTCAACAAGCTATTGTAATCACCTGTTTCGTGTACCATCATTGCATCGGTACTCGGATTAAACATCCAGTAGGACTTGGGAGACTTTTCCACATGAGCACCCCCCAGCTGTTCAAGGTTGCGTACGCCCGCGGCGTCCAGCACGCGTTGGTCAACACCGGCGCCATCAGCAAGTACGCCAACGAAGCCATCGCAGACCTGGCAGCCGCGGTGGCCGCGGGTGAAGTCCCGGACGACCTGGACGTCGCCGAGGTAGTTGTCCCGGACGCGGTCACCGGCGAGGTCGCTGCGAAGCTCGTCGAGCTCAGCGAGGCCGCGCAAGACACGGCCGCCGCTGCGCAGGAGCAGGCAGTCGCCGCAGAAGACGCGGTCGCCGCCGTCTCGAGTCTCGACGCCGCGAAGGAAGCGGTCGCCCGCGCGAAAGCCGCAGCCGCTGCGTCGGACATCGGAGGCACCGGTGGCGGCATGGACAACCCGGGCAACCACCTCACGCAGGCTGCCGCCGTCACGGCGGAAGGCGCGATCGAGGCGGAGAAGCGGCCCGAGGGCTACGCCAACAACCGACCGGCTGCGGAGATGCACCCGTCGGCGCAGCAGGGACAGCAGACCCTGCACCCGGGAGGGCCCGGTAGCGCGTATGCGTTCGACCACTCCTCGGCTGGCAAGTCGGCGTCCGTCAACCTGGACGGTCCGACGGCTGCGGCGATCCTGCGCAAGCTGGCGATGGGAGGCGGCACCGACCTGGCGGGCGCAACCGGCGGTGGTGTCGAGGAAGGCCAGCACGTCAGCGACCTCACCGGCACGGCCGAGGGCAAGGCAGAAGCGGCGAAGCGCCCCGACGCCTACGCCAACAGCGCCCCTGCGGTCAGCGAGCCGGCCGTCCAGCAGGGTGGCGAGGCCGCGCACCCAGACTCCCCCACGGGCATCACGCTCGAGGGCAAGGTCGCCTCGGCCTTCGATCTCCTGTTCCGCAAGACGGCGCAGGAAGTCGGTCCGCACCTCCCCCGGGGCCTCTCGGACGAGAACAAGATCGCCGCGGTCCGCACCATGATCGGCATGTCCAATCAGGAGCGCGCCTCGTACATCGGTCGTCTCGCGAAGCACGCGGGTGAGAACCCCTTCGCGAAGAAGGACGACGAGGACGAGGACGAGAAGAAGGACGAGAAGTCCGAGGAAGAGATCGACGGCGAGCGCGAGAAGGAGTCCGCGGCTACCATCCTCCGGTCCCTCGGCTTCGGCGGCTAGCGCCGCTTTGTGGCAGACGCACCCGCGGTACGATTCAGAGATCTCGTCAATCTCACTGGCGTCCAGGACCTGTTCCCGGACGTAACCGCGGAGCAGGCGGAAGCCCTCAGTGCGCGTGCCTCCAATCTTCTGGCGGATGACCCCGACCTAGGCGACGTCCACGTCGTTCGTGGGGCAGACCACTACTCCCACGAAGCCGACACCATCGGGCTGGACAAGCCGCACCCGGATATCCTGTCGCACGAGGCGGGCCACGCTCAAGGCATTGGCCGAGCGGGTGGGGTGTACAAGAACCTCGTTCGATTGAGCAACCAGAGCTCGCGCATCAACCAGCTCGCCGCCATTCCTGCTAGCCTTTCCATCCGAGCGTTGACGGACAGCACAGCTGTTGGCAACTCCGTGCTCGCCCCCCTGGCAGGCATCTCTGCGCTGCTTGCGTCTCCCGGCTTGTACGAAGAGACGCGCGCAACGGTGAAGGCTGTTGGCAAGAGTCCCGACAAGATGAAGACCTTCGGGCAACTGCTGCCTCCGCTCATCGAGCACTACGCTCACGGTTTGGCGGCCCCTGCTGTATACTTGGGACAGATTCTAGCCTCCAAGGAAGACTGACATGTTGGCAAAGCTGGCAGCTATCTCCCCGCGCACGAACGCCTTCATGTCCGCTGGCACTCCCGAGTCCCCGGAGCAGAGCGTCTTCGAGGACATGTTCTCGAAGCTGGCGTACTCGATCCTCGAGAGCAAGATGCCTCGGCTCATGGACTCCGTCGTCACCTTCAAGGTACTGGACTCCGATCTCGAGCGTAGCACGGCTCTGGGCGTGTTCATCGTCTCGGTGGGGCCGAGCTTCGTGTACGTGCCCGCAGTCCTGGCCGGGGACAAGGTCGAGCCGCCCGAGGTCATGTACCACAAGGACTCGGACAGCTTCCTCCCGCTCGACAAGGCGTGGATCGAGGAGATCCAGAAGGACACTACGACTCCGCTGGGTGGACCTGGGGCGGTCCCGGATGGCGCAGCGAACGGCCAGGCGCTCGATGGGATCACGACTCCGCCTAACTCGGGTCGGTTCAGCTACGCGAGCGCGCGGCTCAACCTCCCGGAGTTCCTCGAGGCTGCGCCCAACAGCGTCAAGACCGCGTTCGCCGACTTCCTGAAGGAGAACCACCACGTCCTCAAGGCGGCGGTGGCTATGCACGGGGACGACAAGCTCGTGGGAGCTCTCTCCCTCCGGGAGGAGAAGGTCGCAGCCGCACCCGCTGATGAGTACTGGGTGCTGAGCACCTCAGACCCGGCTGCATCATTCGACGCCGCGTTCGGGTCCGCGGGTCGCGTGGCTTTCCAGAAGGCTGCGAGGGATGGCGTGATCGCTCGGGACCGTCGCAAGACCGCATCAGTTCCGGTCGACCACGAGTCTCCGATGTCGTACACCGAGGTGACCACCGGCGGCACCTACAAGGTCCTCGACAGCGAAGGCAAGGTGCACACCGTCGCGGTGTTCTGCGACCCCGCCAACATCAACCAGATGTGCGAGAGCCACGACCACGGGATCCCGCACTTCGGTTCGTACGCGCGTCGGAGCCGCCACCGTGGCGACCGCTACCTGGTCCTCTTCCCCAACGGGGACTACTCCCTGGTTGGGAACTTGGTAGCTCTAGCCACGACGGACAAGATGCCGGGTGGCGTGGTCAAGAAGGCCCTCGGCGAAAGCAGCGTGGCCAGCCTCCGCAACGGGAAGCAGGCCCTGGTCTCCACGGAGGGCGGCTTCTTCCGTGCCACCAAGCCCTTCCGAGCTCGAGGGGTCTCCCGAGCACAGGACGGCAACGCTCGCGCCGAGGTCGTGGACTGGTGGGACTCGAGCTACTCCTCGGGTGGCGGCAACAAGAAGCGCCCCCCGCTGGGAGCGATCGTCGTAGCTCCGAAGCTGCTCTCGCAGAACATCCACGCACCCCCGAGCGGAAACACTGTGTTCGTGCCGAAGCACTTCACCTCGGTGGCGCTCAAGAAGCGCATCGACGGGGCGACCCTGGTGCAGGACATGACCACGTTGATGGACCTGATCAACGCCGGGCTCGTCAAGCACTCGTCCCACCAGGTCCGGGTCAAGAACTCCGGCCAGGGTGACTGGGCGGTCGACGGTCGCTACGTAGGGGATCTGGCAGGCTGCGTCTCGAAGCTCGCTGCTGACGGGATGCACGCCGAGGCTGCGCTGCAGTTCTGCAAGGGCATCCACCAGGGCACGACCAAGTCCGCGCACGTCGTTCCCGCTGCTGCGCTGGGTGAGCTCGGGGAGTTGTTCAAGCAGGCCAACCCGATGATGGGTGGTGGCGGCGGGATGCCTCCGGGCATGGATCCGTCGATGATGGGTGGCGGTGGTGGCGGAATGCCCCCGGGAATGGACCCATCGATGATGGGTGGTGCTCCTCCTGGCATGGGCGGAGCCCCTCCGGGCATGGGCGGTGCGCCTCCCATCAACCCGCAGTTCATGGAAGCGGCAGCGGACCTGCGTGACGCTGGCGTCTTCGACACCGCGGCGGTAGCCTCCCTGGTTCAGTCCCCGGAGCTGACAGAGCTGGCGGCGCAGTACCTCCCGGATCTGGAGAAGTCCCTGGACGGGATGGGGCGCATCTACCTGTCGCTCATCATGAAGCAGGAGGAGCTCCGCGCTGAGATCGGAGAAGATGATTTCTCCACTCTTCTCAGCAAGATGAAGCAGGTCTTCCGTGGTCTGGGGGATTTGATTATCCGCCTGGACAGGCATACGCTTGCTGCAGCAGCACCGAGTGTCGAAGGCCTAGGCAGCTCCACATGGATGTCCTCCGGACCATAGTCCCGAACGGCTACTACAGAGCCCCCGACTTCCGGTCAAAGGACGCTCGAGCTTGGGCCGCGATGAACCCCATCGCCAAGCCCCCGTTTGACAACTACCACCAGAACCTCCTTATCGACTTCCTCCGCTCTGATGGAACCACTCCTGTAGCAGCGGGGGTCTACGAGGCCACGGCCCTGCACGCCATCCCCTACGCGCGTACAGTGATGTCTGCGCTACTTCTGGCGCGCGCTCCCATCGAAACTGTGTGCACTGTTACGGGGGTGTCGGAGGACACCGCTCAGGCGTACAGCGATTTGTACTTCGACCCGATGGTGTTCCATAACCGTCTACTGAAGACGGCGTTCATCCAGCGGCTTCCAGGAGTCACGGAGGACGAAGCGTTCTACCGGGACATGCTCAGCTGGGCGCTGCAGCTGGGCTGGGAGTACGTAGAGTGGCGCGTCACAGGGCGTAACAACGACCTCCCCGTCGTGGAGATGCTGAAGGGGCTGCTCTCGGACTCCCTCTGGCGCAGCAAGGAACACGTCTTCAACCGACTGGGCGACCCCACCTCCAAGGAGGCTCGAGCCTGGCTGCCACACACGGTGAAGCTGGCAGAGGCGGTGTTCAAGATGGACACGGATCGCATCACGTCGATCGACGAGCTGCGAATTGAGCTATCAGGCTTTGATGCCACCACCAACCGGGGTAAGCTTGGGAGTGAGATTGAAATCTACTCAGAGAGCCCTGCATGAAGCGTCGTGACTATGAAGAGCTGGCCCGGGAAGCCGTCACGGGGTTTCTCGTGAGCAAGGTTCCCCTGGAGCAGGGGATCGTCAAGATCGCCAAGCGCGAGGAGCTCAACCCCGAGCAAATCAAGCGCGTGGTGGAGATGGCGAACACCCGCACCTTCCTCGATCTTTTCAAGAAGACTGCGGGCGACGACCGCATGGTCGAGTTCGAGATCGCTGACCCGGACAAGACGCTCGAGGCTTTCTACGAGGGGCCAGTAGAGGTGGAGCCCGTTATGGGAGCGGCCTCGGAGTCCAAGGCGCACGACAGGAATCCCGACTCCTTCTTCGACGACGTTGCAGACGAGAACTCCGCGTCAGAGCCCGATCCCCCCAACCAAGACGACGGCGCAACCAAGGTCGCGTCGTGGGAACCTCGGGTAGCTGCCAAGAATCTCGAGTACACGGCGGTGCGCACTGCCCGCATCCTCGACAGCCTCCGGGACAAGGTCGCGGGGGCTTGCTACGCCTGTGACGAGTACGCGTCGAGCATTGCCAACGAGCACCGCGGCATCTACAGTCGCGAGAAGCTCGCACAGTGGGAGCAGGATAGCCTCGCAGCCTTCGGAGCGGACGCGGTGCACTGCATCAACGCAGTGCGGCAGAGGCTCGGCAAGCCTGCGTACACCTCGATGCCGGACCCCGCTCTCGTGAAGCAGGCCGCGGCGTACCACGTGTACGAGGCCACCGACGCACTGCGGGCCGCGGGCTTCTTCCTCACCAGTCGCAAGACCGGCCTGATCGCGCAGGAAGGCCTTCGCAACCTCCAGGAGAAAGTATGCTGACCAAGACGGCCGAGACCTACCGCGAGAAGATGGCGTTCCTCGGGTCCCTCTTGAGCGTGGCTGCTACTGGATCTGGCGGCGGAGGTGGGGGGCGTTCGGTCCCAATCATGGACAAGGGGATCCAGCCCAAGCTGGACCTCCTCACTGGCGGCATCATCGGCGGGTCGATCCTGAACCTCGACGAACTCAGCGAGCCCATCATGGGAACGTACGGCTACCGAGCCAACCGGGCGATCCACGATGGTCTCAGTGGCCTGCTCACTCGCGTCCAGGCAGACGAAGCTGCAGCCGAGCGCGCGGTGACCAACGCGGTAGACGCGGGCACCTCTGCTCTGGTCGACCTGGCTACCAAGGCCTTCTCTGGGGCCAAGGAAACCCTGGTGGACAGCCCGCGTCGCCAGGCGCTGCTGGCCAAGCTTCGCAAGGAAGACGACATCATCAAGCAGGCTCCGATGAAGAAGGTCCTCGAGTCGTACCACTCGATGGCGCGCTTTGCTCCGAGCCTTTCCACGGACCTCAACGCCACCAAGTCCTTCCTCCGGGAGGCGGTGCAGCACGAGGGTGGCCTGGACTTCATGAGCATCAAGGGTCTGGCCGAGGCGGAAACCGCGGTGACGGGTCGCTTCAAGAAGAAGGTGAAGTAGGATGATGCACACGGATGCGCTGCTGGAACGCCTCAAGACGGCGGGAGCACTGCCGGAGGTGAGTGGTCCTGCGGTCGACCTGGCACAGGCTGGTCAGCTCCACGATCTGATGGCGAAGCGTGCGGGGGTCTCCACCTTCGACATGGACTCCGTCCTCAAGGAGCTCGGCCGGAAAATCTACCTGAAGAACGCGAGCTGGTCCGTCATCCGCGACGGCCTCCGAGCCACGGAGAACCTGTAATGGGCTCGCTCATGAACTACGCGGCTCTGCCTACCATGGTGGAGCACGCGCGGAGCTCGCAGGAGCTTCGGAAGCTCGCGGCCCTCGTCGAGGGCGCTGCTCGCGCCAATGTCCTGGCGGAGAAGTTCGCCCACGACGTGGCGGTCATCCAGTGCCTGGAGAAGACGGGGTCACGTCTCATGACCTCGCGCACTGCCAGCAACGTCAGCGACCAGCTCAGCAAGCTGTCGGGCGGTACGATGGGTCGCATCGGCAAGGGCCTCGCCTATGGTGCGGGCGCTGCTGTGCCTCTGGGCATCGCGGGCCACATGGTCGCCAGCAACGCCAACCAGGATCTGCGCGACACTACCCAGATGGGCCTCGGTGCGCTGGGTGTCGGCGCTGGCGTGCTGGGCATCGGGTCTCTCCTGCGTGGACGAGGGGACGATCAGCAGAAGCGTGCGGCGGACAATTCGGAGGGCGCTGTCGACGCCATCGCGGCGTACCGCGTCTACCAGAAGCTGGTGAAGTCCGCTGCGGCTATGGGTTCCGACGAGGAGAAGGCGTACCATGCGGAGGTGACCAAGATGGCCGCAGGGCACGTCTCGGACATCGTCGCTGACCTGATCCTGGAATAGCAGTGTCCCTCACCAAATTCCTAGAGCTCGACGATCGGCTCGTCTCTCGCAGTTTGGGGAGCGCGGAGCCTACTGTTCGGCTGCTGGAGCTCGGTCGAGAGAAGACTGCGTCCCAGGCTTCCGACTGGGCCTTGTCCATCAAGCCCAAAGCGGGCAAGACCTACATCCTGGTCCTGGCTATCGGTGCCAGCGAGTACTACGGAGCCAACCGCAACGGGGATGGCTTCTCTGAAGCTGAGCTCCGTCGACACCACAAGACGTTCGAGACCAACGCTCACGTCTACCGCTCGCACGTCAACAAGGACCCGAAGAAGTCCTTCGGTCGCGTCGTCCGCTCGTTCTACAACGAGGACATGCACCGCGTAGAGCTGGTGCTCGAGATCGACAACGACAAGGCGCCAGACATCGCGGACAAGATCCGGGACGGACGTGACGTCGCGGTCTCGATGGGCTGCCGCATCAAGTTCGACGTCTGCTCCATCTGCGGGAACAAGGCGCCGAGCCGCGCCCAGTACTGCAGCCACGCCAAGAACCAGCTGAACCAGATCCTCGACAACGGCCAGCTCGTCTTCGTCGACAACCCGAGCCCGGTCTTCTTCGACATCTCCGTCGTGTGGAGGCCCGCAGACAAGACGGGCTACATGATGAAGAAGGTGGCGTGGGACGGGCCTCCCGAGTTCATCGGGTCCTCTGCTTCCCTCGCGGAAAAGGTTGCCACACAAGAGCTGCTCTCTGGGCTCCTGTCCAAGGCTGCGGACATCGACAAGTACGTGGAGGGCGTGGGATTCGGCCTAGGGGAGCGGGCTCCACACACCCAAGAGATCTCGGGGGACGGAAAGCTCCTCGCAGGTTGGGTGAAGAACATCGTCCCCAAGGTTTTGTCCAACTACCGCCCTGTGGACAACGAGGACCTGGGGTGGTTGTCAGGCAAGAAGTTCCCGGAGGTGCTCGGGACCCTATCCGAGATGGGTGTGCTCCTCACCACGTCGGAGTTCCTGCGCTTCCTGGTCAAGACCCTCACGGGCAAGGACGTACCCATCGGGATCGTGGAGAAGCTCATCAGTGTGCAGGGCGACCTCTTGTCCCTGATGGCAAAGCATCCCGAGCTCGCGTCTTCTGTGATGGACACGGGTTTGTTTAGCCCTCGAGAGGGTCCGGACCCGGAGGTCCAGGAGAAGGCAGCTGCCTGGTTGCCACACCGAGACTGGCGCCCGGATGGTCTAGTCAAGCTAGCCATATCTCCTGCGTACAAGCCAGCTGGTCCCTACGACGGGGGCCAGATGTCTACGATACCTGTGGTGGACGAAGCCACTGGCAAGACCTACTACACCACCGGAAGCGCGGTGCGGCAGGGTAAGGAACTGCACGAGCTCGGCCTAGGGGCCGCAGCTATCGGAGGGCTGGGCCTGGCAGCCATGACCAACCTGGCTCTCCGAGGTGCCGTGAAAGACAGGGGCTTCCGCTGGCTAGGCGCTGCGCTGCCCGGCGCTGCTGCGTTTGCTGCGATGCGTCCCAATTCTGTTCAGGTGCGCGATGACCTGGTTGTTCCGGATGCGACGTCATTCGTAGAACGAACTGCAGCGTGCGTGCCGACACAAGCAGTGCTCTCCGCTGCAGACCGCCTGGGCGTACGCGCGTACAGTCCGCGACGCCTGCCCGCGGGGATTGTGAAGTTCGCTGCACCCCACCCGGTGCTTGGAATACAGGCCGATTTCGAGGCTACGGCTCACGCTTTGGGGCGGTACCTTTTCACTTAACGACTATTGTGCCCTCGTAGGAACTCGTATACCTTTGACTCGAGATCCGCAGGCGCGCTGAGAGGACCAAGAGATGGCTACTCTTTCCGACATTCTGGGGAAGCTCGGAACCCCCGAGCAGACCGAGAAGACGGCTTCCGTAGTGACGGGCGAGAACGCTCTGAGCTCTGCGGTCAAGAACGCAGTGGCTGCGATCGAGGCTCCGGAGAAGACGGCAGCGGCGGCAGCGCCCTCGATGCCGACGGAGGACCTCACCAAGATCGCGCAGCGACTGGCCAGCGCCGAGCAGGAGGCCCTCGTCAAGGAGGCCGAGCTCTTCGGTGCGGCTCTCTGTGACGGTTTCGTCGCTCGCATGTCTGGGTATAACCAGGCAGGTGGCGGGGTGAAGGTGGCTTCGGCCGCGCAGCCCGAGTCCTTCGAGAAGTTCGCCGCGGAGAACCCGGACCTGGTCAAGCAGGCCATGGACCTAGGCTATCGCGAGACGCGTGAGAAGCTCGCAGCTGCCGCGCAGGACGCGTACAGCGAGGGCTACACGAAGACCGCCGCGGTCATCAAGACCGCCGCCGAGCACTGCGCGCAGGTCGGCTACAAGAACACCGTCCGAATCCTGTCGAACCTCCGCTAGATCATGACGGCAGCCGCCCTAGACACCTACCTAGAGCTATTCGAGTCGGAGCGGACCAAGGTCGCTGCTCAGACCGACGCGCTCGAGCTGGTAGGAGAACTCGTCGCGCACAGTGCTTCACTGAGCAAGCAAGCGGCGTGGTTTGGAAGCTGGCCGAAGGGCTTGGCGGTGCGTCAGGCGGCCGACGTGGTCGAGGGTGCTGGGGACAACTCGCTCCTCCGTAGGATCATGGGCGCAGGCGACGATGCTGCCAGTGCCGGTTCAGTCGCGGCCCGCGAAGGCGGGTACGCGAACGAGCTGGACATGCTCCGAAACACCACGAACTGGCAGAACCCTTCTCGTCTGGCCGACGATATGGTGCCGTCAGGTGGAGCCGGAACTGGAACCGCTGGCGCCGCTGGCGCCGCTGGCGCCGCTGGCGATGCTGCCGCTGCCGCTGCTGATGGCGGTGGTCGTTCCGGTATCAACCCCTGGGTTGCTGGGGGAGTGGGCCTTGGCGCTGCTGGCGCTGCTGGCGCTGCTGGCTACTACGGCGGGCAGCACCAGGCTCAAAAAGACGACAAGTTGTGGCGCGGCGCTGCGTACGGTGGAGGTCTGGCCACTGGCTTGGCTGCCCCCTACATGCTCCGCGGCGTGAACCAGATGGTGGCCAACCAGGGCCTGTTGCCTTCTGGCAACTACGGCGGTGGTGGCGGCGGCTACGATTGGACGAGCATCTGATGACCAAGCTTTCGGAAGCCCTCGACGCCGTCATGACCGAAGCGCGCACTACCCTGCAGGAGAAGACAGCTTCTGCGGAAGAGGGCCCTGCCGTGACCACGCTCCCCGAGTCTGCGCACGGCGCGGAGCTCCGGAAGCTGGCAGCACAACTCCGCACGGTGGATACGTCCCCGTCGTACGTCGACCTCCACGAGTTCGTAGGACAGCTCCCGTGAGCAATGCCGAGACTGCCACCAACCTCCGTAAGCTCGCGGAAGAACTGCGCAAGCAGTCCGCGAGCACGAAGAGGGCGCGCACGCAGAAGTGTGCATCTTTGTTGGTGTCAGCCATTGGCATGGAATTTCTAAATCGTAAGATTTACGGTGAGTGATGACTGACCGACTCCTAGAGAAGATTGCGGCCGTACTCGAGGCCACCGCGGACGACTACGACGCCCGCGAAGCCGAGTACGCGCGTAAACTGAGCTCGGCTCGCGAAGAGCTCGTCTCTCCGCTCCTGGACAAGGTGGCGCTGGCCACGGGCCTGGACGAAGACGACATTCGCGACAAGCTCGCCGCTGCAGACTTGTCTGTAGTGGAGATTCTCGCCAAGATGGCAAGTGACGAGTCCGCGTCAGAGCTGGGAGGACCCGGCTCCACGAAGATCGCAGGTGTAGCAAACATGGAAGACGGGGCTTCTGCAGCCGACGAACGCTTCCTCAAGTGGCTCTCCAAGTAGGGAGGAAGATAGATGTCGATCCTAAACTCGAAGTTCGACATTCTCCGGGGCTGGCCGAACGGTAGCGCGGTCGCGGAGGATTTCGTTTTCGTTACGCCGGACGGGGACAACGACCCGCTGGTGACCGGTACCTGGGTGCGTCTCGACTCGACCGTCGACTCGGGGTACTCCCTCAAGAAGGAGGAGCGCGGCAACAAGAACGCGTGCGTCATCGTCAACAACCCCGGGGAAAATGCGCCCGAGCAGTGCGTCCCGGAGCTCTGGGGTCTGGTCATCGAGGGTACCGACGAGTACTCAGCCGACCAGGCGGGGCGAGTCACGGTTCTGCTGGGCGGCGGCTACGTCGTTCGCCTGTGGAACTCCTCGACGGCCGCGAACCACATGTTCACCGACGACGCACACCTGGAGCCCGGCTCCGCGGTGACCATCGTCGGTGGCAAGATCAAGGCCATCGAGAACGACGCGGGCGTGGCCATGGACGTGGACACCACGCAGGTGATCGGCTGGGTTCTCAAGGACGACTCCACGGCCAACAGCACCATCGACATCTTCGTTCGATAAGACGGCTCGCGCCTCGAGGTTCGAGAAACTTCCGCCCGTTAGAAAGGGGCACCAGAAATGCCGAAGCAAGAACACGCTGAGCTGAGTGCCCAGTTCATCAACTCCAACTTCGTTCGCAAGATCGAGTCGGGGCGGGTGAAGGAGGCAGAGGACGAGGGGTCGCGCTTCATCCGTTCGCGGATGCGCCAGGATTCGTTCGCCCGCGAGATCCTCGAGCCGGTCGAGATCGGTCCCGACGAGCTCGACCGCGACGTCAACACCGACCAGCCCCAGAAGATCGTCGAGAAGGAGCCGGACAGCACGGCCACCTACGTCACCTTCAAGGGTACGGGCCAGCGCAGCTGGTTCCGCGGTGAGCGGTACGCAGTCCGATTCGGCAAGGTGGAGTCGCAGCGCTTCACCAAGTCGAAGTTCGAGCTGATGACGTACCAGAACGACATCCGCAAGATCCTCACCGACAACTCGGTGAAGGACATGGCGGACCAGGAGGACTCGAAGTTCATCGAGACCGCCGACGCGGCTGCGACCGCGGCGAGCAACGTCGACACCGCCGAGAACATGGCGGGTGCTGCGAACTTCGATCCGTCCCTGATTCGCGCGGGCGTCAACCGGCTCCTCACCAACCAGATCCCCTGCGGGAAGATCCTGATGACGAAGGAGCTGTACAACTACGCGCTCGAGATGCCGCAGTCGCAGATCGGCGACAAGGTGGCCTCGCGTCACTACGACGAGGGCATCGAGGGCGAGAAGAGCCTGTACGGCTACCCGGTCATCACGACCATCAAGAACGACATCATCGCGAAGACCGAGATCTACTTCTTCGCTCCGCAGGAGTACCTCGGCAACTTCTTCCTGCTGCAGGACGCGACGCTGTTCATCAAGCAGGAGGCCGACATCATCGAGTTTTGGAGCTACAGCGCTCCGGGCATCGGGATCGGCAACATCAACGGCGTCGTGAAGATGACGGCCGTCGCTGCGCCCGCCTAAGCGACCGCGCTTCGGCGCACGCTAGGTGAGGAAAAAGCCTCGGTGGTTCTCCACTGGGGCTTTTTTCTTTATACTTGCACCACCTACACGCACGTGAGCTCTCCTGTGCCATACATCAAGAATGTGCGCCGCAGTCCCCAGCGGTATTACAACGGAGGACAAGCCGTCCGGCTCCCTCTCAACGTCGCAGTCCTGAAGCCGGACAGCGTACTCGAGTGGCCGTCCATCAAGGATGGTATCGAGTCGGGAGCTCTGAAGCTGACGGGACGCCACGGTCGCCCCCTTCCCGCGGAGGCGAAGCCGAAGCCGAAGCCGAAGCCGAAGCCCGCGCCGAAGTCGAAGCCGAAGCCGAAGGCCGAGAAGGCTCCCGCGCCCGCACCTCCGGCTCCGGTCGTCGAGGAGAAGGCTCCCGCGCCCGCACCTCCGGCTCCGGTCGTCGAGGAGAAGGCTCCCGCGCCCGCACCTCCGGCACCTGTCGTCGAGGAGAAGGCGCCCGAGCCCGCACCTCCGGCACCGGTCGTCGAGGAGCCCAAGAAGGCGACCCCAAGGCCTCGGCGCCGCGTGCCCCGCAAGAAGAAGGACAGCTAGGCCATGAGCTCTTTGGCGCAGAAACTCCGCAGAGTGGGACGCACCAAGGAAGCTTGGTTCTGGGAGCCCAACAGAGACCTGTTCAACCCCGGCGGCCTCGAGCCCGAGGGAGTCCTGGCGGGTGCGCTCAGCGGGCTTGGTTTGCACCAGGTACGCAAGCGGGTCCTGCCGCACCTCAAGCGGCCTTTCGTCGAAGAGATGTCCGCGGACCTGCCCGAGGAGCTCGAGTACAAAGGCTCCCTCGGGGACCTCGACCTCGAGGTGGAGCTCGCCAAGCGTCGAAACCCATGGGACCCGCACGCCCCTACCCGGGGCGGGGAGTACGCGCGTGCGCGTCAGCCGAGGGGTCCCCGAGAACCTATGATGGCCCTCCTGAAAGACTTCGACCGCTTCGAGGCTGAAGAGGCCGCACACCTGGCCGACAACATCCCGGGACGCCAGGGCCACATGCACAAGGCCACCGAGGGTGCGCTAGCCCAGGCCAAGGAGAAGATTCGGGGAGGCAAGGGGTTCACGTACGAGGAGCTCGCCGACGCGCTGGGTTTCGATGCCGCGTCTCGTCCCGTGATCACCCACAACCCCCACATGAGCAACGCCTTCTTCCTGAACAAGGGGAACGCCACCCTCGTCGACAAGGTGCTGACTCCCAAAAGGATGAAGCTCGACGAGGCCACGTGGCGTCATCTGCGGGACAGAATCGACGAGAAGGGTCTGGTCCATATCGGGGGGTACATGCTCGGACGGAAGGGCGCCCTCTCTAAGGCGGACGTCGTTGCGCATGAGCTGGGTCATGCAACGATCAACCAAAAAGGGGTGCTCAACGCTCTCCGTAGGGTCTCGTCCTCCATACCGGGCAAGATCACTGGTAGGCTGGCTGGCGTGGCAGGTTTGGGTACCGCGGCGTTCGGCAACACGGATTCCCCGTACTACGAAGCTGCCTCCATAGGCGGCGCGGCGGTTCCGGTTGCCCAGTTGCTGGGGGAGGAAGCTACCGCGAGCATCAAGGCCAACAACGCGTTCAAGAAGCTGGTGAGTTCAGGAGCTCTCACGGATGCCGCGCGGAAGCTCGCTCGGCGCAGGCTCCTGGGTGCGTACGGCACGTATGCTCTGGGGGGTCTGGGTGCTCTGGCTCTCCCGGGCTCTATCATCGGAGGCCGCAAGCTCTACGAAGCCTCTCAGGAGTAATCCCTTGCCAGGGGTGGCGCACCCAGGCAAAAATTGCTCAGCCTCTCTCCTACTCCGCGGGTAATCATGTACCGAGTCAAGAACCACAGCACCAACTCCGTTGTCTACGACCCGGACACCCGCCCCATCCCGCCAGGCAAGGTCAAGCCTCTCTCGGAAGCGGAGTACCACTCGGAGTCGGTGCAGTTCCTGATGACGCACGGCATCCTTCGGGACGCACCGCCCGAAGCTCCTACGCGCGTAGAAGCGGTTCCTCCGATGGCGGAAGAGCTCGTCGTAGTGGAGATGGCAAGCAAGCCCAAGGTCGCTACGAAGCCCAAGGTCGCTACGAAGCCCAAGGCAGCTCCGAAGCGTCGACGGTCCCGGAAGAAGAAGGTGGAGGCCGATGTCGACAATCCGACTGATCCCTAAGCCGGGTCCGGTCGTCATCAGCTCGAAGGCTGGTAGTGACGGGGTCTACACCCCCGCGTTCCCAAACAACACCGGCAACATCATCGCCGAGGGTACGTGCGTCTACATCGACGATCAGGACTCGATGCTGCCGGCTCTGGCCAGCGCTGCTGCGACGGCTGGCGTCGTGGGGTTTGCTACCAAGCAAGTCAACCCCGGAGCGAGTGCGCAGCTCGCAATCAGCGGCCTGTCCGCCTATCACCTGCAAGCCGGGGACCCTGGAGCAGAGTCGGGGGAACCCCTCTACTTGTCCGCCACGGAGGCGGGGAAGCTTACGAGCCAAGCCCCGGAAGCTGTGGGCACGGCTGTTGTCCAGGTGGGGGCGCACATGAGTAGTCGCGTCCTCATCAACGTACGAATCATGATGGAGTACACGTGAACGACGAAATGGTGAAGCCCAGCCCCAGCAACGTGCGTAGGGACCAGCTCCTGGAGCTCTACGGGGCTTGGAAGTCCCTCCGTGACAGCGAGATCCTCAGCAACAACAAGCTCACGGAGCTCAAAGCTCTACTCGAGGCGCAGCTGCAAGCTGAACAATCCCGCGTACGCGAGAACTCGGAACTGCGCAGTCCGCTTCAGGTGCGCATCCACCGGTCCATCATGCACCTCCTCGGTGTAGAAGCCGAAGACGCAGAGGCCCCCTACGAGGAAGAAGTAGGTGACGTCCAGGCCCTCTTGGAGGAGGTCAACACCTTCCACTTGAGGCACCCCTAGGCCTTTTCTTTTCTGAGCGGCCCCCTAAACTTTGAATGAGAATCGAGGCCCCGTTGGGTGGTCTCCCTGGGTACAAAAACCTTGTTTAAGGAGATAATCCAATGGCTGCCACCGTAGCCTATTTCGAGAACGGCAAGCTCAAGAGTGAGCTGGGCATCACCATCGGCTCCGACGGTTCCCTGGTGCTCGCCGGAGACCTGACGGTCAGTGGCACCACCACTACCGTCTCGAGCACCGAGGTGCTCATCAACGACAACCTGTTGGTCCTCAACAACGGCCCCGAGGGAGCGGGCTACGACGCTGGCGTCTTCATCCAGCGGCACGAGACGGACATCACCGGGGACACCGCCCTCACGTCGGGCACCGCGCAGGCGGGTGGGGCGACGTCCGTCACCCTCGCTGGTACTGCCAACGCGCACAACGACTACTACAACAACTACTACATCAAGATCACCGGCGGGACCGGGTCGGGCGAGATCCAGCAGATCACCGACTACAACGGCACCACCAAGGTGGCGACGACCGGGGCTTGGGGCACCCAGCCTGACGACACGTCGACCTACTCGATCTTCAACCGCCCCTTCGTGGGCTGGGTATACATCGAGGCGAATGACGAGTTCGTGTTCGGCGCATCGGCTGCTGACCCGGGTGGCGCGGCTGCCACCATGGTGGACCTGCTCGACCTTCACCTCGGTGGGATGACCCTCGACGACGACCTCAGCGTCGCTGGTACGGCGAACATCACCGGCATCTCTACGCTGGCTTCGGCCAGCACCATCGGCAACCTGACCCTCGCGGACGGGAGCATCACGGATTCGAGCGGAGCGATCAGCTTCGGCGACGAGAACCTCTCCACCACGGGTACGCTCGGGGCGGGTGTCGCAACACTGGCATCGAGTTCGCACGTCGGCACCCTGACGCTGGCCCACGGTTCGATCACGGATGCGGGCGGAGCGATCAGCTTCGGCGACGAGAACCTCTCCACCACGGGTACGCTCGGCGCGGGTGTCGCAACACTGGCATCGAGCTCGACTGTCGGCAACCTGACCCTCGCGGACGGGAGCATCACGGATTCGAGCGGAGCGATCAGCTTCGGCAACGAGAACCTCTCCACCACGGGTACGCTCGCCTCGGGCGCCCTGACCGTGACCGGCGCCATGAGCTGCACCACGACTGCCGACGTTGGCGGTGCGCTTACCGTAGGTGCCGCCAATGACATGGTCGTTGATGCGGGTAGTATCACATCAGTGTCGGGCGCTATCTCGTTCGGTAACGAGAACCTCTCCACCACGGGTACGCTCGGTGCCGGTGTTGCTACTTTGGCGTCCTCCTCGACCGTCGGCAACCTGACTCTCGCTGACGGTTCGATCACGGACTCGAGCGGGGCGATCTCATTCGGCAACGAGAACTTGACCAGCACGGGCACCGCCGACTTCGGCGCAACCACGCTGGACAGCCTGAACAACTCGAGCGGCGGCATCACCAACGCGGGCGCCATCTCGGGGGCTACCACCCTGGCCGCCTCCGGTCAGGTCGACTTCGCGGCCAACGTGGACGCCTCCCTCGGGCTGGACATCGACGCAGATAACCAGAGCCTGACCATTGGGGCGAGCGCTGACCTGTCGGTCCTCCACAACGGCACCAACACCATCGCGACCAGCGCGACGGGCAACTTCATCCTCGACAACACGGCCGTCACCGGGTTCACCTACATGGACCTCGGTACCGACACGGCCCTTACGGGTTGGGGCGTCCGCAACAACACCGGGACTGTCCAGTTCGCAGTCAACGCAGGCGGCGTGGTCAGCGGCGCGGCGTTCATCGACGACGACGCCTTCCTCATGCCGGCCGCCACGACCGTCGCGTCGTCGCAGAGCATCAAGGCCTACGTTGACGCGCAGGTTTCCGGTGGCGACCTGGACTTCACCGTCGCTGGCGGTGCGGGGCAGGCCATCACGCTCGACTCCGAGACGCTGACCTTCACCGACGGTGCCGGCATCGCGATGACCGGTCTCCTCAACGACATCACCATCGGCGTCGACGGTCTTCTTGAAGACCTCGACACTCTCGGCCCCAACTCGGCCGACAGCGAGTTCCTGGTCGGTACGGGGGCTGGCGCTCTGGCCTGGGAGAGCGGCGCCACCGTTCGCACCTCGCTGGGTCTGGTCATCGGTACCAACGTGCAGGCGCAAGGTGACGTGCTCGACGACCTCAACACGCTGGGAGCTGCGGCTGCCAACGGCGAGTTCCTGGTCGCCACCGGCGCGGGTGCGTTCGCCTACGAGTCGGGCGACACGGCCCGCGTTTCGTTGGGTGTCGGTACGTCCGACTCCCCGTCCTTCACAGGCCTCACGGTTTCCGGAACCGAAGGCGTGAACTTGGGGGCCACGGGCGCTGCCAGCGCGGCAGTCATGGTCAAGTTCACCTGCCCCAACCCGCACGCGGCCATCTCGGTGGGCGACGCCCTCTACCTGGACGCCGCCGGCAAGGTGAACCTCGCCGACGCCAGCGCGGACTCGACGGGCCGGTTCTGCGGCTTCGCCATGGACGCCTCCAACGCAAACGCCGAAGACGACATCCGCGTCGCGGTCAGTGGCAAGGTGACCGGCGTGACGAGCGGCCTGACCGTTGGTGACGAAGTCTACCTCAACACCGCAGCGGGCGGCCTCTCCTCCACGGCACCCAGCACCGCGGGTCAGGTCGTTCTGCCCATTGGTTGGGCAGTTGCGACGAGCACCGTCGTGATCCAGCCTGCTCAGCGCATCATCCTTTCCTAAGGGATCGATGACGGTATAATCGAGGCCGGGGAGGACAACCTCTCCGGCCTCTTCCGTTTCTAGGAAAGCAGCATGCGCAGGCTTCTACTGGTGCTCGCCGTTCTCCTTGTACCCGCGTACACGCCCGCCCAGAACAAATTCGTAGAGATGGATGGCGGTCGCATGAAGGCGACTACCACCGCTACCTTCGCCGCCCCTACTCTCACCGCCGGTGACGGAGTGGGGTGGGCACTGTTCCGTGACGCAACAGGAGGTAACGCCGAGGACACCCTCGCCTCCGCAATCAACATCGTCAGCGTCTCAGCTACCGGCGTGTTCTGGAGATAGAGGTTATGTCCGAGTCCACCACAGTACGCCGCAAACGACCCCGGGAGGAGCTTCCTCTCGGCACTGCTATTGTCCGTCTGATGACCGCGCAGCACTACATCCTTGCGACCCCGCCCTCGTCTATCAACGAACGGCTCAACCGAGAGGTGGCGTCCCTGCAGGAGGCGCTCAACGCCTTCGTCTTGCAGGTGGCGCTCGAGTGTGACATCGAGGAGGCCAGCACCATGATCGAAGACGCGGTGGCCGCGGACGCCCCGACTTCCCTGGAGCTCATCCAGAAGGGCGCGGCTACAGGGTGCTGCCGCGTTGTGGGCGCTGAGTCGAAGAAGGTACGAGCAACCACACCAAGGCGGGAACGCCGGAGCAGGGGTAAGAGTCGATGACTCTAGCTGAACTGGCCCTTTGGGCCTTCGCTTCTTACGGCCTCACCTTCGGGGTCAAAGATTCCAAGCTCACTCTCCGTCCGCGCGACTTCCTGAAGAAGGTGGACTTCTTCGAGAAGCTGCTCAGCTGCTCGTTCTGCACCGGGTTCTGGGCGGCTCTGGTAATCAGCATCCTGTGGGAGGTGTGGGGCGGGTCAATCATACCCACCCCTGCGCTGGCGGCGGGATTGCTCATCCGAGCTCTGGCGGGCGCCGCGTCAACGTATACTATTGACTTGGTGGTTCAGCTCCTCGAACAGGCTCTGGACAACGCAGAGCATCCGGACGAGGACGACGAAGAGGTAGAGTACAGTGGGCCTGCTGACGAAGACGGTTAACCGGCCCGCCGAGCGCTCCCTCTTCTCGTTCATTCGGAGGGACTCGGACGGTCGGTACTGGCATCCGGGCAACGTGCAGTTCGACGTGCTCGATCTCGCCACCGCCAACGAAGCGACTCGAGCTCCGTTCCGTGTGGCCTTCACGGACAACGACGACACGTCCTACGACTGGACCATCGACGTCTCCGACTGGACCGACGGCACCTACACGTACAACAGCTACGAGCTCTCCGGAGTAATCGAGTACGGGCCGTTCGACACCACCAGCACCGTCTTGGACAACGGGGTCAGCGTAGCGTTCCAGCTCGAGGCTGAGCTCGCGTACGCTACGGAGAAGACGCTCTTCACGTACATCAAGCGCCAGGAGACCGGGAAGTACTGGCGTCCAGGCACCAACGACTTCGCCGAGTTCGACATCGTGTCGGATGCCGAGGCAACGCGAGAGACCTTCCGCGTCTACTTCGCGGAGGGCGTTCCCGAGGCGTACAGCTGGGCCATCAACCTGGGCAACTTCGTCGACGGCATCTACGTCCTCGAGTCCCGCGAGAAGATCGGGGTCCTCGAGACGGAAGCGGTCGAGCAGTACACCGTCCTCATCGACGAGAACCAGGTCGTCGTTGGCGTTGGCCTGGGTGACGTGGCGGTCAACCACGACTCTGGTGGTGCCGCTGACAACCTGCAGTACGTCACAGCAGGCGGGGACCCCATCCCGGGCGCCACCATCCGCTGCTTCAAGAAGGTTGACTACGACGCGGGGCGCCTCACCTTGGTGCAGGCCATCACGTACACCGACAGCAAGGGACGGTGGGCGGTTCCTGCTTTCCTGCCCACTGGCAACACCTACACCGTCGTCTTCGACAAGACGGGGGAGTACGGACCTAACGCGAGAGAGGTACTGGTATGAACGATTTTCTCAAGGCCGCCTACGACCAGGGTGCTTCGCAAGCACTCAAGGAGGCGGGGCTCGCCAAGAAGGCGGAGGACAGTGCGACGGACTCCCTGCTCACTGGAGGTCTCCTAGGCACCCTGGGAGGGGGCGCAGCTGGTGTCGCGTACGCGGAGAGGCAGTACGTCAAAGATCTCGCGAAGCAACTAGCTGAGGCTCGAGCGAACCGCGGTGGCCAGCTCGACGCGCTGGCCCGCGGAGTAGGTGACGTCATCGGTGGAGGAATGCACAAGGTCGTCCGCCGTCCGCTCCTCGGAGTTGTCGGAGCCGGGGCTGGTCTGCTCGGGGGGCTGGGGCTCGGACTGGGGATCGATCACCTGACTCGGGACTGACGCATGCCAGTAGTAGCCACACCAGTAGCAGTCCCCGCCGCCTCCGGCGTTATCTCCATCACGGAGGTGCGGGACTTCCTGCGCGACTACGCGGGTATGAACCCGCTGTGGGACGACGTGGAGTTCTCGGACATTGAGCTCGCTACGGCCATTGACCGCGCGGTGGACATCGCCAACGTCGTGGACCGGACCACGTCTTGGACCGCGATCTCCTTCCCCAACAAGTACGTGTTGCTGCTCGGGGCGGCGCACTACTTGATGCAGAGCGAATCCTTCCGCCAGATGCGGAACCAGGCGTCCTACCAGGACGGGAACATCCAGCCTATCGGGGTGGACGACAAGCAGGCCATGTACGCGCAGATGGCGGGCATGCTCAAGCAGGAGTTCCGGCAGCACGTCTCGCAGATGAAGATCTCAGAGAACATGAACGCGAGCAGCTTCATCCGGTCGCCGCTGTTCCGCGGGACGATCGTGGGGGGAGGAAACGTATGAGCCAGTTCCTGAAGCAGGCGTACGACGCAGGGTGTGAGCACGCCCTCAAGGAAGCAGGGCTGCCGAGGTCCCTGATGAAGAACGACAACTGGATTCAGATGTCCCGCCGGATTGGCGACGCCGAGCAGCTCGCTGGGGAGAACATTCTCCGTGCGCAAGCGGCAGCCAAAGGCGTCCCCCACGTGCGTACGCGCGTACCCACTCCTGATGAGGACGCAGTGATGTCGCGCATCTCTGCTCACCTAGAGGGGCAGGCGTTGTCGCGTCGGATTGCCGGTGAGCGTAAGCTCCTGCCGTCCGGACGCCCGGAATCAGTCCTCGCCATGGATAGGCAGGCTCCCCTCTCCCCACAGGCGCGGGACAGGCAGATAGCCCTCAACCAGGAAGACCGCGCGGCTTCTCGTAGCATCTGGCCCCAGCAGCAGGAGTGAAGGTCACCATCACCCGTGTCCTCCCCGTCTACCCGCACGAAGTGTTCGTGCAGTGGACGTTGGAGAACCCAGAGAACGCGTCCTACACCTTCAAGGTGTACCGGTCAGGTTCGCCCACGGGTCCGTTCAACCAGGTCTCCGACGAGATCCGGGACAACAACTTCTTCTACATCGATCGTCCGGTAGCGCAGCTCAACCTGACCAACCGCGCCTGGTACCTGGTCCAGGCCATCCCGGAGACGGGGCCTGACAACTCTGCTACCTCTGCTGCCAAGACAGCAGAGCACACGGAGCAGAAGTACCGGGGGCGCATCGGGCGCAAAGCGCGGTACGACCTGGGCATCCAGCTGAAGCGCCTCAACGGCGTGAAGTGCAAGGTGCTCAAGCGCAAGCGGTTCGGGAAGCGCTGCCCTGACTGCTACAACGAGCGCACCAAGGACGTCCTGCAGTCCAACTGCCCCTCATGCTACGGGACGTCGTTCGAGGATGGGTACCACGACCCCTCTACGACCTGGGTGAAGCTGGACCCCGCGGTCGTTGCTCAGCGCGCGGACTCCACGGGCAAGACCGAAGCTGCTATGTTCGGCGCAACCATGCTGGACTTCCCTCTTCTCGAGGCGGAAGACGTCCTCGTCGAGGTGCGTACCAACCGCCGCTTCATCGTTCGCCAGAAGGTCCCCACGGAGGCTTCTCGCGTCGCTGTGCACCAGGACCTGCAGGTCTCTGAGCTCAGCCGGGCTGACTCCATCTACAACGTGAAGCTGGATTTGGTCGAATGAACTACCTGAGCTCCGAGGGACTACCCAAGACAGCCGCGCGCGTGGACCACGCACAGCTCCGGGAGCTCTCCGCCCTCCTGCAGGCGGGAGACCTGGTCAACTTCGAGACCCAGTACCCCTCCGTGGCACACACGCGAGGCATCCGGGCGGCCCTAAAGGACAAGCTCATCGGGGGGAGCATCTCCCAGATTTCGGGGAACCCGAACAGCCACACGGCGATCGTCAGCGGCATCGACCCCGCCACGGGGCGGATCTCCATGGTCCACAACTACGAGCAGGGTGGTGGCGGTGGTGGCGGATCCCACGTACAAGAGATGTCCCCTGGACAGTTCAAGGAGTTCGCGCGCGACCGCAAGATGAACTTCTACCGTCCCGAGGGAGCTACTGCTGCCCAAGGTCAGGAAGCAGCAGCCGCGGCCCTTGCGGCAGCCAAGCGTAAGGCTGGATACGCGTACGGGGACATCCCCCAATTCGCGGCTCGCGAGGGGGCGGATGCTCTGGTGGAGAGCAGCAACCCGAGCGCCCGCAGGTTGGGTAGTGCGGGGCGTTCTCTCCTGGACACCCTCTCCCACGATGGGCGCACCCCCTCGTGTGACCCAGCTACCGGCGTGTGCTCCCACCTGGCGGCACATTCCTGGAGCGAGCCCCTCGGTGGCGAGGAGCAAGCCCGCAAGCTCATGGGCAACACCCCCACTGGAGGGACGCATACGCGCGTATCAGTGACGCCCGCCAGCATCGCGGAGGCGGCGGAAGCTGGTAAGCTGCGCACCATCGGCACCTATACCCCCAAGGGGATGCCCGCCGACATGGGCAGTGCGGTGAAGTCCCGGCTGGGCTCCAAGCTGCGCGGTCTGGTCCGGAGGCTGCGTGGCTAACGCCGAACACCAGTTCGTGATGGTGAAGTCGTCCCTGCACCTGTTGGGGATCTACCTCAATGCCCTGCGCGAGCGCTTCTCGAGCGTCGGCGACGATTTCCCGTGGAACTACGACGACGAAGATTCGACTACGCGCGTATACATCGAGTCCGGCTCGGGAGACGAGGTCTCCAAGAACGACGCTCGCCCTGCCATCTACGTGGACCGCTCCGCGTTCATCTTCCCTAAGGTGGCCATCGGGGACTTCGTGGGCCGCCAGACCAAGACGGGTCTCCGGGCCTTCTACTCCACCGGTCAGGGCCAGATAAACATCGACTGCGTCAGCTCCAACCGAGGGGAGAGCGCTGTTCTCGGTGACATCGTACAGGCGTTCTTGATGATGTCTGCTGACGAGATCCTCCGCACGCAGAACCTGCGGGACATCACGCCTATAACCCTGGGCGCCACTACTGCGTGGGAAAAGGACAAGCGCCTCTACGCTACGCGCGTAACCTCGGAGTGCTCGTTCGATGTGAAGTGGGCCACCCGCCCCGACGCCCGCAAGATTCAAACCATCGGCACCCGCATCACCCACGAGTCCGGGGTGGATTTCCACCAGATCGCCCTTGACTCCCTATCCAGAGTGGACCTCGACGATGACTAACCCCGATTTCCTGAAGGTGGCGTACGTGCTGGGGGCTGAGCAGGCTCTAGAGCAGGCGGGCCACACCATGACTCCCCTCGAGAAGCAGGCTCTGCTCAGCCGCATGATGCCTGGCTCGAGCTGGAACCAGCTGCGCAAGGGCATCCGAGGTAGCGCCGACGACGTCGCGGACGCTGCAAGCAGCGCTCCCATGCAGACCCGGACCGTCGCCGACAACGCAGCCGAGCGGAACTTCTTCGGGGCTGCGGACGAGGTAGCGCCGACCTCAAAGGCCGCGCCTGACGCACCCCCGCAGACGTCTGGTGCTCCGGCCCCGACTCCCGCAGACGACCCGGGCATGATGGAACGCATGCGGAACTGGATGTCGCAGGGGAACAACGGCATGTACGCCGCTGGTGGTCTGGCCGCTGGTGGCGCGGGTCTCGGTGCTCTGGGCGGCTACGCTGCTGCGCCAGATCCCACGCTGGGCAACGCCTGGAACCATTACACTGGGGGTTGACCAACAACCCTCGCGTTCCGGGCCCGGAGTGGGGTATCCTCACACCCGTGTAATAGTAGTTGGTGGGTGGTATTGCGGGCCTAGGAGGCCCCCCTATTATTTCAACGACGCCGACCGTTTTTTGCTAGCGGAGTTCTACGCATGCCCCGTCCAGTAGTAGAGATCAGGCAGGAAGTCGCCAACATCGTCCTGACTCCGGCGAACCCTTCCCTGCCCACGTGCATCGTAGGGCCGGCGTACAAGGTGGTCGAGTACCCGGAGGATCGTGGTGCGGGTGCTGCCTACCGTCCGAACGGGTTGGGCACGTGGGCCAAACCGCTTATGTTCGACGCGGAGGGGCTGTGGTCCATCGAGGGCCCAGACCCCGCCGAAGCCCAGGGCCTCCCGTGGACCGACTTCGGATTCGACACAGAGCACACCCTAGACCTGCTGGCGTCCGGTGATGGTCCGCCCGCTGCCTGGCTCGAGGACGTCTACTACCTCGTCAAGAACGACATCGATCTCAACGACGTCGTCATCTCGGGAGCTAACACGCTGACCCTGTCGACTGGCGTCTTGTCCACCACTTCCCCTGCGGGGGGTACAGTGGTGGGCGACGTGTTCGTGCTCCAGTCGAACATGCCCCAGGTCCTGTACGACTCCGACGCGTCGGCAGCCTTCCTGTCGTCGGTGGAGGTGGGCGCGACGCTCACCGTAACCAACACGCAGGGCACCTCGACTCACTTCAGCACCATGACCTTCACGGTCCTGCAGGTCATCGACGACAAGCGCCTTCTGCTGGGAGAGACCGCGGTCGCCAACGCGGTCCCAGCTCTGGTGACCGGCGCTGGCGCCTCCGGTGCTAGCGCGGCTACGACGCTGGTTCTCAACGCAGGGGACGCCGAGGGCGAAGACCACTACAACGGCCAGTACATCAAGATCACCAGCGGCGACTCGAACGGGGAGATCCGGAAAATCACCGACTACGACCACGGCACCAACACCATCACGGTGGCCGCGTGGGCGGAAGAGCCCGACGACACGCCGACGTACGAGATCTACACCTGGGCTTTCGACACCCAGGCTGGAGTCGAGCTCACGGGAGCTTTGAACAAGTTCGGGTACAGCATCGACAACGCAGACCTCGAGGACATCGTCGTTGCGGACCAGCGCGTCGAGCTGCTCAAGCACATGCCCGTGGCCACTGCCATCCAGTCCGTAACCAGCCAGTCCGCGTGCGTCACTGCGGCCAACCTCCGCTTCGTCAGCGGCGCCAACGCTCTCAGCCGTGCCAACGGCTACATCGAGCGGAAGCTCTCGGACAGCACCAACGGCAACAAGCCGGGGCACGCTCCGCTCGCCTACGACGTGTCGTTCAGCGCGGCCCTCGTCATCGTGGGGGACACCGACGGCGACGACGGCGACGACGACAAGGCTGTGAAGGTGTCTGCCCCTCTCGGCACCGCTATCGTCACCCGCTGCACCGTCCAGGTCGAGGCTCGAGGGGTCATCAACAACCAGCCCGAGTTCCTGACCTTCTCGAGCATCCCGTCCAACAGCGACTTCGGCACCATCGGCAAGGTGCACAAGAAGAACCCGCTCGGCATGGCCATGTACGTGGCGCTGAGCAACGCGGGGGCGACGAACATCCTGGCGCTCGCCATCGCCAGCGACGACATTGCGGGCTACACCGCGGCGCGCTCGAAGCTCAACTCGCACGACACCGTGTGGGGCGTAGTGCCGCTGAGCACGGACCTGGCCAACGTCATCACGCCGATGAAGACGGACGCGACAGCGATGTCCGCGCCCAAGAAGGGCAAGTTCCGCCACGTCATCGCGGCGTCGGAGGGTCTGCCGGTCCTGAAGTACGTGGGTCCGACTCTGGGCGGCGAGACGGACACGGGCAACTGGGACTCAACCGCAGACGTCCTGACTGACCTGAACGCAACGTTCGTTACGGACGGTGTCGTTGTCGGTGACCAGGTTGTCATCGCAACGGTCCCCTACGCGGTCAAGTCCGTCACCAACGAGAACGTTCTCGTCACCGAAGCAGTGGGCGCGGGCAACGATTCTCCTCTTGGCGATCCGCAGAACACGACCTACACCATCCAGCGCGACATCTCGGCGAACACTGCGCTGCAGGTCGCTGAGCTCAAGGCTCGCATCGCCAGCGCTGGGTTGAAGCGGCAGACGATCACCTACGTCGGCAGCTGCAAGGTGCTGGGCGAGACGGGCCTCCCGGGCTACTACGTCTCCGCGGCCATTGCTGGCGCTGCTGCGGGGCTCCCGCCGCACCAGCCGCTCAACCAGGTCGGTCTCGCTGCCATCGAGCAGATCTACGACACCAACCTGCACTTCTCGCACGACGAGATCGACGAGCTCGGCGACGGCGGCTACATGGTCTTCGTGCAGGACAGCGTGTCGGGCCTGCCTTACACGGTGCACCAGGTCACGACGGGCCAGATCGCCAACCCGGGTGTGCAGGAGTTCGCCGAGTTCAGCGTCGTGCGGAACTTCGACTACGTGTCGCGCGTCATCAAGAACCGCCTGGCGCCCTTCGCGGGGGTCTGGAACTTCATCCCCGAGGCAATCAACGCCGTCTCGGACACGATCACCTCTGGCATCGAGAGCATGAAGGCGGACCGCTCCCCGAAGATCGGTGCTCCGCTACTGTCCGGCTCCATCGACAAGATCGGCGAGGCCGAGGCCAACAGCGCGGCGATGGAGACCTTCGTGAAGGTCAAGCTCCCGAAGGTGCTCAACGAACTGATCGTCCACCTGGTCTCGGAATAACGGAGAGTTACCGTGGCAAACAGCTCCACCAAGGGCCTCGACTCCTGGCGCTACCAGGCCCAATACGTCGAGCGCATCATGGACAACGCGGCGTACACCGCTGCGCATCCAGACGACACGCTCGTCCTCGTGGGCCCTCCCCGCAAGAAGATGTGGAAGGCTGGGTCCAAGAATCGGGATCTCGTGGCCATCGGCATGCTGCAGGCCTTCCAGGTTGCGCAGCAGAAGCCGACCATGCCTGTGCAGACCATCGGCTCGGGTCGCAGCTTCTTCCTGTCGGGGAAGAGCTCTGTCACGTGGCAGGCAGGCCGCCTGTTTGTGAAGGGGCCCAACTTCATCAAGGCGCTGTACGCCAACGCTCTCGCTGCGGGCGTGGAGCCGGACACCTTCGACGAGCCTGTCCGGGCCACTCCGACGTCCGACTACCTGGTCAACCTCGACTCGGAGCTGCTGCTCGTCCCGTTCGGCCTCGCGGTCGCGTTCCGGGACAAGTCGCACAACACGCTCGGCGGGGTCTACCTCGAGCTCTGCTGCATGAACAGCTGGACCATCGGCGCCAACGCCGGCCAGAACATGATCATGGAGAACGTCGCGGGCATGTGCGACCGTCTCCTCCCGTGGGACCCGGGTACCGTTCTTGAGGAGCACCAGTCCTCCGACGAGATCGACGAGGCCATTGGGTTCACCGACTCCGACTAGCCCTCCGGGAAACCTACTGTGAGCGACTCTTACCTGAACCAGGCCTACAACGCTGGTGCGCAGCAAGCGCTGCTCGACAGCGGCATCAAAGTCGCTTCCTCCGACGTCACTTGGGGCGACTACTTCAAGTCTCAGGTGGCTGGAGGCGGAGCAACCGCCCCCGAAGGCCGGGAGTTGAGTCGCTTCGGACACACCCTCGGGGGCGGCATTATCGGCGCGGGCGCTGGTGGTATCGGTGGGATGGGTATCGGCGGCACACTGGGTGCTCTTGTCGGTCGCGGGGGCACCGGAGCTACGGCACTAGGAGCAATGCTCGGAGGCGCTCTGGGGGGGACAGCCGGTGGTGCCTACGGCAGCACCAAGGGTCACGCCATCTCCCGAGACAACGACAGTTTCCTGCAGAAGCTGCTGCACTGAGAAAGGCATGATCTCTCAGGCTAGACGTCGTAGTATTCGAGTATGGCCGTTTTTCCAGATCCCTCCAAACCCCTCGTTGGGATGTACGACCCCGAGCAGCAGATCGAGAAGCAGGCTCCCGAGAAGGAGCCCTCCTCGAGCTCCACCGGTCTGCCCGACTTCTTCAAGGCGCAGATCTTGTCGGTGGACCCCGCCACCCACACCTGTACCATCCAGGCCTACGGCTCCAACGAAGAACGCTCGGGCGTGCCCATCATGCGCTCCGCGCTCGACCCGGACCTGCGGGGAGGGCAGACCTCTCTCCCCAAGCCAGGCGCCATCGCGGTGTGCAACAACTGTCTCCCCGGGGAGCCGCCCTTCATCATCGGCTACCTCCCGGAGAGCTCTGCGCGCCAGGCCCCGCACGGGGAGACGGACACCTCTCAAGACCCAGGAGACGCTGCTCGCCGTAGCGTGTTGACGCTTGCGTCCACGGCTTTCGGGAAAGACGACCCTCTCCACGCGCGTACAGGGGAGGCGAGCTACCTCGAGGGGCAAGGGGCAGACATGGCTCCTGGGGACTGGTCGGTGCAGTCCACCGACGGCAACGGCCTCGGCGTACTCGAGGGGGGCGTGACCGTCTTCCGTGCAAATGACCTGGCGCAGATCTTGGGCTTCAAGGTCGGGGACCTCATCCGCATCGTTGCGCGCAACTTCGAGCTCTTCACAGACCTGGGGGAGCTCAAGCTCACCTCCGAGGCAGGCAAGGCCAGCTTCTCATTCAAGGGTTCCACCGAGCTCCGGGACGCCAATCCCGAGAAGGACGACTGGAACATCGAGTGCGGCATGGGAGAGCCGGGGACGCTCTTCTATTTGCGGTTCCTGGGTCCCAGCAAGAAGGTGCTGGCCGGGCTGACGGTATCCCCCGCAGGGGACATCGCAATCGAGGGCAACTCCATCGTCGAGAGGTCCTCCTCCGGTGCAGAGGGGGGCGCGCAGGCCAAGGCCTCTTCCAACCTGCTCATCAAGGGGAGCGACACCAAGGACGTAGGCGCGGACCACGCGCGTAGCGCCACTAACTTCACCCGCACCGCGGGCTCCGCCATCAAGGATACGTCGCAGACGAAACACACGACTGTCACCGGGGACCACCTGCTCTCGGCCTCGCACACCAGCCAGGAGACCATCAGCGGCTTCCGACTCGAGAAGGACATGCCCCTGATCCAGGGTGGGGTCACGGGCAAGAAGATCGACGTCGTCAACGGCAACTACAAGGTGCAGGTGGGCAGCCCCGCCAGCAACATCCCGTCCCCGATCTACCCCAAGTCGCACCCGTCCATCATCCACACAGTCCACACCGGGGACATCCTGAACACCATCAGCACGATGGGGTCCTTCATCGTGAGCGCAACGGCAGTGGGGGCCATCCGCGGTGTCGCGTTCCCGTACAGCATCGTGCTGAACTCCCCTCGAGTCCTTCTGGGAGGGCCCGGGGCCACCGGACCACTGACCACAGACATCCCAATCCCCGCACCTGCGGGGGCGCCGGCCTGCAAATTCGACATGCTGCTGTCGTACCTGAATACGCTGCACACCAAGCTGGACACGCACATCCACAAGTCCAGCTCGGGGCCCACGGACCCACCGCTGGTACCGTTCACCCTCGAGCTGGCCCCCCTGGCGGCTGCTATCGCCTCCCTGACGGTCTCGATCGCCTCATGAGCGACGACACCCACGCCACATTCAACCAGGACCGCCCGCAGTGGGAGGGAACGGAGGGCGGAATCGACTCCGAGGCCGTCCGAGCGCTCGACAAGGCCTCGAAACTGCTCCATGTGACCATGGAACAGCGAATTCGAGCTCTCCTGGCCAATGCGAAGGCCGAAGTGGCCCGCCTGAAGAGGGAACATGGCTAGGCGCCCCTACCAGCCGGACAAGAACGGTGCAAACGCCCACCCAAGCAACCGCCAGAGGCGTGTGGGCTTCGATCAACAGCTCCAACCGCTCTACGGAGCCCTCACGAGCGACGTTTTGCTCGAAGGAGCGGCTCGAGCTCGCGAGTTGGACCAAAAAACCAACTTTTCGGGGGTCACAAACAGCAACACCGAGCGCGGAGTGGTCACAGACGACACTGGAGACGCTCTAACGACCGCTTTGGGGGTCCTGGACGGTGTTACGGCGGCTTGGAGGTGGGACGGCTTCGCCTTGCAGCTCCCCACGGCCCTGAAAACGGGCGTGGACGTGCTCGCGGACGTCGTTGGGACCATCCGGACGCTCCTCGAGGCCGTTTTGGCCATCCTGAAGATCGTCGAGGCCGCCTCACTGATCAATCTGGACGCTCTTTCGATCATCGTGAACGTCCTGAAGAGCCAGATAGAGGACATCCTCTCCCTCTTCACCGGTGGGACGGGTGTCTACGGCATCAACATCCCGTTGCAGGCCCCTCCAGGCAAGGACAGCGCTGCTCGCGTTGCTGCGTTGCAGGCCACGACCGTCAATCTACGCACGGCGGTCGCCAAGGGACTCGGAATCGACGTCTCGCACAACACGAAGGCTGGGAAAATCAACAACCGCATCCTCAGCGACGTGTTGCCCATCGCTGCAGTGCACCCCGCGCGCCAGGGAGGGATGGACGGGTTCATCGAGACCTTCGAGAAGTCCCTGGATGACGAGCTCGACCTGGAACGCCCTCAGCTAGGCTCTAACGCCTGGGTGGGAGGGGTGGTCATTGTCTATGGGGGCACTGACTTGGGGCTCCTACAGCAGCAGTGGCGGGGCCTGCTGGGCCTGTTTGGCGATTTCGTCGGTGACAACAAGGGGCTCGAGCTCCCTCCGGCCCCCACGGGCGTCTCCGCGGAGTCCCTGGTGAGCATCAGCGGCGCACCCAAGGTCGCGGTGCGGTGGGACCGCCCCAAGGTGAAGTTCAAGCTGACCGGGTACTACCCCGCGTGGAACCCGCTCCGTGACGTGCTCTACGTAGCCGCGGACCTGGACACCATCTCGCCCAAGTCGAAATCCTGGACCGACGACATCGCCAACTACAACGAGTTGGTGAACCTCAACCGCCCCGTGGCCGCCTACGCGCGTACGACCGTGGCCACTTCCGCTTGGTCCAAGACCTACATCGACGAAGCGTACACAGCCGAGGACGCGGGCAAGACCTACGTCTACCGGGTGGGGCGCGTCTACGAGAAGCAGATGTCCGCCACGCTGACCTCGTCGTTCGAGGTGGAGGTGCTCTCGGCTCCCTTCAAGCTGCGCCTCCCCCACGAGAAGGGCTCGGTCTCCGCTGGCGTGGCCCCAAACTGGGTGTCGGGCCGGGTGTCCGACTTCTTGCCGCCTGCGCTGGTGGCGTTGCTCGACGAGCTCCGCGTTGTCCTCAACCAGCTGCTGGACCTGCCCGTGGACTTCACCGGAGTCCTCACTGACGTCGTCCAGTCCATGGTGGCGGAGGTGGAGAAGTGGGTGGCCCTAGCTCGCCGGCTGGACGCCCTACTCCAGATGGTGAAGGGCCTGTTCGACATCTCGGCGGGGTTCCACGCCCTGAGCTTCTTCGGCCTGGGCGGCAACGAGTTCATGAAGTCGGTGCTCCGGGACTCCGTAGCCAACGCGCCCACGCCCAATGAGGAGGACACCACTCCCGACGAAGACGACCCGTCACTGTCCGAGTCGCTGCAGGCGCGCCTCGAGAAGACGTCCTTCACCGATTTCCTGGCAGACAACAAGGTGCCGAAGTTCGATGGGGACGACACTGTTGGTGGCATGGCTTTTGTGGCCGGGGATCAGAGCATGCAGGCAGCTCTGGCGACCTACCGTCTCTTCCAGACGCTCTTCGGCGTGGGGGACAACTCCAAGACGACGCCCGAGCGCCAGTACGACATCGACGTTGCCCTCGGGGGTGGTGGGGATGGGCGACCAGCTCCCATCTTCGGGGACGACTTCAGCGCGGGCGGCGCAGCTACCGCGGCAGGCACCTCGGGCTCCACGTTCGGGGAAGACCTGGGCCTGGTGACCAGCCACGACGAAGAGGGCGGGGCCTGCTAACTGGTAGCTAAAGAAACACCGCGCCCTGGGGGGCGTGGCGTTCTTTCCAGCTCGTCGCTGGGTTAGGGGAGCTCGAGACCTTCGTCCCGGAGAAACTCCTCGTATTGCTCCGCTCCATACGTGGCCACGCCTGCAGCGTCAGCCTTCGCACGAGCCTCCGGAGGGAGCAGGCGTAGTAGCCGAGGTAGGTTGCCCTCCTCGTACGCTCCGATGACCACGCCACGGTGCAGCGTGAGCTCGTCGGACGCGGACCACCCGGCCTCGCGGGGGCCCACGAACGCGGCCACCCGGTTGGCCTCGTACTGCCGCCGCGCGGACCGCGCCTTCGAGGCCCGCACGAATCGCGGAGTCGCGAGCCGCAGCAGGGCTAGGGCCACCAGGGCCAGTGCCACCTGGATCATGAGTCTCTCCTTGTCAGTTGTTGATTACTCTTCGATGCTCGGCTGGAACTCCCGGAGGAGCATCAGGAAGTGCCCCTTCAAGAGGTCCTCAGACGTCTGGAAGACCCGCGTCGCGCAGCGGGTCCAGCCTCGACACCGCCGCGTGGTGATGGCCGCGGTGATGACCTCCTTCGACCACCGCATGTACTCTTCCACGCGCTCCTCCGCCCAGTCGGGTGGAGGCTGCTTCTCGAGGTCCTTACGGTTGTCGAGCATGTCCGCGATCTTCACCAGAGCGGCGCCCGGGGACAGGAACCGGGCGTGAACGATCGCCTCACGCTTGCGCTCCGCCTTCGGGAGCGCCTTGTCGTCGGAGAGCGCGCGCACCGCGTCGGCGACGGGCTCCCCGAACTGGTACACCAACTCGTTGTAATCCGTGTCCGTGTCCTCCAACACGTCGTGGAGCAGCCCGATGATGACGGTCTCCTCGTAGGCACCCGCGGCGTCCAGCAACGACGCCACTCGGAGTGGGTGGCAGATGTAGCTGCCCTGCCCACCCTTGCGCACCTGGTGTCGGTGCGCGTTCGCCGCAAACGATGCGGCCCAAATCGCGGACATGGTCAATCTCCTTTGTAGTCCATGTACTTATGCCTGAATCGTGGGTGCCGTTTGCGTTGCTGGCGTTGACTGTGAGGGCGGGAACGCCCACTATTAGTGCGTACACGTAGCTGAGTGAGTACTCGATGAGTGACTTCCTGAAGCAAGCACACGACGCAGGCGTTCGCGACGCCCTCGAGCACTACGGGATCACCAAGGAGGCGGGCATCGGTTCCATGATCAGCCGCAACCCGGCTCTGGCCGGAGCGGGCATCGGCGCAGCCAGCGGAGCTCTCGCCGGTGGTGAGGACAACCGACTCCTCGGTGCCCTGGCTGGCGGCGCGCTCGGCGCGGGTGCGGGTAAGTGGGGGAAGGGTTTCATGTCCAAGGGCATCCAGCAGGCCGAGCATGACCGTACCTTCATGGGTCCCCTGACGGCGAACCGGCAAGCCGTCGCGGACACCGTCGCAGACGCCACCAAGGGCATGAGCCCCACTGAGCAGGGGCGGATGTGGGACCAGGTGCGCGCCACGGGCGCTGTTGGCGCTGCTGGCGCTGCTGGCCTCGGCGGCGGTCTGGCCATGAACGCTGCAGGGTTCGGGGACCAGCCTCAGCACGCCTGGTACGACCCGCGAGGTTGGGGCGGCTAGCTAAAGAAACAGAGAGGACCGCGTCCCACGGCGCGGCCCCCTCTTGTCTCCCGAGGCTCTTAGAGCCGCAGACCTTCCGTGATCCTCGCGAACAGCGGCCCAATGGCCTCCTCCCGCACACCTTCGTCCAAGGCGCGTCGGAGATCCACGACTATCTCCGCCAGCTTCAGCAGTTGCGCCCCTTCGGGGTACTCACGCAGCTGGCAGTAGAAGCAGTCGCACGACTGACAGGTCTCACACTTCTGGTCTTGAGTACCGATACCCATTCTCTCCTCCTTCCCGGGGGGGTTATTGGTGTCCCCGGGGGCTGGGTTGGGATATTCCAGAGAGAACAGGTGAAGGCGGATAGCGCTAGAGTCGCAGCAGTCCACGTCCACTTACTTGTGCCAGGAAAGGGGCCCCTGGTTGCGCCGCTAGAGCCGCCGCCGCAGCTGCTCCGCCATGTCGCTGTTCGCCGACTCCACCACGCGCCTGGCGGTGTCAGTCCACTCCTTCCCTCGGTCCGCCTCCACCAGGTTGAGCAGGACCTTCTCCGTGTAGACCAGGTACCTGTCGACCATCTCCTGGGGGCGTCCCTTGGGTGGGCGGTTGATCATGTCGCGTCGGTTGTCGAGGCAGTCGGCGAGCTTGACCAGCGCTGCGTGGTTGCTTAGGACGAGGGCCTTGTCGATGGTGGCCTGCTTCCGCTCTTCGCGCGGGAGCGTGTCGTCGTCGGTGACCTGGGACACCACCTCCGCGACCGCGCCTCCGAAGAGGGTCTCGATCTCCGCGATCGTCACCTCCGTGTCCTCGACGGTGTCGTGGAGCACTCCAGCAATCACGGCTACCTCCGGTGCCCCCGCAGCGGAGAGAGCCGCGCACACCCGGAGTGGGTGGCAGATGTAGCTGCCCTGCTTGCCTCTGCGCTTCTGGTGCTTGTGTGCCTCGGCGGCGAACACTACGGCTTCGAGGAGCTTGTTACGCATTCGTACGTGTACCTTTCGTATTGTTGTACTTCGGAACCCCACTCGAGGAGTTGGGCTACTAGCGCTGCTTTCGTTGAGTCGACGTACTCGTAGGCGTGCGTCAGGAACGTGGTGTCATCGCGGTCGATGTCCACAGGAACTGAAAATGTGAGCATCTGCTCCTTCTGGCTCACCGAAAGTACCGCCGCTACGCGCGACACGCACGCCAGACCGTCGGGGCCAACCCCAGCTACAAGCATCCCCTCCCCGGGCTGTGCGGGTCGGAGCACCTTGTGCAACGCAACCGTCACCGGACCTTCCGAGCAGGGGTCGAGACAGAGCAGGCTTGCGAGGTTTCTAGGGGAACGCTGCCAGCCGTAACTCGGGCACAGTGCCAGCAACGACAGGGTCGTGCTCAGTGCTTCCTCGTAGGTCACTGGTCGTCGCCTACCACGTAGGTACTCCACTCCATGAGTCGCGCTACGAGCGCTGCTCGCGTTGCTGCGCGGCAGTCGAGGATGTCCAGCACTGCGTAGCTGCCCGGGTGTTCAGCCACATCTGCACAAAGCCGAAGTCTTCCACCCTCCAACAGCCCCACCACGTGCGAAACATCTTGGATTTCCGTGATCGAGTCCGACCTTGGAGGGTAGTACTTGGCCGCTACTGTCACGTGCCCGCGGATTCGCGCAGGTTGTTCCGTCGTGCAAATCCAGGTGAACCCGCCCATCAGGGACAGCGCGGCTCTCGACACGAACAAGGCTTCTTGGTCAGTCACCGGGCTCCTCTTCAAGAGGGAAGGTCGGGTGGAGGTGGTTCACGGCTCGGCGGAGCATAGCCACGTACTCGTCTCGGCTGATCAGCGTCTTCTGCACCGCGGACACTCTCTTCTGATGCTCCGCGTCAGCGTTCATCCACGTCGCATTCACTGCGTGTGTCGTGTCCACGAACGTCTGCACGTCGAGCTCGCCAAAGAGCTTTACGTACTGGTCGATGTCCTCGTCCGTGGGGTTGGGGTCCTGGTGGACCTTGATGGCGTGATGGTAGGCAGCGTTCATCGCTGTTTCGATTCGGTCATAGCACTGGCTTATGCCAGCTTTGAGCACTAAGTTTACGGGGAAAGGTAGGTACCGATGGACCCCATGAAGATCGCTCACGACGCTGGCGTTGCCCAGGCCTTGGCGGACTACGGCATTGTCAAGAGCGCAGGCAGTGAGGACAGCGCGAGCATCCGGGCGCTTCAGGACAGCTCGGGTGTGCAGGCCCTCGCGAGTCGGTTCGGGTACAGCCCGACGAAGACCTCCTCCAAGCCGGAGTCGAAGACGTCCTCCAAGTCGGAGTCCAAGGGGCCGCCGCGCGACAAGGGCATCCAGGAGAACATGGGCCGTGCTGTGGGCGGCCTCGCTGGAGGCGGCCTCGGTCTCGTGGGTGGGTCTACGCTCGGTGCTGGACTCGGTAGCGCGGTGCACCACCTTTTGGGCACGGACCACGAGGACTCCGTGAGCCTTGGTGCGTTGCTGGGTGCCCTGGGCGGTACGGGCGCTGGTGCGTACCTGGGCCACGGTCTTGGTCAGGCTCAGGGCCGCGCCGAAGATGACCGCGCCAAGCTCCTCGCCAGCTGGGCTGCGGACGAGGAAGCTAAAAAGGGCAGAGCCCACCCGTAGGAGAGTGGACCCTGCCCGGGTTTACTTCTTGCCCGGGAACAGCTCGAGCTGCCCCGGCCTCTCATGAACAACCTCGGAGTGTGAGGTTGTTCGTTCCTTGAAAGAGTGCCGCCACCCCTCCGAGGTCTTACGCGCGTACACCGTACGATGAGTGCACTCGCACTCTTCGTACGCTGACCCGCACTTCGGACAAGCGTTCATCGCTTCTCCTGCTTGGTGGAATGGTAGCGCAGGCGGGAATTGAACCCGCTGTTTCAGTGTCCTGGACCACACTGCGCTATTTTTCGGAATACCTCACCCGGTTCGGAGATTGGTCGTCTCCTTGATGGCCATTCCTACGGCCAAATCCGCTACGGTATCCTCACGAGACCTCCCACATGCCAAGGTCACTGTCTCCATCGCCTACCACAGCGATGAATTCAGCGGGCCTCCGGGCGCCTCGTTAGAAAGATGCTTCGGGGGGTTTCCCCCTCCCGGACACTTGCCGTGAGGTAGCCCTTCACCATAGGTCCCTCGAGTGAGGAACCCTTAGGTCTTACGTTCCGTCTCGGCGAGGTTGTGAGCGGTCCGCTTGGCGGAACGCTCAGCAATGAGCCGAGTCAACTCTCTCGCCCGCTTGACCCCCTCGGGGGTCGGCTTCGCTGCGATCGCAGAAGTGCTAGCGCAGGCGGGATGGCGCGCCTACTGGCGCATAGCTAGGGCAGGCCTAGGGACCTTCCTTACGGGTGAGACAGGCTAGCGATGCCCAGAGGGCACCGACTTACAGAGGTCGGACAAACCGCCATGGACGCTCACCGTCCGGAAGGCTACCCCTAGAGGAGCCCAGGTGTTTTATCCCCACACGGGAACGATTCCAGTCAATCGAGAAGGCCAGCACAGAACTTTAGATCCTGTACACCTTCTTATACCAAAATCGGGGTGGCGTTTTGCGCGGCGAGCTCGAGGGCTCTAGCCGAGGAGCTTGGTGAGGAGGGGGTCATTCTCGCGGGAGACGGAGTGGCCCAGGACGCCGCCTGCGCCGCTGCCCAGAGCGGCAGTTCCTAGGAGGGCTCGGGGGTTCCTCATCCCGAGCAGCATCGCCAGCGTGGCTGCCGACATGCCACCCCCGACGCTTCCTCCGAGGGTGTGCCCGAAGCGGCTCCATCCCCGGTCCTTGGGAGCGGTGATGCCCGCCGCAATGGGCCCGACGATCCCCGCACCCGGGATTCCGGACAGAGCTGCCACGGCGTCTTCACCCGTGATCTCTGCCGTCTTCAAGATGCCGTGGTCTACCAGGGCCTGCCGGACACCGGCATCGTATGCTTCTTTCACGTGGCGCTCCTCGCTGGGGTACGCAAGAATACTACTACCAACTGCGGACCTGCACCATGATGACCCTCGCCGAACTGATCAAGTGGGAGCGCAAGATGCGCGCAGAGCAGATGAAGAAGGGCACGCCCAAGCCCCAGGGGCCGAGCACGTACCCCAAGGCCTAGAGGGAGCGCACCAGGGGGCGCCCACTCGCGCCTACGATTCGTCCGCCGATCTCCACGGTGGTCAGCGTATTCTTCCCCTTGCGGAACCGAATCTTGAGTCCCCCCTGTCCTTCGTTGTCGATGACGGTCCAGGGATAGAGCTCGGATACCACGACATTGTCGTACTCGAGGTGTTCGATGTAGTGGGTGCCGTGCCCTTTGGTGGCGTAGTACCAGGCCAGGCGCGAAAGCATCGGGGTGAGGCCCACCATGCGGGCTGCGTGTGCGTTTTCATTCATCCAACAACATACGGACCACCTCGTTGAGCCACGGGTCGTCCGTCTCCTTTCCTTCCAGCACTGCTTGCGTTGTTGCCATGAGCTCGTCCCGGATGCGCTTGCCGCTGGCGGCCATCCACAGGTACTTGGGACCTGTGAAGATCCCCGCGATGCGGTCGGCGTAGGGCTGGTCAGCGTGACCTACGCGCAGCGAGAGGACCACGTGGCTGATCTTGTACGCGCGGAGCTCCCAGTGCGCCCTCGGGCTGTCCCCAGTGATGCCCGGAATCAGGAAGAGAGCGAAGGCTAAACAAAGGAGCCAGGCCGGGTTCCAGAAGGCCAGCACCGCCAGGAACAGCGGCAGTGCCAGCAACTGAGGAACCAGGTAGCTCCAGAAGTAGAGGTACCAGTACTTCCTGCTGTCGAGGACGTGCTTGACCTCGTGGGCCTGAGTGCCGAAGCGCCGGTAGGGCTCGCTGTCTTCCCACCGCTCTTCGGGCCAGTAGATGGTGCTCCCGAGGGTGGTGACCATGTTCGCCATGTAGGTCGGGTTGAACGGCTTGAGGAAGAAGGCGAACAGCTTATTCAGGCGGCTCTTGTCCTTCCACACCGTCCGAATCCCCAGCTCCTTCATCCGGAGCTCGAGCCGCTCCATCCCCTTCTTGTAGTCTGGCCGCATGGCTGCTCACCTCCCAAGCGATTGTGGTGGGGGAGAGGAGGCCCATGTCCTCCATCTCCGCTAACGCGCTGGCCAGGCACTCGGGCTTGTCGCACAGCACCCAGTCGACGAACTGGAACACGCGGTACAGCCGCCCGTTCCGGTACCCGAAGAGTACCGGGTACCGGACGACTACCCCAGAGCAGTCTGAGCAGACTGAGCAGTTCACAGCAGGTGCTCATCCTGGTGTCCGAACAGACCATAGGAACTCTGGGGCTCGTTCTTCGCAGGTGGGGGGTCACTGCGAATAGCGTCGTACGCCAGGAGGATTACTCCAACCCAGCACTCCTGCCAGCCCATCTCCATGTGTGGGCGGGCAGCCATGCACCTGCGTCTCTCCGTGTAGGGGGTGCCGAGCTTGGAGGTGAAGTAGACCTCCAGGAACGCCAGCGGCGTGAGGGAGTCGTCGGGCCACGTCAACCGTACCCGGTCAGCACCGTGGAGGCTCACATCGACCTCTATGGGGTGAGGGAACTGCCTCTCGAGGACGGAGCGGGACAGAGGCTGGAGACGCTTGATTGTGCGGGGGATGGCTTCGGCGACCCTATGCAGGTCTCGAGTGCGCGCCCCGCGGCTCTTCTTCGGGTGGATCATCCTCGTCTAGTAGCATCCTCATGTAGGCTCTGAGGGGCTGGCAGTCAGCGTCGTTGTCGACCTGAACGAGTTCCCAGCCACGATCACCAAAGCGGTTAAGGGTCTTCACCATGGCTCCTGGGTCAGACCAGGGACCGGGAAGAATCTTGTATCGGTAGCGGTCGCTACTTTCGTAGTGACGGTCGGAGTCTGACATCCACGCACTATATCATCACGAGTTGCGATTTCGAGGCCGGAGCTTCCAGGACGTCCTCGAGGCCCTGGGTAGCTCGGGCTCGGCCCGGCGGAGGAGCTCAGACCGCGCCTCCGGTCGGAGGAACTGTACCTAGGTAGCCTAGGTTCCCCATACCTTGGGGGTTCCAATTCGTGAATCTTGTGCGGTTGATTGGTGGGTGGGTGGGTGGAAGAGCGGGTGATTTGCGATTTCACGATGTCAGATACTCGAGCCTCGGCCGCCTCGTCCAGCGACCCGAAGGGGAGCGCCCGGACGAGCGGCTACAACGCTCGCGTGGCGCGAGCTACTCGTTGTTGTAGTACCAAATCACTCTTGCATCGGACGTTGTCCATCTCCTCCGGGGGAGGAGGAGATGGCGCGCTAGCCTCCGGCGAGGTACTCGCTGTACTGGGTGAGCGTACCGCTCGCGTTGCTAAACGCCTTGGCGCTGCAGTTCCAAGAGTGCGATTTTGTGGTCTCTCATATGATCCGCGGGTGCCCCGAGCCCTTTCAGGGCGAGGATAAGGCACCAGAACCACTGTGACCCGGTAGCCGAGTCTGCCTTGGTTGGGCTCCATCTCTAGGCGCAGCGCTGCACCAAACTGAATCGATCTCGTGGGGGCGGGGGCTAGTGGGGGAGGTTCCTGCACTCCGTAGCGCACTTCATGCAGGCGCCGCCGCCGCTGGGCGGGCCGAACCACACCACCTTCTGCGGGTCCCTAGAGAGGCGCCCTCCGCACAGGCTGCAGTGGCTAGGGTCTCGCTTGGGCTTGGTTCCAGTTCCCCCGGAACGCCACAGTCCTTCGCCCAACGAGGCTCGCAGAAGCATTCGCCTGCGATCCACACTCGTTCCCTCCCTTGAAGTGACACGCCGCCAGGAACTCCTGGAACTCCTGGAACCTCGAGCTCTGGCGGTGCAGCCTGCTCCGCTTGAGCTTCCGCTCTGCTCGCTTGAGCATGACCTTGACGGCCCGGACCCCGTGTACCACGCGCTCCTGCCGCTCGCTGCATCCCTTGGGGCACCAGTAGTTGGGCAAGATCTGCAACGGGCCAACCTCACCAGCAGCGCCCACCCGGCCGTACTGCCAGCGGGACTCCTTGTAGGCCATGGAGAGCACGAAGAACGGTGCGACGTCCTGCCGCCGGGCTTCCGAGACCAGGTCCAAACACGTCGTGAAGGCCGAGAACGCCAGCGATGGGCGCATGCTCTCGGTCCGTGGGTGCGTCACCACGTAGTGACACTTCGCTAAGTCGATGAGGGCGGTGTCTGCTGCCCCGAAGCTTGTGAGCGCGAGTGCACTTAGTAGTAGAGCTACCATGTCCATTTCCTTCTTCTGACAGAAAAGACTAACGGGTCACGTCGGTTGAGCCCGGCCAGGGACTGGGCCAGTAGACGCTGTTCCGCGGTAAGATCGGTGTAGCGGGGAGGAGGGCGCCTAAGGCGCCACAGGCACGTAAGGAACTTCCTCAAGGCTCACTACCTCTCCCGTACTCGAGTTCACGGCCCTCTCGGGCGTAGGAATAGTACCCACAGCCGCCTGCTCCACCAAAACTGTGGGTGCGGACGACAGGGCTTCCGGTCCATCCAAGCCGAGCACTGAGTGCACTGCTTGCGTTGCTTGCTCGAGGTCGTCCGCGTAGAGGGACGTCTCGTATGTGATGCGTACCCGCACTACTTGCATTGCTCGACTGGGGAGCTTTGTACGCGCGTACGCTTCTGCGGCGCGGAGCTTCCCGTCCAGATCAGGGTCGCCTATCTTCGCGTTCGGCAGGTTCATCCTGAGGTAGTCCAGGAGGTCCTGCCTCGCCCGCGGGTCTAGGTGCTTGCCCACTCGGAGCCGGGACTCGAGGTGGAGGACCTTCCCGCTGATTGCGTCGATGCCCCAGGTGGCCACGTCAGGAAGGTGTGCCGTACGTCGTGACCAGAGCTTCGTTGAGGTGCCGCTCTTCGCAGTGGGGGCAAGTGGCGTAGGCCGCGTCGGGGAGCTCGTCGACCTCCTCGGAGGAGTGGGACAGGAACCCACCCTCGGAGGGAGCGATCTGGAGCAGCTTGTGGTCGAGGGCGGCAGCGCTCTCGGCGCGGTAGTACCAGTCCGAAGCGGAGGCGTGGCCAGTCTTCTGACCACGGACGACGAAGTTCTTCAAGCTCATGTTGTATCTCCTGGGGGGGAGGTTGTAGCTGCTCGTGTGAGCGCGTATCGGCGTATTGGGAAAGGAGAGTGTCGCACACCTGAGCTACAGAGCAAGTGCCCTGGCCTTGGCGGAGCGCAGGAGTTCCACGGCCTCGATAGGGCCTGTGGGCACTGAGTGCGATTTAAGGCGCCCGAGACGCCACCCCCACACGAACGCAGCCACCGCGCGGCAGTCAGCTTTGGCGCGGCCTAGTCTCGTATCAAGCATTCTTCCTTCAATCGTTGGAGTAGCTCCACCCACTCCATGAGTGTAGTGGGCGTGGGGACGAAGGGATCGGGGAACCTGCCGTCACTGACGACTCGAATCTGGCGCCCCTCCGAGGTCAGCGCTATCGCGGGCTTGCCCTCGAGCATGAGGACGGCAATCCACCTGGGGGCGCTCAGGCCGGACAGCGGGCCCACAAGATCCTTGTACTCCTCGTACTGCGCAACGCGCCACCCTCCCACAAAGGTGTTCGCAGTGCGTATCTCCGCCGCGTACGGAGGCTGCTTGGAGTCGTAGGTTCCGGGCTTGCTGGACAACCGCTCCCAGGTCATGTGGCGGTCACCCGTGCGAGCTTCAGGCGCTGCAGCAACTGCACCCACCAGGCCAGCGAGGTTGGCGTGGTGTACGTGCAGGACGTGTGGTCACAGAACTTCGAGCCTCTATAAACGAAGCAGCGAATGAGAGCGTCGTTGTTCGGAGCTCGGAACGTATCGCTGCGGACGTAGCGGTCGCTGACGCTGAGGTACACGCAATCCCCGTCCGGGGATTCCAGCGTGGCAACCTCTTTGCCCCACACTCCTCGGTGGACAGCGTTCTCCACCCGGGTCTGGTGGACGCTCCACCCGCCCACGAACGTGTTGGCGACCCGGAGGCTTCTCAATGTTTCGTCGGTCACGGTCATGCTCCCAGCTCCTTCATCTTGGCGTCCAGCAAGAAAAACGCCCACTCCGAGAGCGTTGTTGGCGCTGCTTGGCTTGCTAGGACGTCGAGCGGGGACAGGAGTCGCACAATCAGCCCGAGCCGCGAAGTGGGGCAGAGGAAGATGCGCGCTGTGGTCTTTGCTTGCTTGGCGCGTGCGGTGTCGGTCGAGGGGTCGACCACCTCGTCTCCGTGGACGAACCACGCCACCTTGTGGAACGCCGGTGGGGGCCGTTGGAGAGGCGCATTCGTCGCGGTCCTTTCGCGGGAAGGTCGCCCACCCTCCAATGAACCGATTGGCGAGCTCGATGTGCTCGCAGGCTTCAGCTACAGATTGATGCACGGCTCTTCTCCTTTCGGGTTTGTAGGTAGGTCTCGCTCGAGGCAGGTCTTCTTCAGGTCCGTGAGAACGCGCACCCAGTCCGTTACCGTTAGGGGAAGCGCGGAGGACCCACTCTGCAAGTGACGGTTGCGATGCACCTCTGGGTCGAAAGGAACGTAGTCCCAAGAGTAAACCTGATCTGGGCGCAAGGCGCTGTTTGCGGGGACGTATACGTACACGTACACCCGGTTCAGCGGGTAGGTCGGGTCCTCGAACATAGCGCAGAGGCGTCCGAACTTGGCTCGGAACCCCGCAACAACGGCCCACCCCCCGACGAATGTATTGGCTTGCCGCACTAGCGCACGAGCCTCTTGTATGCTGGTGGGTTTCACTGGCCCTCGGTGGTTGGTCGTCGTGAGTAGTTTAGGTATCGTTGACTCTTGCTTCTGCTTGGCTTGCTGCGCGGAGCGTCATCTCCGTCATGAACTCCACCCACTCCGCGGTCGTTGTGGGCGTTGTATAGAGGTCTGGTGGGTGTATTACGAATACTGTCCCGTTCCATACAATGCGAAACACTACAGTGGGGGACTCGCGCTGTAGGTATCTCGCGGTAGGCTTTCCCGTAGCCCCGGTATACTCTCGAGTTTCCCACCCCCCTGCGAATGTGTTCGCCGTGCGGATGGTTGCTACCAACTCTCCCCACGCTCGACTCTCCGGCGTTGTCACGATGACGATGTCGAGCGGGGTGGTGAGGTTGGGTCTAGGCATGTGTTCACCAGTTTCTGGAGCAGCTCCACCCACTCCGTGAGCGTTGCTGGCGTTGGGTGGGAGAAATACTGGTAGGTACCCCAGCGGATGCTCAGGTCGTACCTGGTCTCTCTGAGGTCCAGGCGCAGCGTGCACGAGTAGTGGTGCGCATCCTGTTGACCGAACCCCACGTGGCAGACATAGGCCCTATGCTCCAGGATGCTCCACCCACCCACGAAGCCGTTTGCGGTGCGGCCCGACGGGGAAGAGCACGCGTCGTTCGATCACGGTAGCCATGTCAGTCCTCCTCTCTTTCTTGGATCGTCTCCCAGACGGCTTCGCGAATGTCTGCCGCGTTGTGAGCTTCCGGCATGTCGCCATCGAGCCCCCTGTGCGCGACCTCGCTGATGATGGCTAGGTGCTTACGAGTCCCCTGGAGGAGTTGCTCCACCTGCTTGTTGCCGTCCTGCATCGTCCGACACGCGCGTCGGAGGTCGTAGACTTCCGCGAAGAGCGTCTCGATGACCGAGACCATTGCGCGGCCGAGGTCCCGAGCAGCGAGCCCGTCGCTCGGCCGGCGGCGATACGCCTCATCGAGGGTGCTCCGTGCCTCGGCGGCGAAGACCTGGAGCAGCTCCGGTCGCTCCGTCTGGATGGCTACAGCCAGCACGTCCTCCGCTTTCCCGAAGGCGGTCGTCTCCTCCTTGACTCCATTGGGATTCATGTCAGCCCTCCTGCTTCCTTCATTGCTTCGATGGCTCCCCCGCCCTCCGCGTCTGCCTTGATAGTGATCAGCAACTCGACGGCCTGAGTCAACGTGGCTGGGTAGAGGAACGTCTGCGTCCTGTCGCCGTCCGTGGTGTACAGGAGCACGCTGACGCCCGGGGGGTGGCTTGCCCGGCTTTCCCGGCTTGCCTTGTAGTACCCCTGCAAGTGGAGGTACAGCCGATACAAGAAGATGGAGCGCCCTGGGGAGACTGGGATGTACTCCACTACCTGGTACCCGAGGTGGGTGGTGTGGCCTGAGACGCCCTCGAAGCCCCCCACGAAGGTGTTGGCTGCGCGCAGTAGGCGCCGCAGGTCTCCTGCGTTTCTACGCATCTTGGGGGTTGGGCACCTTCCAGTGCCTCCCAGTGAGGCTGGAGACGACTGCTACGCGCGCCAGGAGGGCGTTGATGATCTTTCTACGCTTTCGAGAAGTGATAGGAGCTCTCCTTGGGTCATTGCGCTGAAGCGTGGCTTCGGCGGGGCGTAGTGGCTGGTGGTCCACTGGAAGAGGGGGACGCCGCTGGTCAACGTCATGCTTGCGCGGCTGTCGGGGCTGCGCAACGTCAGCGGAGCACGCGAGGCAACCTTCCACCCCTTGCGGAGGGAGATGTCGCAGAGGACGTTGAGGTTGTTGCGTGCGATGATCTGGGTCATTTTCTTCAGGCTCTTTGGGTACGGGTACGGGTACGGGTACGGGTACGGGGTTTCGTGAGGGAGTTTTTGGGGACCTGGCGGACTCGAGCGTGCCACTGTTGAGCGCGCACGGTCTTCCAACCAAAGTCGGCACTGTAGGTAGCGTGCGGCACCAAGTCAAATGTGAGGGTAGCCGGGTCTGGGTGGAAGATCGCTAAGTGCGCTGTGTGTCCATCCTGACGCAGATCTATTGATAGCTCCTCTGTGCTGACTGGGTAATACAGGTCTTGCCACACTACCCTGGTGTGTCCGTACACTACGTGCCACATTAGCATTGCTTTGCTAGAGAGCCATGTGTCCTTCAAGGTAGGGGGACAACACAGCACCAACACACTCGCTGATCTATTGAGAGGAGGGTCCACGTATGGATCCCAGAGCTGAGCTGGAGTGGGAGAGAACTTCGACGTGCGTGAGGGGGTGGTGGTGCGGGTGGTGGGGGTGGTGAGCGTGGCGCTGTAGCCGCGGGAGAGGGAGCGGTTGGTGGTCACCCTCGATGCCCTTGTACGCGCGTAGTGCAGCTGTCCCGACGTCACCGTACTCGGGAGTTTGGCCGTGGACAGGTTCGAGAACCGGAAGTCGGTGCGCTCGATGTCGGAGGTGTTGTAGTTCGCTCCTCGCAGGTTCGCTCCCACGAACGAAGCGTCCGTGAGGTTGTAGTGCGTCCACGTGGTGTAGGCCCACTGCATGAGGCTGAAGTCCGCCCCCGTGAAGTCGCGATGTACTAGGGGGTGGAGCCTCTGGGGGTGGTTCATCGTCCACGCCGGCATGCCGTGTGTGCGCATCTTGTTCCAGTAGGGACGAAGGGCTGTGGAGCGAAGGAGCGTTGCTTGCGTTGCTTGCGTCCATTCGTTGATGCGTAGGCGGGTGAGGTGCGCGCGGGCCTGTGGGGGCAGGATATCGAGCAACCGAGTCACAAAATCCATGCGGGCCTTGTTTCTAGAGGTGGGAGGGGCAGGTCGGGGCGGTTCATGTGCTTCGGGCGCTCGAGGAGCTTGATGCGCTGCAGGTCTTTTCCGTTGCTGGTCCAGCGGAGGCTTATTCCTGCGGAGGGTAGGGCGTGCTGCATTGTTAGGGCTCCGCGCTGGACCTCTCCCATGATGCACGGGAAGTATGCGTGGTAGACGCGGGCACGGTTCGAGGGGTCGCTGGTGTGTGCTTGGTAGATCAGAGCCTGGCATCCGAGGGAGTCTTCTAGGGGGAGCACCCTATGGAAGGGAGCGGAGCCGCTCTCCAAGCGGAACAGCGGGATGCGGTACCGGAGACCCCGGACGAGGACCTGGTCGTGGAAGTACAACTCGTGCACGTACGTGGTCGGTGAGTAGACCATGTAGTCCGCGGGTGGGTGCGAGGAGCACAGCACCCCAGCTGGCGGATTGTGCGGGTCTCCGGGGAGCTTTTCCAGGTAGCTGACGGGCACACCGAGGGCCTCGAGGTTGCGGCGTCGTTCCTCGAGGATGAAGTAGACAGGGAACCCTTCGCTGAACTTGGTCACGCCCTCGAAGAAGGGCATCAGATCAGTCGCCGGTATCGCCATTGAAGACCTCGAGGAGTCGCGCTGTGAGCGCTGCTTGCTTTGCTGCGTCTTGCGTGAAGCGAGGGCCGAGCTCGTCGAGGTGGAGCGTCAGACCAGGCTTCGCAAAGTCGTCCCAGTAGTTGCCGTCAGCATGAGGATTGCGGTCGGCAGAGAAGTAGTTTCGTAGGGCCTCGAGCAGGATGTCCACCTTAGAGGGGGGCATGAGCTCCAGAAGGAGGGCCTCGAAGCGCGCCTCTCGGACGAGCCGAGACGTGCGAGTGAGCCAAGTAGCGGGCATTTCGTTCTCCTTTGGATCTTATACCAGGAAGCAGAGGAGAGTTAACGCATATAATAACTATACCTACCAACCTTACGAAGCTAGTGAGGGTTATGGAGGTATTAGGGTTACATACAGCGGTTTTGTTCAGTGGCTGAAAGAGGAGCCGGTAGGGGCATTGCTTGCGCTTTTGCGTTGACTTGGAGCGGTGTTCTGTGAGTGGGGTTGCCGATCGGTCGGGTTTTGGGCTGGGAGAGGGTACCCGTAAGGGGGAATAGTTAATGATCTCAAAGACTTACGTTGAGTTGGCACTAACGTTTTGTTTGTAATCAAGGGGTTACGTCGAATAGCGCGCACTAACTCTGCCTACTACTACTACTAACTATAAGTAATCATTAAGATTTTAGTAAAAGGTGTCCAATTGTAAAAGCGTGGAGGCTGTGCCCTTACAATAGATATAAACTCAGATTTTTTTATAGTTAAGTAAGGATGTGGGGTGTAAACGAAGCAGCGGATGTAGGGAAGTGTCTCGAATGGTGGGGTCTTTTTTGTTGTTTGTGGAGCTGTCAACGAAATAACGCTGCGCTGTGCTTCTTGAGCGGTGGAGCTGGGGGGTCTGCAAACATAACTAACGGAAGAATCGTGCCAACACAGTTGAGTTTTTTTTTCTAAGGGTAACGTTCGAGAGCGAGGCTGTTAGAATTGGATAGATAACGGGAATTCCTTAATGATGTTGATGCGTTGCTGCGTTGCTTTGTCACTTTAGTGCGCCCGGTTTGGCGTAACCCCCCGAACACAAACAAAACGTTAGTGCCAACTCGAGGTCTAATCGACGGACGAGTACATAAGTGTGGCTGTAATTCAACACCAGCAACGGAACTAACATTCGTTATAAATCGCCGGAGACCTGCATACCTAGGGGAGAAGCGCGTTTGAGGCAGGCCGAGCTCCCATTGCTAACGTTAGGTATGGGTGGAATATAGTGCGGCCTAAGGGCTCTAAGTACCTTGAATCATTCAACTCCGTTTTTGGTATAAGTATTCAGCTAAATAGGGCATTTGGCTAAGTGTCATATCCCCCATTACCTAAAACAAAAGACGTGCAGGTGCTGTTTGCGTCTTGGGCGCTGCTGGCCACGGAGGTAAGCTTGGTCTACCGAGAAGTCCCAACCGGATGAAGAGATGACGCGAGAGCAGTGCAGAATCGGTGCGGAGTCGCACCGGGTACTGGCTGGGTGGCTCTCCGAGGCTCTGCTCTATATTCCTGCTCGCGCCCCCTCGGGAACGCGAGCAGCGCGAGCACAGACTCGCCTATCCCGCGTACGCGTCGTAGCCGACGCACTACGAGACCTTGAGCTCGACACCGTCCCCGAAGGATTCGAGCTCCTCTTCGAGCACTGCCGCACCGTGCACTACCTGCTCGAAGACCCAACCCCCGACATGTTCGCGCTCGACAAAGCAGCGCAAGCAGTGCGGAAGGAGCTGGCCGACGCTGTCTCCGACTACCTCACCCCCGAGGACCAGACGCAGCGTCACGGCTACTTTGACCCGCTCGACCAACCGGGTCCCCTCGTCCAGCTCAAGAAGGACTGGCGAGAGAAGAATCCCACCTGGCGAGCAGAGCAACTCCTCCTCCTCCGCAAGCAGCTCAACCCCTTCCTCTACATCGTTCCCTCCTCCGACCCAGACGACGCCACTACGCTCCTCGACGCAGCAATGCGGCTGAGCCTGGAGCAGGTGGCGCAGATTTCTGATCCGGCCCTCAGACTGCGGGTAGCGCTGCGTAAACGCATGTCTGAAGCACCTGACAGGGAGGAGCGAAGAGACAACATGAAGAGGACCGCGTCGCGGGCGTTGCTGGCCCCCGCACGCGCTACTCCTTCGGGCAACCCCGGCTGCTTCGACTACGAGAAGCGCTGGGCGCAAGAGGCGCAGCTGATGAGCAGAGAGCGCGTGCCTAGTGAGGACGGTGACGATGAGGGCGCCGAGCCCTCGCTTGCGTTGCTCTCTAGGTGAACGAAGAACTTCTTCCCGACGTCGAAGCAGCAATCCAATGGGCTGTCGAAAGACCAACGCTACGAGAAGCCCGCACGCGCATCGCTCGCTACGAGTACGTACGCACCACCAAAGCAGCGCCAGCAGTGTTGCTCGACGTGGGTTACATCCCACGCAGCGCCCTCATCAAGAGCGACAACCTCTTCGACTACCTGTTCTCTCGGGTACTGATGGACGGGGAGTCCATGAAGTCCATGAAGTACCGACTCGTATTCCCCGTGTAACCAACGCAAGGAACGCAACAACAGTGCCCGACCACTCCGCCTGCGGTGAAACGCAGTGCACTCGACGCAAGCAATGCGCGCGCTACCGGATGGTGCGCAGCGACCGCCAGAGCGTCTTTTCCCCCTCGAGTCCTGGAGAGGAGTGCAGTCACTTCTGGTCGTGCGAGACGGGAGCACCGTTTCGGTTGCACCCGGTTGACTACACGCATCCAGAGCTCGAACCCCTCGAGTCCGCCTGAAGGGGGTGCGCGTACGCGCGTAATCACCTAAGATTGCGACGTGAACGAGAACCTGGCCATCGCTGTGAAGCTCGGCTCGATGCGTGCGATTCAACGCGCAGCGCAGTCGGCGTCCAAAGGTTCATGGGGAGACATCTCCCCTTCTTTAGCTAAGGACCTGGGTTGGGCAGGGGTCGCCGCCAGCGGCGCGGGCCTCGGGACCTACGTTACCGACAAGGACAAGGAGCGCTCGGTACTCGGCAAGCTCCACCACGTCGGGCTCCCCGCGGTCGCTGCAGCTGGCGGCATGCTCGGGGGACGAGCTCGCTTCGGCCACAAGGGCGGTGCGCTCGGCACTGCGTTGGGGCTTGGCGGCGTTCTGGGTCTGCGGGAGCTCAAGCCCAAGGGGGACGAGGTCAGCGACCGCGCCGCTCGAGTGTACGCAACGCTCCTCGAGATGAGCCTCGGAGCGACGATGGCGACGAGCGCTGGCTTGAAGGGGGCACCGCTGCGGCGCTACGCGGACCGGCTGGGGGACGACACGTTCCTCAAGAAGTTGTTCCAGCGCGCCATGCCGGACGTGAGCGGGGCGCCCATAACGGACCGCCTCTCCAAGGCGATGCGCGAGAAGCTACGCAGCGGCATGTCCGCGGGTCGCGTAGCGGTCGACGCCCTCGACGCCCAGCTGGGCTCTCCGTCCCTGGGGCGCGCAGCGCAAGCCGCGGGCGGCGTAAGCAACGTGGGCGCCGGGGACTACATGAAGGCGTTGGGCAGAGATATGGGGATGTCGTTGGTGGCGCCGGTTGCGGTGATGCCGGTGGCGTACACGGCGGTGGCGCACAACGACCACCTCAATAGACGAGAGGTTGCGCGCGACGGTAGCATAGGAGACAAGGCGCGCTGGCTGTTGGAGCACGGTGCGTTGCCCGCCGATGAAGAGCCCATGGAGCGGTTCAAGGTGTGGCGGGAGTTGACGCGCTGATGCCCAAGCCCAAGAAGCACAAGCGCAAGGGTCCGAAGAGCACCCGGTCGGGTTGCTTGCTCTGCAAGCCCCACAAGCACCAGAGCAACGAGGAGCAGCGGATGCAGGAGCGCCGCGCAGCCCTCGACGAGAAGGAGCAGTCGGCGTGATTACCCCTGGAATGCTTCGCCGCCTCACGCGCGGCGCGGACACCGTAGGCGAGGCGGGCGACCACCTGTACTACGGCCACGACCACGTCACTGGCCTGCAAGAGCTGCAAGGGGACCTGCGGTCCCAGCTCGAGCAGAACAACATCTTGCTCCCCCCGGTGTCGACGCCCTCAGCGCACCAAGACCCGCCTCGGACGCTGTCCGAGATGCTTCGGCGAGTGCGCAGTGGCGCAGCTGGCCTCAACATCAACCTGTAGGAGGTCACCATGTCACCGTCGCTACTCGCACCTCCTGTCCAGGGCGCGCCTCTCCCCCACGAGGCGCTGGCCAAGGAGCTGCGCAACACGCCCTCGGCCCTGGCCGCCATGCTCCGCGGCGTGGGCAAGGGGAAGGCGCAGTCCCTCATGTCCCAGTTCTCCCAGGCCGCGCAGCTAAACAAAGGACGGCCCTAGAGTCGGTCCTCCCTTTGTTGTCTCACGCAGCGTGCAGTAGTCGGCTGTGCCGCGTGTACGCGTCGATGACCTTGATTGCGTCCGCTGCAGACCCAACCACAGCGAAGTACGGGATGTCCGCCGAGCGCAGGGTGTGCACCCACACGCCGTAGGCGTTGTAGGGGCCGCGTTTGCTCAAGTCGACAATCTGAAGACGCAGGTCCGCGAGTGCGAAGCACACTGTCTGGTCTGTCTGCATGAGCTTGGGGACGCCCGCCCAGAGGCGCCACGTCGTGGTCTTCCAACCAGTCAACCCGAGCAATGTGGTGAGACTATCCATGTCGCTCCTCCTGTTCTATGGCTATGCGCGTAAAGCGCGCGGCTTTTGGCCGCCTCGGCCATCCACTTGGAACTTTCTCCATACTCTCTCCTTTGGTTGACACGCAGATCCCGTGTCTGAGCCGCCCCGCACATCGCGGGGCGGCTACTACTCCAGCGCGTCGAGGTACAGGTGACCATCCTTCACATAGGCGCGGAACCGCTGTCGAACTCCGCGCAGGTCAGCGTGTTGCCGTCGCGTGTGGCGAATGCGTACATCACTCGACGTCTCTGTCGTGGACCAGCGCGCCACACTTCGGGCACTCCCCGTGCGGCATCACCTCCCCGGGCGCAACCCGGTCTTCGATGTGACTGACGACCTCATGTACCTCACTCAGATCGTCAGTCACGAAGTCGCAATTCCCGCACTTGTATTGGCGGCTCATCGCCCGCTCGTCGGGGTCGTTCTCGTCCTCCTCCTCCTCGTACAGTGGATCACAGACGCGGTCCACGAGGCTGGCGGCCTCCGCCGATAAACTCGCGCCTAGTCGCTGCCACATGGCCAGCCCGAAGAAGCGGGCGGGCTCGTCCTCGCGGGACCCCACCACGTCCACGACCTCCCCGTCGGGGGAGATCAGTTCGATGGTGACGACCTCCCCGTCGGGGGAGATCTCAATCGTGTAGTGCCGCAGGGGGCTCTTCAGCGCCCTCTGCCGGTCGTCAATTGCCATCACTCCTCCTCCTCAGTTTCTTCCTCCTCGTCCTCCTCCTTCTCGTATTCGAGTTGGAGGATGAAGTCGTGCGGCGTCTGCGCCAGCACTGACAGCGCCCGGCTCCACGCCTCCACCGCCTCCGCTTCGACCTCCCGAGCCCCCACGATGAGGGCGTAGGGCACCTTGTCCAGCTCAGCTCGGCGGATCTTGTATCCGAGTTTCTCGTCGGAGTGGTCGAGCTGGGCGCGGAGGCCCGCGTCACGGAGCTGCTCCACCACCCGGTCGCCATAGTCCCGGAACTTCTCACTGACCGGCAGCACCCTCGCCTGCACAGGTGCGAGCCAGGGGGGAAAGTCGGCGGTGACGGGCTTCACCGCCCGCGCAATCGCCTCCGCTACGCTCGCGGCCTCGCCGACCTCGGCGGTCATCACGTCGACGAAGACAGTCGAGGTGCCGTCGCCCCAGGTGACGCCGTCGACGTAGACCTGCGCGGCCCCCTCGGCGGTCTCGGCGAGCACCTCCTCCTCGTCGCCGTGCCCATCCCAACACGCGAAGGTCAGCAGCGGCGCGTCGGCCGCGTCCTCGCCGACCTCGTCGAAGAAGGCGAGCCACGCGACGCGGGCGGGATCCTCTCCCATTACCGAGGTCGGCTCGCCCGGGTCGGCGACCCGCTCGGCATCGACAGCGCGGGCAAGGGCCCGCTCGGCCGCGACCATGCCGCGGTCGAAGGCGTCGACCGGAATCCGCCACCGTCGGTAGTCGTATCCGAGGGGCAGGTCGACCACCGGCACCGGGAGAAGGCGAAGAAGCTCGACAACGACGACGCTGTCGCCGCTGAGGGTGGCCTCGTCGCCGGTAAACAGGTCGTTGAATCGGTCAATGGTGCTCATCGTGTCGCTCCTTGTTCTCGTAGGGCCGCATCGAATCTTGGGTGCAGCTCGAAGCCATCCAGGTTCCGCCACGAGGCGTCCACCGCCCGCAGGATCTTCTCCCAAGCAGCAGCCTCCTCGCCTTGCGGCATGAAGCTGGGCAAGGCGGGCTCCACCTTGAAGGCGTTACTAATCGCCTCGTTACCCAGCGTGTATCCGAGCGTCTCATCCCGCACGGTCACCGTGAGGAACGAGATGGTCCGAGATGGCCCTGGGGCCACGAGCTGCAGAGTGGCAACCTTCACCAGGTTGCCCACTGTATGCCAGGGCGGCGGCCCCTTAACGAGAGTGCAGCACCCGGGCCGCACCTCGCCTGGCGCCTCCGGGTCACCCACCAGGATCTTCCCCGTCGTCGCGTCGTAGCCGACGACGGTAAGCTCCACCCGGGAGCCGACGTCAAAGGGCTCCCCTTTCCGATCGAAGAAACGTTTACGGCTCACGATGTGTGCCTCCAAGTACAGAGGGTTAAGGCGGCTCCGAGGAGCGGCTAGAGAAGAGAGCGAGAGAAGAGAGCGAGTAGGGTGGCGGGCAGATAGCTGAGGACTCGACGGTGTTGCTTGGCGTCTGCGCTCCGATGTGGAGCAGGTTGCGGTCAGGCGCCACGTCGCTGCGGGCCGGTGATGAACATCTCCCACTGGTGCACCGTCGCGACCTTGCCCGCCAGGAAGACGGGCCGAATCAGCTCGCGCTGTACGAAGGTCCGCTGCCCCTTGGAGTCCTCGACCTCGACCAGCCCGCCGACGACTCGGTAGGACAGCTCGACTCGGCAGCGGGCTCGGAGCACCCGGTACGCTTCGCCGCGCCTCATCTCCACGGCGGCGCAGGTCGGGGGGAGCTTCGTCCCCCCAGCCGAGGTCATCCCCTGGGAAGCCTCAGAGGAGCGCCACGCGGCGCGCTCGCCCGCCGTCGTCGGCCGCAAGGTGCATACGACACCGCGCTCGTCCTGGTCGTAGTTGACCAGGGGGGAGACCAGGGAGCCGCCGAACTCCACGGTGAAGCACTTGGCGGGGTTCAGCTCGACGAGCGCGTCGCGTCGGATTCCAGTCGCCATCTCAGTTCTCCCGGCGGTCGCTCCGACCGCGTCAAAGTTGCGCTCCGATGTGGAGCAGGTTGCGGGTGCGGGTGCGGGTCTACATGCGCTCGGCGCGCAGGAACAACAGTGGCATTGTGTTTCGCTGCGCTTTCTTTTACCACATTAGACAAGGCTTCTACGATGTGTTGCTGGGGTGTTCCTGGCGAGAACCAGTGAACAGAGTCCAGGGTGTGGGTCTCTGTGTCGACGACCCGGTCAATCAGCCAGACGTACATACATGGTAGTCTCCCCTAGAAGGCGCGGCGCGCCCGAGGCGCATAGAGAGAAAGTAAGGGCAAGGCGAGCAGCAGGGGTGGTCCCCCGCTCCGAAAGTGGGGCGGGGGGACGGTACCTTGGTTGTCCTTCTAAAGAAGCCGCTGGGCCAGTAGTAGGCCCAGGGCGAGCCAGAAAGCCCCACAGAGCAGGAATACGTAGATGCATCCTCGCCCGTCGGGCATTCGGGGACGCTTGGGTGGGTCTTGGCTCAAACTCCCACCGAGGGGTCAGTCGCCGAGCGTCTCGTACTCGAGGTGCAGACGCGGAGCGAACGCCGGGTCAGTGTCGAACGACGCAGCAGTGCGGCGCCCGTGTCCGGTGATGATGAAGCCCATGGCGCCGCCTGGCTTCCAGTTGGCTCGGTTCACGACTTCCTGCACGAGGCTGCTCAGGTCGGTGGTCCGCTGAGCTTCCTCGGCCACTCCAGAAGTGCTCCACGAGGGAGGGTTCCAGGCCACCTTGGCGCGGGTCTTCGGGCGGGACGTGATGTTCCGCTTCTCTTCCACGAAGGTGGGCAGGTCGTCTGAGGCAAAGGCGCGAATCCACAGGTCAGCCCTCGCCTCGTCTGCGGTCGTGAACTGGATGTACGCGCGTAGGATGCGCGCCTTGGGCGGCACGGACACGCCAGTGAAGCGGATGCCGATCTTCTGGTAGACCCCGCGATCGACCAACTCCAGCGCTCCGGTGAGCTCGATGATGGCTTTGCGAACCTGCTCTGCGTCGTCGGACGAAGCAGCAACGCTAGCGTCGAAGACGCCGCGGTTCGGGGCGAAGTCCCGGTACCGCATCAGGCCGTAGCCTTGCTGATTGTCGTCGTCGGTGATGAAGACTTCGTGTTCGTACGCGTCGGCGGGGGTGAGAGCGATGCTCTCCAGGTTGCCCCGCTTGGGGGCCACCCACTCCCGGAACTGGTTCAGGCGTCGGCCTCCGCTCACGGCGGTCGAAGCCAAGTCCACCTCCTCGAGGTAGTTGGCGCCCAGGTTGTGCCACACGTACAGGTGCCCATTGGACCGGTCGAGCTCGAGGCCGCTAGATTCCGTGCGGCCGGTGGCGTACTTGCCAACGAAGTCCAGAGCGGTGCTGGCGGGGTCGCAGTCGAAGACGTAGATATGCCCGCCACGCTGGTGTGCCACGAACATGAGGCCACCCATGCCCTTCTGGCTCACACGGGGTGCTCCAGTCAGGTCCGTGAAGCCCCTCTTGGTGAGCCACTCGTCGGGAACGAAAGCAATGCCCTCGGAGCCACCACCGCTGGACGTGGGCACGTGGTCGCGGATACGCCACTGGCGTACCAGCTTGACCACCCCGTAGACCGAGGTGTCGTAGTGCCGGATGTAGCCAGCGCCCTCGACGAGGACGTAGATTTCGTCCTTGCTGTAGTCGACCTGCGTGAGCGACTCCAGGTCGCCTCCGGGCGACCAGATGCCGCTCTTGCCCGCCTTCTGCTCGATGGTGTACTCGCCGTCCTCGCCACGCACCAGGGCGATGAATATGCCCGGCCCGTTGACCGCGACCCACAGGGTGCGGGTGTCGGGGTTCCAGTGGGCACCGCTCAGGTTGTTCGTGAAGTTCCCGTGCAGGCTGGTCAGGTTTTGCGACTCCTGCCAGGTCTCTGCGGGCCACGCGAGCTGGGCGTTGGCGTGGGTGGGGGTCAGGAGGAGGCCCAAGGAGAGGAGGTACTTCATGTCGGCTCCGGTGTGAGGGGACGCTGGGAATGCTACCCCGCGTCAAGCTTTCTGAACACCAGAACCACGTCTCTCTCGATCTCCCCCTGCCGCTTGAGCTCTCGCTCAAAGCCACTCCATCGCGTCGTCACCGCGATCCACGTACCCTTCGGAGCCGTCGTACTCCGTCATGCGGACCTTGCCGGTCACCTTGGCGACTTTCAGGTCACCAAGACCACCCGTGTAGGGCTCATCTGCGTCCGGGAACCGGGCCTGGTAGTCCTTCTGGAACTGCTCCTCGTCGAGAGGCTTGCCAGCCTCGAGAGCGTCTATGAAGGGCTGGTAGGTGAGCATGAAGACCTTCTGCGCGGCGGTGTCCCCGCTCCAGGTCACCCACCCAGCTCCGTAGCCGGGGCTGTAGAGGATTTTCCGCTCCTTGACGGGGTGAGCAACGTCCTTCCACACGTCGATGGTCGCCATGAAGTCGTTGATGGCCTCCAGAGCGGGGCCAACGTTGTCGCTCACCTCGACAGTGAGGCGGTGAACCCCCACGCTGCGGAGCCGGACGTCGACGTTGTCGCGGCCGTGGATGTCGCCCCCTGGGGTGGGGAGCCCCGGCCACAGGATGCGGTGGCGCACCCCGCTCCAGAGAAACCAGATGTCGATGCGGGCCTTACGGGCCACTTTTGACCTCCTTGGGGTTAGGGAGTTTGGGGTTCACGTCTAGGGCGTACTTCGCTGCCACCTCCGCTTTGATGGCGTCGATGACTACATTGTGGTCCTGGGTGGCATCGCTACCGGCGCGGTCCCCGATGTAGCGCATGGCCTCGAGGAAAAGGGTCGAGTAGCTCGGAATTTGGTACAGGTTGATGGTCAACCGGACTCTGTTGCGGCTGGGGTGCTCCGCGATGTGATGGACGGCGCAAACGGCCTCCGGCACCCCGACTGCGCTCAGCGACGCAGCAACGTCATCCGCGTCTGCCTGCGTTGGGCGGGAGCCGCGGTCGAGAATCTCGGTGAGTTGCTCGATGAGCTCCGGGTAGGAGCTAGTCAACGCTCACCACCCAAGCGAGGACGATCGCGTCCTTCGGGTCGGTGACGACCGTGATGCAGCAGTCACCCCCGTCGAATTCCTCGTCCGCCGAGTCGTACAGGAAGTCCCGTGAGACGCAGCCGACCAGATCTTCCTTGGCGGCCACCCCGGTCCACAGAAGGCCGGAATCGGCGTGGAAGCTGTCCCAGAGGAAGCTCCAGTTTTCGAGCTCGGGGGTCTTGATCTTGGCCTTGCGGGAGCGCTTCCACCGAGGGGCGCTCACGTCGTTCATGCCGTGGCACTCGAGCTCCAGCCGCACCTCGGACTGCGGGCAGATGTTGAGGGCGATGTAGGCCTTGATGTCGGCGCTGGTCATCGGGGACCACCGCGCGTTGGTGTAGGACGATTGTTCCGGTTGGACCGGAATTCGTGATGTTCACTCATTGCCCCTTCTTGTGCCACATTTCAGCTGCAGTCAGGGATGCGCAGGGTGAGCTGAACTTCCTGGAAGCGCCGCTCCCCGCAGTCCGGGCACTGGGCCCGGTTTCGGGTCTCCCCCGCGAGCAAGCGGTGCTTGCAGGTCACGCATTGGACCTGCACATCACACCCCAGGGGGCACACGGTGTTGGGCCCCTTGATGTAGAGGCAGAATCCGCACACGGACTCGGTCTCGAGGTCTCTGACGGCGCGGCGTAGTCGGGTGATGCCGCGTTTGACGTTCTCCCAGTCCCTGCGTGCGACAGGGTCCTTCAGGTCGGCGTAAGCCGCATCGATCGCTTCGGTATGCATGCGAGTCGTTCGTACTCCTCTTTGAGGGGTCCGCCCCGTTGCGTGAGGCGGTGCCCCTCAACGCGCTCGACGCGGATATTGTGAAAGTGGGGGGAGGGGACTTGTCTGCGAAGGAGCGCATTGCGGCCTCGAGGTCGACCTCCTCAGCCGCGGCGGCGAAGAAGTTCATCTCGTCACGCCACGAGAAGTCGTTCCAGGCGTAGAAAAGGAGGTTCTCTCGAGCTCCTTGCAGGCGGCACTGAGCGAGAAGTGCTCAATGCCCCCGTAGGTCTGCTCGAGGAAGGCTCGAGTGAGCTTCCGCCTCTTTTTGTGGGGAACCACCTTTTGGGTGTTCCCCATGTACTGCGAGATGTCGTGCCAGTCGGTGCGGTCGGTGATTTCGTCCAGCCGATGCTGGTAACGCAGCAACGCAACCCCCGAGAGGGGCGCGAAGCTGCATTCCAGTCGGTAGAACGCTACGAGATGTTCAGGCCTGCCCACCATTTCAGTTTCTGCTCCACGTCGACGCCCTTCAGAAGGTCCTTGGCGCGTTGTTCCGGCCCCAGTTTACGTCCCCGCAGGTGGGGCAGGTTTCCCCGTGCCGGTTCGCGCCTGTAGGGCCTGTATAGCAGGGAGGATTTCCTCCCACGTCCTCACTCGTAGCTGGTCCCGCGCTTGGTTCAGGAGCCGGTCCCGGCGTAACAGTTTCGCCTTCGCTCGAGCTCTCTTGTCGGCGTGGCTGCTCATCGTCGTCCTCCTCTAGTGGGGGGTAGTCCCACGCGCCCCCTTTATAGGGGCCTAGACGCTCCCAGACCACGCGTTTGCGAACAAGCCAGCGGGGCGTGTCTGCTTCTCCAGGCTCGTCGCTGAAGGTGCTGAGGAAGCTGAGGTCTACGATTTCCTCCGAGTGGGGAGGGACCACGTTTTGGCGAGGCCACGGGCGGTGGTTGTACCACGCCAGGTATTGGGCCTCGCACTGGACGCACGCAGCGCGGGCGAGCCAGAGACGCCCCTCGTACCGCTCGGTGTATCGGTAGACGTCCGCAGCGCGGGCGAGTCTTGGGGGCTCTAGAGCTCGAATCGCTCCCGTGCAGTATTCGCAGTCGGTGCGACCGAGGTTACGACTCAATGAGTCTCTCGAGCAGCTCCTTGGTCGCAAGAGCGTCCCCGAGTGCTGTGTGGCGCCCCTTCACCTCGATGCCGAAGTGCTCGAAAGCCCCGCTGGAGTTGGTGGCTTCGTAGGGGAGCTCGCCGCGCATGAACTCCGCCCACAAGATCGAGTGCGTGTCCACCGTGCGGTGGTGCTGGAAGATGCGGGGCGGGTCTTCGTCGGCGAGGTCGTACAAACGGTGCAGGAACCCAATGTCGAAGGCGACGTTGTGCCCCGCCAGGTAGAGCCTGCCGTGGAGCTCCTTGGAGTACCCTTCGAGGAAGGTGGCGACGTTCTCGGTTACCACCGAGGGGAGGTGGGAGCTCGACAGGTGCTGCTCGGGGTCGATGCCGTTGACCTCGAGGGCCCGTGGGTCCCAGGACCCCCTCGTGTCGGCGACATGCAGGTGGAGGTTGCCCCACGGGGCAACAAGTCCGACCGACGCAATGGCGTGGATTGAAGGGTCAAGGCCACCTGTCTCGGTGTCCACGACCAGTAGGCTGGTCATCATACTTCCTTGTGACATAAAAGGAAGGGCGTCGCGAGCCCCTCCTGGGTTAGAGCTCCGAGGGAATCGGAGTGTAGCGTATGGTCAACCGCGGGTAGCGATCCCCGCGGATGTTCTTCGTGTGGCCGCAGTGATCGCAGACGCGCGGGTAGCAGACGTGCGGGTACGTGGGTGGATTGGACATGAGAGCGATCTTCCCCGCTTCCATGTAGCCCTCCTTGCACTCGTCGCAGCGGTACTTCAGCTCCGTGTACTCGGCCTGCATCTTGGTACGCTCAACCGGCATGTGACACCTCCGCTGTACGCGCGTAGCAGCGCATGTCCCAGCCGCCATCGGGCTCGGCGATGAAGTGCGTGTAGCGCCCGCTGGGCCCCTTGGTCTCGAGCTCCACCGCAGCGCGGGAACGCAAGAAGCGCAGCAGCACTAGCTCTGCGTCGATGTCTTGCGCGATGTCCAGGATGGTGAGGGCGGCGTCTCGTGCACCTTTGGGCAGGTCAGCCAGCTGGATGTGCCGAGAAGCTTCCTGGAAGGTCATGCTACTCGAGCTTCCCCTGGATCAGCTCCAGTACAGTCTTGCCAGACTGCATCAGCTCCAGCTGGGTGAAGCTAGCCACGCGGTCTCCGATCACGAAGGTTACCGTGCCTGCTTCCTGCCCGATTTGCACGTCTTCTCCGGGGAAGTGCGCGCGGAGGGCGTTCACCGCCTCGGACGGGATGGGCCCGATGGAGTAGACGCCCTCCAGCACTCGAATGGTGCGGGTGAGCTCCACACGCATGGGGTGGAGAGTGGACTCCCCCCACAGGTCGCGGATCGACTGAACCCGGTCGGGGGTCAGGTGCGGCCACACCGAGGCACGGGTCATCTCTTCGGTGGCGGAGAGGTGCTCGGCCCACTCGTCCTCCTCTTCGTCGAGGACCACGCGGAGGTACTGCCCGTCTTCGGTTCGGAGGATCCACCCGCGGGTGACGCGCTCGTCGGCGCTCATTCGCCTTCTTCCTGGAGCAGATTGTCCTCCGCCCACTGCACGGCGCGGAGCATCGTCTTGTCGTAGCCGGGCACTGCGATGAGCAGGCAGTGCCAGGAGGACAGACGACGCGGGTCCATGCCCTCGAGGCGGTTGACGTGCGTGAGGAAGGACACCATCCCCTCGGGGGAGGTGTCTTCCAGCATCTTGGCCACCTCGGCGGCCGTCTCTACGGTGAGCTCGTCGTCCTCCATCTTTTCGAGGAAGAACTTGGTGACGGGCAACTCTTCTGCATTCATACGGGACTCCTCGGGAGGTCGTTGTAGTACTTCACGGTTCTTGCGGGACCGCCTTTCGCCACAGGTCACGGCATGCTCGGTGGGAGCACACGTCGGAGAGGTACACCGACGCCGCAGGCCTGGGGTCACCTCGGAGGGTGTAGACGGGGTTGCAGGCAGCCATGCCGTCCACGATGGCGTGCCAGCTGGTGTTGTTGATGCCCTGGGAAACCGGAAGACCGTCTTCACCAAAGAAGTCCAACAGGTAGGCTTGCAGATCTTGCTTCGCGTGCGTGAATTGCTCCCGGAGCAGGTCCAGGGACCGCACCCCGGTTGGGCAGTCCTCTACGGTGATGGCGGTGCTCGCAGCGACGGTTTCGTCGTTCACGAGCACCTGGACTTGGATACGCGCTGTGCGCAATAGAACCTCTCGAGTCACCGGGCGGTGCGCTCCCAGTGGTTGGTGTTTCGTATGCGAACACGGAGTTCCTTGCCGACATCCGTGATGCGAACCTTCTGCGGAGAAATGCGCTCCACCCACCCCTCTTTCACGAGTCGTGGGAGAAGGACGCGCGCTATGCTGAATTGGTTTGCGCCGACATGCGCGTACGCTCCGACGAGGCGCTGTTCGTCAGCGTCATCAGGCCAAGCCCCCAAGGTGTTGAACGTTCCGGGGGTGAGTCCGAGTTGGACTGCATCTATGCAGCCGTGTTTGTTCATCTTTCGCGACGTGCAGCGGCACTCACGCTTCATGCGAGGACTCCATCTTCTCTTGCCACAAAGGGGGGCCGGATTACGCCTCGAGGTCGACGTCGGCCACCATGGGGCTGAGTTCCTGCAGGGTACGGGAGAGCTCGTCGCGCTTTCGCTTCACAGCTTCCGCGAGCTCGTTCTTGGCGGTGACGACGCTGTCGTTCAGGGTCTTCATCGAGATGCGGATCCCGTCAATGGAGCTGATTTCGGGCAGGGCGTGCTGAACGGTTACGCCGCTGGCTTCTACTTCGATAGAGAGCTGCCACGTGTCCCCATCAGGTACCTGGGTCAGGCGCAGGTACGCGTTCATCCTCTTACCTTGCTCGGACACGGCTACCGCCAGCCCGCCAGCTCCAGGAGCTTTCGGGCCATGCGCCCTTGCCAGCCAGCGCCGCCTCCGATCACGTGGGTATTGCCGTCTGCTGCAGTGATTTCGCGGCCCTTCTTCGAGCGGCGCACGGTGCCAACCACGAACGCAGGCGGTGCACCGAGGGGCCCCCGGTCACGGCACGGAATCCTCACGATGACCGCTCCAGTGTCAGAGGTACCTGGTACCGCAGTGACGTGTTTCGAGAGGGCTTTGATGGCGTCTCGGACGCCCTCGAAGTCTTCTTGTACGGTTTTCCCCATGGAGACCTCCAGGATAATGGTACGAACCCGAGAGAGCTCGCCAAAGGATCCAGTCAGGCGCGAACGGCGCTTCCTTCCCACGTTTTGCTGCTTTCAGCAGTTGTCCAGGAGGGGTGCCTTCCTTCAAAGAATACAGCACAACGGGCAGATAGCCTGGGTCGTAGACACCGTTGGCCAGTAGGTAGCAGGCGAGCTCGCCTTCCCCTGCAGCAGAAGTATCGTAGCCGAGCTCGATGTGAGCCGCGTCGTGGAAGCGCAGGGCGTAGCGGGCCCAGCGGTCGGAGCAAAGCGTCCCAATGTCCCACCCGAAGACGTCTGTAGCCTTGGGGTGTGGTTCGTCTAGTGGGAGCTCGGGGTGCATGCTCTTCCAGAGCAAGCAGCCGAGGGTGTCCTCCCACCAGGAAACGAGGTCTAGGGCGCGGTCTCTCGCTTCTTCCGGATCGCGTGTAACGAACACCGTGAGGGTGTCGCGTAGTAGTTGACGTAGTGTCACCGCTTCTTCTTGCTCTCCGTCTGGTACTGGCGCACGAGGTTCTCGAGCTGAGCGGCTTCGTGCATGACCTTCACGCGGCGGTGGGCTTCTGCGGGAGCTCGAGGGGCTTGTAGGTGCATGAGAGCTTCGCGGATCTCGGCCAGCCGCACCAGCAGCGCTTCCTGGCCCTCCGGCGTGTGCACCAGGCCCACCCAGTCGGCTTCGCACACGGGGGCGGGAGCGGGACCAGTCACGTGAACTTGCCCGGTTTCGGGGGCAGGTGCGTGGTGCTCCTGCGCGACGCTGATGACCGAGTAGCCGCACACGAGGCCTAGTGCCAAGGCGGCGGTGGCGATGAACATGGGTCGCATCATTTGTCCTTTCGTACTTGAGCGATCAGGCGCGTGGCCTGTTCGGTAATGTCCTGGCAGACGGCTGCTTGGCGCTTGTATGCACCGAGCTCTGCTCGTAGTTCTGCGGACTCGGCTCTCAGCTCCACACGTTCTGTGGTGAGGGTCCAGACCCAGGCGGAGACTGCGGCAATGCCCGCCAGCACGAGAGGCAGGACCTTCTTCAGCAGTAGCTTGCGGGGGGACGCGTCTTCGTCGTCACTCACTGTCTGCTCCCTAGATGGACGCGCGAATGATCGCTGCCAGGGCAGCAATCACTGCCGCCAGCACGCCGCGGACCGCCCACTTGACGTTGTCTTTGACCTCGTTGACCTCGCTCTTCAGCGCCGTGTGGCGCTCGCCCTGACCCACGTTGGCCAAGGACTCTTTCTCCAGCTTCCCGAGTGCTTCCTTGACGGTGGCTTGGACTTCGCTGGCCGCCGCTGCCACGGCGATCCGATGCTCTCGGTCCATGACCTTGACGGTCGTCTCCAAGTCGCGCAGTCGATGGTCGAGGCGCTTGTCCTCGGTCTTCGAGTTGTCGAACTCGGCACGGAGCACGGACAGGGTCGTGCTCATCTTGCCCATCTCCGCACGTAGAGCCCCTACGTCGGCGATGGACTGCTTGGTCAGGTCATTGGCCTGCTGCAACGCCGCAAGCAGCGCCGTATAGCGTTCGTCTCCACTCACGGTTTGCCCTAGTCCCTTTCCCCAGGATTGATGAGCGGGCTTGGGCACATCCCGTGAAGTTCGCACCCAGTAGCGGCTGGGCGGCGGACCACCACAGCACAGCCCCGCACCGCTCCCCCCTTCCGAATGGGTGTAGCGGACGCGAGAATCTCTATTCGCTCGCCGGCCGTGTTCCTGGTGCTCAGAGGCATCCGCGGTAGCGCCTCGACCGTTTCCCACAGCAAGCCGCTGTCCCACTCGATGCGCTCCACCTCCTGGGTCACCTTGCTCCAGGCGGCTTCGACCGAAGCCTGGGGGTTCTCGTCGTTCATCGAGCAAGGACCTCTGTCATCCGGCCCTCGACCAGCTGGTGCACGCCCTTCAGGACCTCGGTGCGCTGCTGCATCGCCGTAGCGTGCGCGAGCGCGGGCACGAGCATCATCACCAGGACCTCGGGGTCCGGCGACTGGGGTATCGCGCCGTTGATCAGTGCGATGTCACTGGCAGGAGCGCCGCGAAGCGCCTGCAGTCCGTGACCGGTCCACAGGACGATCGCCTGGTCGGCGTCCGCCCGGGTGTGGCCTTTGCGCACCTCGCGAATCAGCTCCCAGCCGTCCTCACCCTGGCCCAAGTTCCAGTCGACGAGGAGAACGTCGTATGATTCCTGAGACAGGTGGCTGTGCGCGATCGGGATCGTCTGCGCGTGGTCCAGGCGGAACTCGATGCCGTCGATTGTCTTGAGGAGCTTGGCCAGCGAGACCGCCGCGAGGGCTTCATCGTCGATGAGCAACACAGAGATCTTTGCCGGGAAGGCCAGCTGACCGCTGTGGCTCGGGTCGAGCCGCTCAGGGTGTAGGAGGTCGTGCAATCGCCAGAGCCACGCCTGCTCGGGCTCCGCGTTGACCAACTGCTGAATCGCAGCAGCGAGCCCTTCGGGGGATCCACGCTTCATACTCGGGCCATGCCTTCTACTCCGCGTCCAGCCGCTCTGGATAGACCCGTCCCTCTAGGGGAAAGATTATGAGGAAGGGCTACCAGGGGCAAGTAGAGCATTCTCGCCGCTGTAGCGTGGTTAGGCACGCAGAACGAGTGGCTAAAAAAAAATGTACGCCCCCGAGCGGGGACGTACATTTGGACGGGACTTCAGCCGGAGCGAGCCTTGTCCTCGAGCTCGGCTGCTTGCTTGCGCGTGTCCTTCGCCTTCTCGTGGTACTCGTCGCGGTTCCAGGGGAACCAGGAATTCCTGGACTCCTCCTCGTACTTCGAGGCGGAGTAGTGCATCCGCATCGCTGTGCGGCGTGCCTCGTTCATACGGGCGCGGCGCTCCCAGAAGCCGGACCAGGAGACTCGGAACGTGAGAGCGGTGACGATGGTCCCGACCACTAGGCCGAGGAAGATGTAGAGGAAGGTCAGGTATACCTCGCTTTGGCAGGACCTGAGCAGTGCTCGCAGGTCATGTGGTCGGGGGCCCAGTGGAGCCTGTCCAGGCCTTTCTGAGCTCGAGTGAGGACGGTTCGATAGGAGAGCCCCGCTACCGCTCCACGGGCGCCGAAGAGAGCGGGAGTCATGGCTGCCCCAATCCCGAAGAAGACGTGCTCTACAGGCAACCGGAGTCGGTCTCCGGAGAGCCATACGCGCGTAAGAACGCCACAGGCAGGGCAGTAGTAGCCTACCGGCGTGCGTGCATCTGCAGGCGTTGTGCTAGTGGTGCCCACGGCCCTCTCCCCGCCAGCCATTCCAGGCTCTCGCTGGAGAGCTCGAAGTCCACGGTGGCGGCCCTCCCAGCGTAGTAGACCATGATCTCGAGCGCTCTGCTCGGGGGTTTGTTTCCGGGCCAGCTGGACAGATTGAAGGGAGGGCGGAGCAAAGTGAGCAGGGCTTGGCGTGCCTCGCGGGGGGAAACGGCCCCTCCCCGGGCGATGCTAATCACCCTCCCACCACGAGATGATGAGGGAGTTAGGCCTGCGCCAGGCAGTACTGACTCGGTAGCCCGCAGCTCGGATGCGGCGGGAGATGCGGTTCAGAGCGGCCTTTTCGTCCGAGGGGAAGGCGGCGGCGGCGATGTGCACGGTGACCTGGTGGTCTCCGAATTCTTGGGAGACTTGGATTTCGCCGATGACGTGCTTGACTAGCAAGTCTTCCAGGTAGCGAAGCTCCTCTCGCGGACTTTTGCGGCGGGCACACTCGCGCGCTTGCGCCCCCGCTAGGGAGGCTGCACGACTCTCCTCCGCTGTTGGTAGTGCGGGCTTCCCCGCATGGTGACGTATGTGCATCACCGGCTTATGCCAGATTTAGTACGCCTCAGCGCGTCCGGAGGAGAGCAGCCAATCGGAGAGATTGAGAGTCCCACCGCTTTCCATGTTGAACTCGAGCTCCACCAACCAGCGGCCGAACTTCCCAGCCTTGCTGGTGCGGGCTACGCACCTCTCGCCTGGGGGAAAGAGGCCGATGAGCTCCTCCTTGAGCGCGAGCCCCGCGGCCTTTTCCGCTGGGGTGACTCCTGAGCGCAGCGCCGTCTCCGGTGCGTCGATGCGAGCGAGGCGATACTTGTCCGTGACGGAGACGTTCTGGCCCAGGTCTACGCAGAGCTGAACGGTATCTCCGTCCACCCACCGGATGACCACTGCGCTGTAGGTATTCTTGGAGTAGTCTGCAGTCACAGGGCGGCACCTCACTAGGGGAGAACGGCATGATCCTCCACCCACAAGACTCCGCGCAAGAAACGGTGTACCCGATCGACAAGCACGGAGACCGCACCTGTGAATGGGCCAACATCGACCTCTACCACCAGAAATTCCAGCAAGGCCACGCTACTCGCGACTTGTCGGCGTTGTGGGTGGCGGAGCGCCAAGACGTTCCTCACCTTGTACGCGCGTGCAAGGAGCACGGGGTCGACGTGGTTTCAGGCGCTTCGTAGCCACCCGCAGACTGGGCACGAACTCCGCGTCGTCGGAGCCGCGGTAGTGGTGCGGGATCGTAGTCGTCCTCCACGCGATCCACTCATGCGGAGCTCGAGGTGCTATCCGACGTCCGCGACGACTGGGCCGCGCGAGGAGCTCCATCACCTCGGGAGGTAGCTGCCCGGTTCGCAGCACTTTGTACCCCCTCTTGAAGAGCTTCTTGAGCATCTTGTTGTCCAGCTTGTCCAAGGGTCCGCGACGAATGAGGAGTCGACGGTGCTCTCGTACTGAGCGGAGGTGCTCTGGTTCGTTCCGCACTCCTTCTTGTGGCTTGGGCGGCGGCTTCTCGAAGTCGAACTCCTTGCTCACGGTGTCCCGCAGGTGCAGCCGGTAGAACGGCTTGGGCTTGTAGGAGGGTCCCTTCTTGGCGCGCTTCATGTGCCGCCGCTTGTGCACGAAGGAGGGCATCGAGCGCTCTACGACGTGTCGGTGATCGTAGATGTAGTTGCACAGCTGGAGGAGGCCCAGGGTGGCCGCGTCCTGGTTGAGCCAGTATCCGTCACGACGCAGGAAGACCTGCGTGTGGTGGAGGTTGCCCATCCCGTCTGCGGAGTAGGACATGAAGACGACCAGGTCCCCCTCCGTAAACGCAAACCCATGTAGGAGCAGTAGACCTCGAGCGCTTGGGTACTGGGCACGCACTGCCTCCCCTAGCCCCGACAGAAGCGACTCGATCAGAACCACGGGTGTCTCCCCTGGCCCAAGGTACTTAGGGCGCGCGTCGGAGATCACCGCCATCACGGCGCGAGGCATCGCAATGAACATGCTGGGGGAGCACAGGTTGGGAGGGGGCGAAGCGTCCACGCGGCGGGAGAGCTCCTCGTACGTGGGAAGGAATTCGTCCGTGCCCAACTGCATCCTTTCGATGATGTCCCCCCAATCGTCCCCGTAGAGGTGCTCGTAGACATCCGTGATCGAGGTCTGAATGAACGTGTCGAGGACGACGGTGGGCGCCTCGTAGAGCTCCGCGTCGTGGAGGATCTCGAGAATCCGAGAGCCGCTTTCGTTGGTGGGGTCCGCCTTAGTCATGTCCATCGCGGAAAGGTAGCAATACGTCAGTTGCCCCACAGGGCTGGGGTCCTTCAGACCGAGAGACATCCCTTCGGAGTGCAGGATGGTGTTGTGGTCCGCTTGGTAGGCGGTGAGCTCGAACGCTTGCTGTAGATAGGGGTCTTTGGAGAAGACCGGGTAGTCGGTGCTCATGTCTCCTAGGTAAAAAGTAGGGTGGCGGTGGGTTTGAAAGCGGGCCTTGGCCCCCTCCTGTCGCCTGGTGTGCGCACACTGAGCAACGTGAGTGGAGGGGACCAAGGTCCAGGGGCACTGCAGCGCCCCAGCAATCCGCGGCGCCTCGGGCAGGAAAGCAGCACTCGGATCGCACTTTCTTTTACCCCGAAACGGGAACGATTTGCGAGGGGGGCTAAAGAAACAGGGCGGGGGAGTTCGTTACTCCTCCGCCACCCTGTTTCACCGAACCATCCACAGCTGGCGGGTCTGCACGGCAACAAGTAACAGGGTCTGCCTCGTGAGAGGTGCCCTACGATACGCTCCCGCTGTTGCTCGGGATACGCACGCCATTCGCCCTCACCCCCGGCCAGCGGGTAGGGCAGTGTCAGTATTATTTTGCAGGCGCCCTGACAGGCGCACGGGGGTACTCTGTGCTCTACGCGAGCGAACCCGCCCCCGAATGGGGCGAGCTCGAGCGCGGGTAGGGGTGCGGTCCTACCGGCCCGTGGAGCGCGCGCCTGGCGCTCCTTCAGGGTTCCATGGGGCGTCAATCCCACTCAGCATTTCTCTGTTCCCACGCAATGCTGTCTAGTCGCGGCCAAGTCAGTAGTGGTGGATACTACTTGGCGGATGCTGACGCCACTAGCGCTCCCAGGGAGGGACCGGGTTACCGACGCGCCAGTCGTGCTCGTAACGAGCTCGCATGGCACGGATGCTCTCCAGCGGCACCCCATGGGTGTTGCGCTCGAAGAGCTCCTCGTCGGTGCAACCGCCATCGAACAAGTCGATGACTGTCACCCGGACTCCGAGGCGTTCGGCGAGTTGGAGGTAGGCCTCCATCTCCCAGCGCTGGGTGAACGTATTGTTCACCACCACGCAGGTGTTACCGAACCCCTCCAGGCGCTGGCGGGTGGACTCGAGGCAGGAGCCATGAGCATCACCCAGCATCGCGGGGTCGAAACGGTACACACCGTCCTCACCCACGAAGAAGTCGTCAGCCGCGATGGCGTCCCCCGGAAGGAACACCCGCGCGAACTCGGACTTGCCAGCACCCGAGAGACCGCGGAGCAGGATTACTCCGACGGCCTCAGGAGAGACAACCGTGACGCCATACACTGGAAGTGTGATTGGCATCACTTACTTATGCCCGAATCGAGGTGCCGATTTGCGCGCCTAAACGAACCGGCCCAGAGGGGCCGAATTCGTGCCGCCCGGGGAGGGCGGACTTAGGAGGCGGGGAGCTCTTCGTGGCGGGTCTGGAGCTCGTGGAGGAGGGTGGCGGTGAGCATCCCGCGGATCTCGAGCAGGTGCGGCTGGGCGACCAGCAGCTCCCTTGCGAGGCAGGAGATCCCCTGCATCAGCTTCCCTCGGTACTCCGGGTGCTCAGCGAGGACACGCCGGTTGTCGAGGGCCTTGCCGGGCTGGTTGTAGACCGCCAGCCAGGCGTCCGCCACGGCGTTGCCGTGCTGCCACACCAGTCGCTCGAGCACCTTGCGGTGCTCTTCCCGACACGCGATGAAGCGCAACCGCTGCCCTGCGGGGAGGCGGTAGTTGCGCACCATGAGCGCCTCTCGTAGCGGGATCGAGTCCGCCCACGAGTTCAGCGCCGCGGCGAAGGAGGGCTCCTCCTCAGCGAACGCCTGCAGGTGCTCCAGCAGGCCCAGACGTTGCGTCCGGTGGAGCACTCCCGCGAAGTCCCCCGACTCACGGAGGATTGCCAGGAGCTCGTTGCTGACCGCGGAGTGAGGCAGCCCCGTCAAGAAACGTGCACTCGCTCGCACAGCCAGCTCGGTCTCCCGCGTGGCGCGGAACCCACGCTCCGCGAACTTGACCACGCGCAGCAGGCGCATCGGGCTCGCGGCGATGGTGGTCTCGGGGTCGGCGGCGAATACGATACGCCGTGCCTTCAGATCCTGCACACCACGACCGGTGGGGTCGATGACGTCCTCGAAGCGAATGACCCCGTCCTGGAGCTTCGACAGCGGGACCACCAGGGCGTTGAAGGTGAAGTCCCACCCACCCACGTAGGCCTCGATGTCACCGTCCCTGGCGGGGGCGATGTCGATCTTGAGGCCCTTCATCTCGTGACCACCCCGGTCCCAGCTGCCCACGATGTGGAGCAGCACCACGCCGTGCTGGTCCACGGTGATCTTCGTCTCCGCGGGGACCTTCGCGGCGAACTTGTTGGCGACCTCTTCGGCGTCATTGCCGTCTACGACTAGGTCGATGTCGTTGACGGTCCTGTTGGAAAGTGCGTCCCGCAACGCACCCCCCGCCAGGAAGATGTTGTTGCCGAGACCGAACGAGCCGGCTTGACAAGCCAGCCACGACAACAGCGCAGTAAGCGCGTCGGAACCCATGTGTTTACTCCATGTTTGGGTACACATACTTATGCCTGATTCGGGGGTGCCGTTTGCGCGGCTAAAGAAGAGGGGGGCGCGCCTTCGCCCCCTCTATCTCCCCGCGCTGACTAACGCGGTATGTGGCCCAGACGTCGCCGAAGCTCCTGGGTCATGAGAATTAGATACAACCACAGTCCGGTGATAACCAGGGCTGGGTCGGCGACGATGGCTTCGATTACGTAATCGTGTTCCATCACTACCTCCTCACTAGCAAAGGGCACCCGGAGACGACGCGGCGCAAGGCGGCGCAACGTCGTCTCCGTACAGGTACCTCGTTTTCACACACTCGAGGGGGCCCTGGCGTCAGGCCTCCAAGCTGCAGGGGGTGTGCTTCCCCTGCATCTTGACCTTGCCCAGAGCCAGGTTCCCTTCCGGGCCCTGCCAGAAGTGGCAGGCGTAGCGGAACTTCTTCCGCTTCACCTGCGCCGCTCGGCAGTCCTCGTCCGTCCGGGTCTGGACGGTGATCTGCCACTGCCTCCAGCCTGCGGCGAACATCTCCCGCGTGAGCGGGAAGTTGTGCTCCATCTGGAACGTGTAGCAGTCGGGCGACTCGGACTTCTCCGAGCTCCCTCCCTCCACCAGGTGGAGCGCGAGGCGCTCCTTGGCGAGGTCGATCAACTGCTGGGCACTCCGGGGGGTCGTCTCCCCACCGTCGTTCCAGAACGTGACATCGCTGCCACCTTGGAACTCCGTGGGGATGTCCCCCTTGCACAGCGCCACCAGCGCCT
>MPMD02028777.1_pt1 | contig 82796 bp, 61 predicted proteins | sample 1617291 | NCBI WGS metagenome assembly MPMD02 (sample SAMN05944810, study PRJNA350692) | marine metagenome | biome: marine; feature: ODZ; material: water; isolation source: 120 m water sample filtered on 30 um supor filter | place: Pacific Ocean | collected 2012-04-09 | depth 120m m | reverse complement strand
AGTCGTGACTTCTGAACAACCTCAGCCTGGTCACAGCCCGAGGCCTGCAAAGCAAGTTCCAGAGTCTCTGTAACATCATAACTGGTCATGCCGGTGCATAACTTCCAGGCAACCACGTAGCGGGAGAAGTCGTCCAGTATCGTGGACAGGTACATCCAGCCCCAGCCAATGACCTTCAGGTAGGTGAAGTCGGTCTGCCATTGTTGATTGATGGCGCTGGGCTGGTCTTTGAACTCACTGGCAGCCTTGATGACAATGAAGGCCGGGCTGGTGATCAGGTCGTGCGCTTTTGCGGGTCTGGCTCGTCAGTAAGGCGGTATCTTCAGGTTGGTGAGTCTTCGCATGCGAAATATGGTGGCTCTCTGAGCTTCCTTGTTCTCGGTCTTGATTTCCGGATTGAAAAATTCCCAGACGGTTTCTCCGTCTCTGGTGATTTCAAAAGCATGTCCGTTACGACTGTCGGCTATCAGGATGTTCCCGTTTATCAGTTGTTGAATCGAGCCTCTGGTTTCAGAATAGAATTTTTCGGGAGGTATCGATTTGTATTCCCATACTATTTCCCGTGAAACCGGATTGAGTTCAATAATTCTGGAATAATTTCTTTTATAGCCGTTATCAAAAATAAGCATGTTCCCATTATTCAGTATCAGAGGATCGTGCGGATGTTCAAGTTCTTCAGTGCCCCAGCTCCAGACTATTTCTTCTTTTTCAATATCGACAATAGCCACCAGGTTCTGGTTTCTTATGCATATGAGAATATTGCCATTCTTGAATAACTCATGATTACTGCCGGGTGTCTTATTGCGAACAATATTTATTGTATTAGTATGCAGGAAGTCCTTCGGTCTGGATAATTTTTCATAAATTTGTTCGGCTTTTCTCAGTAGGGGAATAAAAAATGAGTAGATGGAACCATCTTCTATTCTTGCGATAAATGCTTTCAGCTCCGTATCTCTTGGATAGTCCGCCTCTATGTCATCATGAACGATTGCAATATCGGCATTCAGAAGCAGTGTTGCGATAGATATTGATTTTTTTAGAGTTCCTGTTTCGCTTAATATGGTTATGTAGTCGTTAGCTGTCAGATGGGTAAGGTTCAGTTCGGGGATGTACTCGACCTTTCTGGCTAAAGCGTAAATGTCATTATCCTCGGAAAACGAGAGATCGTGATGAAATCCCAGGTTATCGCTCTGCCAGAGAAGATTCGAATTCCAGTCAAGTTTCACAAGTTTTTCGTAATCCACAAAAACATATAAATCACCCTGGCTTGACAGTTCTATATTGCTCCAGGTGATATTTTCTTCCGGCTTATGAGTCCATGTATGCAGAATCTTGCCCCCCATATCCATGAGGTATGCTTCGGGGGTGTCACCGGACTTGTATATATTGATTCCAGTTAGAGATTTTCCCTGGTCAAATTTGGTAACGCCTGATTTTGAGGCGTCATTTGTGGGTATCCAGGAGAGATAAGGCAGTGCTTTCAGCCGGTTTTTTTCAGATGATTTCTGGCTTTGCTGCTGCTCTTCAGGGTTCTCCCCAAGCAGAAAAAAGCCAATAACGAATGCACCCAGCGCAAGGCAGATAAATAAATGTTTGCTAGTTGGCCCTCTATTAAGACTCTTCTTATTAGACCTTTTGTGCCTGCTTTGTTTACTGCTCATTCAACCTCAGTTCCAATATGGAGTCTTTCCGGCAGAAGGCGTCGATAAGGACAGCTTCTGACTTGAAGTATAGAGGATAATAGATATGCCACGGTGATTCAGCATGAACCTGCTTCGAGCATGGAGTTGGGCTGTGCGGATATTTCTCGGTCTGGCGCAGTACTCTGGGCTATTATTAGGTTAAAGCGCAGTGTATGTGAAGCACGACGCTCACACGAATCAGGTTCAATTCGACAGAATGATACAGTTTGTAAAAAATGCGTTGCGCAGAGTCAGATATGGTGAGCCGGTCTATGTTGTTTCCGGGTTGCCGCGTTCCGGCACCTCCATGTTGATGAATATGCTGGCAGCAGGTGGGCTGCCGGTATTATCCGATGCGCAGCGTGAGGCCGACGACGACAATCCGCGAGGATACTTCGAGCACGAGCGCATCAAGAACCTCGAGGGTGAGACCGATAAGTCCTGGTTGCGAGAATCCCGCGGTAAGGCGATCAAGGTAATTTCTCATCTGTTACGGGAGTTGCCAAACGATAATTATTATTTTGTCATATTTATCCGGCGTGACCTGCGGGAAGTGGTTGCTTCACAGAACATAATGCTGGAACGTCGGGGGGAAGATAATCCGGTAGCTGATGACAAAGCGATCAATCATTATCGTAGCCACCTGGTTGATATCCGGGTATTGGCGCGGCTCAGTCCAAATCTTCGTCTTATGGAGGTAAATTATGCGGAGACCGTAGAAAATCCCTGCAAGGTAGCGTTACGAATCAATGATTTTCTGAACCACTCGTTGGATATCGACAAAATGGTCGGTGTTATTGATGGCAAGCTATACAGGAATCGTGTCACATAGTTCCATGCAGTCGATATTTATGTATGACCCAGTGCAAGTATGATCAAGGGTATGTATTGTAAAGTGTTTGTAGTGCTGCTCTTCATGCGCATCGGTAAAACAGGTTGACTCCAATCAGGAGGGGTCCAAGTGTACCTTAGTCGGATTCATATGCGCGTCGGATTATGCGCGGCAATATTATTGCTGGTGCCGATTATTGCTTATGCCTATGTGGGTCCTGGCGCCGGCTTTGCGTTGCTGGGTTCGTTCTCTGCGGTTTTCATCGCAATTATTGCCGGGATATTTGCAATATTGATCTGGCCATTTCGCTATGTGATTCGTTCGGTGCGCCGGAGCAAGGCAATGCAGAAGTCGCGGGTCAATCGTATTGTTATCATCGGTCTGGATGGCCTGGATCCGGAGTTGGCTGGACAATGGATCGATGAGGGCTATTTGCCCAATCTTGAGCAACTGGCAAAAAAAGGCGGTTTCAAGCGGTTACGCACAACATACCCTTCGATCTCTCCGGTTGCATGGTCTTCATTCATGACGGGTGTCGATCCATCGCGACACAATATTTATGACTTTCTGGATCGCGATCTCAAGACCTATATGCCGAAGCTTTCGAGTTCCGAAATCTCCCCGACGACCCGCACGATTCGGGTTGGCAACTGGATTATCCCTCTCGGCAAGCCGCTCATTCGTGCGATGCGAAAGAGTCGGGCGTTTTGGAGCATTCTTGGCGAACATGGTATTTCGTGCAATATATTGCGCGTACCGCTGACCTTCCCGCCCGAGAAATTTGCCGGTGCAATGTTGTCGGCGATGTGCGTGCCCGACCTGCGTGGTACCCAGGGATCATTTTCGTATTTTACGACGTCGCCCGACGAAGTAGGCGCGACAGAAGCTGCGCCCGAGTCCACCGGTGGTTTACGTATCCTGGTCAAGCAAGAGGATGGGGTTATCAATGCCTCACTGCCCGGGCCCGCTAATACGATGAGTGCCAACGAAGATTCAATGGAGATTCCATTCACGGTTAGCGTGGATACGGACAAAGGCGAGGGCACTCTGAAGATAGCCGGGCGGCGCTATAAGCTCAAGGAGCGTGAGTATTCTCCGTGGATCAAGCTGGTCTACAAGCCATTGCCGGGTATCAAAGTGCATGGTATTACACGTTTTTATATTACCAAGATGTCGCCGAGCTTTGGTCTGTATGTAACGCCGATTAACATCGATCCGGGTGATCCTGCATTGCCAATTTCATGGCCGGCGTTTTACTCGGTTTATCTGTCAAAACTAATCGGTGAATTTGCAACCCTGGGATTGGCTGAAGATACCTGGGCCTTGAATGAGCGGGTGATAGACGAAGGGGCCTTCCTGCAGCAGGCAAACGATCATCATGATGAGCGCGAGAAGATGTTTTTCAATGCTCTCGAGAAATCGAGGGAAGGCGTTGTTGCCTGCGTTTTTGATGGCACTGATCGCGTGCAGCATATGTTTTTTCGTTACCTCGACAAGGATCATCCGGCGAATCGTGGCAAGGATGTTGAGATGTATAAACATACGATTCGCGATATGTATATTCGTTGTGACGACATGGTTGGGCGGGCAATGGAATACCTGGGTGAAGATGACTGCCTGATGGTGATTTCGGATCATGGGTTTTTGTCTTTCCGGCGTGGAGTTAATCTCAATACCTGGCTTATGCACAATGGTTATCTGTTTTTGGAAGAAGGTGCTGACGGTAGTTCCCAGTGGTTGGCTGACATTGATTGGAGTCGCACACAAGCTTATGCATTTGGTTTGAGTGGCTTATATATCAACAAGAAAGGGCGTGAGGCACATGGAATTGTGGCTCCCGGAGAGGAAACTGAGGCTTTGAAGCGTGAAATAATTGCCGGGCTATCGGGTTTGCGTGATGAGGAAGCAAATGCAATCGCAATCAATGAAGTCTTCAATGCTAATGATGTGCATTCTGCCGGGCCTTACCAGGCAGGCGGCCTTGATTTGATCGTCGGTTATAACCGTGGCTACCGGGCCTCCTGGCAGGGTGCTGTGGGCCAGGTCATGGAATCTGTATTTTGGGATAACACAAAATCCTGGAGCGGTGATCACAGCGTCGATCCGCGCCTGGTGCCAGGGGTGATTTTCTCGACGCATCCGGTGACATCGGAGGATCCAGGCATTATGGACCTGGCGCCCACGATTCTGACGATGTTCGGTGTAGACGTTCCCGCTCACATGACCGGTCAGGTATTGGACGTTGCGCAGCCCTCTGTGCAAGAGGTTAGCTCGTGATTCGCCTCGTGCTGGTCTTATTGCTGGCGTTACCGGTTATGGCTGATGCGGCACGTCGGATGGTGCTGTTTGGTGTAGACGGTATGGACCCGCTGCTGTTGCAACAGTTCATCGATGACGGTGATATGCCGAACCTGGAGAAACTGGCTGCGACCGGCGGTTTTATGCCGCTGGCAACCAGCATTCCGCCGCAGAGCCCGGTTGCGTGGTCTGATTTTATTACCGGCATGAATCCGGGCGGGCATGGCATCTTCGATTTTATCGCAATTGACCGCAAAACAATGTTGCCCTACCTGTCGTCGGCGCGGGTTGTCAGTTCCGGTCGAGAGCCGCTGGCGATCGGTCGCTGGCGGATTCCATTCAGTGCTGAAGAAACCGTGTTGCTGCGTGATGGGCATGCATTTTGGGAAGTCCTGGATGAAGCTGGCATTCCCGCAACTATCTTTCGTGTGCCGGTTAACTACCCGCCGATTCCTGCCGGAGAGAGTTCGCTGTCGGGGATGGGCACACCGGACCTGCGCGGCACATCGGGAACATTCAGTTTTATAACAACGGATTCTTCCCGGCAGTCCGAAGAGGTCCCGGGAGGCGAGATAATTGTTGTAAAACGTTCGGGTAATGTTGTGCCGGGTGAATTGATCGGCCCATCAAATGCATTTCTGGAGAATACGCCGCGTAGTGTGCTTCCGTATATCGTGCATTTGGATAACGAGCATCCGGTTGCCCTGATCGAAATCGGTAACGAACAGGTTTTACTGAATGTTGGTGAGTGGAGTGAATGGATTTCGGTGCATTTCCCGATGGTGCCGGGACTGGTCGATGTGCCCGGTATGGTGCGGTTGTTCCTGAGACAGGTTTCCCCGCATCTCGAGTTGTACATTAGTCCGATCAATATCGATCCCCGAGATGCGGCGCAGCCGATAGCCAATCCGGCAGAGTATGCATTTGAACTTGCCGAGGCAGCTGGTCCGTTTTATACACAGGAAATGCCGGAGGATACCAAGGCTCTGTCAGCCCATGTTTTAACTCCCGATCAATTTCTTGACCAGTCGGATCTGGTCATGGACGAGCGTCGGCGGTTATTTCGTTATGAACTCCAGCGATTCCATGAAAGTCCCGGTGACCGCTTCCTGTTTTTCTACCTGAGTAGTGTCGATCAGCGTAACCACATGCTGGCACGGCAGATGGATGCCGATCATCCGTTTCACGAGGCAGACACGCCGGCGCGCCAAGCCAACGCGATGCGAACAATATACCGCGAAGTCGATGAGATGGTTGGTTGGGCAATGGAAATTCTTGATGCTGAGACCGCACTGATAGTTATGTCAGACCACGGCTTTGCGCCATTCAGGCGCCAGGCAAACCTGAATAGCTGGCTTGAACAAAACGGTTATCTTACGCTTAAGAACCCTGAGCTACGTGACGAGTCCGAGTGGTTAACAGGTATTGACTGGGCGCAGACCAAGGCTTTCTCAATTGGTTTGAATTCGCTATACATCAATACGCTGGACCGGGAGCGTGACGGGGTGGTTGCGCCGCAGGAGCGTGAGGCGCTGGCCCGGGAAATTGTGGCTAAACTTAAGACCTGGAAAGACCCTGAATCCGGTGAGTTTGTCGTCACGCAGCCACTGATCCGTGAGGATGTGTATTCCGGCCTTCACCTGGACGATGCGCCCGATATTATCGTCGGGTATGCGCGCGGTTACCGTGCTTCATGGGCGACCGGAACCGGGAAAGTGCCGGCTGTGTTGCTGGAGGATAATAATCATGAGTGGAGCGGTGATCATTGTATGGATTCGCGAACCGTACCCGGCGTGTTACTTTCAAATCGGCAACTGATAGCCGATAAGGCCAGCTTGCGGGACATGTCCGGAACCATACTGCGCTATTTTGGTGTTGAGCCGCCACCGGCGATGCGCAATCGCGAGCTACTTTGACGTAATAGCCAATCTGAAACAGGCAGACGGAGAACACAATGCTTGGCAGCAAGAAGATTAAGATCGATAAGGATCTTTGGGGAAAAATAAAATTACTTTCTGAGGTGGCCGGGTATTCTTCACCTGATGAATTTGTAATCCACGCACTTGAGAAAGAGCTTGCGGAGTTTGAAGCAGAGGAATCCGACGAGGAAATTCGCAAGAAATTACAGGGGCTGGGTTATATCAGCTGAACTTGATGACGGTCTGGTCTGTAATTAATGCTGCGTACAGTGCTGTCTTCGAGGTATGGTTTGGTCTGCTTATGCCTCTGGCGCCATGGTTGCAGATATTGATTACTGCATTACCGGTCACTGTGCTGGCATTGCTGGTATTTCGCTATGCATCAAATCAGGATGGAATTCGTCTCGCTAAAGAGCGTATAAAAGCCTATTTGCTGGAATTGTGGCTGTACAAGGACGATCTTGGTGTGATGCTGCGAGCTCAGGGTCAGGTTATGCTGTATTCATTACGGTATATAGGCCTGGCGTTGGTGCCGATGGTCGTTATGATCGTGCCGCTTGGTCCGGTGATCGTGCAACTTGAGTCACAGTTTGCATTTCGCAGTATACAGCCCGGCGAGAGTGCAATTTTTTCTGTGCGAATGGTTGCCGATAAACCGGTTAGCCATTTGGATGCAACGCTGCTTCTGCCGAACGGTGTAGTGGAAGAGACGCCGGTTTTGCGCATCGATGCAAACGGGCAGTTGTTATGGAGGCTGCGTGTCGATGTTCCGGGTGAACATGCGGTTAAAGTTATTATTGGTGATCAGCAAATTACCCGGCGATTGCTTGCCGGTGCTGATGTTCGCGGCTTATGGCCGCAGGCGTATAACGCAGCAGATTGGCGTGTTCTGGGCAGTGCAGCGGAACCATCGTTGCCAGCCGGTACTGCGGTTATAAGCACCGAAATTGACTATTTACGCGTGCGCGCTGAATTTCTGGGTCTTTCCAGCGCATCGTGGCTGTTATTGTTGTTTACGCTGCTACTCGGCCTGATGCTACGCGGACTCTTCAGCGTTACATTTTGATTCATATATCAGGGGGGCGTGCCTGAGATTGTGTTATCGAATTATCCTCACATGTTCGCTGGGGGTATTGGCAAGTTAACTGGACATATTTGGCAAACAGGCCATGAATACTTATAAACGCCACCGATTTCCGCCAGATATAATCAGCCATGCCGTTTGGCTCTACTATCGTTTCAATCTTAGCTATCGAGATATCGAAGATTTGCTGAAAGCCTGGCATCCCGGGCCGGCCCCGATTCAGCCGGCAGGTCACGACCCGCCGTGGCCAACAGGTGAGAACCTGCCCCTCACTTATCACCCCGTTCCGGACATCGCCTGAGTGCAGTGTTTGCTGCCGTCGCTCGTCTCTGTGTCGCTACCAGCGCCGGAATTGCGCGACTTGTCGATACCTGCATGCACAAAATGCTCCCTGACCCTGGCGCACCCGGCAGTGAAGACCGCTTTTCCATCACGTCGACGCCGTATGTGCCGGAGCATGGATAATATTCACCGATTTCGCGGCAATCTGACTCGCCCTGCAGGATAGAATTTCCTATCCTTTGAACGGCATTTACTCATCGGGCTGAGTAAAACCGGTTCGACCTCTATTTTTTGCACTGCTTTTACAACAGCGGTTCCCGTGCGCTAAAACTTTGTTGAATTCGGCGCCCTAGCCACACGAACCCGAGCACACCGATGCCGATATTGGTTGCCGCCGACGCAGCGAAGATGCCGCCAAGGCCTAACAGCGCTTTGCCGGCCAAAGTTTGTGCGGGCAGAGCAAGATTTAGCTGCTCATCAGCCAGCGCATAGCGCGTAGTTGTTACTCTGACCCCACAAATTCATTAATTGGGGCTAGTGTATGATTCTGGATTATCTCTTTGCACGGAGTTCCATGTGTCTGCTGATTCGCAGGAGCGCAAATTCTATCGACCGACAATCGATCCCGATCGGGATTTGCGGCGCGTGGGGGCGAGTAATACTAAGAGAAACCTGAAGCTCGGGCCGAACGTCGCGGTTCTGGTTATAGACATGAGTCCGATATTTGTGGATGAGTGGTTGTTTCCGAATGCCGATAAGGGGGTTGGCGTAGCCTGCGCGAATGCCATCCGGGACTTCCTCATACCGGTCCGGGAACTGAAGTTGCCGGTAATCTACACAACCGGATACGTGTTCAGCACCGAAGCCGAAAGTGGTGCCTGGATGTACCGGTTTCCGCCAGAGCAGCGGCACCGGATTGCGGCGATGGATAATCCGCAATTACACGAGATCGTGCCTGTGCTCCAGCCGCGTAATGATGATCTGGTTTTGCTGAAGGAAAAGCCGTCGGCATTTTTCGGGACCCAGTTGCAAAGTATTCTTAATCATCACCGGACGGATACACTGGTGATTACGGGGATGAGTACCTCAGGATGTGTCAGGGCGACAACGGTCGATGCATTTTCTCTGAACTATAAATGCGTTATTCCGATCGAGTGCGTTGCTGATTCGCGTCGCGCCAGCCACGAAATAGCGTTATACGATATGGATGCGATGAACGGTGATGTCCGGCCTGTTGATGAGGTTGTCGCTGAGCTCCGCAGTCTGTCGACTCATTCAACCAATTTGCGTAAGCCTTGAGATCCGCCTCATCGGCAAAACAAATCTGGCGGTTATTGCTATGCTGAACCACGTGAACCGGCAACCCCGCCGGGGGACAGACACGACGTTTGCGTATTCCGGAGACAATTTACTTATCTATAATCAAGTAAACTGTCCTAGGCAATGAAACACCTGCAACCAAAAAACTTATAAACTAATGAGCGGCACAAACGGTTTCGTCACCTACATTGGAGGTAAATATGTTTTTCTCCGGATGGCTGAATAGGATTACTGCAATCGGCGCAGGAATAGCGGTTGCTATCCTGCTTACTATAACTTCTACGTCTGCTGCATTGGCAGAAGACGACGCGCTTTTTACGAGCGATTTTGCCGGCTTGAATGAAGAGCAAACAATATTTGCCGCGCGTGCGCTCGACTTCTTCTCCCGAATGGAGGAGATGTATTTCGGCCGCATAGACAAGATGAATGGTGGCAACGAACATGAAACGCGCGTAATGAGCACGGAGTACTCGGATCACAACGCCAAGGCGGCGCGCGGGCCAGTAATTCAAAAAGGGGGTCGCGCCTACAACATTACAAAAAAACCGACGCGGGACTTTCAAAAGCAGACGGTCTGGAGCCGGTTCTATTCTGTCGATATGCATGCGAAGACCCCATTGGTCGGCATGATTCATAACGCTTTCGTGATCCAGTTTTACCCGGGCGGCGGCAGTTCGATAGGGGGATTTATCGATGTTCTGCCGGGGGCAACGCCAGAGGAAGATTTGCTCTATATGAAAGAGTCAATGGATGCGGTTTATGAAAAATATGAAGTTGACCCCAAGCCGTATCGAGAATTGAGTTGCAAAGGCGACGATGAAGCGGCGGCGGCAACCAATAGGCGCTACCGTCGTAAAGTAGCTTGCATAGGAGGTAGTTTCTATGTGCAGCCAATGCTTACGGTGACAGAAGAGAATTTCAACTTCGTTACCGAAGCTTATGCAACATTCCTTGATTCATATTTGACGCTTGCGGAAAAACGCGCGGACGATCCGTTTACGGACGAAGATGTTGCGACCCAGGATGCAATGCGCCTCAATTGGTTCGAAGACCGCTTTTTTTCGGATCCTTTTACGACGGACGTGGTTCCCTACGAAATTTGGTCGCTTCATAGCTTGCCACCGCACGTCAAATTCTAAGGATGGCAAGCCTTATCTTCTTGACGTGAACTATGAGAGGTCGAGGATGGGTGTGAACGGCAATAGAACACTGGGTTCGCTGTACGATTTGATCACAGCGGAAAGTCTCCAGACCGACGGGCGTGCCAAGCAGTTCAAAGGCATCGGGCATTGGAACCAGGGTCGAATCGTTTCGAATGATGGACACGTGGAGCACTGGCTGAATAATGAGAAAGTTGTGGAGTTCAATCGTTTTAGCCAGACGTTTCGGGCGCTGGTCGCTTACAGCAAATACAAGATATGGGACGGGTTTTGCCAGTGGCCGGACGCATCCTGTTGCAGGACCATGGCAACGAGGTGAGCTACCGTAATATCAAAGTACGAGAGTGGTGAGCACGCAAACATGAAACGACGAGACTTTCTGGTTACCGGAGGGGCAACTGCGGCGAGCGCAGGACTGCGTCCGGTATTTGCAAATATTGGTTCTGCCAACGATAGAATCGGAATTGGCATCATCGGTGCCGGGTCGCGCGGCAAACAGCATTTCGAATTCCTGCAGGATGTTCCGATGCTCAAGCTCGCAGCCTTCTGCGACGTGTTGCCCTTTCGACTTGAAGAGGCAAAGACTGCACAATCAGGCGCACGTGCGTATACAGATTACCGTCGTTTGCTCGACGATAAGGACGTGGATGCGGTAATCGTGTCGACGACATTCAGCGAGCACCATCCTGTCGTGTTGGCCGCTCTGGACGCCGGCAAAGTCATTCCGTGGCGCGCCGAGCACAATTATCAAATGGAGCCATAAGGAGGCTCTGATGGAGCAGTGCTGGAGATGGTTCGGCCCGGGTGATCCGATAACGCTCGCGAAGATTGCGCAAGCCGGTGCGACGGGTGTTGTCACTGCGTTACATGAAATACCTACGGGCAAGGTATGGCCCGTCTCAGCTATCCAGGAGCGGAATTCCGGGATCGAAGCTGCGGGACTCAAATGGTCTGTCGTCGAGTCGGTGCCGGTCCACGCGGATATACAGAAAGGCAATAGGGGCAGCACCCAAAAGATCGACGCCTACAAACAGACCATCCGAAACCTGGCCGACGTTGGCGTCGGAGTGATTTGCTACAACTTCATGCCGATCGTTGACTGGACGCGTACCGAGCTGGACTTTGAGTTGCAGAATGGTGCCCAGGCCCTGCGCTTCGATGCCGCGCAATTTGCGGCCTACGACGTGTACATGCTCAAACGTCCCGATGCCGAACTCGATTATGACGATGACATGTTGCGCCGTGCGCAGGCGTTTTATACATCGCTGAGTGAGGGCGGACGAAACACGCTTGAGAAAAGTATCATTGCCGGGCTACCCGGGGGAGAGGGTTCCTACGATCGCGAAGGCCTGCGCAGCGAGATAGATTTCTTTCGCAGGCTGGGTGAGGCGGGACTTCGGGAAAACCTCGAGTATTTCCTCTCCGAAGTTGTACCGGTCGCGGTTGAACACGGGATCGCGATGGCAATTCATCCGGACGATCCACCGTTTTCATTATTCGGCATTCCTCGCATCGTTTCGACGGCCGAAGATGTGCGAAAAATATTCTCGATACAGGACAACGCCGCCAATGGCCTGACGCTGTGTGCCGGATCGTTTGGAGCAAGAGGCGATAACGACTTGACGAAAATGGCTGAAGAGTTTGGCGAGCGTATTCACTTCGTCCACCTGCGCAATGTTACGCGCGAGACCGACGGTTCGTTTTACGAGTCGGAACACCTCGACGGTGACAACGACCTGATCGGCCTGGTGTCGGCATTACTGCAGCAGGAATCCGCGCGCAGACAGTCGGGTAGCACACTGTCAGAAATTCCGATGCGACCGGATCATGGTCACACGCTGGGTGACGAGCTCGAACACAGCGGTGTCAATCCGGGCTACTCCTATGTCGGCAGGCTCAAAGGCCTTGCGGAATTGCGCGGCGTCATGCGGACTCTCGAATGGCAGGGACGGGGTGCCTCTCAATGAGCGAGCGGGATACGTCTGTCTCGTTGACGCTCGACGACGCCATTCAGGCGGTACCGGTGATTCCCGAATCGTGCCAGCCTTCTCACCGGACAGTATCCGTCTCGCCACGGCATCATCGACAACGTGGCCCGGAATCGGGCCAGTCACCGGCTGCAGACATTTCCAATCATCATGCGGGCGGCCGGATACGAGACCGGGTTCATCGGCAAGTGGCACATGGGCAACGATCCGACGCCGCAGCCCGGGTTTGACTATTGGTCCGCGCTTCCTGGACTGCGGCGACCTGCACCAGGGCTTTGCCAGAATTTATTGCGATACGTAAATCAAACAAATAGATGGGGGAATAACAGGAATAAAAGGCGCCCAATTTCGGGTACAGGGAAGCACCCAAGGGTTGCAAACGAGGCCCTTGAATCGTGCGTTTAAAAGCTGGTGTCTGACACCAACTAATCCCAAACCACCACCTCATTCCTCCGCGGCTCCGACTGCATCAGATAAGTGTATATCGCGCTGAGGTCCTCATCCGTCATGTCCGCGAACATGGTTCAGGGCATCAGCGAATTTTTGCCGGTGTCGTCCAGACCAATCGTCCGCCTGCAACCCGCCGGCACCGCGATAAGCGCCAACATCGGCCACAGCGGCATGATTTTTTCGAGTGCGGTTTGGATGAGGCCGCGAAAGCTCACCTCCGCCAGCACGGCCGCGATAATGGGCAGCGTGATGAGATAAAGGAGTTGAAAACCCGCGGACAGGGTTCCGTCCGGCCACGTGGGTGCCGGGGTGGTGAGATCATGCAACCAGGATTCCAATACGCCCAGACATACCACCGCGTAGGTCAGCAACAACGCCACGGCATACGCCCGCCCACCCACCGGTTGCGCCAGACGCAGCGGCCAGCAGCGGTTCGCCCACCACGTTGCGACGCCCGCGAGCACGAACGCGGGCAGTGGGAACCAGGGAACGGCGGGTGACAGCGCGACATTCAGACCGACAATCGCCTGACTCGCACCGATTAACAATGTGAAAAATACCAAGCCGGCTGCGACGGGAAGTACGCCTTGTTTCAATGACATACCTAACTCCGGTTTTTTATGGTGGCCGGGTAAGTCTTTCAGACCAGGCTACGCCCGACCCGAAAGCCGCCCGTCATTAAATAAGACACCCATTATAAATACGGTCAGAGTAATATAGCCCCTGAATGAAAAGATTTTACTCTGACTCTCTTTATTTTTGTCTGTTCGCGGCAACTGCAACTGTGGCAGCGGCGCCCCTGACGCCGGATCTGGGCGGCGCCACCACTGTGGCTATCACCGGCGAGCGGGCCTTTCGTTCCATCGCCGCCAACGCCGAAGGTATGAGCCAGGCGCGCTTCACGTTTGGCCAGCAACTCTTTAATACCTTCTGGGAACCGGCCCCGGGCTCGCAGCCCACGACCGATGGTCTCGGCCCCGTGTTCAATCGCGCGGCCTGCTCCGACTGCCATAGCAACAACGGTCGTGGCCGCCCGCCGGCAGCCGGCGGCGAGATGGAATCCATGCTGGTGCGCTTAAGCCTCGCGGGCACGGGCACTCACGGCGAACCGGTCGGTGTGCCCGGCTACGGTGATCAACTGCAGGATCGCGCCGTGGAAACTATTCCGCCGGAAGGCAAAGCCGTCCTCAGCTGGACTGAAGTGCCGGGCACCTACGCGGATGGCACGGCTTACAGCCTGCGGCAACCCGCCCTCCGCTTCGACGAATTAGCATTTGGCGCATTACCGGACCACACGCTGACCTCGGCCCGCATTGCCAGCCCGCTGATCGGGCTCGGCCTGCTGGAAGCGGTGCCGGAGGCAACACTTAACGATCTGGCGGACCCGGACGACGCCGATAAAGACGGCATTTCGGGTCGAATGAATAAAGTGTGGGATGCAGAATTACAGCAGACCCGCACCGGTCGCTTCGGCTGGAAAGCGAACCAGCCGAGCCTGCGGCAGCAAAATGCAGGCGCCGCGATAGGCGACATGGGGCTGACCTCGCCGGTGTTTGCGGCAGAAAATTGCGCGCCCGGTCAGGACAAGTGTGCCCAGCTTGCCGCGGCGGTCGGCCACTCGCCAGAAATCGTGCCGTCGTTCTTCGTACCCTTAACCCGTTACACCCAACTGGTTGCGGTGCCGCGCCAACGTAATCCTGATGACAGCGACGTTAAGGCGGGCGCAATTGTATTTACGGGTATAGGCTGCAGCGGATGCCATACCCTGGCACTGCAAACAGGTGCGCACGAACTGGCGGAATTGACTGATCAGACGATTCATCCGTTCACCGATTTATTGCTGCACGACATGGGCCCGGGGCTGGCGGATGGCCGGCCGGATTTTCTCGCCGATGGCCAGGAGTGGCGCACGGCTCCGCTCTGGGGCATCGGCCTGACGCGTCAGGTCGCCAGCTTCGAGTTTTATTTACACGACGGTCGGGCACGCAATCTGGCGGAGGCCATACTCTGGCACGGTGGCGAAGCGGCTCCGGCCAGCCAGCGCTTCCGCGCCCTTGCCAAAGAACAGCGGGCGCAATTGATCACCTTTCTTGAATCAATCTGAGCTAAGAACGCGTTTAACGCAGTCCGAACTAATCCTTCGACGTGCGTTTCAGCAGCATAATGTCCTTGCTGTACTGATCCATGTTCACGTCCGCCACATACTCTTCGAGGTGCTGAACCTTAACGCCGGTTAGTGTCACTTGCTGCAGCGTGCGCTGGCGGGCCGATTCACTCCACACGGAAATTTCATCCAACGAATGCAGCGGCAGCGCCAGCGTGAAGTGGCCGTTTTTTGAACTGATCACCCGTTTACCAGGCCGTTCTACAAATTCATCGTCAGCATGGCGCCGCAAGTATATTGCCAACTCGGTTTTGTTTTTGGCGCGCCCCGCGATATTGTAATCGACCGAGAGCAGATACATCCCCGGGCACAGGGGCTTGAACACCGAGCCGGTCCATTCGCCAAACGACGCATTGAAGTGCTTGGCGCGCAGCGTACGGCCATCAATCGACGCATCTTCTTTGGACACGTTAAAGAAAATACGCTGCCGGGCCTGATCATGCGTGATATCGGCGCCCATGAACGTGAACCCGATGCTCTGCTCCTGACAACGCTCGCTGATATCGGCTGCCGCAATTTTACCGTCCTTCACCAGACTAAAAAACTGCGCAAAATCATCCTCGGTAAACGACTCCTTCTCAAAGGATGACTGATCATGACCACCGGCGAAACCTACGTTGATGAAACCCAGGCCGGTGAACGCGGCAAAAACGACATACAAAAAGAATCGATACATTGCTACCCACGTCTGCAGTAAAAACCAGCGCTCATTATGACTGATAAAACCCGCGGTCAACAATGCAATGTCGCGATGCTCCAACGAGTGTCATTGGTAGCCAAAAGATTGATAGTCATAAACAAAATGCTTCATCAATTGCTCGAGCTGTATTTTGCGGCGCCGTCGTCGCTACGACGCGCTGCATATAAAGCAAGTATGCCCGCCAGCCGCGCCACTTCATCACCTAATTGCGACGCGCAGTGTTGATGCGTACGATTTTGCCGGAACCGGTGACGTTTATAAGTATTCATGGCCTGATTATCAAATATGTCCAGTTAACTTGCCAATACCCTCACATGTCCGCTGGGGGTATTTATCGGACGTCAATCAGGGTCGGAATTCGAATCTTTATCGTCGCGAGTGAACTCCTGTGCCTTCAGGCGTTCGAGCGTCATTTCCAGTAGTTGACGGTTGAAGTGAATCAGGTCTGCTACCAAGCCAATTGTACAGGTCATGAATCCCATCATTATCAGTGCGCTGCCGATAATGAGTGACTGTACGTGGCCGTCTCCCTGGCCCAAGAAATAGAACCACAGAAAGCGGAGGATCGGATAAGCGCCGATCAGGAACAGGGCACAGCCGATCAGGAAAAACACCTTAAGCGGCTGATACATCGCGTACATTCGCACGATCGTCGTGACCTGTTCACGAATGAACTGTGTAACGCTTCGGTACAGGCGTGATTTTCGCGTTACAGGATTTGTCGTCACAGGTACTGATGCAATAGCCATGTGACGTTTGCCAGCCTGAATCACCATCTCGATCGTATAGCTGAACGGCGAAACAATATTCAGTTGAATTGCGGCTTCCCGGGAAATTGCGCGAAAGCCACTGACCACGTCCGGTACTTCAGTTGTCGATAATCCGCGCACAATCGAACTGCCCAGCCTTTGTAGTATTTTCTTCAGGGGGGAGAAATGCTTAATTCTGTCGGTCTGTCGATCACCAATGACGATCTCCGCCCTGCCTTCCAGGATGGGGGCGCAGAGCTGCGGGATGTCGAAGCCGGAATACTGATTGTCGCCGTCGGTATTGACGATGATATCGGCGCCAAGCCGCAGGCACGCGTCAATACCGGTTCTGAAGGTAATTGCAAGGCCTTTGTTGCGCTTGTGGCAGATAATATAATCTGCACCGCACTGGTGTGCTATCTCGACCGTTCGGTCGGTGCTGCCGTCATCTATGATCAGGATCTCGACGCTGTCGATTCCCTCGATATTCCTGGGTATGTCGGCGAGGGTTGCCGGCAATGTGGCTTCCTCGTTAAAGCAGGGGATTTGAACGATTAGTTTCATGCAGCGCAGCCGCGACTATTTTCTACATAATAATAAATGCTAACGATATACGCTGGACCGTTGTTTGGGCAAGGAAATTCCAGTCTGGCTGTGACCCGTGCACGGTCAAACCGTCAGTATCCACCGGCCCTGATGCGTTAGATTGCCCGGCTCAGTGTTTCACGTTGTATTCTATGGTCATGGAAATCAAGTATTCCACCCGATTGGAGATGCGCTGATGCCAGACATTCGCGTTCTCATCACGGCATCCACATTGCCGCGCTGGCCGGGTGATGCGGTGCCGTCTTTCGTTCTGGATCAGGCAGTTGCGCTGATTCACAGTTCCCCCGTCACTGCTGTTGAGATCCTCGCGCCGCACGATGCTGGCGCGGCGCGTGATGAGATTATGCAGGGGATTCCTGTGCACCGTTTCCGGTATTTTTGGCCAGCGTCGCTGCAACGGCTCGCATATCCGGCAATACTCCCCAACATACGTCAGCATTGGTGGCTTGCGCTGCAGGTGCCGTTGTTCATGATTGCCGAAGTCTGCGCGATCCTTGCGCATGCCCGGCGTTTCCGGCCAACGGTGATTTATTCGCATTGGTTTATGCCTCAGGCACTGGCCGGGGGTCTGGCAGCCTGGTTTCTTGGTATTCCACACGTTTTTACGACGCACTCATCCGATGTCGAAGTCCTGCGCCGCATACCGCTGCTGGGGCCGGCACTGGTGCGGCGTATCGTGCAATCGTGTCGTGCGTACACGGCGGTCAGTCGGCGAACGGCGGACCGGCTGCAGGATTTTTTCAGACCGGCTGCCTGGCACTCGATCGGCTCGCGGTTGCGGATCATTCCGATGGGTGTGAATGTAACCGAATTATCTGACCGTGGTCCGGCGCAGCAGGCATCGACGCGCCAGATGCTGGGGCTTGGAGAAACGCCGGTGCTGCTGTTTCTCGGGCGGCTGACCGAGAAAAAAGGCCTGCCTGATTTGCTGCGGGCTGTAGCTGAACTGCGTCATGCTCGTCAACCCTTTCAGTTGGTCATTGCCGGTGATGGGGAATTAAGCGAGATGATCGAAAAGCAAGTTCGGGAGCTTGAGCTGGGCAAACAGGTTCGATTGCCGGGGTTTGTGACTGGCGAGCAAAAACTGGCTTATCTTGCCGCAGCGAGTGTGGTTGTCGTGCCGTCAATCGTGACCGCTTCGGGCGACGTCGAAGGGTTACCGGTGTCATTGATGGAAGGAATGGCGGCCGGCAAGCTATGCGTCGCAAGTGATGAGAGCGGAGCCGATGCCGTGATTACCGATGGCACGGATGGTTTTATCACCCCGGCGGGTGATCCGGCTATGCTGGCTGCCACGTTGATCAGAGTACTGGAACTCGATCCATCAGCGGCTTCAGCTATCGGTGAGCGCGCTGCTTTGCGCGCGCAGGAGTTTGACTGGGCGCGCATTGCCATAGCCCACTACCAGCATCTTTTCGCCGATCTGGATCCAAGTGTTTTGGCGGCTTCCGCCACCGGTGATTAACAATACTCAGGGCGCGAGCCTTAATAGTCGTCGTAGCCGTACTCGCCACGGGACTCGATTGGCCCGCTGAATTGTATCCCAGTGCTGCTCCAGTTCGATCGCTTTGGCCTTTGCCGTCGATACTCCGACTGCTCTGTGCCCGACGTTGGGCTCATCGCCCGGCGGGCTATCGCTTCGTTGTCGTTCAAAAAAGTCATAAGGATCGTGCGTGATCCAGGTGTTTTCACGATGCAGAACCACTGATTGGCGCGGTGGTCCAAAGGGGATGTTCGAGAAAAAAGAAATATTGGTCCGGCCGTCACGCTTCAGACCGCTCTCGCAGTAACCGTTTGCGATTGACCGATAACGCGGAAAGTAGCTTGTGACCTGTGATAAACCATAGCTGGAAAATAACTGACCCCAACCGGCTTTGGCGACGCACCAGTCCGTTGCGCTGATTAATAGCGGTCGCTTACCGGCAGGTTTGAGCAGCGGCGCAAGATCACGGGCACTGAGCGCGAAAGGCGGGTCTAGAATGATCATCCCGAATTGCTCCAGGTCCGGGACCGATCGGGTTACGTCGGCCATAGTATATCGTTCAGAACCCTGGAATCGTTCGTCCGCATCAAATACCCAGACATTCGGGTACTTCAGCAGTGATGGGGTAAACACAGCACCCACGCGTTCCGTGCGAGAAATCAGGTCGCCGAGCCATTCGAAAGTTTCGTCTTCGAACCAGTATTGTTCTCGACTCTGATTTTCTTCCATAATTAATCCTGCGACGGCAAACAGCGCTGAAGTATAAATCAATCGCGAGCGATGGTGCGCCGACACTGATGAAGTATGAAATGCAGGTACAGGGTCGCCATGAGGCCGATGCGTGCGCGCGTGATGATTCCTCGCTGCACCGGGTTGTGGCGGTACTCCAGGGTTTCGCGAATTAGTCCGTGCCAGCATTTTGGCAGGTGGGTGAATCCGTATTCTGCGGCACCGGGTTTGGATGTGATATCCCGCTCCCTGAGCGTGTAATAGGTTCTGAGCGTGCCGAAAACGACCCAATCTACGTCAAAGGCATGGCCTAGTTTGAAAAATCTCTCCCGCGGCCGTGTCCATTGCGGCCAGTGGCTTTCGACGAGAGTCCGGCTGGTCGCGACGATATCGGCTGCCGAGGTTTGAATTTCGAGCGCAGCGGGTTCGGGGCCAAGCAGTGCAATGCCCTGAGTCTTGACCATCCACCACAGGTTGTCGGCCCAGAGCGGAGAATTGAAGTCAAAAATACCGCTGTCGAAAAATACACCCTCATCGTGATACGGATCCTGATGGTGATAGGGGTGTGGCGGTGCGGTCCCGAGATGCTGGCGGCTGCATTCTGCCTGCGGGACATAGCTGACTTCGAGTTTCCATTGCGGCCATTCAGCTTTAAGGTCCGCATGTATCCGTTTAAGGTGTTCCAGATCCTCTGTGCTGCATATTCGGGTAGTAACGGCCAGAATATCGATGTCGCTGATGTGTTCGCAGAAAGCCTCATACGTGATCGAGCCGTGCAAATAGACACCCAGCAGTAAATCGGGCACTTCCGCTTGCAGCTGCTGCAGGTAATTCTGTAGCAGGGGTCGAATCGACACGGGAATACGAGGGTCGGTTATGGTCACTGTAATTCAGGCTGTCCTGAGGCTGAACATATTGGCTGTCGAGATGCAAGGAAGTAATAAAGTGCTTGGTTCACGGGATAGTGATATTTTACCTTTGACAGATTAATGAGCAGACTGTACCAGTCTGTCAATAGGTTGGTACTGTATTATGCAGATTTCTGGTGCTGCTGAAAGTAACTGGAGCGCAACTTGAATTGAGTATTTTGGCCTTCATTACCGTTAATCTGCTCATTTTTCTGAGTTGGCATAGCTGGATTTCCGTGTTACGGAAACTCTCTGTGGGCGAGAGCATTGTCTATGCGGGACTCCTGATGGCGGCGCAGATTGTATTGACGGAATTGCTGCTCGGCTTAATCGGCGCCCTTAAGCTGCCGGCACTGCTCACCGTAAATTTGGGCATCAGTGGCGGACTGCTGGTCTGGCTGGTTCTGGCCCGTCGCTCTCTGGCCGCTGAGCGTCTTGCCGGTATGGGCCGGGAATTCATGTCCGGTTTCCGGGGTGTTATGACGCCTGTTAATGCGGCCCTGATGGTTCTCGGTATTTTCCTGACAATATGGTTTTGTACCGCTGCTTACTTCTTGCCTCCGCGTGGTATAGACGATCTCGTCGCTCATTTGCCACCGATCTATCAATATGTTCAGGACTATGAGATTTCTTTGCTGCCGATCAAGCTGCGTGATCAGTTCGCCATGCCACAGAACGGTGAGTTCCTCTTCCTTTGGCCGCTTATTTTCTTTCATGCGGATACTTTCATCGACCTTGTCCAGTATGTTGCAGCTCTTTTTGGCGCGGTGGTTATTTTCGCATTAGCGAGAAGATTCGAGGTGGGGCGCAATGATGCCGTGTTTGTCGGGCTCCTGTTCCTTTTTACTCCCCTGATACTAGGCCAGGCCGGCAGTAACTATGTGGATTTGATAGTCGGCGTTTGTTATTTGACGTTGTTATATGCGGTCGTGAGATTCTGGCAAACCGGTGCGATGTTTCATTTGATCATGGCCGGTATTGCGACTGGATTCGGGCTGGGTATCAAACACAATCTCATAGTGGCAGTTCTGGCCGTGCAGCCGATGATTATCATGTGCCTGTGGCGGGACAAACACTTCAGTGCTGCTATTCGGGCCTATGCCTGTTATGTCCTGATTTCACTGCCACTGGGCGCATTCTGGTTTGTGCGTAACTTTCTTGTGACCGGTTATCCGCTTTATCCGTACCAGTTGAACCTCAGTGGCTTGCATGTGGTGAGTTGGTCAACCTCTATTAACTTCCCCGGTAATAATGCAATTACTCAATCGCCTTCTAACAAGGCGCTTATGGATTTCCTGCATGACCCGGTTAATTTTTCTTTAAGTTATATGTTCCAGGATCCCGGTCTGGGTAGTTTTCACGGGGGATTCGGGGTCGTGTTCTGGGGGTTGGGTGTCCCTGCGATCCTGTTTTGCATCTACAAAGCGGTGCAGGCGGCCATGCGACGGGACTTCTTTCCTGTTCTATTCTGGGGCCACGTTCCGTTGACATTTTTTGTATATTTCCTGCAAATAGCCAGTTCGCGGCTGGAATTTAACCAGCGCCTGATCCTTGTCGTGGTGGGGTTTGGCTTGTTGGCGCTCGGCATATTTTTAAAAAAACTGAGGAAAGAGTTTCCAGGTTCGGTAACTGTCATCCGGTCATTCTGCGTGGCCGTTTCAATTATGGCAGTCGTACATCTTGCCGGGTATAGCTGGCCCTCTATGCAGATCAGGCAACCCGTAGCAGACTGGGTCAGCGGCGAGCAAACCACTGACTACAAATATTTTGCACAAACGCCCTGGGATTTGCCGTTATTGGGAGCGGCCTGGGAACCTTTGGATTTTCTGACGCAATCGGGAAATGGCTGGAGCGTCTATACGGCTGCGCCCTGGGGTGTCTTCTGGACAGCACCGGTTTTCGGTAGCCGTATTCAGAACCAGGTCTGGAATTTTCGGCAGGAGTCAGTGGGTCTTTTCCAGCAAGAACCCGTGGGGAATTTACGACAGGAACCCGCAAGTAATCCTGATGCATTTATTTTCCATCGTATGAATGATGCCCCTTTGTTTTTTCTCGGTAAAGAAATAACTCCAGAGCATGTATGGTCTGATGGGCATTTCGAGATGGTTACCAAAACACCAACCACATATTTTTGGGTAAATAGCAGCTTGCTTCGAGAGTCCGAAACAAACGATAAACTGGTTACATGGTATGCGCGGACATTCGCGTCTGACATCAGGGCGCTGGAGTCGATTGCCGGCCACCTGTCAGGTAATGATGCGTTGGTTACCGCATCTGCCTGGGGGCATGGCCTGAAGTATCTGTCTTTAATCGGTACGCTGCAAATACCTGTCCATATTGTTCCGGATGACAAGGTGAGGAGTCATGCACGAAGGTTGAAGGGGCAAAAAATTATCACTCTTGAAAAGCCGCTCATTGGATATGAATCAAATTTGGTGGCCCGGCTCAAAACTTCAGCTGGCACGGTTGCTTTCTACGAGAACAGAGTTCGCTAGTGGGTGATTTAATCGCACCGGGTTCTGACAGAACGGCACGGTTGGTTGTTCCGTGGTTATGTTGTGGTGCTTCAATTGGCTTTTTGCTGTGGGTGATTTTCAGTGGCACGGGTGAACTACATTCAGTGCCAGTTGGGTTTCGCCGCTATATGTTCTTTTTCCCCGTGGGGCTGGCAGTTTCCGGAGTGGCAGGTGTGTTACTTTGGTTTGCCGGGGCTTGGGCAGTTACAGGGCGGTTGAGCTATCTTTCTTGTGTTTTCTATTTTGGCTTCCTGAAGGTATTGGGCTGGACATTTGTTCCATGGATACTGCTCATTGTGGCGTCAATTGAATTCGTGCGTACCCGGGAGATTCAGGTTGAAACTCGTTTGTCCCTGTTACTATTGCATGTGATGGGAAGTTTGGCCGGCCTTTACATGGCCTTTAACATGGGTCGTTTTCTGCAGCCATGGGGATCTTTCCAGGAGGTTGTCAGAAGCTTATGGTTGCTGGTTTCCGGATGATCAGGTATGCAAAAGGATAATCAGTTGTTAGCAGCATTCAGAACTCTGCGGCCACATCAATGGTCCAAGAACCTGTTGCTGATCGTGCCGGCCGTTGCGGCACAGATCTGGATGGAGCCCGATGTTGTCCTGGAGTTGGTGCTCGCTTGTGTTGCCTTTTCCCTCACTGCATCGGGCGGCTATATTCTCAATGACCTGATTGATCTTGATGCCGATCGCCAGCATCCTGAAAAGCAGTCACGGCCCTTTGCGTCGGGTCAGCTTTCGGTGTCCTGGGGTTTCGTAATGGGTCCCGTGCTTCTGTTCTCCGGTATTGCAGTTGCTTATAGTCTCGTAAATATTCAATTTGGTACGGTTGTTGTGACGTATGCTCTGCTGTCGGCAGCTTATTCACGCTGGATCAAACGGGTCTTGTTACTGGATGTCATGTTGCTGGCGGGATTCTATGCGCTGCGACTGGTGGCCGGAGGCGCTGCGGTAAGTGTAGAGGTTTCTTCATGGCTACTTGCGTTCTCCATGTTCTTTTTTCTTTCCCTCGCCTTCGCCAAACGTTTGATGGAGTTTGATTTGTCGGCCCAAGAGCATTTGCCGTCAAGTTCAGCGCGTCCTTATACTTCGGTTGATCGAGATGCCTTCCGTACCATCGGTCCGACCTGTGGGTTAATGTCGATACTCGTGCTGGCTCTGTATATCAGCAGCGACACTGTTCAGGCAATCTACGAACGGCCACAGACGCTCTGGCTCGTTTGTCCGTTGCTCCTGTACTGGGTTCTGCGGGTCTGGTTCTTTGCATTGCGTGGTGATCTGCACCATGACCCGGTAGTTTTTGCGCTCCGTGACAGGGTCAGTTACGCGGTAGCCGGAGTCGTCCTGGTGGTTTTATACCTGGCTTCCCGCTAGCGGCTTTTCGTGGCGACCGGGAAATTCAAATTATTGCAATCTGCTGATCGGTTGCTGGGGCCGTGGTTTTGTCGCCGGATAAAACCTGCGGCGGTACAATTGAAGCCAACAGACCATGCTGCAGGCAGGCAACTTTATTCAAAACCTGTTGCTGCGCAGCAGGTGCAACGCCTTCTTGTTATTCGCCCCGGTGGTCTGGGTGACGCAGCTTTAACCTATCCAATGCTTCGCGCACTACGGCAGGGTTATCCTGAAGCCCGTATCGACGTGCTGGTTGAAAAGCGAAATGCCGGCATTTATGCGATAACCGATATCGTTTCTAATGTTTACCGCTATGATTCAAACGCACTGAGTGTGCTGCGGTGTCTGAGGAATTTGTGCTATGACATGGTCATCGACACCGAGCAGTTTCATCATTTCAGTACGATTTTTGCAAACTTCCTGCGGCCAAAGTATTTGTGTGGCTTCGACACACTTGGCCGGAGGCGATTTCAAACTCATTCGGTTACCTATGACGTAGATACCTATGAAGGCCGTTCTTTCCTCGCGCTTGCGGCGGCAGTCCTCGGGCAGGTCGACGATTTTGATCCTGAGCAAGCCTTTATCGACGTTGGGTCAAAAGCTCAGGCCTGGGCGCACAATAATTTGGAGGTGGCGGGAGAACGGCAATTGGTGGTTGTTGCCCCTGCTGCGAGTGGCGCTTCCCGCCTTTGGCCGGTCGCACGCTATGCTGAAGTGGTGGGGTGGCTGATAAGCCGGAAATATTTTGTTGTATTACTGGGTGGTCGGGATGGAATTGAAGCAGCAAGATCTATTGAAGACCAAAGTAGTCCCGAGGCAGTGTTAAATCTGGTGGGAAAAACAACCCTGGTGCAAAGCGCAGCGGTATTACAACAGGCGGATTTGTCCATCAGTGCGGATACCGGTGTTATGCATCTGGCTTATGGCGTCGGCACCCCGACAATCTCTCTCTTCGGTTCAGGCCTGCCCCTGAAATGGGCTCCGCCGGGTCGGCATCATCGCATTGTCCGTAAGGAATTGCCCTGTAGCCCATGTATCCGCTTCGGTCGTTTGCCGCCATGCCCACATGAGATTGCCTGTATGCGGGAACTTTGTAGTAAGGATGTTATCGCTGCCGTAGAGAAACTAATGGATGAACGCTAGTGTGCTGGTAGTGGCAAAGCTACTGAGGCATCAATTGGCATAGTGCGTTGGTACGTAGTGATACTATTCCGGAGAATAAAATTCTGGTGAAAGAGGCATTCGACGAATGAGTTCTGGTGAGTCTGAGACCAACGAGGTCTATGACGAACAATACTTCAGGGAAACCTACGGCTTTGACGGGCTCAAACGGTTCGATATTCATTGGTGGTCGATACGCTGGTACGCCAGCATGGTTGCGCGTTGCCTTAGGGCAATGGGCGGACGCCGTATTCTTGAAATCGGTTGCGGTCATGGTTTCATGCTGGCGCGCCTGGAACGAAAGTTTGACACTTTCGGCGTTGATATTTCAGCCTATGCCATCGAACAGGCGGCACGGTTTGCGCCCGCCTCAATGTGTCAGGTAGCTGATGTCGAAATGGGCCTGCCGGCGCAATATGAAGTCGGTAGTTTTGATCTGGTCGTTGCAAAATATGTCTTCGAACATATAAAGAATCCGTTACAGGCTGTGCGGGTTGCTGCATCAATGCTGAAACCCGGCGGCGAACTGTTTTTTTCCGTGCCGAATACAGAATCGATCGGCGCACGCTGGAAGGGTGAGTCCTGGTATGCTCATCAGGATCCTACCCATTGTTCTTTGCTGGAACCTGCCAAATGGCTGGACATTACTGAGGCTGCCGGTTTGCAGGTTTACAGGGAATCGGCGGATGGTTTCTGGGATTTCCCTTACCTGCGCCGGTTGCCCGTCTGGGCGCAGTTCCCCCTGTTCATTGGACCGACCGCACTGTCCTGTTTAAGTGGCAGAGCCATTCTGCCGCCACGCTGCGGTGAGAATCTGCTGATTTTTGCCCGCAAACCTTCGGCATCGGATGCGCGACCATGAAACGCTGGGCCTGGGTTATTCCGCTGCTGCTGGCGCTGGTTGTTTATACCCCGGCACCATGGAGCGAACTGGTCTGGGATGATCCGATTGTATTTGAACGGCAGATGGTTGCCTTCGATAGTGTCGAGGATGTTTTCTTTCCCCCGGAGGGAATTTCTCAGTGGTCGACAGATTATTACCGGCCGATCACCTTGCTGAGTTATATACTGGATATGCGCCTGTACAGTAACGTACAGGCTTCCTGGTTGCGTCTCCCCGGCACAAAAACCACGGGTGTGTACTTGTCTGAAGAGCAGGCCAATGGTTCAAATTCATTCGCTGTAACGTCAAGTCTTAATGCGGCACAGATTGCCGGCCTGCATTTTTCCAATGTGCTTTATCATGTGCTGACAACATTTTTTATCTGGCTGCTGGCGCGCCGACTCTTTCAGCACCTGCCGAACGGTGCAACGGGTGCTCTTATGGCGGCAGCCATTTTTGCCGTACACCCTATTCATACGGAGTCGGTTAACTGGATTGCCGGACGCAGTGATTTACTGGCGGCCATGTTCCTGGTGCCAAGCGTCACACTGGCGTTGTTGTGGCGCGATATCGGTGCCAAATGGGCACTGGCACTTGCCGGGGTACTTTACCTGCTGGCACTCATGTCAAAAGAGGTGGCGATTGCGGCGCTTGTTATCGTGCCGGCAGTACTATTTCTGACCCCGCCGGTTCGGCAGATACAGGCTGATGATCCGGCTCAGGACAAGCGGGTGCAGCCACCATTGGCTTTTGCTTTTCGAGCCAACATTATGATGTGGCTGACGACAGCAGTAGTGCTTATCGCGGTTACCGGATTTTACCTGGTGTTGCGCCATACCGATGGCGTTGCTTACGGCATGCCTCTGGATGTGCCCTGGTTGAATTATGTATCCCGATTAGAGAAATCAGTCGCCTATTACCTGGTCAAAGTACTCGTGCCGTGGCCACAGAGCAATCATGTCGCGTGGGATTCATCCCCCGGGGCCCTGGTAACAAACGGCGTTTTCATGGTCGCGGTTGGGTTGCTTGGCCTGGGTATCTGGTTGTGGCGGCAAAGGCGCGATGGATTGGTGCTGCTGGCGATGATCTGGTTTGGCGCCACACTTGCCCCCTCTATTGCAGTTGCAATACGTCATATTGCTGGTACGCCCCTGGCCGAACGTTATCTTTATCTGCCCTCTGCAGGCCTGGCTTTACTGCTGGGGATTGCCTGTTGCCAGCCTTACCGTGGCAAGTGGTTGAAGCCCGCCCAGTGGGGAGTGGTGTTGCTTGTCATTGCCTATGCCGGCGCTACCATTGAGCGAGGCATTGTCTGGTCAAATAATCTGCAGCTATGGACCGATACGACGGAAAAGGTTCCCGGTCATGGTGATCCGTGGAACCAGTTGGGGATCACTTACCTTGAGAAGCGGGACTATCCAAACGCCTTAAAGTCCTTCAGGCGTGCCATCGACGGACTCACCGTGCAACCGGGCGCTCGTATGCGAAACACAATATTGCCCTCATATATCAGCTGCAGAATGATCTTGAAAATGCAAAGAAATATTTCTCTGCAGCCCTCGACGAAAATGTGGATAACCCAGAGGTTCATTACGGTCTGGGTGTTTTATATAAGACTGAGGCGAAGAGTATAAAACTGGATAATGGACGCCCGGACCAGGTTATTGAGCGCCTGGGTATGGCGGCCACACAATTTGAATTGGCCATTAGTCTGAATCCTTATCATACTTTGGCGCGCTGGGGATTAGGGTCGGTCCTTGCCCTTCAGGGTGAGAGCTATGAAATCAAAGGAGACATGCAAAGGACCGTTGCTCATTACCGGTCAGCTTTGACCGAAATCAATACGCTGATCGCGCAAGATCCATCCTATGAGTTTCGCACCGAGGTACTGAATACAAGGGCTGGGCTGACTGCGGCCTTGAGGCGCTTAGATAAGTGAGAAAACCCGGTGATACGTTTTTTGAGAATTTATCGTTAAACGATTGTGCATTATTAGAAGTGGTACGCGACACCGATGCTAATGGTTCGCAGTTCTACGCTGCTGGTATCGTACCAATCGAATTCAGCTCTGACGTCAATGTTGTCACCGGTCCGGATGGCGGCCCCAAGACCCAGTTTTAATCCATCTTCGCTGCCACTATCAAGAGTGCTGCCGCTCTCCTGCAGGTCGACGTCAAAATTAAAATAGCCGCCCTTGAGGAAAAATTCCATCTCTTCCACAGGTGATGGAAGATAGACAATAGCGTCAAGTGTTAGTCCCTCGAGGGAAGTCTCTGATTCCGTGTTGCCTGTAGAGGCATTACCCTTGAAATCCGGGCTGATGTAATAGGCGCCTTCGATGCCGGCCCATGAATTAACCCGGTATTGTGCATGGACTTTAAAGCCGACACCGCCATCATCTACGATGCCGTCATCACGTTCATATTCCGAATACGATAAACTACCGCCGACAAGCCATTTGGAAGCTTCATTATCGGCATTCGCGGTACCCGCAGCCAATAACAGCATGACTGCTAGCGCAGTTTGTTTCATATCGGAATCTCCATTTTATCAGTCACCTGAATGTACCCAACCCGATGATATGTGACCTGAAACTGCCATATTTTTCTGCTGATTCGTGCTTCAGGTCAGGATGGTTGCAAAATCAACCGCATTTAGTCGGCAGGCAAGTATACTGGGACTGGGTTGCGGGTCAACTTCAGGCCTGAATCGGCTGTCTGGAACGCGGCAAATCCCGATATTGCTATTGCGGGTTAATAAGGTCGTGAGCCCGAAAAGGGTTGCCAGCAAGTGTTTGCCACGATAGGGTTGGCATCGAAGAAAAACAGGTTGGCGTGGGTGAAATTCAGTAACGCTACAGCGGCGGATCATGCTACCAATTTGATGGGGGATCTAGTGGCGGCTGGCATGGGGTGGCGGTCAGAATGTCCTTGCTTTTGATATTACAAAGAACCCGGCCATGAAAACAGGTCTTGAGGATAGTTTAATGCGGAAAATTGGTGCGTTCATCGCAACGCTCGTGGCAATGAGTTTGGCCGGAACGATTCAGGCAGCTCCGACGGTAACCAATATTGAGGGCAGCCTGAGTAAAGCCGAGAATACCTGTGTATCTCCCGCTCAGTTTTTCCAGTTTACCGGGTTTCAATTGTGTTCTTATAGTGGTGGCGTAGATATAGCCTCGGTGACCACATCCGCTCCATCACTCGACTTTCACAACTGGATGGGACCGCTGGACAGCGGTGGCTTTTATCCCAAAGGTTTTTTGCAGAGTCCTGCGACAACAGGTGGTTTTGCTGGTTCGACAGCCGGTGACGGCAAGGTTGCGCTGGTCATTAGCGGCACGATTAGCATCGAAGATTTCGATACCCCGCAAGGTGATGATGACCGGATCAGCGGTACGCTGAGTTTTGGTCCTGGCGAACGTGGTGTCGGCAGCAGCAATGGTAATGCGGTCGAACGTTTTGACAGTGTCACACATACCATTCCGGCCACGGTCGTCAGCAGTGCGACACCCAATGCCACAACGGGTGGTTTTGACTACGTGATTGGCTCGGCCGGGTTCCCGCTGTTGCTGACTTCGGCAGCGGGCGATTTTCCCAGCGAGGAACCTTCCAGGGCGACCGATGACACGGTGCCACCGGATTTTAACGCCTGGGCCGACTTTGCCGGGGGCAATATTACCAGTGCGACCCTGCCGGCTTTTGCCCGGCCGCCACTCGGCGGCCTGATTCCACACACGGTAGAAATTGTTTCCTATGCGCCCGGGGCTGCCGGTGGCGGCAATGTGGAAGCCAATATTGGCGTCAGAACATCCGCTGTGACTACCGGCCTCACCTGTGAATCAGGTGATGCGGATGCCGATCCGGGTATGACCAATCCTGACCCTGGGGAACTTCCTGAAGTAATCGATGATTGCAATCCAGACCCGGCCATCGGTGCCGGTTCGACCTGGGCGGTATCGGGTGCAGAATTTGATAACCTGATCCTGCGCCTGACGACAAATGCCAATAACCGGGTCGTGTCCGCCTTTGCGTTCTATGTCCTGGAATACAAGATCGAGTCGCTTAATCTGAATGACGGCAAGCCGGGCTCCTGGGTCGGCGGTACGCTGAGTCTTGCCGGCGCAACCGGGGCCGAGGATGATCGCGCCAAAACCCCGCTGAATACGGCGGTGGATATCGATATCCTGAATAATGATGTCGGCTTTGTTGATGATGTGACCGTTACCCTGCCGGGTGGGGGTGTTACGGATAAAGGCGGGATGGTGATAGTCAATGGCACCAATCCCGGTTCTCAGGCCGACATAGATGTAACCTATGCCCCGCCGGATGCATTGTTTGAAGGCGAAGATACATTCACCTACATAATCGCCGATGATTTCAGTGCGAGCATACCGGTGACCGTCAGTGTCAAGGTAACCAATGTGATTGCGCCTGATGCCAGCGTCAGCACCCCGGAAGGACAGTCGATAGACATTGCTGTAAGTGCATTGCCCGGAGTTCGGTTGGGCAATTTGCCGGTTGCGATAACTGTTACAGGGCATCCGAGCAGTGGGGTCGTATCCGTCACCGGTCAGACCATGACCTATATCCAGGCACTGTTTCCGGACAGCGATTCTTTTGATTACAGGATTACGGATGCCGATGGTAAAAGTGATGCCGGCACGATTAACGTGTCCATCAGCCCGCTGTTGCAACCGACGGCGGTCGATGATCCGAGCCCTACAGTAGAGCAGGATTCGTCGGTGAATATTGATGTCATGGCCAACGATACCCTTGGCAGCGGCAGCAAAGCAGAGCACGGCATAGCCCTGTTGATAAAATTAGGTGACCCCAATGATCCCGCTAATCCCGCTGCCGGCAAGGCGGCCATAAGCGGTACGGCAGTGGTCGAAGCCGATAACACCGTTACTTACACGCCGGATCCCGGGGTGTCGGGCGTCCACACATTCCGCTATACCCTGACGGACGCAGGGGGACCACAGGGTCCGGAGCAGTCGGAACCGGCTAAAGTCACGGTTACCGTCACGAAAAGTGAGCCTGGTCTGGAGTTGCCTTCTGATAGCAGTTCTGCCGTTGGCCCATGGGGTATCGCATGCCTGCTGATAGCCGTGGGCTTGCGCCGCCGCAAACAGCATATTTTTGAGTCCAGCGGCCCTGCGATGCCAACCGACCTGGGAGGCTCGAGCGAATGAGTATTATGCATAAGACTATGATCAGAGCCTTGCTGGCTATTGTCGTGACAGCCATATGGATGGTTGGTGCGGTTAGCGCGCAGGAAGCAGATGACACTACCGGGGCAGCAGCGCCTGTTAAGCCGAAGGCAAAAAGTCGACTTGCGGTTGAAGAAATCGTGGTCACCGCCCGCAAGAAGGCGGAGAACCTGCAGGATGTACCCATATCGATTTCCGCCTTCAGTGCTGATGGCATCGAGCGGCGCGGCATCAGCAGCCTGGCGGATGTTGCCGCATTCACACCCGGACTGACCTTTTCCAACCTGTTTGGTGAGTTTCTGCCCGTGCCGGTAATCAGGGGTGTGGCGCCGACGGCGATTTTCCGCGAACCCAATGTCGCGGTTTTTATTGACGGTGTATACGTGGCCGGCCGTGAAGGGCTTAATGCAAGTCAGCTTGACCTCGCGCGCATCGAGGTGCTGAAGGGGCCGCAGAGTACCAAGTATGGTCGCAATGCATTTTCTGGTGCTATTAACTATGTGTCTGCGCGACCCGGTGATGAACTGGAAGGTGAAGTCAAGGTTAATGCCGGTAACTATGACAAGCGGCAGGCACGGGTAACGGTTGCCGGCCCGCTGATACCCGACCTTTTGACCGGGCGCATCGCATTCGGTGTCGATGAATGGTCCGGGTCGTATAGCAACGTCTTATCTGGCCTGGATATCGGTGGCTATCAGTACAAGACCCTGCAGTCCAGCCTCTGGTTTACACCGACGGAAACGCTGGACGTGCAATGGGCTGTGTACCTGTCCGACGATGAGATCGACGACAGTCCGCGAACCACGCACCCGATGAATTGTGAAGACCGGCAGGATCTGGCGAGTTTGGGTATTGTGCCGCCGTTGGTTCGTGATCCGGAGAACCCGCCGGATGGTATGATGGAGAATCCTGATTACTCGGACGGCCCGAGGCCCTTGAATTTCTGTGGATCATTGCCGGCCCTTAAGGATAATGTCCTGGCGATTAACGATCAGGCAACCGGTGAAGAGCGCGAATTGCTGCGTTCCAGCTTGCATATCAACTGGGAAACCGGCTTTGGAACCTTTATTGCGCTGGGCGGATTTTCCAGCACTAACCAGCGGGCACGGGCAGACTCTAACCAGACTCCCCCGGGGACCAGGAACGCGGATGGATCGCTAAGGCCGCCCGGCACAGTGCCGTTTAGTTATGCCCGAGAGGACGGCACTAGCGGTATTTTTCCGGCTGAATTGACCACTATCAGTACCGGCGACGAAACCACCGAATGGAGTCAGGAGGTACGTTTCACCAGTCCGCAGGATCTTCCGGTACGCTTCGATGTCGGCACCTATTGGTATAGTGAAGAAGCTATCGGCGGTCTGACCGATTTCACGGCCCGGCTTGCCGGCGGTACCGGTGAACGTCTGCCGGCCGACTTTGCCGGTTTGTTTCCGGCTCCCGGGGTGATTGGTGATGCTATTTTCGGCCCCCGGTTTGCGAACTCTCCGGATGATGTGACCGGCACCGGTATCGTGGTGTCAAACGAGTTACAAATCGTAGCGGATGACAACATAAAAAGTCTTGCTGAGTCCTGGTCCGTATTCTCAGGAATTGAAGTTGATGTTGGTGATCGATGGACTTTTGATCTCGGTGCGCGTTATACGCACGATCGCAAGGAAACCAGGGCTAACCTGGATCTTAATATTCCCGGCCATGAGAAGCATGAAAGTGGTTCCCGGCGTTTTGACTACTGGACCTGGCGCGGTGGGGTGAAGTTTGAACTCACCGAGGACAATATGATCTTTGGTTCGGTTAGCAACGGTAAAAAGAGCGGTGGCCTTGATCTGATCATCGGCGATGTCGTGTTGCCTAATGGATCAACGCTATCCACCGTCACGGTAACCGATTATCAAATTGAAGAAATCACATCTTTTGAGTTGGGCAATAAAGGAACGCTCTGGGAAGGCCGGGTGCGCTATGACATTGCCCTGTTCTGGAATGACTGGACAGACATCCTGATTCCACAACTTATCTCCATCGACCCGAACACAGGCCTGGAATTTGAGCAACCAGAGGGGGTTGACCTGACCGGGGGTGATGCAACGACCTGGGGCGTTGAGGCGACTGTTGACATTGCCGTGACCGAATTATTCGGCCGCGAGATAGGTGACTGGTTGATAAATGCCGGTGGCTCGTGGACCGACGCAGAATTTGATGATGCGGAAATTGCCAGTTTCCGACAGTTCCCGAGCATGTGGCGGGACACAAATGGCGATGGCGTTGGCGATGCTGTGGACGTGTCCGGCAAGGAGTTGCACCGTCAGTCGGAATGGCAGGGTAATGTCTCTCTGAGTTACTCGCGACCGGTGCGGGGAGACTGGGAGTTCTTTTCACGAACTGACTGGCTGTACACGGGCGCACAATGGGTTGGTGCGGCCAACCAGGCAAAACTACCCGGTTATTACGAGTTCAATCAACGCCTGGGATTTGAATCTGAGTCCATCAAGTTGGAACTCTGGATTGAGAACCTGTTTGACGACGATACGCCACGGGCCGCGTTCCGGGATGTTACCTTTAACAATACGCATCTCGAGATTCCGGCAACTGGTTTATTTCAGGATATGTTTCCGTTCAGGATGACCGTCTCGCATCCAAACCGACGTACATTCGGTGTGAGTGCACTGATAAAGTTCTAGCGGTTTTTAATGTACTGCAGGGTGTCGAACCGGATGCCTTTCAAGGGGCGGTAACAACCTTGTGCGATGTGCCGGTCATTGTCATAGCCTGGGTCAGCTTTGGGCAGGTGGGGCATTATTGCCAATGAGTTCCAGTAACGGACCGAGATATTTTTCACGGGTTTTCCAGCGATTGATTGAGTTCGTGTATAACGGTTGCCGTACCTGGATGCTGCTGTTAGTCAATACGGTTCGGGCGTTCTTCTGAAACTCCAGGCATGCATCATTCCAGGTCAGCCCACAGTGCCCCAATATGTCTCTTGTCACGTCTTCCTGTTGGTTGATTAGTTGCTCATACTCGGCGGTGTAAATTCTGCCGGGCAATACCTTTTCCCAATGCCGAATGACTCGCTGGTAGTCACGATATTTGTCAGCCAGATTTTCAAGAGTGTAACTGTAGGGAATCGAGTTGAGATGAAACATGTTCTTGTAACAGCTATAGCAGGTATCGATTGGATTGCGCTGGACATTGATGATGCTGGCATTGGGAAATACCAGGTGGATTAGGCCTATATGCAGGTAATTATTCAGCAGTTTGTCAGTTAAATAAGATGTCTTATTAAATTTTTCCACCCTGTGCAAATAGTTTTCCGCAAGTTCGGCAAGAATATTATCCGGCAGGCTGTCAATCCAGTGCGGGTGTATGGCCGAGGAATTGCCGATCTGCTGGAGGTGACGGACTGCATGATTCAATGCAAAAATCTCTCCTGCGCTGGATACTGAAGGGTGACTGGAGATGATGTGTTCGACCAGGGTGGAGCCGCATCTCGGGAAGCCAACTATAAAAATCAGATTAGCTGAATTGCCTTGTAGATTAGATCGTCGTTTGAAGAAATCATCCGAAAAAAAATCAATGACGGCTTGAGCTTCTTGCCTGGATGTATTCGGGTCATAATTCAGCGACCGGTTCTTGAGCGCGCTGCCTGCATTCAGATGGAAAAAGTGTTTGTCAATATTGGCTTTTTTGTCGTAGGCATTTGCCAATGCATAATGAATTTTAACCTGATCCTCGGCAGGTAGTTGATGCGATTGGGCGAAAAATTCAGTTTGTGTAATCAGCTTAGCGGAGAAGTTGTCTCCCGGGAGTCGAGACAGACTCAGCAGGCTGCCGGTTTTGCGTGGATTGATTTCGATTGACTTGCTCAATGCTTTTCGCGAACCCTCCAGGTCACCGGCCTCCGAAAGGAGTTCGCCTTTCTCGAATTGAAGTTGCGCATTACCCGGGGCAATGCCAATCGCGGTATCAATGAATTGTTTAGCCTCATCGTGCTTGCCGGAGTACAGGCTAATCCGAGACTTGATCACCAGGCTGGGAATGCTTTGCGGGTCGAGCTCCAGGGCCCTGTCGATATAACGCAAAGCAGATTCGATCCGCTGGTGCAGATACAGCGATTCAGCTGCCACCAGGTGTGGCCAGGGATCCTGTGGGAGTTGCTCTGCAAGTTGCATTGCAATGGATGCAGCCTGGGCAAAGTTAGTGGCTCTTATTCGGTCATGGATGAACTGCTGTACGTTGGCAAAAGTGTGCTGTTGTTTCCCGTTGGAATCACCCAAATCAATAGAGACGATCGTATCTTGCGTCGTTGTCCGTGCATTATTGTCATTCTTCTGGATCATTCTTTCATTTTACAGTGGTTGCCATCCTGTATGGATTTACTGGCTGACACCAGTCGGCAGATTGTGGTGAACTGATAGTATGTCTCTTTCAAGTAATTAGCCTCGCACAACCCGGATAAATAACGCAAGAAATTGGTGTCATACACCAATTTCCTCTAACATTTAGCACCGGGACGCCTATTGTCTCCCAAACATGAATAAATATGCATCCAAGCGTTACGCTACCCATGGTCGACGGAATCAAAGTCGTTGTTCCGGATTCGCTGGATTTAATTACGCCCTATGTTCTGCGCGAGCAGCTGGACTGGTTTGAGGATGAGATCAGATTTTTGCGCCGGATGCTTCAGCCCGGCCAGCAGATAGTTGACATTGGTGCCAATTACGGCGTGTATACATTATCGATTGCCAAGGTGGTTGGTTCATCCGGGCACGTGTGGTCCTTTGAGCCGGCGGCAACCACGGCCGCGTTGCTGAATCAGAGCATTGCCGCCAACAACTTTGATCAGGTCACGCTCGAGCAGTGTGCGCTGTCGGAAAAAGAGGGCACCGCGCAGTTATCAATGAGCACCCATGCAGAATTGAATGCGTTGGTGCATGACAATAGACCTGCGCAATCAACCGAAACCGTCCGCTTGATCACGCTGGATGGTTACGCTGCGAAAAGTGGCTGGCATGATATCGACTTCATCAAGATCGATGCAGAAGGGGAAGAAATAAATATTCTTAAGAGCGGCGGAGAGTTCTTTGCCACCAACTCGCCACTGGTTCAATACGAAATCAAGGCGGGCAAGGATATTCAATTAGACCTGGTGTGGGCATTCGCCGAGCTTGGTTATGATGCATATCGCCTGGTGCCGGGTCTCGATGTGCTGGTGCCGTTTCATGCTGATGAGCCGGTAGATCCTTTTCAGCTTAATTTGTTCGCCTGTAAACAGGATAGGGCTGCCGAGCTGGCGTCGGACGGATGGTTGATCAGCGATGTACCCGAGCTGAAATCAAGCGGAGAATTGCCACGGGATATTTCTCCGGATGTGTTTGCTGAGCATGCGTTCGATTGGCGTATCAAGCTGGCGACGTTGCCCTACGGGAAAAAACTTGCTTCGTTGTGGGAACGTACCGTAATTGGTGAGGAGGCGGGTGCAGTCGAACAGGCGCTGGCACTGTATGCGTTAAGCAGGGATGCTTCACGATCTGCAACCGAACGATTCTGTGCTCTGGATTGCAGTTTCCGCCGTTTCAGGCGTCTGGCCGAAGCATCGCCCACCCATCCGCGTTTGGCCAGCCTGGCACGCATTGCACGGGAGCATGGCGCGCGTGTCATTGCGCTCGATACATTGTTGGAACTGTGCACAAGTATTGAGCAAAATCATCGCGTGGATCTGGATGAGCCGTTCCTTGCGCCGGGCGAACGCTTTGATACCCTGGATCCGGGTGAGGCCCTGGGTGACTGGATGATGGTGGGGGCAGCCGAGGAATCGGAACGTGCGCGGGCATTTTCCACTTTTTATCCGGGACTCACCGCGCGAGATCGTTTGGAGTGGTTATGCCGCAGCACGTTTGCCGGGCCAGAAATGCACCGGCGATTGAGTCTGCTGCGACAAAGATTTAATTTGCCTGAGGCATAACTAATGTTTAATTGGGGTCAGGCACCAATTAAACTTTATTTATGAGTGGATCCAGAACTCTGCATCCGACACGAGCCACGCGTACGATGAGAAGGATGACCCGGCGGTGCCGTAGATCCTGTCGCAGGCGGCAAGCGTGTACAGATCGACCACAGCCGCGCGCGAGCCGGCCACCGAATTCTCGTACTTTATGGGGTTGTCATACGTCGTGATAGCGGCACGGGCCTGGGGTCGAACCCATGTCTGCATAAAATCCGTAAGCCATGTTTCGGAGTCACTGGCCAGGAAGACTCGTGCGCCCTGTCCAGGTGTGCATATAAGCTGGTGAATAATATTTGCCAGGTGCATGTTTCTGTTAACGGCGCTGCGCTGTTTGAGATCTGTTGCCCGGACATGGATCCCGACCAGCCTGGCGCCACCCGGTGCATTCCGCATACTTGCCACGAGCCTGGTCACGATTTGTTGCTCGGTCGGCCTCAACTGCAGCCGGCGTACATAGGTTGACAGAGACGCCAGGAAGGCATCCTTGTGGTTTTGGCCAAGTTGGTCGGGATAGGTGGCAAACCGTTCCATACCGTCGCCCGGCCCACCGACCGGCATAGTCGACAGGTTAATCCACACGTCTGCTGTAGCCGCTACTTGCGGATCGCGAACATCCAGGACTCTCGGCCCGGTAGCTTTGGCAACCAACTCCGGTGTTATCTCCTGTGGATTTCCGGCCTGACGTGCCAGGGTGAGTGCATGCACGTCGCTGAAATCCAGGCCAACGGCGTTCTCCGGCAGATCCGGTGTCGTTGTGCACGATTCGACAGATGCCAGGCCCTCAATATCCGGAAGGAAGAAATCTTCGAGGGTTGACGCCTCATCACCTTCGTATGGCAGGCCGACACGGCCGGTCCGTTGCAGCCATAATAACCTGACCTGTCGGCCGCATTGATCGGCGAGCCGCAATGCGCAGGCCAGCACCCACAGCCTGTTGCAGAGTCCGGAGGTTACGCTGGTAATGAGTTGCCGGGGAGGATTATTTTGAATTGTCATCATGATGTCCCGCGCCAGCGATCGATAACACGGGACGCAAATAAGGCGAAGCGCCCCGGTCGTTGTTCCAGTGCTTTCTTCATGGGTTGTAGCTCATTCTCATAGCGCTTCCAGCCTTGCAGTGAGTCGCGGTAGATCGGTTTTCTCACCTGGGCTCCGCTGGCGGTCTTAACAGGCCGCTTGTTTTCGTGGAATGTTAGGCAATTGGCTTCGAACGGCAATTGGCAGAATTCCAAAAGCCTGCGAACTTCATGTTCGGGCTCCGTAACGAGTGATTCATACTGAATATCGCGATAGGTCTGTTCTGCGTCGGCCAGTCGATTGGCATCAAGGTGTTTATAAGCTATCCGCAGCTTTGAATCGAATGGATCCTGTAAAGTGTTATCTGTCATCAATCGGACTTAATTGTGCAGCGGTTTCATATGGGGAGGTCAAAGTCTAACAGAACGATTCTGAAATTTAGCGTCAGTAATTATTTTCTTGCGCGCATGGATGTGTAACCATCCGTACAATGCAAAAGAATTCGTCAACTTTTCCGGTTATCGCAATTGCAGGGTCGCCAAGGGTCGGATCCATGTGGACATTCAATGTTACCCGTGCCCTGATACGAGAAGCGGGTCTGGCACCGGTTCCAAAGCGAGTGCCGAAGACCGATGAGGAGGGGTTGGAAATCGTCGCATCCTATCTGCGTTCTGCAGCGGCAGATTCCCGGTGTGTCGTCAAGTTGCATTCGTTGCTCCATGTGTCGCCGGATCTCATCGTCATCAGGAATAAGCGGGATATACGTGATCGTTTGTTTTCATACTTTCAGTTTCTGAAAGTGAGTATTGATGAGCAGTCCATAGAGGCAGCGGTTTCCAAAAGTCTCGCGAAAGAGGCACATTATGATCGATGGCCAGCCGACAGAATATTGAATATTCCGTTTGAGTCGATCGAGAACCAAAGTGATGAGGTCATACGTAAAATCGCAACCTTCATAGGTTTGTCGGCTCTGAATGAGAAAATTATCAGGTCTGTTGATTTCAGGTTTTCGAAACAACAAGTCAGAAAAAAAATAGCAGATCTGGAGCATCATGTATTAGACGGCGAAGGTAACCTTAAGCAGGGCGTCAATCCCGATGCTGTTGTAGAGGCTTTGGGGCAGGTGCGGGCATTCGATGTGGATAGCGGGTTTCAATCCGGCCATGTCACAGATTATTGTCCCGGTGACTGGCGGCATTTGTGGACGGAACGGCAAAAGCAGATGGTAGATGCCGCTATTCGCGCTGCATCACATCGCTTTGCTCAGAAATCTTAGACTTTATCGATAAACCAGGCGTGATCTTGGGTATTGCCCGATCAGGGCGCTCAATTAACAGCAGAAAACGTTACGCCTTCTTGTTGCACCAGGTAACCCACATTTTTCTGTAGGCATTTTCGAGCGTTGCGGTAAACAGCGGCAGATTCATCAGGGTAGATGCGTGCATTCGCGAGCGCAGCGTTTTGTGCGATGTGGCCAGTTTGCCGGTATCCAGGGCCAGATTTTGCGCCAGTTCAACGTATTCATCTTCACTCTCGGTAACCAGTTCCGACAGACCGGCATGGTGGAGAATACTTGCGCCGACCCGGCCGGCATGCCGGTCGCCACGCAGGCTAATAACCGGCACGCCCATCCACAGCGCTTCGCAGGTCGTGGTTGTACCGTTATAGGGAAACGGATCGAGACTGATATCTACGCGGGAATATACTTTCATATGGTCACGACGGTGTGGCAGCGCATTTATCAGGTCAATTCGACCCCGGTCGATGTCGTGCTTGCCGAATGCCTGCAGTAAGCTGGTTTTTGTGGTCTCATCCTCGAGCGCGTTGGATTTCATGATCAGACGTGAATCCGGTATGGTCTGCAATATCCGTGACCAGGTTCGGATGACATTGGGCGTCACTTTTTTTATTGTGTTGAACGAACCGAAAGTGATATGCCCCTGCTGCAGAAAGGGTGGTGCTGAACCTTCGGGGAGTGATTCATCCGCCTGGTAACACAGAAAGCCGTTATCCAGCCGGAACAACTCCTCGGCGTGCAGTCGATCGGCTTCTCCCTGTGGGTCTGCTACGGAATCCGTCAGTCGATAATCCATGGATTTCATGCCGGTCGTATTCGGATAACCAAGCCAGTTCACCTGTATGGGCGCGGGCTTGCGCGCAAAAACCTGTAGCCGGTTCTGCGATGTATGTCCGGCCAGATCGATCAGGATATCGATGCCATCGTGGCGGATGCGTGTGGCCACTTCCTCGTCCTGCATTTCAGTGATAGGCACCCAGTGATCGGCCTGTGCCTGAAATTGTCCGGTCAGGTCATCGGGTCTTTCCACATCGGCATAACAGGTAACCTCTACAGCCTCCCGGTTGTGTTCGCCGAACAAGCGTCGGGTGAAAAATGCTACGGAATGCTCGCGAAAATCCGGCGACAAATAACCAATTCTGAGTACTCTTTGTTTATTTCTGACGTTGCGAAAGGGCTGGCGACCCTTTAACAATCCTGTGGCATGTTGCGTGTTGAATTTTAGCGACTCCGCATAAATTTGTTCTTGAGTGGTTGCGGACAGATAGTTCATGGTCATCAGAATGTTCGAATGCACCCTGGTCAGGCCGGGTTCGAACTCCAGTGCCTTTTGAAAACAAGCTATCGCTGCAGTGGGTTCATTACGAGCCAGCAGCGCCCCACCGAGGCTGTTGTGCGCCAGCGCAAATGTCGGTTGCCTGGCAAGCGCTTCTCTAAAGTGGGCGATGGCTTTATCGGTTCTCTCCAGTTGTCTCAGTGCCAGGCCAAGTCGGTGGTGCAGCAGAGCCAGGTGGGCCTGATTTTCCGGCCTATCGGCACCAACCCGCAGAGCCTTTTCGTAGACCCTGATGGCTTTCTTGTGTTTGCGCTGCAGATCCAGAATCTCTGCCAGGTTGATATAACCCGGCAGGTACGCCGGGTCCATCGCTATGGCTTTGCGGTAACAGCGGGTGGCCTCGGCCGGCTTGCCGGCTTGCTGGTAGTAATTGCCGAGATTGTTGTGGGTGGCCGGATTCTTCGGGTCCAGGGCAATCGCTTGCTGGAAGCAAATAACGGCAGCGGATAATTTTCCATGGTTGCAGTATGCAATACCGAGACCCTGGTGGAAGCTTGGCTGAGATGCGTCGAACTTGATGGCCCGGGAAAAAAGATCAATCGCCTGATCGGGCCTGCCCTGTTGAATCGCTATACCGCCCAACAAACTGAGAGCCTCGGCATTGTCCGGTTCGACCTTGAGTAACCGGTTACAGATATCTGCTGCCTGATCCGTATCACCCGACTGGAATAATTGACGAGCCCGCAAAACTTCCGGGTGACCGGGCTCGGTTTTTCGTGGCCGGAGTCGTTGAGTGAGCTTTGAGATCAGGTGCAGCATGACAACCCGTTCTCCTGCGGACTTGTCTGTGGACAGGACACATTATCCCGGCCAGGCGGATGAATAACGTGGCTTATTTTTTGTTTCCAGAACGATATGTTACCGCTGTCAACTTACGCCAATGCGCGCGGGAAATGCAACTGCATGGGATTTGGGCAACCGGTCGGTTTGTCACGTGACGGGTAGTGCTATGCTGTCTGTCGTGATTACCCGTTAATGCAAAGAGCTAACAATATGACTGACGAACAATTTTCAAGGAATATTGAAATAGTACGTATTGTTCTGAAAGACCTGTCTTTCGAGACGCCCATGGGTCAGGACGTATTCACCGGGGACTGGCAGCCGGATTATTCATTGAATCTACAGTTACGCAATACTCAATTGGGTGATGACCTCTGGGAGGTTATTTTACTGGCCACCGTTAGGGCTAAAGTGAAAGCGGGTGTGGCTTTTTTAATCGAAGCTCATGAGGCCGGCGTGTTCAAAACACAGGGTCTTGAAGGTAAGCCACTGAGCCGGGCGCTGGCGACTGAAGCGCCCATGCTGATATTTCCGTATCTGCGTGAAACGGTCGATAATGTGGCTACGAGAGGTGGTTTCCCGCCCGTAAGTTTGCAGCCTTACGATTTTGTGGCGCGATACAATCCGAATGATGAACAGCTGAGTGGCGGCTCCGGATTATCTACCAGCGAGGGATCATAGGCAGATTACAGCACGGATCGGGAGTTGCAGCACAGCCAAGCACAAGTAGCGTCAGGATTAACTACTTTTTTGACAGCTTGATTGCCCGATACCTGACCGATTTTGGCAGGAGTTGGCGGTACTCGGTTAGCCAGGGCACCTCAATGGTCATGTCCGGCTGATCGCGCAGTACGATCTGTGCCTGCCTGTCAGTTTCGAAATCTTTACGGCCAGTCAGAAGATTGGGAAAAGTATCAATCTTGACCATTGCGGACCAGGGTATAAAGAGCGGTTGATTTACGGCAGAAACTATCCTGCTGATTTCAAGTCCGCTCGGTGAGCCGAAGCAGCGCAGCCCGAAATACGAGTGATCGCCTACCTGGCCTCGTCCGGTCCCGAAGTTCTTTCGGTCGAGGGTTTCGCCGAATTCCTCGCCGAAGAGTCCGCGCAACGATCGCCATGCGACATTTTTTGGCCGGGTTATGCTCAGCAGAAAAAGGCTTGCCAACGCAATGATAATGACGGCGATGGTAACCAGCCAGCCACGGGCAAGCAGCCACGGGAGCCAACCCAGATCTGCAACTACGCTGTAAATAATGCCGGCTGCCAGCAGCACGAAACCTGTTGCCAGAGAAATACTGGCACGAGTTGCGGTCTGATCCAAGCGCTGGGGTTGGGTTAGCTCTTCACTGTTCATATTAGTCTCTTTATTATTCTCGTCGGGGCTAATTTTCCTGCTGGCGATTCACCTTATGCACGCCCGCTAGTTCGTATTCGGTGCAGAATTTACCATACAGATTGATTTAACGAAAAAAAGGGATCCGATACCAATTTTTTTAACAATTCTTGATCTGAGCACCTGGAACAAGGGTTGCAGTACCCCCGGCGAGTTTATTAGCATTAACGGCTGAATTGAACAGGAATATAGGGCTATGCACATTGCAAAGAATCTGGTTGTCAGTATTAATTTCAAGCTGACCGATCATCAGGGCACCGTTCTGGACGCATCAGACGAGGGTACGCCACTCATCTACCTGCATGGCGCAGCCGGGATTGTTCCGGGCCTGGAGGCGGAACTGGAAGGTAAAGCTGTTGGCGAAACTTTCAACGTGACAGTCACGCCCGTGGAAGGATTCGGTGAAATCAATCCCGAATTGATCCAGAAGATACCGGTGACCTCATTTCCGGATCCGAGCCTGCTCCAGCCGGGGATGCAGGTTGAAGGCAGGACGGAGGAGAGTGGCCAGGTAACGCATTTCATTATCAGGGAAATTACTGATGAGGCTGTCACACTGGACAGTAATCACCCGCTGGCTGGCCTGACACTTTGTTTTGAGGGCGATGTTGCGGAGATCAGGCAGGGAACCGACGAAGAAATAAACCTGGGCCAGCCTCTATAGACAGATATTCAGGATGAGAGTTCTGCTGCCCTGCAATATCATATTTTGACAGGAAATTGTCGATATTTTCCTGATTATGTTAAATAGAGTATTGCTCCTTTTCCCATGCCAGCCTATACTCAATCTCATACAAGAAAAGGAAAGGCCACACCAAGTGAGAGCTTGGGCCGGAAAACCACGGGTCTTAGTTTCGTCATACCACTGTTCTCGAGATGAGTGGGTGACATATTAGGGGAAGATCGCCGGGTTACTACCTCTGAATTAGTATGTCCTATCTGGATGAGACATTGGAGGATTAGCTAGAATGAAGAAATTATTATTAGGTCTTGCCTTATTTGCAGTATCTGCTGCAGCTAATGCAGTTACGGTGGTTCTCGTCGTGCATAATCAAACGAGTGGTAGCGGTGCGGTCAGTTCGCTCCTTACTGATGGTAGTCATGTAAGCGCTGGTACAACATCAACTGTAACCTGGGACTGGGACGGCACTACGCTGTCTGGAAGCGGTTTGTATTCGGCTGCGTCAAGCATCGGGAGCAGCCCATTTTCGAGTGCGATTCTGGCCGATAACATTGAGGATCTGTCGATCGCGTCTGGTGTTGCTACGGCTACACTCTATTCGTGCGAAGAAGGCACGTTCCTTGCTACCGTTGGTGCCAGCGGTTGTGGTGGTTATAACTTAGGCGCCAACTTTTCAGATGACTCGAGCACGACCTGGGGTCCCGGCACGACCATCAGCCAGACGATCGGTGGTGATGACGTGTCGACGTCATCTCCGCGCACCATCTCGGCATACGACTTTGGCTTTGTTTCCTTTACCGGTACCGGCTTGACGTTAGGTGATACCGTTACTCTCGGCAACGGCGTTGGTGTTGGTAGTCAGGGTGTAGGTGGTGGTGGTGAAGCAATGGTCTTTCAGGTTGTACCGGTACCTGCAGCTGCTTGGTTGTTCGGTTCGGCGCTTGGCCTGCTTGGCTGGGCTCGTCGTCGGGTAGTTTAAAAAGTACCTGTCCGGTTTTTTCCGGAATGAAAAACCCGCCCTTGGGCGGGTTTTTTTTCTGGGGTGTTTTGTTTTGTGGAAAAATTAATACATTGGTGCTGGTGTATAGTTAGCAGGATATTGAGCAGAAAAAATTCTGGATATTGAAGGACACAGCTCAGGTACCCGATTATTATTGAAAGAGATTATGTGCATGCGGCTAACCCACATACTGATTTTTTCCTGCATTGTTATCCTGTCCGGTTGCGGTTCACCGGCGGAACGTGCGGCAGGCTATATACAGTCGGCGCAGGAACTGTTTGATCAGGGCGACTATGTTGCCGCCAAACTTGAAGCACAAAATGCTGTTCAAATCTCACCAAAAAATGCTGAGGCTCGCTACTTGCTTGCCTTGATTGCCGAGCAACAGGGGTTTGGCCGTGAAATGCTGGGTCATTTGCAGGTGGCGGTGGCAGAAGCACCGCAGATGGTTGCCGCACGCGTCAAACTCGGTACCTTGTATGTCCTTGGCAGAGTCTATGAGCTGGCGGCTGAACAAGCCGAAGCGGCTGAGGCGCTGGCGCCGGACGATCCTGATGTCGTTGTTCTGAAGGCGCGACTGGCACTTCAGCAGGGTGATTCTGAACAGGGTCTGGCGATATTGGGTCGGGCTCTGGACCTTGATCCCGACCATGTAGTAGCGATCGGCATGCAGGCTTCTGCCTGGCAAGAGAACGAACCCGACCGGGCGCTGGACTTGCTGGATCAGGCCATCCGCCGGTTACCGACTGATGAAATCCTGCCTTTGCACGAGTTAAAGCTTGACATCCTGTCGCGCCACGAGCGTACCGAGGACATGGAGCAGGCACTGCTGGTAATGATCGAAGGCGCTGTTGAAGACGAATCAATATTCCATAGCCGGTTGGTCCGTTTTTATAAAGAGCAGGGACAGCTGGACAAGGCTGAAGCGATGTTGCGGGATATAGCCGCCGCACCGAGCGGAGGTATTGGTGCCCGGCTCAATGTCGTGCAGTTCCTGGCCGAGGCTAAAACACGGGAATCGGCAACAGAGGCGTTGCGGACATTTATCGACGACGATCCGGAAAATCAGCAACTCCTGATTGCCTTGGGGGACGGTTACCTGATTGATAATCGGCACGATAAGGCTGTTATTGCATTTACTGAAGTTGTAACACTAGACCCGTTATCTGAGCTCGGCCTTCTGGCCCGTGTCAAACTGACTGCGGAGAAGGTAAGAACCGGTGATACGGACGGTGCTATGCAGCAGGTTGACAATATTCTGACCGATGCGCCGGCGTTTTCTGATGCCTTGTTACTTCGTGCCGGTCTGCTGTTCAGCGAAAGACGTTATGATGATGCAATTGCAGATTTGCGTATCTTGCTGCGTAAAGAGAAGGGCAATCAACGTGCGTTGCTGCTAATGGGCCGCAGTGAAGCCGCCGCAGACAACATGATTCTGAGTGAGGATGCTTACCGGCGATTGCTGGGCCTGAATCCCAATCATCGGACGGCGATCCGGGAGCTTGTTTCATTGATGGTTCAGGCAGAAAGGTTTGATGCGGCGGAAAAGCTTCTCGAGGGAATCAGTCAGGGCAGTAGCGCTAATCTTGAAGCGGCTATACTGATGGTTGAGTTGCAGATGCTCCAGGATGATTGGCCGGCGGCTGTAGATGAGGCCCGGCGTATTGCAAGCGGCACAGATCCGGGTGGCATCGGCCCCTTTATGCTCGGGCAGGTGTTTGAGGGGCAACAGCGATATGAGGAGGCCGTAAACGCCTTCAAACAGGCCCTTGAGAAAAGCCCCGACAACATATCAATTCTGCAAGGACTTGCGCGGTCCCTGAATGCCCAGGGCAAAGAAGAAGAGACCATTGCGTTGCTGCGCGGGAAAGTCAAAGCATACCCGGAGAACCCGGCGATGCAGCTGATGTTGGGTGGTGCGTTGAAGGATACAGGGCAAAACCCCGAAGCGTTGCGGGTGTTTGAGTCGGTCATCAGCGATCACCCTGAACTGTCGCCCAGCTATGTAGCCTTGGCTTCACTATACCCCGATGACGTTACAAAGCGTGTCGATTCATTCCGCCGGGGGTTGGCCGCAGTGCCTGGTAATCTACCGCTCGGCAAGTTGCTTGCAAATGAGTACCAGCGCCAGGGACGGTTTGCTGCGCTGGTCGAGTTGTATGAGGAGTTACTTGTTTCACACCCGGAGACCTGGGAGATTGCCAATAACCTGGCGGCCCTGCTTGCGGATTTGTATTTCAAGAATCCGGAGCATCTGGCACGTGCCGTGCAACTTGCTGACAGCCTTGCCAGCAATGATGAGCCGGCGGTCATTGATACGGTTGGTTGGGTTTACTACCGAGCCGGTGATGGCGAACGTGCCGTTCGTTATCTGGAGAGGGCGGTGACACTCCTCACCGATATGCCGGTGGTGAATTACCACCTGGGCATGGCATATCTTGTTGTCGGTAATGAGTTCGGAGCAAAGCAGGAGCTTGCAAAAGCGATTCAAATGGCGGCCACAGATTTTGCTGGCATTGAGGACGCTCGTGAGGCACTGGCTGGCCTTCAGTAGAGGTGGTGGCACAGGTTTGTCGACTGTAATTTGCTAGTAAATTATCAGTGAGCGGGGCTTTAGCCGAGATTAGTACTCCGTAATATAACCCCCATTTGCATTTGAGGAGGAGCAGCTCACCTTGAATAAACCCATGGAACCACAGATTATTTTGGGTATGGGTGCTGGCCATTGCGGGCTCAATTTGCTCGGCGAAATCCTTGCCCGGCAGCCATCGTCGCAGATCACTCAGGAACAAACCCCGATACTGTCGTGGGAGCACCGTCCCGGTTCTCCGGGAATCAAGCAGCGAATTGCCCGCTGGAAATCGGCAGGACAGCAGCGGTATATGGGTGATATGGCGCAGTTTTATCTGCCCTATGTCGAAGATGCTATTGCTTGTGAACCCGGAATTCGGATTATCTGTCTGCAACGTGCCCGGGATGAAATTGTTTCCGTATTCAGCCAGGCTCTGGATGAGGGTTCCCCGTTGCCGATTAATCACTGGGCTAAAGACCCGGGACCGAACTGGTATCACCATCCCTTGTGGACACAGTCATTCCCCCAGTATGAGATTCAGGATCGGGTTGCCGGAATAACCAGATATTGGGATGAGTACTATGAGCACGCTGACGAACTCGCACAGCAATACCCGGACAATGTCATTGTTGTCCAGACCCACTGTCTAACCAATGATGATGGCGTTCGTCGAATCCTTGATTTCGTTGGTATTGATCGTGACAGGCAAGTCATATTGACAGGTCGGCAACCTCAACAGGCACCACCCATTGTGACCGCCGGTCTTCCGGCTTCGCGCTATGAGGATCCGTTTGATCCGCGCAGATGCGTCGTGCTGGTCCCGTTTTTTACCGGCATCCACCAGCAATGTGATGATGCGCTTAAGGAACTTGAGCGTCGGGGGTATCCAGTGAGGCGGGTTGGTGGTTACGCTGCGATCGACCAGGGACGCAATCAGATGGCAACCGATGCGTTGGTGGATGGCTTTGAGGAAACGTTGTGGATTGACTCCGATATCGGTTTTCATCCCGATGATGTTGAGAAACTTCGACGCCACCGCCTGCCTGTCGTGTGCGGAATCTATCCCCAGAAAGACAAACGGGCATTTGCCTGTGAGTTTATGCCGGGAATGGAGCGTGTTACGTTCGGTAAGGAAGGTGGGCTGATGGAGATCCTGTATGCCGGTACTGGTTTTTTGTTAATTCGTCGCGAGGTGTATGTGACGATTCAACGGGAACACAAACTACCGATCTGCAACGAACGATATGAACGACCGATGATTCCATTTTTCAAACCCATGGTGAGGCCGGTTGATGACGGGCACTGGTACCTGGCTGAGGATTTTTCATTTTGTGAAAGAGCCGGGCAGAGTGGCTTCAAGGTTTATGCAGATACGTCCATACGCTTGTGGCATATCGGTAACTATCGATATGGTTGGGAAGATGCCGGGCTGGAGACAACCCGGCATGATTCATTCATTCTTAATGCTACCTTGAAAACAGGTGATGCCGGCTAAGTGCGCTCTTTGCTCTCGTCTTTTTATGAAAATCAGTTTGCTATATACCTCTGCCAGACCTCATGTAATCCTGAATGTTCTCGGTGGCTGGCAGGAGAGGGCATCTGATTGGGAGAATGTCGAGGTTGTGCTGGTTACAGACGATCCCTTTGAGGGATGTTTTGCCAATATGAAGTCCTGCGTCAATTCCGGCAGACGGGACTGCGTTACCGGCTGGAACCTGGCTGCCGCTAAGGCAAGCGGTGATATGTTTGTGCAGGTCTCCGACGATTTGTTGCCGCCGGATAACTGGGATCAAACACTGGCATCCCTGGTTGGCGACACGCGTTTTTTCAGCCTGCATCTACCTGATGAAAGAGGGCTGCCAGACTGCGTGTTTCATCCGGTGATCTCAAGAGCAGTTTATAAGCATTTTGGTTACTTGTATCCGCCGGCATTTAAATCAATGTTTTGTGATAACTGGTTGTTTTATGCGCACAATCATTTTGGATTTCTGCGCCGTATTGAGATGGAGCGTTTCTGGAGCCACACGCACAGGTTAACGCACGATGTCGAGGTTGATAAGGTTCTTTTGCGGCATGAGTCTGTGGAGAGATATGCCGAAGGGCGTGAAATCATCGTTACTGAATTGGCAAAATTCGGAATAAAAATTCTTTATCCTCCGGAACCAGATAATGCCTAACAATAGTAAGGTATGAATAACCCTGTCGTTCCAAGAATGCCTGAGTTGTCCATGGATTAATTCGATGATGACTATCGGCAGGCTGAGATCGAGTATCAGGGGGAACTGGAAAAAATGATCTGCGAGCTGGAAGCCGCAGTTGAGACGCTTCCCCTGACAGGTTTTGACTTTTTTTTCGGAGGATGTCGGGCCGCGTACACACCGGCGGAGATCGCCACCGTGCTGGGCGGGCGCTATGGCTTTAAAGGCAAAATGGCCAGCATGAATTATTTGCTTGCTGTGTATAAATTATAAGTAACCATGCTTGCATCCTTAGCGTGCCGTTACAGTTACCTCGATATCGATGGTTTTTTCGCCCCGTTTCACCACTCCGGCAACTGTGTCACCCGCTGACAGTGACTTCAGCACATCTGTATAACTTTGCAGATTCTCAATTGAGGTGCCGGCGAGACTGAGTAAAACGTCGCCCGTTACAATGCCTGCTGCAACTGCCGGTGACCCCGGCACGACGGCGCTGACCCGTACGCCCGGTCCCTGGAAAGCAAAATCGGGTACCGTGCCGACGGATGCACGGCGTTTGCCGACCGTACCGGGCTTGGCCGGTTTGGGCGTGGCCTGGGTTCCGTCGATTGTAATCGTCAGCATTTCAGGGCGGCCGGTGAGATACGCAACGGTTTCCTTAACCAACATGGCTACCTTGATCAATCCTGCCCCATCGATCTTTTCCACCGTATCGGTCGGACGGTGATAATCAAGGTTGGCGCCGCTGGAAATCTGCACGCCCGGCACGCCCTTTTCGATAAAAGCCTGGTGATCTGAAGAGGCGAGGGGTCCTCCAATCATCTGCGAGCCGATGCCGGCAGAAAAACCGATGCCGCGGAAGACATGTTGCCACTCGCTTGCTGTGTCGGCGCCGAATACGGAGATGTCCTGCGTACCCAGTTGGCCGACGGTGTCCATGTTGACGACACCCATGATGCCGTCAAGCGCAACCGGCTCGGGATGTTCCGCGTAGTAGCGTGAACCCAGCAGCCCGGCTTCTTCGCCGGTAAAGGCGATAAAAACAATGCTGCGTTCGGGTGCGGCCTCAGTCACAAATAATTTTGCCAGTTCGATCATGACCGCAACACCGCTGGCATTATCGTCGGCGCCGTTATAGATTTTGCCCTTGTCTTCGGCACGCGCATCGGGCCAGCCATGGCCGAGGTGGTCGTAATGAGCGGTGACCAGTACGGCTTGACCGGCGTAGTCCGGGTTGCGCCCCGGGATGATGCCGACGATGTTGGCGACGTCGTGCGGTTTGCCGTCCTCCCCTTCCGCGACCGGAAAAACCTGCCGGTAACTGTCATCATCACCCGCCGGGGCCAGCCCGGCAGCCTTGAATTGGGCGACGATGTAATCGGCAGCTTTGGCAAGACCCGGTGTGCCGAGACCGCGCCCGGCCAGTTCGTCGGACGCAAGGTAGCGAATATGTTCCAGCAAGTGTTCACGGGAAAACACCGGTGGAATCTCGGCCAGTGCTTTGCGTGCCGGTGCAGCGGCGGCCATTACCGGCCCGCTTGCCTGTTTGCTCTTGTTGCGCAGGTCTACGCGCAGTGGCGAGTCGGTCGTGATCCACTCACCCTTGACCTTATTGGCCGGTTCTGTACCGGTAAAACCGAGGAAGGAATATTTGCCGTAGTGTGGCAGCTTGCCGCCCAGGCCTGGGAAGGCTTTGTTCGGCTCGACGACGATCCAGCCAATGGCCTTGCTCGTGTTGTCCGGATGTCGCTTGACGAGGACGGCTGAGTGATCGGTGAACGGAATCTCCTGGCCTTGCGGGATGATCGCGTTGTCGGTCAACTGCAATGCCGGGTCCGCAGCAAATAAACTGCGGGCCAGGCGATTGTCCCTGCCGAACAGCCAGGCGCCCTTGTCTGCAGGAATTTCATCGATGTCCGTGTCCGACACGATTGTGATCTTGTGCGAACCGGTTTGCCAGCTTTCTGCGAGCTGTCGATAGCCTTCAATCTGCTGAGCATCGCCTTCGCCGGGCAGCACGGCGATGATCTCCGGTTCACCGAAGATCTGACCGATCGATGGTGCGGTCTCACGTGGATCCAGCAGGCGGAACAGGTCGAACTCCGGATCGACTTCCAGTAACAGGGGTTCGGCGGCGGTCATGATCTCGAACTTTGTCGTCTTGCCGGTTACCTGGATCGTCGTACGCTCGAGTCCATCGACGGTCGTGACATTAACCGGTACGTCGAGTTCGTAGGTCTCGCCGTCCTGTATCTGTGTCAGCTTGCCGCGGATCGTGTAGGCATCACCGGATCCACGCACCTTGACTTTGCGCACGGCCAGGTTGGCTGCGCCGGTCCATTCGACCCATTGTTCAAAGAAAGTGCCGAGATCCAGGCCACTGACCGCCTCAAGATCGGTACGCAGATCGGCAAAACCGGCCTGTCGGCCGCGGTTGTTGCGGTAGAAGCGAGCCAGTCCCTGCTTGAATAATTCGTCACCGAGTTGCAGGCGGAGCATATGAAAGCCCATCAGCGTTTTGCCGTAACCAATCGCTTCAGTAGCAGCGTTATGACGGGAGCGGAATTCCGTTAATGGAAAGTCCCGGTCTTCCTTGACGAAGTCCCGATATTTTTTCAGTGTATCGCGCCGGTAAGAAGCGCCACGGCCATACTGTTCCTGTATCAGGTGGTCTGCCATGTATGCGGTCAGGCCTTCGCACCAGTTGCCGCTCTGGTAGTCTACGAATACCGAGTTGCCCCACCAGTTGTGCAGAATTTCGTGCGGGTATGACGAGGTCAGGATGAACGGAAAGCGAATAATCTGTGGTCCGAGGAGCGTGAAGGTGGGCATGCCATAGCCCGTCTCCCAGAAATTTTCGACCAGGGCAAATTTGCCGTAAGGGTAGGGCCCGATCAGGTTGCGGTACATCTCCAGGTACTGGGCGGTGGCGGTCAGGTATTTTTTCGCCAGCGCATCATCAGGTTCGTGCAGGTAGACCTCTGTGGCTACGGCACCGGCCGGTTCCGAGTACTGGATCAGCGGTCCGCCGACCAGGTAGATTTCGTCCACGGCACCGCCTGAGTCCCAGTGGGCCATGCCCTGTTCATCCCGTGATGTGCCGTTACCCTGGCTGATCAGGTGCCAGCCTGCGGGCACATTGGTGGACAGCGTAAAGTTAACGAGGTCATTGCCGAAGTAGGGATACCAGAGGGAACTGCCGGCAAGATAGATCCCTTCTGCGCCGATGATGCCTGCCGTGCTGCGAAACCCCCGGGTGTACTGTTCCTTTTCATCGCCAAGTGCGAAATTGATGCTGCCCTGATAAGTCATATGCAGCGTGGTGTTGTCGGATGGCAACTGCACCTGGTAACGAGCGATGTGCCCGCTATCGGTCAGCTCGACGCTGGAGCCGTTAATGCCGGTAAATCCTTTATTGCCATCCTTTGTGTTATCAAAAGGTAATCGTTGCACCGCAGGTTCGGCACTGATGATTTCGACAGCGTCGGTTAGCAGGAATTCCAGAGTTTGTCCCGCATAGATTTCCGGTAGTACGATACTGGCTTGAGCCTTCAGCTCGTGCGTTGCCGGGTCGATGCGGGTATCAAGTGCAAAATTAGCATGCGGTATGTCAGCCCATGTAACCAGGTTTAGTAACAGTAACGGTGTGACCAGTAGCCGGGCGAAAAAATTCCTGATGACCTTGCTCATTATTGATATCCTGCCTGATCAGCCGTATTTCTGCGGATCGGAATTTCCAGTGCCAGTTCCTCTCCATCGCGTTCAACAAGTGCAGTAATAACGTCACCCCAGCGGGCCGGTGCAAAAATGAGGCGCAATGTGGTGAAGGAATCGACAGGCTGATCATTGATACGCAACAACACATCACCCACGATGAGCCCGGCACGTTCGGCCACCGATCCTTCGCTGACCCGGATGAGTTTGGTTGGCCGGTCTCCGAGCTTGCCCATCAACGAAATCCCCAGGGTGGGGTACACGGTGTCCAGCGGGCTGGGTAATCCCCAGACAAAATCAGCATAGCTTGCCCGCACGGTTTTGACCGGCTGACCTTCGTCATCCATGATTTCCAGCGGAATAACCGATGCTATCTTGCCATCGTAGTACGGTGCGGTCTGACGTTCGGCACCCAGCCCATAGGTTACGTGACCTGAACCGATTAGCACGACCATGATGGCGTTCTCACCGCCATGATCCTGCAGTGCCTGCATCGAGTTCCAGCCCATCGTGGCGTCCCAGGTTGCCTGTGCCCGCAGCATACCTTCCATCGCCTGTGCATTCATATGCAACGCATCATCGGCATCGAAAAATCCCCTGAACATGCGTCGCTGATCATCGGTAACCGGTTGCACTTCATGTAAAAAATGTTTGGCATCTTCGGGTGACAGGTCTTTGAAATCTTTTTTTCGTACCGCTTTCACCACATCGCGTGGAGAGTTGATGCCGTACATCCGGATACCGTTGTCGCGCGCAAACAGGAAAATGTCCCGGTAGTATTCCCAGTGATAGCCCCAGTAGGTGTACCACTCGGACTGTTTAACAAAGCCCTGCTCGGTAAACAGTCCATCTATCCAGCCATCCAGCAAGGCCTGTTGGGAGTAAGGAAACATCTCCAGTCCGATCATGACCTCACGGTTTGCGCGATGCAGTTCCTGGATTACCTTGAATTGCACATTATGGAAATCGAGATTGGTATGTGTCTCGCCAACAAACAACAGCCTGGTATCGGCCAGTCGTTCAGCCAGTTGCCGGGGGGTGATAATATCGCCCGTGTCGGTGTCCGTAATGCCGTCGAGCCTGAGTTCCACTTCCCTGTTTTTACGTTCAGGGTCACCAATTTCCATATGCAGGACGGCCTGATCTGCCCATGCCGTTATGGCCAGGACGGTGTACAGGCAGACCGTGCAGAGCATACGAGATTTAAGCATTAATCAGATCCTTATTGCCAGGGGTTGCTCCGGGAGCTTCTTATAGAATTCTTGGGGTACAGATATTAGCGTAATTTTCGGTCTTTCAGTGACTGGAAAAGGTTGGTTTCGGGTTTATCGGTTCGACATAAGCTTTTTATCAAAAATAATTGGGGTCTGATCCCGCTGTCTTTTACAATTGAGTCCATGATTAAGCGAATGATTCTCATGCTCCTTGCTGTCGGCGTCTTTTTCGGCAGTATTTTTGGCTGGAAGGCCTACCAGGCAGGTCAGATGATGAGTGGCATGGAGATGCCGCCGGTTAGCGTCTCGACCACTATAGCCACAAGCGAAACCTGGTCACCGGTTCTTGATTCCGTTGGCACGCTGCGTGCGAGTCAGGGGGTCGATATCACGGCGCGCGAAGCCGGTATGATCACCGAGCTGCGATTTGCATCAGGTGAAGCTGTGGCTGCCGGTGATGTATTGGCACAACAGTATGTTGAGGATGAACATGCCCGGCTTGCGGCTCTTGAGGCGGATGTACGCCTTGCCGAACTGAATCTTGGTCGCTCGGAAGACTTATTAAACAAGAGTCTGAATTCACAGTTTGACTATGACAAAAGTAAAACCGATCGCGATCGTGCTGTTGCCCAGGCGCGCAGTGTGCGACTCACTATAGATAAGAAGACGATACGCGCACCGTTTGCCGGACGGCTGGGTATTCGCCAGGTGGACCTTGGTGAGTATGTCGAGCCGGGTGAACCCATCGTACGTCTCGAGGCACTCGATACGATCCTGGTCGATTTCCCGGTCCCGCAGCGTTCTGTCGGTCTCGTGCACGCGGGTCAGCCACTGATTATCCGGGTCGATGCTTACCCCGGCAGAGAGTTCAGCGGCCAGGTTATGGCCATTTCGCCACAGGTACGCGCGCAGACTCGTGACGTGCGCCTTGAAGGACTCGTCAATAATAAAACCGAAGAGTTATTGCCCGGGATGTTTGCCGAGGTCGCAACCCGATTGCCCGTGCAGGAAGAGGTGGTGACGCTGCCACAATCTGCAATTACCTATAGCCCTTACGGCGACTCGGTTTTTGTTATTCGTGAAAGCGTTGACGACAACGGAGAGACGGTGTTGGCCGTCGATACTTTATATGTGCAGACCGGTGACATGCGTGGTGACCAGGTTGCCATTGTATCGGGTATAACGGCCGGTGACCGGATTGTAACGGCAGGGCAGATCAAGCTACGCAACGGCAGTCGTGTGGTTATCGATAACAGCGTACCGGTTAGCAATCGGGCTATCTCGGTGCTGGATGACGGCTGACTGATTTCTCATCATGAATTTCACCGACATATTTATCCGGCGTCCGGTGCTGGCTACCGTCGTCAGCTTGCTAATCCTGTTGATCGGCCTGCGCTCATTGCAGTTGCTGAACGTCGGTCAGTACCCGAAGAGTGAATCGGCGGTTGTATACATTACGACGGCCTACGTCGGTGCAGATGCTGAGTTGGTCAAGGGTTTCATCACGACGTTGCTGGAACGTGAGATTGCCAGCGCAGATGGTATTGATTACATCGAATCGAGCAGTGTCCAGGGTGTCAGCTCGATCATGGTTCATCTGAAGCTGAACTACCCGCCTTACGATGCCCTGACGCAGATCCAGTCGAAGATCAATCAGGTCCGTGCAAACCTGCCGGTCGATAGTGAGGAACCGGTGATTGAACTGGCGGTTGGTGAGACCACTGCGGCGATGTACCTGAGTTTTGCCAGCAAGACACGCCCGGCTAACCAGATTACCGACTACCTGGTCCGGGTCGTGCAGCCGAAACTGGAAGCCGTAGCAGGTGTGCAGCGAGCCGCCATTCTGGGTGGCCGGAATTTTGCCATGCGCATCTGGCTTAATCCGGGGCGCATGCATGCGCTACAGGTCACGGCCAGAGATGTTTACACGGCGCTGGTTAACAACAATTACCAGGCGGCAGTCGGCAAGACCAAGGGTGATGCTATCTCGGTAAACCTGAATGCGGCCACGGATCTGATCTCGGCTGATGGATTTCGTGAACTGGTGGTCACCGAACGCGATGGTGAAATCATCCGGTTGCATGATGTTGCCACCGTCGTTCTCGGTGCCGAGAGCTACGAGACATCAGTAGCCTTCAAGGGTGAGTTTGCAACATTTATTGCCATTGATGTACTGCCGACGGCAAACGCGCTGGAGGTTATCCGTGAGATTCGTGCCATGTTGCCGGATATCATTGCGCAACTGCCGAATGACGTCGAGGGGATTATTTCTTACGACAAAACGCGTTATATCGAGGATGCAATTAGTGAGGTTGTCAAAACCCTGACCGAGGCGGTGTTAATCGTCATGGCCGTGATTTTCCTGTTTCTCGGTTCTGTACGCTCGGTTGCAATACCGATTATTGCCATCCCGCTATCGCTGATTGGTGCGGCCGGCATCATGCTGGTACTCGGCTATACGATTAATTTGTTGACCCTGCTGGCCATGGTACTGTCGATCGGCCTGGTGGTCGATGATGCGATTATTGTCGTTGAGAATATTCAGCGGCACATAGAAGAGGGCTTGCCGGCTCGAGATGCAGCTATTACCGGTGCCCGTGAACTGGCTGTGCCCGTTATTGCGATGACCATTACGTTGTTTGCCGTCTATGCGCCCATCGGGTTTTCGGGTGGGCTGACCGGAAGCCTGTTCCGCGAATTTGCTTTTACACTGGCCGGTGCGGTGATTATTTCCGGTATCGTTGCGCTGACGCTGTCACCGATGATGTGTTCACGACTGCTCGGTCATGATCATCGCGAGGGTGGCCTGTCGAGTTTTCTGGATCGGCAGTTTGTTCGGTTGCGCGAAATGTATCATGGCACCCTGCACCGTACGCTCGACTATGTGCCGGTGACACTGACCTTTGCGGTCATTGTGCTTATCAGTATTTATTTCATGTTTGTGACTTCGGACCAGGAGTTGGCGCCGATGGAGGATCAGGGTATTGCCCTGGTCATGTCGACGGCGGCACCCAATACATCGCTCGAGCAATTGTCACGTTATACTGCGGCACTGATACGATCCTACGAGGATCTGCCGGAAACCGAGCAGACGTTCCTGTTTAACGGCAGTATCGGCAGTAATTCGGCGGTCAACAACCTTGCGCTGTCCGGCATTGTACTGCGGCCGTGGAGTGAGCGCAGCCGGTCATTGATGGACCTGTTGCCTGATCTGCAGCATCAGGCCAGTCAGATTACGGGGTTGCAGTCGGTTGCATTTAGTCTCCCGGCGATGCCCGGTGCCGGGAGCGGATTGCCGGTGGAGTTCGTGATCAGTTCGACGGATGAGCCGCTGGTCATGTACGACATGGGCCGACAGTTAGTTGCTGCGGCCTACGAGAGTGGTTTGTTCATCTATGCGGATATTGATATGAAATATGATCGACCGCAGACCAATATCGTCATTGATCGGCAGAAGGCGGCCAACCTCGGTATCGACATGCGGGAGATCGGCGGGGAACTCGGTGCCATGCTGGGCGGTAACTACGTCAACCGTTTCAGTATTCAGGGGCGTAGCTATAAGGTCATTCCCCAGGTGCAGCGCCGTTATCGGCAAAATGTGCAGCAGATTGGCGGTTTCCCGATCGCAACCCGTTCAGGTGAATTGATCCCGTTGTCGAGCATCGTCAGCTTCGAGACGTCGGTGCAACCACAGGATCTCAAGCGCTTCCAGCAACTTAATTCGATCATGTTGTCAGGTGTGCCGAGTCCGGGTGTTGCGATAGGCACAGCACTGAAGTTTCTCGAGGGCAAGGTGGACGAACTCGCGCCGCAGGGCTATTCATTTGACTATGCAGGCTTGTCGAGACAATTCATGCAGGAAGGCAGTGCCTTGATCCTTACCTTCTTTTTTGCGCTGGTTATCATCTACCTGGTATTGGCTGCACAGTTTGAATCATTTCGCGATCCGCTGGTCATGCTGATCAGTGTGCCGATGTCAATTGCCGGCGCGCTGGTTTTCCTGACCCTTGGTTATGCGACGGTAAATATCTACACGCAGGTCGGACTCATCACATTAATCGGCCTGATCAGCAAGCATGGTATCCTGATTGTCGAATTTGCCAACAAGCTGCAGCAGAATAAGGGGCTTGCAAAACGTGAAGCGATTGAACAGGCTGCAGCGACGCGGTTGCGCCCGGTGTTGATGACAACCGGCGCGATGGTGCTCGGCGTTGTGCCGTTGTTGCTGGCCAGCGGTGCGGGCGCCGTGAGTCGTTACAACCTTGGTCTGGTTATCGCGAGCGGTATGTCGATCGGCACGTTGTTTACGATATTTGTCGTGCCGGCAATGTACATGGTCGTGGCACGGGAGCATAAACAGTAAGGAGGATGATGCACTAGTACTGAAGTTTCCCGACCGGAAGCCGCTTGGTATTTTTCAGGAGATAATGATGAATCGAATAGCATTATTGTTTGCTTTGCTATGTATTAATCTTTGTATCAGCACGAGCCTGGTTTACGCTGAAGCTGCACAGCAGACCGTGCTGATTACCGGGGCGAATCGCGGCATCGGCTTTGAGTTTGTAAAACAATATTCAGATCTGGGATACCGGGTGATAGCGACCTGTCGTAACCCGGCTATGGCTGATGAGCTGAATACATTTGCAGAATCGCATCGCGGAGTGATCGTTGAGCATCTGGATCTGGTTGACCTTGAAGGCATAGATGCACTGGCAGATAAATATGCTGACCAGCCAATTGACGTGTTGGTTAATAACGCCGCGTTGATGCGTGGACCGGACAAGGGGCAGACCTTCGGAACCATGGATTACGAATGGTTCGATCAGTGGTTCCACACCAACACGCGCGGGCCCTTGAAGGTTTCGGAGGCTTTCTGGCCAAATCTGGTGGCCAGCGAGAATGGCATTGTCGCGTCTCTGACCACTGGTCAGGGGCGTTACGGTATTCCGGTGCTGGGTTTTGCATATTACAAGAGCAGCAAAGCGGCTATCGACAACCTGTTTCTTGACGTTGCTCGCAAGGGCAAGAAAGATGGTGTCCGCGTTATCACGATCAGCCCGGGCCGGGTTGCTACCAGCGGCGAACCGGCAGGTCCACGTATGATCCCGATACAGGATAGCATTGCCGGCATGATCAGGGTTTTCGCGCGGTTCACACTGGAACAGAATGGCAGATCATTCCGTCACGACGGTTCAGAAGTAACATTCTGATAACTACAGTGCTGGTGTGCGTGAAGCGCAGCTTTCCAACCGTCCTGTATTATCAGGGATGAGAAACCGGCGGTTTTTCCAGGTAATTCTCAGACCAGATTTTTTTCATCATATTCTGGTCAATATTGCCGCCCGATAAAATAACCAGGATTGTTTGTGGTGAGGTCTGCTCGGACAACCACTGTACAGCACCTTCCATGGTCATGGCGCTGGTGGGTTCTATATGGAGTTTGAGCAAATGTTGTAACCATTGTGTCCAGTACAGGATCTGTGGTTCATCTGCTTCATAAAACCCGTCGAGCTGTTGAAGAAATTGAAAAGTCAGATGGCCCACCGACGGTGTTCTTGCACCGTCGGCTATGGTGTCCATCGCACCCTGTATTGTCCGCACGCTTCCGGCGCGTAAGGACTCAGCCGCATCATTTGCCTTGAGTGGTTCGACACCGATGACTTCGGCATCCGGGATCAGCGATCGGGCGGCAAGCAACGTTCCCGATAACAAACCACCGCCGCCGCAGGGGGCGAATACGGCATCAATGTGGCCCAATTCCTGTAGTGATTCATAGGTGGCCGTGCCCTGTCCTGCAATTACCTGTGGGTGGTTGTAAGGCGGTACCCAGAAACTTCCCCGGGTTCCGGCGGCTGCTTCGGCCTGTTCGTCTGCAGCGGCCCGATCAGGGCAAATAACGATTTCGGCTCCACGGGCAGCGGTGGCCTGCGCTTTGAGCGGCGATACATTGGCCGGCATGAATAGGGTTGCCGGAATCTTGCACAGTTGTGCTGCCCAGGCAACGGCCTGGGCGTGATTGCCGGAGCTGTTGGCAACAATATGCCGGGGCTGGACACCATGCTCCTGCAACCACATGATCGTATTAAGGGCACCGCGAGCCTTGAAAGCCCCGATTTTCTGCAAACATTCCGCCTTAAAAAAGATCCTGTGTCCCGACCACTGGTCTAACAACGTGGATGACAGCAAAGGCGTGTTGTGCACAAAAGGCGCTATCCTTGCGGCCGCCTGTTTTACATCCTCTATATCGGGTAATGATTTATCTACAGACACGGTTTTCGTTTCCTGATATTTGCTTGCAATCAGAGGATACCTTGATTGGCGGCATTTTTATTTTCAGCCGTCAGTTTTTGCTCGTTGCAACTGGTCGGACTCAGTTGTTTTGCATAGTCGGGCAGATCGCCTGCCATGATCAAGTCTGCACAGAGGCATCGGCCGAAGGCAGCCAAAACCGGATAAGGCGCCGCGGGGTGTGACGTAACTGCAGGTAAACATCGATTCTGGTTAGGTTTTCCCTGGTCGGCATTGAGAAGTGGTTGTGCAGGGTATGAACCGCCTGTGTGCCCGGCTGATTGCCGGAGCAGGTTGACAGGTAATATTGCGGTTTTATTGTTTTTGATGCCGCCCTGCGGATTTTATTGCCTGCCTCGTCTTGATCGTCGATGACCTGCGGCGTATGTTAATCAGCTGGGTTTTCCGCCTTTGTCGGTGATTGGAGGTTTGTTGTAGTGAGCAGAATGTTTGCCCACGGGATATCGTTGGGGTGCTTTTCGGTTGGTTTAAATTCATTCGTCAAACCAGTGATGGCGCTGATTCTTTTTGCGATCGCTTCGCTGGCCAATGCAATTACCCTGCTGCTGGTGTCTCATAACCAGACCAGTAGCGGCAGCGTTATCAGTACGCTGATTACCGATGGCAGCCATGTGCAGGGTCAACCGGCTTCGACGGCTGCCTGGGACTGGGACGGTACCACGTTGACGTCGACCGGGTTGTACTCAGCCGTGAGCAGTGTCGGCAGTAGCCCATATAGCGCTACGATTCTTAATGATCAGGTTACCGATTTATCGATTGATACTGCGACGACCACAGCCGGCGCGAGCGCCTACACCTGTGCGGAAGGTACGTTTCTGTCAACTGTTGGCACCAGCGGTTGCGGTGGTTATAACCTCGGCGCGAACTTTTTTAGCGAAAGTACCACGACCTGGGGTCCCGGCACGACCACCAGCCAGACGATCGGTGGTGATGACGTGTCGACGGCCGGTGGTCCGCGCGATATTACCTCATTCGATTTTGGCACCGTAGCAGTCACGGGCACCGGTCTGAACATCGGGGATCTGCTCACGGTTGGTAACAACATACCGCTCGGGGTGCCAAGCGGCGAACTGCTGACTTTCAGCATGCTGAGGTCAGCAGTCGACGATGACCCCGGCACGCGCCCCAATCAAGCGGTGGATATACCGGTTCTGGCCAATGATGTTCTTGATGATGGTGCCGGTGAGAATATTGTGAACCTGCAGGTAGCCGCAGCGCCTGCCAACGGGACGGCTGTTGTACAGGGTACGCTTCCCGGTCCGCGCTCCGGGCTTTCGATTCTGTATACCCCGGATGTCGCTTTTCTTGGTATGGATACCTTTGACTACACGGTCACCGATCAGGGCGCGGCGGTGACGGGGACGGTGACCGTAACGGTTACCGATCAGTTACTGGCCAGTAATGACGGCAGCGTGGCAGCGCCCCTGGCAACCGTCGTGACAGGCCGAACGGTTAGCCTTGATGTGCTGGCAAATGATACGGGGTTAAGTGACATACCCCTGACGGTCATGTCACCCACCAATAGTGCGCCGACGCTTGGGTCGGTCGCGGTCACCGGGTCACCGGGGGATGCGGGTGCAATCCGCATCAACTATATAGCCGGGTTGAATGCGGGTGCGGACTCTTTTGATTACCAGGTTTCGGACAATGGCGGAGAGCTGGATAATGCAACGGTATTTGTGCAGGTTGTCCCTACGAATACCCCGGTGGCGGTCGATGATGATCCGGATCAGGGGATTGCAGCTCAGGAACAGAATTCAGTCGATGTGCCGGACAATTTTATCAGGGTGCTGGAAAATGACAGCGGCCTGAGCGATACACCGTTGACCGTTAATATCGTCAGGGATCCGGCTCACGGTACCGTTGGTCCGATTCAGCTTTGCGGGCAGCAGGCCACATGCAGGGTATGGTATCGGCCTGAGGCGGGGTTCTTCGGTGCCGATTCTTTTCAGTACACGGTGACCGACAGCACTGCGGAGACGTCTAATATCGCCACTGTATCCATTACCGTAATCCAGAGACCGATCGCTGTTGCTGACCCGGATATTACTACGCGGGACACGGACCCTGTTTCTATCGATGTTCTGAGCAACGATCAGGGGTTGGGGGCGGATAACATGGTGACGATAACGAGCGCACCGGTCAGTGGTGCTACAGCGACAGTGTCAGCCGATAACTCGATTCTCTACACACCGAATGTTGGCGGGGCAACTACGGATACTTTCGAGTACACGGTCACTGATAACAATGGCCGGTCTTCGTTTGCCCAGGTTACGGTCACCCTCACGACCATCCCGGCTCAGGGATCAACCCCGGGTTCGACCTCGTCCTCATCGGCAGATCCGGTCAGCCTTGCTTTGTTGCTGTCATTGCCGTGGCTGAGACGCCGCTGGCGGGATGTTCGCGGCTAGAACAACTGTGCAGACCTGGTGGCTGAACTCAGGGTCGGCGGGTATCCGCTGATCGGAGTTTGGTGGCCACAAAAAACCCCGCTTGGGCGGGGTTTTTTATACGGTGACCCGTGACCCTTAACGTTTGCGGCGCCTGTTGCGCAGCAGCGGAATGGCAAACAGCAAACCAAGGCCGGCCGGTCCGATCGCGCTTGATTGTCCGGGTGGCGTATCCTGTAACGGAATGGTTACCGCTGCGTCGACCATCGTAATAGTGGCGGTGCCGCTGCCGATACTGCCGTTGCCATCGGTTAAGTCAACGGTCAGTACTTCCGGTCCGGCAGCACCGGCCGGTGTGTAGTCGAAACTGACGGTACCGGCGATGGTATCGATAGCGGCGTTCTCCACCGTGCCAATCTGTGGCGTCGACACGGTGATCGTGTGATCGCTGGCAGCGCCGTTACCCAGCGTGTAGCCCAACGAAATGGTGAAGGTGCCCGGGACATTAATCGTCGAACTGACGTCGCTGACCTGTGGCACAACATCCGGGATCGCCAGGGAAATGGTGCCGGTATCCGTTTCGCCGTCAGCATCGGTGATCGTGTAACCCACTGCATCGCCTGCACTGGTAAACGCGGTTGCCTGGATCGTAATTTGCGTGCCAAGAACCGTCGAGGTGACATCATTTGACGGTGTCGTGGTCACAACGGCAACCGCATCGCCGATGGCGTTGCCGGCGATATCACCGCCGACGCCAACATTGATTGTAGTGGACACTGAAGCGGGGTTGACGCCCTGTGTGTCGAGTGTGACACCGGTCAGGTCGCCGGCCACCGGAATAGTGTTGTTAACCTGGACCGTGACCTCTGCAGTAGCGATGACAGCAGCATTGTCCTCGACCCGGTAGGTGAAGGTGTCGGTAAACGGTGCGCTAAACAGAGCCGCATCGGAGACATATTCGATGGTTACATCGCCGGCCGATCCGGGACTACCGTTAATTGTTGTCGTGCCTTGGGTGGGAGGGATGGTAATCGTTACGATTGACGGGTCAGTGAAGCCGATGTCATTTGCCCCGGTAGGGATGAGCACGGGTTTGCGCAGTCTTTCGGTTGCGCCGTTATCGTCGTTGGCGCCAAATGGGTTTACGTTAACCGTCAGGGTTGCCGTATTGGTCTGTCCGATCAGATCGCCGGTTGTGTCGGTAACCCGGTAGACCCAGGTTTCGGTCAGCGGAGCGTTGTTGGGGTCAGCCGGCGCGTAGGTGACCGTGACATTGCCCGGCGCTCCGGACGTGCCGGAGTTATTGATGGTGAATGATCCGCCCTGGTCACCTGCTGTGTCTTCAACCACGGTGGCCGAGGCACTCCAGAAGCGATCGTTGGCACCGATGGCAAAATCGGCGTTGGCCGTGCCTTGGGAAAGATTGCCGACATCGTCCACCGCCTCGCCTGAGGCGATCAAAGTCATGTACAAACCGCTGGTAGCCGAAACCGCATTGCTCATCACCAGTGTGGTGCCGTCCCAGGATCCATTACAGTGTTCGGTAACTCCAAATGGTGCAAAGGTGTTGTTGATATCACAGTCGTTGGAACTGCTCATGCCATCAAAGACAGAAAGCGTCTGTTGAACGCCCGCTATCGTATCATCGCCGCCGATAGTCCTGGAGTAAGCCAGACCAGGTCCCCAACTTGCGGTGGATTCATCTGCACCATTAGTGCCGAAACTATAGTTGGCGCACAGGCTGGCACCTACGCCAGAACCGAAGAAACCCTCTATACAGGCAAATGAGGTAGCGGACGCTGCGCCCCCGCCGCCAACCACCAGGTCGCTGGCAGTGTAGGAAAACAACTGGCCCGGGGCGATCGGGACGATTTGGTATTGCTCATAATGCTGACCGGAGCCGGTGAGGATACCGCTGGTCGTATCGTACGACCAGCTGGCCGTGTCAAGGTCAACGATCCCTGCTGAACTACCTGAGCTGGTCTCACTATTTGCGCCTGTCAGGGTCATTTGTATGACCTCGGCATTCGCAATGGTCACGCCGAAAGCAGCGGCTACGCCAAGGGCAATCTGTGATCTCTTCATGACTTAAACTCCAGGGTTCACGGGGTCGGCAAGCCTGGCCCGGCGACGTATGCCACGTGACAACAGCAGCGGTAAAAATAATAGCAACAACAACAGGCTTGATGGATCAAGCGCGCTGCCGCTGCCCGGCAGTTTGATTTCGACGGTATTGGTCACCGTGATGGTGATGTCGCCGTTTACAGCGTCACCGGCGCCGGCTTCATCGGTCACCGTGTAGCTGCATTCTACTATCTCGTCCAAGCCATCCGGCGCGGTGTAGGTGCCGCTGACTTCGATGACTGCGCCGTTGAGCGCGATGCCGCTGATCGTCGTGTCATCGCAGTCAGTCGTGACAGTGTGCTGACCAATCGAGCCGTTGCCAAGGGTGATGACGCCGATGAAATCCAGCTTCTCACCTTGTTCAAGCGTACCCTCAATGTCGGTGGCTGTCGGGCTGACATTTGCAATGGTGACCGTCACCTGGGCGGTGGCCTGGGGATCGGGAGTAGTACCCGGTGAGTTGAAATTGTCGTCATCGATGAAGTAGCTGAAAGTGTCAGTACCCTGGAAAAAATCGGCGCCTGCCGCATAGGTGATATCTTCATCGTCGATCGTCGTGCTGCTGCCGGCCTGCGCGGTTGCACTGACGCTGACTACCGTGTTGTTGCCTCCTGCGTTGCCGGCGATGCCGGTAATTGCATTGAATGTTTCCCGCAGCGAGGCCGGGTCAACGCCCTCGGAGTCCAGGGTGGTGAAGTAAGAATTAGCGAGCGGAGCCTCCTCAGCCTCTACCGTGATCGACACGGTACCCTGCAAACCAAATTCTGCCCCCGTGATGCCGTCATCAAGCGTGTAAGTAAATATATCTGCCGTCTGAGCGGTAGCAAAACCGTCATTACTGGCATAACTACAAGTGATGGTGGTTACATCACCCGGTGCGCTGGGGGTACACACGCCTTTCGTGGCACCCGGGGGATCAATAGTCGCCGTCGTCGGGTCGGCCAACTGGCCGGACGGGTCATCGTTCAGGCCGATGTTCAGAGTCACCGGATCAGTCGTGCCGGTCACGAATGTATAAGTGTCATTCTTGGCCAGGGCACAATCGTCACAGCTGGCCGTAAAGGTGATGACCGGCCCGTCCCAGCTATTGGGCTCATCAGTATCTGCCGGGGCTGCGGCGGTGACGATTGAGGTGTTGTTGGCAAAAATGGAGGTAGGTGCGACGATGTCGCCGGCCGAATCGACAACGATTTTCATAATCCAGTTTTCCTGTACGGCTCGCGCCGCGCAGAAATGCGCACCTTCCTGACTGCAGGGTGTGGCGTCCGCTCCCGCGCTGAAATTACAGGCACCGTCAATCGTCGGGTTGGCCGGGTCGCCGAAGTTATCGACACAGCTGTAAGAAGAGGACGGATCCAAAAGTGCGGTTTGGTCTATGGCGACCTCCACGCCGATGTTGCCGGCAAAACCCGCCCCGGGTTCCTCGAACGAGCCTATACCGATGGACTGCAACGTTGCTGTGTCCCATTGATCCATGCCGGGTTTTAGAATAGTGTCATTGGGAATGTCGACATCGACCGGGTAGCTGAGAACGCCGGCCCCGGTCAGGCCAAGCGTCTGCAAAAGCGGCGGGAAACCATCGCTGCCGAAGATGTATTCGCAATCGCTTCCATTCACGATGGCAGCATCGGGCTCAGTTGGCGGCAGCACGTAGATGATCGTACCGCTACTCCAGGTTTCCTCGGCCCAGGTACCGGGCCCACCGGTGAAGGTTCGTGTCCCGCCCTCGAGTTCGAAACGTCCGGAAATCAGGATATCGGCGGCCTCACAGTTTCCCGATACAGTGTCGTCGATGACCAGCGACCCGCTGATCGCCAGTGCAGTGTTGTTGGGATCCGGTCTTGATGGCTCGGGCAGTGGGACTGCCCCGGGGTTTAACTGAAACGGGGAGAGGCTGTCTTTATAGTAGCTTGCACCCCAGACCGGGCCGACCCAAAAAGCGGGACCAAGCGCGGGGGGCGGGCCGCTAATGCTGTCGTAAGACCGGTTATAGGTGCAGTCCGTGCCCACGATACCCAAGAGGGCGCCGACACAGGCGTTGTCCACGTTGGACTGCGATGATCCGGGATCAATCGTGTAATTTGCTACACCTGCATACACTGTGCCCCCAAGAACTAGGGAAAGGGCCCCGCAAGCCAGCGCGTGTTGAAATGCGCAAATTTTTGTCATTCGACTGTCCTCCAAAGACAAGGATCCGGTAGGCTGTATTATTCAGGACAACTCGGTTTGGTGATTGCTCTTACTCGTCACATGGTCATGTAGTGGATGATGGCCATGTCAGAGTATCTTTCCGTGTCCGTAGTTCGCCCCTGTATAGCAGTCAGATTTAACCCTGTATTATAAAGGGCTTTAACCTTACCGTGCGATCTTGGCAGAGACAACCGGTGGTGACAAGCACGGCAAGCAAAATGAGGGTTGTTTGGTGAGCGTACTGCCGGTTTTATTTGCATTGCAGTATGAAGACGCTTTGGCTGCTGTATCCCACTAATGGTATAGAGGCCGGCAAAATTGGTATAGAGGCCGGCAAAATCTTTCGCCAGGAACGGGTGGAATTTGCCCGATTGCTACCGGTTGGGCAAAAAAATATTTACCGGTTCCGGGGCTTGTCTCGCTTCATGCAACGCCGATCCGATGTGGTTGCGTCCCTGACTACTTAGCAGTGCCCTGCCGTAGTTCAATGATACTCCTTGGTTACGTACGGGTGGGCGGATGTCGACATTAATCGTCTGTAGTCTCCGCTTCCGAATTGATCTTGTGCATGGCATCAAAATCAAAATTCTGCACAAGCATTGGAGGGAAACTGCCCCAGCCTATAATTGACCAGATGATTTGCCGGGCGAAAGGATAAAGTGAGCGGGGGCAGTCCACCTTAAGGTAGTGTTCCAGGTGCTCATCAGGAATATTTTTCAGCATGAAAATACCGGCATGTTCCACCTCGGCCAGAAAAATTGAATTGTTATCTGCATCAACTGCATGAAACGTTAAGCGAATCGCAACCTCGTACTCATGATTTTCCATCTTAATGTGTGTAACACGGATGTTTATTCTCATTTCAGGATTAGGATAACCGGGGGCATCACCACGAAAAATATTTCGGGCATTGGGCGATTCAAAAGAAAGATCCTTCAGGTAGACCTTCTTCATCAGGTAGATTGCTGTAGCTTCATCCTGCGCGGCAGAATTTTCTGTCTCCAAAACTGGATCTCCTCGCTGATTATATTGAGCAGCAGGCGCACTGGGCGACCGGTACACAGTTTAAAAAAAAAGACTATCACAATTTATGCTTGTCACCCTGCCGAGAAGGCCTGATAGCAAGAATTTCAGCTGTTGTTTTCAGGTGGTAAGCCCGGGGTGTCCGGTGTTCGATAACAGTCATGCCGATTTCCGGTCTCGGTTTGGGGATCTTGATCGAGATGATTGGTGGCTTACACTCGTCAGGCAAGACCCATAACAATGCATCTCACATCGGGTTTCCAGGGTGCGCTGTTGAGTAATGACAGTCATCGGGTTTGGTCCGGGCAGAACCTGTTTGCGGCCCGGGGGCTGGAATTGTGATATTCCATGGTGTTCGACCGAAGAGTGGATGCCATGGTCTTGGTCATGCGGGGTGAGTTGCTTGCGAAATATTCATGTTAAATCCTAGTCTGTATTTAGTTAAATTTTCTAACTATTTGATTATTAGGGCAGGAATAGCTGTTTCTCGCTAGCCGACGGCAGTTCTCGCTATGGCAAAGAAGCAACCACCAAAAATGCGCATTATGTCAATTACCAGTGTGAATGCCTGTATCAATCAGGTATAGTCCGAAAAGTGTATTTTATAAAGAAGGAAAGGGCACCCCAGACGTGAGTCTGGTTCGCAAAGTTACGGGTCTTGCTTCTCAGTCTGCTGAGCAGTCGTGAGAATTGGGGAAGACGGCCGGGTTATCACCTCCTTAAAACGACATGTCAAAAAAATATTTTGGAGGAGCTTTGAAAATGAAAAAATCACAAATCGCCCTTGGCGTAGCAGCAGCATTTGGTGTGACGGTAGCAAATGCAGTTGTTGTTCAGTTGGACCTGGTAGGCGCAAATAGTGAGACCAGCTCAGGTAGTTCAGCTGCGATCGTTGGCCTTGATACGGCCAGCTGGTCGTACGATACGGCCAGCGGTATCCTCACCGGTGCCGGTGCGTATAAACAGCAATACCAAATTAACCCAACTATGCCGGGCCAGTTGTTTACCTACGAAGGCAGCAATCTGGTGGCTGGCGGCGGGGCCGCTGCGTCCGCTACCTCATTTGCCTGTGTAGAGGGTAGCTTCGGTGGCGGCGTTGGTGCCGCCCTGTGCGGCAACTATAGTTTCGGCACTAATGGTGCAGATGAATCCACCGCAAGTTGGGGACCTGGTCTGGCTTACTCCAAGACTATCGGCGGCGATGATGCGGACGCGGGTCTTCAACAGTCGCTTTCTGTCTTTGATGGCATGAGCAGTTCCAACGACTGTGATGGCGGCGCCGGCGGTGGATATACCGAACACTGTAATGGATCCTGGGACGGCACCACACTGGTGATGAGCAATGCGGTTTCGGCTGCCAGCGGTTTGTCCATGACTTTTAGCGTGTCAGCAATTCCGGTACCGGCAGCTGTTTGGCTGTTTGGTTCGGCACTTGGCCTGCTTGGCTGGGCTCGTCGCAGAACGGTGTAACAACCTGTCTGACTGAGATAAAGTTTTAGCTAAGCCAGTATCTTGGCATGACTTGGAAAACCCCGCCTGGTGCGGGGTTTTTCTTTTGCACGGTGCAATTTCCGCAGAAGACCGTTGTATACTTTGCTGTTAGACATTGAGGTTCTAAGTGCAAGTTTAGTCTTGTGCCAACAGGGTCGCCAATTGATTTTCACTGAATGATGATCTGGAGGTTGTGCTTGATGATCAGGTTTATTTCATTACTGGTATTTTGCCTGATGCTGGCTGCCTGCGGTTCACCCGAGGAGCGGGTTGCCGCGTACCTGCTCAAGGCAGAAGAACTTTTTGCTGAGGAGCAGTATCAGGATGCCCGGCTGGAAGTTGCAAATGCGTTACAGATCGAGCCGAAGAATGCCCGTGCCCGGCTATTGGCAGCCAAGATAGCGGTCGAAGAGAACCAGCTCAGGAGCGCTTTCGAGGCGCTCCAAATCGCTGTTGATGTGGATTCGAACCTGCTGGAGGCCCGCATACTGCTGGGTGAAATCTACTACCTGTATAAAATGGCCGATGAAATTGAAGAGCAGCTGAGTGTGGCTGAGCAGATTGCCCCGGCTGATCCGGAAGTGCTCCTGCTGCGGTCGCGAGTTTTGTCCCTGCGCGGTGATTATATTGGTGCGCTGGCTGTGGTCAGTGAAGCTGCGTCTGCAGATCCGCAATTGTTGAATGCAGCTGTCTTTAAAGCCTCGTTACTGACAACTACCGGTGATCCGGAGGGCGGTATAGCGTTTCTCCAGCAGCAGATCGATCGTGGCCGGATTGAGGAAACAGAACGGCTGCGTAACTTTCTTATCATCTTGCTGGAGGGAGCCGGGCGTAATGCGGATGTTGAGTCAGTCTTGAGGTCACTGGCCGGGGACTTTCCTGATGATGACCGGTATACCGAGACCCTGGTGGGTAGATTTATCCGACAAGGCAGGATGGACGAAGCGGAGGCAGTCCTTGAGGAATTGGCCGGCAGAAGTGACGATAGTTTTAAACGTCGACTAAACCTGCTTGGCTTTGTCGCGACACAACGCAGCACAGAAGCGGCCATGGAAATGACCAGGTTATTCCTGCAGGAGAATCCTGAGTCTGCTGAGTTGCACTTGATACTTGGTCAATTGTACGACTCCGATGGTCGTGTGGACGATGCGTTGGTCACCTACGGCAAGGTAGTAGAAATTGCTCCGAGCAGTGATAAAGCGTTCGAGGCTCGTAACCGAATCGTGTCAATTTATTTCCGGCAGGGTGACCCGGATGCCGCGTTTGCCCTGATTACTGAAATACTTGATCAGCGACCAGATAATGTTGATGCATTACTTGCTCGGGCTGCTTTCAACTACACTGATGGAAAATTTGACGCTGTTGTTGTGGATGCCCGAATTGCCCTGAGAAAAAATCCGCAGTCCCGTGAGGCAATGCTGTTTCGTGCTCGCGGGCATGCGCAAATGGGAGATGACCTGCTGGCACAGGAGGCCTACCGCCAATTACTGGTGCTCGATCCATTGCATCCTGAAGCGCGTAATGAGCTGGCTGCTTTATTTCTTGCGCGGGGTGATGTTGAGTTCGCAGAGGAATTATGGCGCGAACGACTTGAGGCGGTGGAATCGCGGATCGGGTTGATCCGCATACTAGTGAGCCAGGGTAAGCTGGTCGAGGCGGAAAAAGAGGCGCGTAATCTGACCACGGTGGAAGATTCGGATCCGCGTGGTTACCTGGAACTGGGTCAGGTTTTGCGGGCGGCCGGTAAAGAGCAGGAGGCCATCAGCATTTACCGGCAGGCGCTGGATCTGGCGCCCGGTTCCGCTGCTGCAATCCAAGGCCTGGTCGCTGCCCTGATCAGTACGGATGATTCGGTCACAGCCATCAAGAAGCTGAATGGCTATATCGAGAAATATCCGAACCAACCCGGTGTGCGGCTGTTGCTGGCCAATACCTATAATGAGACCGGAGATCGGACCAGGGCCGAGCAACTTTACGAGGCGCTTACAACAGTCAAGCAGCCAACGATAGCCAGCATGGCGTATCGTCAACTGGCAGTTTTATATGGGTCTGGAAGCGCCGAGAGAATCGACGTTTTAGCCCGCGGCGTGGCAGCATTTCCGGTTAATGGTATGTTGAGTGTGTTTCTTGCTCAGGAATACCAGCAATCAGGCCAGTTGGATATGACCATCAATACGTATGAGGCGGCTCTGATGGCTAACAGTAGCGATGAGCTGGTAGCCAATAACCTTGCATCTGTACTGCTGGATTTGCGTAGCGATTCGCAGAGTCGTCTCAGGGCTCTGGATATCGCTATGCGTTTTCGTGACAGTGAGGAGGCGCCGTATCTCGATACCCTTGGCTGGGCGTACTATCAAAATGCAGATTATCCCAATGCGGTGCGCTACCTGGAGACTGCCGTTTCAATGGCGGGACAAATTCCGGTTTTGCACTATCATCTGGGGATGGCATATGTGGAAAACGGTAACCACATCAACGCCCGGCAGGCACTGGAACGTGCGATATCGATGTCCAAGGTGGACTTTCCCGGTATCGAACAGGCCAAATCTACTTTGGCAGAGTTGCAGGCAGGTTCATAACCAACGTTCAGGTAAATTGGCAAGACCATAAATAGAAAATAAGACCATGGAAATTAGCCACAATTGTATCGTTACCATCCGCTATAAGCTGACTAACGAAAGAGAAGAATTACTTGACGAGTCACCCGAAGGTGAACCGCTGGTTTATATGCATGGCGCGGCCGGTGTCCTTCCGGCGCTGGAAGCTGCACTGGAAGGAAAGCAGGTTGGTGAGAACTTTGACCTCACCGTTACGCCATTGGATGGTTTTGGGGAACACCAGCCGTCGTTATTGCAGACTGTGCCGCGCAGTGCTTTTGCAGGCGTTGGGGAACTTGAGATAGGCCAGCAGATTTCAGTCCGGACAGAGCAGGGAGAGCAATCAGTGGTCGTTACGGCATTCGATGACAATACGATTACCATCGATGCCAATCACCCGCTGACCGGCATGACTTTGCGCTTCGAGGGCGATATCAAGGACATTCGCGCTGCGACCGCAGAGGAAGTGAGGCACTGGCCTAACCCTTTGCCCTCCGGAGATGAGCCATCAGCCTGAGTTAACGTCCTTCGACCTTTGCGAGTTCGTTAATCAATGGTCATAGTTCCTGAGTGTGGCAAGCCGGTTATGAATATCGGTTTTGAATCATCCTCCGCCTGACGGAGCCGGCCGACCTGCCGGTACTGGTTAGCTACTTGCAACTGCATTGTCACCAGATCATTCATGTCAGGTAGTCGGATGGTCTTCCAGATGCATGATTTCCTGCAGTTGTTCGCTGTATTGGCGCCATCGGCGTCGTGAAGACTGGTAGATGGGTTGGCGGATCTGCCAGTTGCTGGCGCTATTAACGGTGTAATTTCTATCGTCGATGTTCATGCCGCCTGGCGGCTGCACCAGTCCGATGGCATTCAGAATTCGGGAGATTTCAGCGTCAGTACGGGACACGAGATCCTCATAGCGTACTTCCACGATGCGGTCCGGAAATAGTCCGTGCCAGTGTTCCATAAGCTGAACATGCTGCCTGTACCGGGTGGCCAGCCATTGCAGATTGTTTGTGTAGTCGAGTTGTGGAAGGTAGGTCTGGTAAGCGGACAGGCAAATATCCAGAGGATCCCGCCGACAGTGAATGACGTAAGAGTCGGGGAAAGCCAGCAGATTCAGACCCAGTAAGATGTCGTTGTTAATCGATTTCTCGCAAATAAAACCTGTTGTTGGAGCGAGGCCCGCGATTGCCCGATCGAAAGCCAGTCGCACCGTCGCCGACAGCTCGGTTGCTTGTGGATGTTCAAACCATTGCCACCAGGGAAGCTCCAGGAGTTGGTGTTCAGCGGCGGTCGCCTTTATAGCTGTTGTCGCCAGACCGGCCTCTCCGATGGAAGTGATATCCGGATGTGTGGCAACGAGTTGTTCCAGAAGTGTCGAGCCGGCACGCGGCATGCTGCTGATAAAAACAGGTGTTATGCTTGTTTGGCGTGGTTGCCGGAAGCTCTCAAGCATGGCCGGTTTGAGTGCCGTGATTCCGTCAACCACCTGTGTAAATCCTGTTACATCCCAGGGTGACTGTTCGGACAAAATGAAATTGGCACGGTTCAGATATTGGAATTCCCGTCGGCGTTGGGTTTTTGACCGGTGATGTTCGCTGATGCAAAGCAGGGCAAGGGCACGGTCATTGTCCTGCAACCTGTTGTCATCACTTAACCTCTCAAGGTGTGCTAACTGCAAATTGTCAAGTGTCTGCTGCGGTATGCACGTCAGGTTGTGATAGGCGGCAAGAAAATTCGGGCGAAGCGAAATGGCCGCGGAATAGGCCTCGGCAGCTGCAGAAAAATCACCGATGGCCATGAGGTATACACCGAGATTATTGAGATTGTCCGGATTATCGGCCTCGATGTTTTTGATTGTGGTGGCGATTGTGACCGCTTCGCGGGCCCGGTTCAGTTTATGCAGAACATGTGCTTTACGGATCAACGCCGGGGAGTATAGGACATCGATTGCCAGTACTTTGTCCAGTTGCGCCAGAGCATTGCGATGCAGTCCGCACTCAATATAGAGTCCGGCAATCAGCATCATAATATAAACTGATTCCGGGGCTGCGAGATGGAGTTGCAGCAACAGGTGTTCGCCTTTGGGCAGATCGCCTGCAGCGATATGCTGAGCTGCCTCGGTGAGTGCTGTGCCGATGGTTGTTATATGGTCATCAGGCCTGCCGACGTCCGGTGACAAACTTACGACTTTATTTAGCAAGTCATCGGACAGTGCATGATCGTTTATCATTTCAGCTACGGGGTGGGGTTGAAAGTTATATATTATTATACAGCTAATTTTTCACAGCTTGTCATGCGAGTCGGGAGCTGTTTATTGTCACCTGGATGAAGACTTGCATTGGCAGCAATTTATATAGTGAGCAAGATTGTGTTGGATGCCGTGACAGATTTGGTAAGTGGGGTGGGCATTGAATTCAATAGATAGCCCGGTCTTACTTCAACGTGCCCGGCAACACCGGGCGGCAGGCCGTAATGTTAATGCGGAGACAGCATATCGTAAGATCCTTGTTGCTGAGCCGGATCATCCGGCGGCCAACTTTGAGCTTGCTACCCTGTTATGTGGCCTGGGTCGAGTGCCTGAAGCGGTCATGCCGCTGCAGGCGGCTGTCGGTGCCTGTCCCGACAATCTGGATGTGCGACTACAGTTGGCGCAGGTTCTGCGCAGCCTGCAGCGCAATGAAGAAGCGATCGCGCACTACGAACATGCAACGGTACTTAATCCGGAGCTGCCCACCACCTGGTGCAATCTTGGCAATATTTATCGTGAACTCGGCAATCCTGATGAAGCGCAGCGATGCCTGAATAAAGCCATTGAATTGCAGCCGGATCTGCCGGAGGCATTGAACAATCTCGGTTCGTTGTTTGCCGAGCTGGGTCGTGCGGACGAAGCCGTGATTTACTTTCGCAAGGCGATTCAAAGCAGGCCGGATTATTTCAAGGCCTATCGTAATCTGTCCACAGTGCGAAAATTTACCGAACTGGATGAAGAAGTTCGGGCCATGCAATTACTTTACAAACAAAATTCGGATAACGATTTTGTACTTATGCAGCTCGGGTTTGCGCTCGGCAAGGTATTCGAGGATCTTGGCAACTCTGCGCAGGCTTTTGAATACTGGTTGGCCGGGAATCGTGCACAACGCAAGCTTTCACCATACTTGTTAAGTCGTGACATCGCAGAAATGCGGAAACTGCGAGGCATTTTCGATACCGGGCGATTGATCACGGGTAACGGTGCATCACGGCCTGGTCTCGTGCCAATTTTTGTCGTCGGAATGCCACGTTCCGGCACCAGTCTCACTGAGCAGATCCTGGCCAGTCATTCGGCTGTCTTCGGTGCTGGTGAGCTTGAGACCGTACGGCGACTCGCGTGGTATGCGGTCGGCGGTCGATTCCCCGAAGATCTTGCGCGACTTGATCCGGGTGCATGGCGGGTTTTGGGAGAAAAATATCTCGATTCGGTCGCCAGCGAAGCGGGAGGTGCGCAGTTCGTTGTCGACAAAATGCCGAGAAACTTCATGCATATCGGTATTATCAGCATGATGTTTCGTAATGCCCGCATCATTCATTGCCGACGCGAACCGATGGATATCGGACTGTCTTGTTTCAAGAAACATTTTATTGCCCCTGATCTCGGTTACAGTTGTGATCTGGATGACCTGGGTACCTTTTACCGGCACTATGAAACCCTGATGGATTACTGGCAGTGTGCCATGCCGGACAAAATATACGAGTTGCGTTACGAGGATCTGGTTGCGGATGCCGAACGACAGATTCTTAGCCTGCTGGCCTGGTGTAATATTCCATTCGAGGAAAGCTGCCTGAATTTCCACCAAACCCGCCGCATGGTCTCCACCGCCAGTGCTCTCCAGGTTCGCGAGCCCATCCACCAGGGCGCGGTGCAGCGGTGGAAGCTTTATGAACAGGAACTTGAGCCATTGAACCGTGCTCTGGAACGATCCGATGAGGATTAGTTGAATACTCTCTTACATGGCCTTGAGCGGGATGATATGCACCCTGTCTGTATTCGTATGGCGGTAACTGCTAAGGTCTGTCCCGGTTCTGAATTTGCTATGGCATAGTTGACCATAGTCATGCACGCTAAATATATTGTTCTTCTCAAGCATGCGCAGCAATACCTTGCATCCGGGGATCTTGAGCGGGCCGCGAGTAGCTGTAAGCAGGCGATCACTCTTGAGCCGGCCAGTGCTGAGGGGCTGAACTTGCTCGGAATGATCATTGCCAGGCAGGGCGATTGTGAGCAGGCGATTGTCCATCTGAAGGCGGCGAGAAAATATGAACCGCGTTCACCGGTTATTCATAATAATCTTGGTAGGGCTTACCTGAATATTGGAAAGTTTGAACAGGCAAAGGATTGCTTCAAGCAGGCAATTGATTTTCATCCAGATTTCACTTTTGCGCATATGGATCTTGGTCAGGTATATCACGCACTAGGTGACATGGATGCCGCAGACGCCTGTTTTAAAACAGCACTGGCGAAAAATCCGCAATATGCCCCGGCTCATGTTGCATGGGCCAATATGTTGTATGCACGAGGCGATCTTCCTGCCGCTGCGACCCACTACCAGCAAGCCCTTACGCTACAGGATGACCACCATGCACATCTGTGGCTGGCTCATACGCTTAGTGGCATGGGTCATTATCAGAAAGCCAGTGAACTCTATATGGAATTGGCAGCTACTGCCCCGGATTATCCGGGACTGCAGAATAGTCTTGGTCAGGCATTGTTCCAGTTAGGTCGGGTTGATGAAGCCATTGCCTGCTTGCAAAAAGCAATTTCATTTGCCCCGGACAGCCCTGTGCCGCATAACAGTCTTGGCAATGTATTTTCAAAATTGGGAATGCCGCGTGAAGCAATTCGTAGTTTTCGTGCGGCGCTGGCTGTCGATCCGGGTTATGCGAAAGCTCACTCGAACCTCCTGCTGAACATGAATTATGTAGAGGATGAGCAAAGGAATATTTATTCGGAGTCGCTGCGGTTTGACGCGCGACAGACGCCGGAGGCGAACAGGTTGCCGGTGAAGTTAGAGAATGTCAGTGATCCTGACCGGAAGCTGCGGATTGGATATGTTTCCGGCGACTTTCGAAGCCACTCAGTTGCTTATTTTGCTTTACCGTTATTCGAGGCTCATGATCGTAATTGCTTTGAGATCTTCTGTTACTCAAATCACTTTCGCCTGGATGAGATAACAGAACAATTTCAGTCACTGGCTGATCACTGGATAAACATACGTGGTATGTCGGATGATGGGGTTGCTGCACAAATCAGGCGAGATAGGGTTGATATTCTGGTTGATATGTCCGGTCATACGGGTGAGAACAGGCTCCCGGTCTTTACGCGAAAGCCGGCGCCCGTGTCTGTCAATTGGGTGGGCTATCCTAATACCACAGGCATTTCTGCAATAAATTACCGAATAACTGATTTTCAGGCCGACCCAACCGATAGTGGCCTTGATGAGTATTATTCGGAACAACTCATTCGGCTGCCCGATGGGTTTCTCTGTTATCGCAGCGATGCGCGTAGTTCCCCGGTCGCGCCGTCACCAGAAGCAAAATGCGGCTATATAACATTCGGTAGTTTCAACACACTTGCAAAAGTAACGGTAGAGGTCGTCGCTGCCTGGGCGGAGATATTGATGGCAGTGCCGGGTTCCCGGTTGGTATTGAAAGCGCAATCGCTTGAGCATCAGATGACAAGGGTTCCCCTGCAGGCGTTGTTTGCGGAGCAAGGTATTGGTGCGGAGCGGCTGGAATTTATAGGAATGTTGCCCAAGGTTGAGCATTACCGGTTTTATTCAAAAATCGATATTGCACTTGATACATTTCCGTATAATGGCACGACAACAACCTGTGAAGCACTATGGATGGGGGTGCCGGTGATTACCCTGAGCGGCACTTGTCATGCAGGGCGGGTCGGCGCCAGCCTCCTGCATCAGGCCGGCCTGACAGAATTCATTGCATATGATCGCGCAACATACCTGTCACTGGCACGATCTCTGGCCGGCGATCCGGATCGGCGGAGTGTTTTGCGAGTTGGCCTGCGGGGTCAGCTTCAGAACTCTGCATTGATGAATCAAACTGCCTTTGCAAAACAGATGGAAAATGCTTATCGGCAAATATGGGCTGCATGGTGCGGTGAGCAGCAATAAAATGATCATTTCTAACCAAGATTCAGATCGACATTGCCATGAAGCGAGGATGCCATTGGCTGAATGGAATCTGTCGCTCGGTTGAGAGGTAATTTGTTCAGGTTCCTGGCGGCGGGGCTTCAGTCTGGATTAACTCGATTCAACGCAATTTATGCACGGCCTTGTCGGTCAGGTATTCGAGCAAATCTTGGGTAGCACCTGTTCGCCGATCATTCTTATTGAATCGGCCGGGTCGTCCTGAATGCCGAGCACGACTCCTGTAAACCCGGCAGCTTCAAATTCCCGGAATCGTTCGATGTGCCTGTCTATGTCAGTTGGGCTTCCGGACATGGTCAGACCTTCAACCAAGGCATCGCTGATGTGTTCGGGCACGCCTTCAATATTACCCGTGCGGCTGCGAAAGGCCTTAAGGAAGGGCCACATATTGGCGGCTACCCATTTGGCATCTTCCTCGCTGAGATAAGGTGCAATCCAGTCCGGATCCAGCCAACCGCGGATAATCAGCTCACGCCTCGCTTCCCACAATGAGGCTTCGCGGTCTTCTTTTACATGCCAGGCAACAAAGTTGCTGAGTGGATAGCCCGTCTCGTTTCCCTGCGCTGCCAGGGCTTTATTCACTATCGGCATGAACCGGTCAAACATGGGCGGTTGCACGTCACTGAGCATAATGCCGTCAGCCACACCTGCTGCCATATGCATCATCTTCGGTCCGTGTGCTCCGGCATAGATAGGCGGCGGTGGCTGGGTAGTCCATTGGGTCGTGAAACCCTGTGCCGAGTAGGAATTTCCATCGTACTGTACCGCCTTGTCACCCAGAGCAGCCTTGATGATTTCCAGCGCCTCACGTGTGCGGGCAACTTCTCCGATCCTGGCTTTTAAAACACCAGCCCAGTCGCCACCGGAGGTTACGACTACACCGGCACGTCCTTTGGCATATTCATTAAGCGTTAATACCGCGTTGGCAATCTTCAGTGGGTGCATTTCATGGGGGCACACGACGGCAACGCCTGTCCTGATTTGTTGTGCGGCCAGTGCCAGGGGGACCGCAGTCATAAATGCGTCCGGTGCGCGCGCATAATTTTGTGCCCAGATGGTGCGAAAGCCATACTTCTCAGCGAGCAATCCAAGTTCACAAAATTCTGCCGGCCCAATTTTAGACTCAAGTGCAATATCAAGATACATTATTGATTTCCGTTTGGTAGTGGTGTCTTCTGTTATTTTATGTGGTCATTATTGATAATTTATTGTCAATATCATGGAAGCTACGATAGTAGTTAAATTAAGGGCTGGCAAGCAGGTTCAGTCCGGCTGAGAAAAATAACTGCGCGCTGCCTCGGCAAATACTTGCATGTCTTCAACCCGACCCATGCTGACACGTGCCCAGGTTGGGTAGGGCGCGTAACTCAGACCGGTCAGAATTCCGGATCGACGCATAGCAGCCATAAACTCACGCGGTGAACCGCCGGTATCAAAGTAGACGAAATTACCGCGGCTGGGCACGAATGGCAGGTTGAGTTCCTGCAACACACCGGTGGTCAGTGCCAGGCACTCGTGAATACGTGCCCGGCTGTAGTCAAGAAATGCCGTGTCCTGCAAGCTGGCAATGGCAGCCATTACACCTGTATAGCTCATTTGCGTCACGCGTAGTTTTTCCATCCGTCGGATTAACTCAGGTGGTGCAATCGCATAACCAACCCGTAGTCCGGCCATGCCGTGCAGCTTGGAGAAGGTACGGGTCACGATCACCGGTTTACCTGCGAGTATGCTGCTGACAGCAGTGTGCTCGCTAAGATCGTCCCACAGATCCAGGTAAGCTTCATCGACCAGGACCGGTGTGCGTGGCGTAACCTCATCAATAAACGCCGAGAGTTTGGGACCTGGAATCAGCGTCCCGGTCGGATTATTCGGATTGCACACGTATACCAGTTTGGTATCGGCGCGAACTGCGGCCTCCATCGCATCCAGGTCGTGAGTCATGGTCTCATCCAGGCGTACTTGATCAACTGCGCAACCGAGAGAACGGGCATAGGTGGGCAGAAATGAAAAAGTTGGTGATGCGGTCACCATGCGGTCGCCATTGCGGCCGAATACCATCGCAGCTACTCGCAACGCCTCACTGGAGCCGGCGCAAACCATTATGTGACTTGTTTTTACGCCTTCGTAAGCAGCAATCTGTTTTTTCAACATACCGGTTTCACGTATGGCGTATTTCCAGCTGTGTGCGATCGCATTTTCCACGGCTTTGCGGGCTAAAGGTGAGGGGCCGTAAGGATTTTCATTGCCTATCAGGCGCAGCATGCCCGGCGTCTTATTACCTGCCGGAGGATTCGGTGCAGCCAGAGTGTCAAGACCAGCCGTACCAAGCAGACTGCCGGCGGCTGCGATCAGAAATCTGCGGGAAATCGTTGTATCCATCATAATCCTCCTTTGGGGCAATCAGGTTCAGCTATAAAACCAAAACTGCTGGAACTTGATCCCGAAATTTTATCTGTTTACGATAAACTATAAATCACTTACAGAGGGAGAAACTTATGGTCGTATTATTTCGATTTGTTCATGCGTTAACCTGTGGTGCCTTATTATCGCTTATTGGCATGCCCGGTCAGGCAGCAGAGCCCGTATTCAAAAGAGCGGATAGCCGGGAATTACCGTCCTATGTCATACCGAATATTCCGGTTGCTGCGGAAGCTTATTGGGCTCCTGATTCAAGGCATCTGATCGCCCAGACCCACGATGCGGATGCAATCCCGTCCGGGCGTACCGGAGGAGAGGGTAATCTGACTTATATTTTTACTGACGATGGAGAGGAAATCTGGCGGGTTAATGATCACGGGCAGGACGCCTGCTCGTATTTTTTTCCTGACCAAAAACGGGTTGTGTGGACTTCAACCCGTGATCATATGGACATGCTGGTCGGTGATTGGGCCGATCCGGATAACTATCCTCAGGGCGGAGAACTATATTCGTCTGATCTCGACGGCTCGAACGTGAAGCGGTTAACGAATAACGATGTCTACGAAGCCGAAGTCTCTGTATCGCCGGATGGTGAGTGGATCACATTCGGTCGCCAGATCGACGGCAACATGGATATCTGGGTCATGAGATCCGACGGCACCGATCAGCGTCAGGTTACCAAGACCAGCGATTGGCACGAAGGCGCGCCATTCTTTATGCAGGACAACGAACACATTATTTTCCGTGCCTGGCTTGATAAAGATTTCGGTGAGTTGAAGCCGACACCCATGACCATATTTACGATTAAAAAAGACGGCTCAAACTGGCGGCGACATACATTTGATAGCGGCATGAACTGGCATCCGCATCCTGCGCCGGATGGGCGGCATTACGTCTATGTAAAGGCAATGGATCATAACTGGGAGATTTTTCTGGGCGATTTGAAAACCGGTGAACATCAGCGCCTGACCTACAGCGACAAAATCAATATTCTCGCCACTGTTTCACCGGACGGTAAGAAGATGAATTGGGGTCGGGCTACGGGCAAAGGATTTGCGACCATCCGCACCCATATCATGGATGTGTCATCGTTGGATATCGGCCCGGAGAACGCGGTGCCGTACGATCCGGAGTGGGGTGAGCTTATGTCGGGTGACTAGAAGCTTGTGGCGCCATGGCATGAACCGCAAACGTTGGCGGATTGATTGACCGTGATCTGCGACTGAAGCGTCGCGGTATCCGAATTAGCATCCGTTACCTGGATGGTGAAATACGCCGTCACAACATTCCATGCCATGCCCGTGATGACCCCGGT
>MPMD02309985.1_pt1 | contig 83095 bp, 76 predicted proteins | sample 1617291 | NCBI WGS metagenome assembly MPMD02 (sample SAMN05944810, study PRJNA350692) | marine metagenome | biome: marine; feature: ODZ; material: water; isolation source: 120 m water sample filtered on 30 um supor filter | place: Pacific Ocean | collected 2012-04-09 | depth 120m m | reverse complement strand
GTCCCACCTGCCGAACCTCGGGGTGCATCGGACAGGTGAAGATTGCACCGGTTTCGTCCCTCGAGGAGGTGTCCTCCTCGACAACCGGTGCGACGGGCTCGAGCGCCATGCCGCACAGGGGGCAGGCGCCCGGTCCCACCTGCCGAACCTCGGGGTGCATCGGACAGGTGAAGATTGCACCGGTTTCGTCCCTCGAGGAGGTGTCCTCCTCGACAACCGGTGCGACGGGCTCGAGCACCATGCCGCACGAGGGACAGGCGCCCGGTCCCACCTGCCGAACCTCGGGGTGCATCGGACAGGTGAAGATTGCGCCAGAATCGTCCGTCAAGGGGCACCAGCGTACCCCAGGTCCGCCTATTCTCCGAGTTGTGTAACGCTACGCGCACGGGAACGAATGCAACCATGGATTCCCGCGAGAACACGAGCCCGATTCGAATCGCCCTCGGCGTCGCCGCCCTCTCGGTGCTCGTTACGTGCCTCATCAACCGGCCTTGGGAAGGCGTGCACCTCCGCGACGGGGCGTACTACGCCTATCTCGCGGAACTCCAGGGGCGGGGGCTCACACCCTACCGGGACGTATTCCACCTGCAGGGTCCGGTCCTCGTGTGGCTGGGCGGGATAGCGAGTTGGTTGGGCGGGCGGATCGGGCTGACGTTCCTCGGCGCGTCGATTGCCGGGCTGATGACCTTCGCGGGGGTCCGGCTCGCCCTGGAGGCACACGGCCGGCGCGGCTCGGTTGCCGAACTCCTGCCCATCGCACTCGTTACCTGGGGAGTAGCGACCGGCTGGCCCTTCATCGGGGCGTTCATCGTCTCCGGCTCCCGGCCGAAGTTCCTCGCCGTGGGGCTGGCCGCGCTAGGCGTGCAGCTGCTCTGTACACAGCGACGGTTTGCGTCGGGAGTGGCCTTCGCCGTCGCGTGCTGGACGTGGCAGCCGACGGCGGTGATTGCCGCCGGGGCGGTGACGGGCTGGATCGTGACTCGCCTCCTGGAACGAGATCCGGACGCGAAGCGGAACGTCGCCACGACGCTGGCCGGAGTCTTCCTCGGCGTCTTCTCGGTCTCGGTGGCCACGCTCGCAGCGCTCGCAGCGCAGGGAAGCCTCGAAGCATTCGTCGAACAGGCGATCGGATCCGCCCCCTCCCAGATGGAGAGAACCTTCCAGGCCGGGGCCACGCTCCACCGCATCGCAATGCTCCTGCCTCTTCCCGTCCTGGTCGTGGGGGCAATCGGACTCATTGGGGGGGTGGGACAACTGGCGTCGCGAGCAAGCGCTGCCCTTCCGTCTCGCGCTCGCAGGGTTCGCGCAGCGATGCTCGGATGGCTCGTCGCCTACCTCGCGCTGCTGTCGGTAGATTTCGACTGGCGGGGCGACACCGTCCCGCTGCTCCTGCCACTCGGGGTCTTCGCGGGAGTCGTGATGGGCCAGCTGGGGGAACGCATGTCTCGCGCGGGCGGGCTCGCGACTGCGGGGCTGCTGTGCGTCTGGCTTGCCGGCGGCGACTTGCTCTCGCCGCTCCAGCACTCTCGGCTGCCCTACCAGCAGGGCGACCGGATCCGGAGGCAAGCCGGAGACGACACCCTCCGCACCGCCGGAGGACGCGGCGTCCTCATCTTCGCCGACCCGCTCCTCGCCCAGCAGGTGGGAGAGAACCCCAAGCACCCCTACGTGTTCTGGGAGCCCGGCAGCCTCATCACCATTCGCAGCTCTCACGCGGGCGGGATCGACGGCTTCCTGGACCCCCTCATCGAGCGGCAGTACGGAGTCGTGAGCGTCGGCCCGAGAGCCGCGGCTCTCCTGCCGCACCTGGTGCCCAAGCTGGAGCCACTCTACGTACGCGATCGGACGCTCCGGTCGCGCAACCACACGTGGGTGCTCCGCGAACCCTGAACAGAATACCGGGTGAACCCCGGCAGGCTGCTAAGCAGGCACCTCCTCGGCCGGCGCGGCCTCCGGCTGTGCCGGGACGGCGCGCTTCAGACCCTTCGCCTCGTAGACCGCCTGGGCCAAGGCCTCGCGCACGTCAGGGTTCTCAGTCATGAAGCGCCGCGCGTTCTCTCGACCCTGCCCGATGCGCTCGTCGGCGTAGGAGTACCAGGCACCGCTCTTTTCGACGATACCGGACTCGACGCCCAGGTCGATGAGATCTCCTTCGAAGCTGATGCCCTTGTTGTAGAGGATGTCGAACTCCGCCTGGCGGAAGGGCGGTGCCACCTTGTTCTTCACCACTTTCACACGCGTGCGGTTGCCGACTACCTCATCGCCATCCTTGATGGCGGCGATGCGGCGCACGTCGAGGCGCACAGAAGAGTAGAACTTGAGCGCATTGCCGCCGGTCGTCGTCTCGGGGTTTCCGAACATGACTCCGATCTTCATGCGGATCTGGTTGATGAAGATGACCGTCGCGTTCGACTTCGAGACCGAGCCCGTGAGCTTGCGCAGAGCCTGGCTCATGAGCCGCGCGTGGAGGCCCACGTGGTGGTCTCCCATCTCGCCCTCGATTTCGGCCCGCGGTGTGAGCGCTGCCACCGAGTCGATGACCACCATGTCGATCGCCCCGGAGCGCAGCAGCACGTCCACGATCTCGAGGCCCTGCTCCCCCGTATCGGGCTGGGACACGAGCAGGTCTTCGACCTTTACGCCGAGGCGGCGCGCATAGCCCACGTCGAGGGCATGCTCGGCATCGACGAAGGCCGCCACCCCGCCGCGACGCTGCACCTGGGCCACCGCGTGGAGCGCCAGCGTCGTCTTTCCGCTCGACTCGGGACCGTAGATCTCGACCACGCGGCCGCGCGGGTAGCCACCGATCCCGAGCGCTAGATCGAGACTCACCGAACCGGTCGGAGTCGACGCGATCTCCCGGTCGATCGCGTCCTCGGTCATCTTGAGAATCGCGCCCTTGCCGAACTGCTTCTCGATGGTCGAGACCGCCAGTTCGATGGCCTTGTGCTTGTGGCTCTCAGCGCTTCCGTTGCCCTTGCCTGCCATGTGTCCTTCTCCTTCTTTCCTTTGAATTAGGGGTGACCCAAACCCACTCGCTCGAGCGGGGTGTATCGGGCTCCGGAGCGAGACAACTCGCTCCGGAAGAGCACGACTTCTTCGACGGGGGAGGACCCCGCGGCCGCGACGCCGCTCGGGTCGGGTCCCCCGCCCTGCCGGATGCGGCCCAACGTGAGATGGGCCCGGAAGGACCGGCCCTCGGGCTCGAAGCCCTCGCGCGTCACGCCGCGCTCGACGGCAGCCGCAAGTTCGGCGACCCGCTCCGCGGGCTTCACGTCGAGTGCGACCACGCGCGGACGGCGCACCGATGGAAACAGGCGTGCCGCTCCCAGCGCGAGATCGAAGCGCGCAATCTCCCTCACCTCTTCACTCACAGCTCGCGCCAGCGGCGTCGCCTGCGCCCGCTCGATGTTGCCGAGGAAATGCAGTGTCACGTGCAAGCCCTCCGGCCGAACCCAGCGCACCGCGCCGCCCCCAGGCGCCTCGCGCAGCACACGCAGCACGCCCAGCGCCGACGCACGTGCCGCAGCGTCGAGATCGATCGCGAAGAAGGCCCGCACGGGTGCATCGCTCACCCCTTCTTCCCGGGCGCCGACGCCCCGCCCCGGGCGCGCATCAGCGTCGGGCCCAGTAGCTCCTCGCCGAGCACCGCCCGGCGCACCCAGTCGAGCCCCGCCTGGGAGACGAGCCGGCGGTGGCGGTGGCGGTCGAGGGGAAAGACGAAACGCTCCACGTGGGTTCCCTCGCGGCGCGCGAGCGCCAGGTAGACGAGGCCGACAGGTTTCTCTTCGCTGCCGCCGCCGGGTCCGGAAATACCCGTCGTTGCCAGCCCGAAGCTCGCGCCAAAGCGCCCCCGCACGCCCTCGGCCATGGCGCGCGCCACCGGCTCGGACACGGCACCGTGCTCGGCCAGCAATTCGTCGGGCACACCGAGCAGCGCCGTCTTCGACGCGTTCGCGTAGGCGACCACACCGCCCAGGAAATAGTCCGAGGCACCCGGAACTTCACTCAGGGACTCGGCCACGACCCCGCCGGTGCAGGACTCGGCCACAGCCAGCGTATGGCCGGCCTCCCGCAACAGATTCCCCACCACGACGGAAAGCGTCTCCTCTCCCTCGCCGTAGACGATGACCCCGAGACGCTCGCGGATCTGGACGCAGACGCGCTCGAGCCGCGCTTCGGCCTCCGCCGCCGTGGCGCCCCGGGCGACGGGTCGCAGGTAGTTGTCCGGGAAGGCCGTTCGGAAGCCCAGCGAGACGTCACCGGACGCGGCGATATCCTGGAGCTCATCGTCGAGCATCGACTCGCCGGTGCCGAAGGTACGCAGAAGCCGTGCGCGCACGACCGGACCACCGCCTTTCCTCTTTGCGATTCGCGGCAGCACCTGCTCGTCCAGCATGCGCATCATCTCGCGCGGAACACCCGGCATGCAGAAGAACACCCCGCGCCACGCCTGGGCTCCGCCAAGGGCGTCGACATCCAGCATGAAGCCAGGCGCAGTTCCAATCGGATTGGGGAGCACCTCGGCGCCTTCCGGGAAGTCCGCCTGGGTGGCGTTGTTGAGCGTCATCTCCCGGCCGACGGCCCGGAAGAAGCCGCGAATACCCTCGAGCGCCTCTTCATCGCGCACGAGCTTGCGTCCGAAGCTCTCGGCCAGGACCTGCGAGGTGAGATCGTCGCGCGTCGGCCCGAGGCCGCCGGAGACGAGCACCACGTCGGAGCGTTCAGCAGCGCGGCGGAATGCTTCGGTCATATCAGCCGGGTCGTCGCGTACCGATGTGTGCCAGCGGGTCTGAACGTCGAGTGAAAGCAACCGGTCCGACAGGAAGGACTTGTTCGAATCGACGATCTCACCCCGCAGCAGTTCGTCTCCGATGGTGAGAATCTCGGCGATCACCCCGGCTCCGCTCATCGGGCGAAGACTCCGACCAACACCAGCAGCACGCCCGCGCCCATCAGACCTGCGATCACGTCGTCCAACATCACCCCTGCTCCACCCGCGAGGCTGCGTTCGGCCCAGCGGGCCGGCCCCGGCTTCCAGATATCAAAGCCCCGGAATAGGACGAATCCGGTCACGATCCAGAGCAGTCCCACGGGAATTTCGAGAATCACGAGCGGGGCGTAGGTCAGGAGCTGGCCGACGATCTCGTCGATCACGATGCGCCCGTCGTCCTTGCGCTCGAAGATCCGCTCCGCCTCTTCCGCCGCCCAGACACCGGATGAGAGCAGGGCTAGGACCGCGAGCAGGTAGAGCCAGGAGCCAAACAGGCCAATCAGGGGGAAAAGCAGGACGCCCACCGCCGAGCCGAACGTGCCAGGCGCCACGGGCGCGTAGCCCGCCCCCGCACCCGTAGCGACAAAAAGCGCCAGAGGACTCGAAGCGACCCTGATTCCCCGAGTATTTTCAGGTGTTTGTGACATCTGCCCTGGCGGGACCGCGGACGGAGGAGAAACCGCAGCTGCGGAGCGACGCCTTGGTTGGGGCGGCCAGACGCCGCGCCTAGAGTACCGGCTGTGCCTTTCCAGCGTCAATGAAAAGAGGCGAAAAAAAGGGGAAAATCGACTCCCGGTGCCCGGCCGCCCCCGCCGCCGAACCCGCAATCCACAGCCAGGTGGCGCACCCCAGCCGAGCCGAGACGCGCCGACCGGACGAGCGGCCCCGCTTGCTAGGATTTCGCTCCCATGTCGGTCCGAGGACCCGTGCTCGCTCTGGACTTCGGCACCCAGCGCATCGGTCTGGCGGTTTCGGACGCGGCTGCAGAGTTCGCGTTTCCGCTGGCCGAACTCGAGTGCCGAGACGAGAAACGCGACCGCGAGGCAATTTGCGCCCTGGCCGCGGAGCGCGGCGTCGTCCAGCTCGTGGTCGGACTGCCGCTCCATATGGACGGGCACGCAGGCCCCGAGGCGGAGGCAGCACGCTCGTTCGCACAGGCCCTGGGTGCTGCGACGGGGCTCCCGGTGGAACTTCTCGACGAGCGGTGGACGACGCGGGAAGCACGCCGCGCTCTGCGTGACGTGCAGCCACGCCGTCGCAAGCGAGAACGCGCACGCGTCGACTCCGCGGCAGCCTCACTGCTGCTGCGAACCTTCCTCGACCGCGCTCGCCACGCCGGAGGGTGCGAATGACCGCGCGAGGCGCCGCACTCGTCGCGCTGCCGGTGGCAGTACTCTCGCTGGCAGTCGCGGGCTCGCTGGTGCGCGCAGCGCTCGAGCCGGTTGCGCCGGGCTCCGTCCAGACCTCGGTCTTCGCCGTCGCCCCCGGAGAGCCCGTGGGCCGCGTCGCCACGCGCCTCAAGCGCGCCGGACTGTTGAAAAGCGCCCTCGCCTTCCGCGTGCTGGCACGCTGGCACGGTCTCGAGAGCGCGCTTCAGATCGGCGAGTTCGAACTCTCACCCGCCCAGACACCCGAGGAGTTGCTCGAGCAAATCGTCACCGGGCGAGTCGTCAGCTACGAGGTGGTAATCCCCGAGGGATTCCGCCTGGCGCAGATTGCCGACCGCCTGGCCGACGCGGGAGTGGTCGACCGCGAAGACTTCCTCGCCGTCGCGCGCTCACCCGAGACGGCGGCGACGCTGGGAGTCGAGGGCGAAACCCTCGAGGGCTACCTCTTCCCGGAGACCTATCGCGTTCCACGGGGCCTGCCTGCGCGCGCCGTGGCCCGCGTGCTCGTGGAGGAATTCCACCGGGCCTGGGCCGAGATCGCACCGCTCGCCAGGGCCCGTGACTTCTCGATGCAAGAGACGGTGACGCTGGCCTCGATCGTCGAAAAGGAGACCGGCGCGCCCGCCGAGCGCCCGCTAATCGCTTCTGTCTTCTGGAACCGTCTCGACAGATCCATGCGCCTCGAGACCGACCCCACGGTGATCTACGGCATCGCCGACTTCGACGGAAACATCCGCCGCCGCCACCTCGAGGACCGCAACAACCCGTACAACACCTACGTCATCGCGGGCCTACCCCCGGGTCCCATCGCGAGCCCCGGCCTCGAGTCGCTGCGAGCCGTGGTGCAGCCCGCGGAGAGCGACTACCTCTTCTTTGTCTCGCGCAACGACGGAACGCACGCCTTTTCGCGCACGTACCGCGAACACACCAGGGCCGTCGACGAGTATCAACGGCGAGGCCGCCGAAACTGAGCCCTAGGCGAGTGCGACGTTCTTCAGAAGCGGAAGGTTGTCCAGCGCCGCACCGGCTCCGTGAACGACGGCGGTGTAGGAATCCTCGCTGCGCAGAATCGGGAGATTGGTCTCCTGACGGAGCACGCTGTCGAGATCTCGAAGCAGCGAGCCTCCACCGACGAGCATGATACCGCGATCGACGATGTCGGCGGCGAGCTCCGGCGGCGTCTTCTCGAGTGTGAGGAGGACGGCCTCCACGATGGCGTGGATCGGCTCGATGAGGGCATCGCGCACCTCATCGCTCGTCGCGACCACGACCTTGGGAATGCCGGCCACCAGGTCGCGGCCCTTGATCTCCATGGTCTCGGTCTTCCCCGTCGGCGAGGCGGTGGCGATCGTCATCTTGATCCGCTCGGCGCTTCGCTCGCCCACGAGTATGTTGTACTTGCGCTTCACGTAGTTGATGATCGCATCGTCCATCTTGTCACCGCCGCAGCGGATCGAGCGGGAGGTGACGATTCCCGAAAGCGAGATCACGGCGACGTCGGTGGTTCCCCCACCGATATCGACCACCATGTTTCCGGTCGGTGCGGTGACGTCGAGGCCGGCACCAATGGCTGCGGCCATCGGCTCCTCGATGAGATACACCTCGCGCGCACCCGCCGACAGAGCGGACTCCCGCACGGCACGCTTTTCGACACTCGTGATACACGGCGGAACGCAGATCACCATCCGAGGCCGAACCAGCTTGCGCCGGCTGTGGGCGCGATGGATGAAATAGCGGAGCATCGCCTCGGTGATCTCGAAGTCGGCAATGACGCCGTCCTTGATCGGACGGATCGCCCGAATTCCAGTGGGGGTGCGCCCGAGCATCTCCTTGGCCTCGTGGCCCACGGCCAGCACCTTCTCACCTCGGCCGGAGGCATCCTGCGCCACGGCCACCACCGACGGCTCGGAGCAGACGAGCCCCTTGCCGCGCACGTAGACCAATGTGTTGGCCGTTCCGAGATCAATGGCGAGATCGTGTGAGAACGCGCCCGCAATCGCGTCGAAGAACATCGTTGTCGGTCCCTTCCGCGCTGACGAGAGGCGCAAGCACCGTATCGGCAGTTCATGGGAAGGAATTGAGCAGCTAATCGCGTGGCGAAGAATCCGGGTCCTGGTTCACCAGATGGATCAGTTCGGCCGCGGAAACGCGGACGGCTTCGAGATGCTGCCGGTGAGCGGTGAGCGCCGCTTCGGCCGTCCCGAGGTCGGCCTCCAAGCCCGTGACTCGCGCCTCGAGTTGGTCCGCGCGGCGGGCTTCGACGCCCAGCCCGATCAGAGCCAGGAGCAACAGGCCGAGCAGCAACCAGGGCGTCCAGTGACGGAAAGCCTCTGGCCGGTCCGGGGCCTCCGACCCCTCCGGCACGTCGGACCCGGCGCCGCCCGGCACCACCTCGAGCTTCGGGCCGGCCTCGGCCACGCTAGCTCTGGATCACGAGCTTCGAGAGACTCGTCTTCCGCAGATTCGTCTTCTGGATGGTGCGCACCAACTCCGCAACCTTTTCGATGTCCGTCTCGAAGGGATTGTTGCAGATGACGCGCACGTTCAACAGGTTACCTAGGCGGATGTTCGACCAGTCGAGATCGTATTGGATCGAGTTCTGCCGGGCCAACTTGATGAACTCGCCCCGCATGCGCGCCCGCGTATCCGTCGGCGGCTCGGTCTTTGCCTTGAGGATCTCCTCATCCTCGAGCACGCGATCTACGGCGCCGGAGCGCTCGAGCAGGTAGTAGAGACCGCGGTTCATCCGAATGTCGTGGTACTGGAGGTCGAGCATGAATACACGCGAGTCGTTCCAGGTGGTTTCCCGCGAGTCGATGTAGCTTCGGATCATCGAGCGCTTGATCAACCAGTCAATCTGGCGGTCGAGCTTGCTCGGATCTGTGTCCAGGCAATCGAGCGTGTGCTGCCACATCTGCACGGCGAGCTTCAACTCGTCGGATACCGGGTACTGCTCGATGTACTTCTGGGCCATGTCGCAGTACTCGTACTGGATATTGATCGGAGAGTACTCACGGCCGCTGTCCAGGCGCAGCTTCCGCTTGCAGGTTGAATCGTAGGAAATGTCCTTGATCGCCTTGACCGGATTGCGGAGCGTGAAATCCTGGTTGATGTAATTGTCCTCGATCATCTGGAGGACGACCGCACACGCACCAACCTTCAGGAAGTTCGTGTACTCGGACATATTCGAATCACCGACGATCACGTGGAGCCGGCGATATTTCTCTCGGTCGGCGTGGGGCTCGTCGCGAGTGTTGATGATCGAGCGATCGTTGGTGGTGGTGCCCGATATCTTCTGATAGATGTGCTGGGCCCGCTGGCTGATGCAGTAACGCACCCCGTCCTGGGTCTGGGAGACCTTGCCCGCACCGGTGTAGATCTGACGGGTCACCAGGAAGGGGATCAACTGTTCGGCCAGGTAGTAGAAGTCGACGTCGCGGTCGACCAGGTAGTTCTCGTGGCAGCCGTAACTATTGCCCACGAAGTCCGTATTGTTCTTGAAGATCGAAAGCTTCCCGGCGATGCGCTCCTCGCGGATCTTTTCCTCGGCGTAGACCTGCAGATCCTCGAGGATCCTCTCGCCGGCTTTGTCGAAGAGAATCACCTGGCGCGGCGAGGCGCACTCCGGGGTGGCGTATTCGGGATGACAGCCGGTGTCCTGGTAGAACCGGGCTCCGTTCTCCAGGAAGACGTTCAGAAAGTGCTCGGTGGTGATCAGCTTTTCGAAAAGGAAGCGGATCGCCTTCTCCACGGGCAGTGTCTTGCGCCCGTCAGGCGTGAAAATGATCCCGTATTCCGTCTCGATTCCGTAGATCCGCTTCTGCACGTCGGGTCCGCCGGACTTCGAGTCTAGCCCGCCAAGTGGTCCCTTACCGTATCGGTGGAAAGGCGGTGGAACTTGCGCCCGATCCGGCCCCGCTCGAGCACGCAGACTTCGAGGTTTTCGGGTGCAACCTGCGGCTGGCCCTCCGCCGCGCGCTCCAGGGCCCGGCGGCCCAGGTGCAGCGCTTGCCGGAGGGAGAAAGACTTGCGGTACTCCGACCGAAGAAATGCATCGAGATCGTCGGCGGCGCCACCAATCACGCAGTAGCCCTCGTGGTCACTGATACTGCCGTCGAACGTCACCCGGTAGATTGAGTTGTGCTCCTGGCCCACCAGTCCGGGATCCCCAACCTCGGCCACGATCAGTTCCACCTCGAGCGGCTTCAGCTGCTGGGTGAAGGCATCGCCGATGGCCTGGGAATATGCGTTCGCGAGCCCCTTCGCCCGGACGTCCTCTCGAGAGTAGGCATAGCCCTTGGTGTCGGCGTAGCGCACGCCGAGTTTCCGGAGTTGGTCGAACTCGCTGAACTTCCCCACGCCGGCGAAGGCAACACGGTCGTAGATCTCGCCGATCTTCATCAACGAGGAGACGTTCTCGGCCATCAGGACGACCCCCCCCTCGAATTCGAGGGTGACGCTGGACTTTCCGCGGCTAATGCCCTTGCGGGCGTATTCGGCCTTGTCCGCCATCACCTGCTCGGGTGACACGTAAAAGGGCATGCTCATGAGGCGCCTCGCATGATCGATCGGTAGGCATTCTCGACGTCGGCATCCGAGACACGTTCGATACCCGACTCCGTGCAGAGGCAGACGATCGGGTAGATGCCGCGCTGGAGATCAACCCCGCCCGTGGCCCGATCCTCGTCGGAAGCGTCGGTCAGGGCCTGTACTGCGGAATGAAGACCGGCGGCGGCGGACATATCGTTCGAGTGGCTTTTCTTCAGCGACTCGCCGGCGTACAGGCCACCCGAGCCCGTCGCCTCGTAGTCGGTCTCCTCGTAGCGGCCGCCGGTCATATCGAACTTCCACAGCCGACCCTGGGATCGGCGCGGGTCGTAGCCGGCGAAGAGCGGCACGACAACCATGCCCTGCATCGCGGCGGGCAGGTTCGCACGCACCATCTGGGAGAGCTTGTTGGCCTTGCCGTCGAGTTCGAGAGAATCGCCCTCGATCTTCTCGTAGTGTTCGAGTTCGATGCGCATGATGCGCGCCATCTCGATCGCGGGACCGGCCACACCGGCAATCGCCATCAGCGAGTGGTTGTCGGTAGGGTAGACCTTCTCGATGTCGCGGGAGGCGACGCGGTGGCCCTCCGTCGCCAGCCGGTCGCCCGCAACGAGCACGCCGTCGGCAAACTTGAAGGCCAGCACCGTGGTCCCATGGGGCAGTTTCGATGGATCGAAGGCGCTCGCGAGCCGGGAGAAATCCGGACGCAGCCCCGGATGATCGATGGAGAGCAACTCCGAAAAGCTCGAACCCTGGTACTTCCCGCCGACCTGCACACACCCCCCCTTTATTGCACCACTCGCACCCCAATGGCGGCGTGCGCGCCTTATTCTCCTCCCCGCTGGACGTAGTTCTTCACGAACTCCTCGGCGTTCTCCTCGAGGACCTCGTCGATCTCGTCCACCAGAGCGTCCATCTCTTCTTTCAGTTTCTCGCCCTTCTTGGAGAGCTTCTGCCCCCCCTCGGAGCCCCCTCCATCCTCAGCGTCTCCGCCCTTGCGCGGCTTCTGCTTCTGACTGGATTCCGCTGCCGACACGATGGGCGGCGCTCGGTGGCTTCCACTTCCGGGGATCGTGATCACTCGCATGGCTTTCTCCGCATCGGGCTCAAGCCCGCAGGTTCTTCACCAGATCCGCCACCGTGGGCGACCGATCCAACAACTCCTCGACGTGCACCCGTGATCCCTTCAGCGGTTCTGCCATCATGATGCGCTTGATCGGCTCGTCTTCGACGCTGAACGAAATCGAATCCCAGTTCACTCCGAATACGGCAGAGCCATAGCGGCGCAGACACTCTCCTCGGAAATATGCGCGAGTGTCGCCAGGAGGTGTAGTCACCGCCGCCAGGATCTCTTCGTCATTGACGATACGCTCCACGCGTCCCTGCTTCTCGAGCATGTAGTATAGGCCCTTGTCCGGTCTCAGGTCGTGGTACTGCAGATCGAGCATCTGTACCTGGGGTGCCTGCCAATCCAAGCCCTTGCGCTCCATGAAGCTCTCGATCAGGACCTTCTTCATCACCCAATCGATGCGGTTCGCAAGTTCCATCGGATCCCGCTCCAACGCATCGAGCACATCGGCCCACTTGTCGAGCACGTCGCGCTCCCAGGGCTCGCACGTGCGCCCCGACAGGTAGCGCTCGGCCATCTCGAGGTACTCGCGCTGGATCTGCACCGCCGTGAGCTGGCTGCCACTCTCCATGGCCAGCGTGGCACGGCAGGTCGGATCGTGGGAGACCTCTTTGATGGCTCGCACGGGGTCGCGCAGGCTGAGCGACTTGCGGATCGCACCGTCCTCGATCATCGAGAGAACGATCGCGGTCACCCCCGTGCGCAGATAGATCGTGTATTCGGAGAGGTTCGCATCCCCCACGATCACGTGGAGCCGGCGATACTTCTCGCGGTCTGCGTGGGGCTCGTCTCGGGTATTGACGATCGGGCGTTTCACCATCGTATCGAGCGCAACTTCTGTCTCGAAGAAGTCCGCACGCTGGGAGATCTGGTAGTTGCAGGGCTGGCTGCGGTTCTCGCTCCCCGCCTTGCCCGCACCGGTGTAGACCTGGCGCGTCACGAAGAAGGGCGTCACGTGCTCCACCACCTGCTTGAAAGAGGTTCGGCGGTCCATGAGAAAGTTCTCGTGAGCGCCGTAGCTATTTCCCTTGCGGTCGCTGTTGTTCTTGTAGAGGAGCAGTTGCGTTCCCGCCGGAAGCAGCGCGTTCGACTCGCGGCGGCTCATCTCCATGATTCGCTCACCCGCCTTCTCGTGTACCACGAGGTCGCGTGGACTGGTGACCTCGGGACACGAGTACTCCGGATGCGCATGGTCGACGTAGTAGCGCGCGCCGTTGATGAGAGTCTTGTTCCGGGCGATGTTCTCCTGCTGGTTCGGGGTGTACTTCTCCCCGTCCACCTGAAACCCCCGAGCGTCGGCGAGCGGGTTCTCCTGGTCGTAGTCCCAGAGAATCTCACCCGCGTGGTCCTCGCGATACGCGTTGACCAGCAGCACGCAGCTCGAGATCGGATCGAAATCGGGATCGCCTTTCACAGTGATCCCGTACTCGATTTCCGTACCCATCACCTTCGGAATGGCCATCAGATCACCGGCGCGTTCTGCGCCCCCCTAGAGATACTGGCCCGAGGTGACGTTCTCAATCGACTGCTCCTTGCGATTCATGCCCGTCATGAGCGTGCGCACGTTGATGATACGCTCACCTTTCCGACCGGAGATGCGGGCCCAGTCATCGGGATTCGTAGTGTTCGGAAGATCTTCGTTCTCCTTGAACTCATCGGTCACGGACTCGATCATGTCGTCGAGCCGGATTCCGCGCTCGCCGTGGTCGATGGTGCGCTTGACCGCCTTCTTCTTGGCACGCGCGACGATGTTCTCGACCATCGCACCGCTGGCGAAGTCCTTGAAGTAGAAGATCTCGCGCTCGCCCTTGGCGTAGGTGACTTCCAGGAATTTGTTGTCATCGTCTGTGCGGTACATGCGGTCGATCGTGTCTTCGATCATCCGAATGACGATCTGATCCGGTTCTCCACCGTACTGCTGCACCGCCTCCTCGTGGAACGGGAGATCCGCGGTGAGATACTTGGAAAAGATCTCACGCGCCGCATCTCGGTCGGGTCGGTTCACCTTGACCTTCAGATCGAGACGGCCGGGTCGCAGCACCGCGGGATCGATCAGGTCCTGCCGATTGCTGGCCCCGATGACGATCACGTTGTTGAGCGACTCGACACCATCGATCTCCGCCAGGAATTGGGCGACGACGGTGGCCTCCATATCCGACGAAATTCCCGAGCCCCGCATACGGAAGAGCGAGTCCATTTCGTCGAAGAAAATCACGACGGGCACGTCTTCGCTGGCCTTGTCCCGAGCCTTCTTGAAGACCTCGCGCAGCTTGTGCTCCGTCTCGCCGACGTACTTGTTGAGCAGTTCCGGTCCCTTCACGTTCAGGAAGTACGCGCTCGTCTCCTTGCCGGTGCGCTTCTCGATGCTCCGAGCCAGACTGTTCGCGACGGCCTTGGCGATGAGCGTCTTCCCGCAGCCCGGAGGCCCGTAGAGAAGGATGCCCTTCGGCGGCCGCAGCTTGTGCTCGGCGAAGATCTCGGGATGCACGTAGGGAAGTTCGACCGAGTCTCGCAATGTCTCGATCTGCTCCGCCAGACCCCCGATCTTCTCGTAGGTGACATCGGGAATCTCCTCGAGCACCACCTCTTCGACCGCCGACTTCGGAAGCTTCTCGAAGGCGAAGTGGGTGCGCGGGTCGAAGAGCAGGTGGTCCCCGACCTTGAGCTTCTCGCTGCGCAGCGGCTCCGCCAGGGTCACCACGCGTTCGTCGTCCGTATGACCGAGAACGATCGCGCGGTTGTCGGCGAGCAGATCGACTACCGAAGCAATCTCACCGCGGGGAACATAGCCCGACCCCTCGATTACGTTGAAGGCCTCGTTGAGGACGACCAGTTGACCTTCTTCGAATGTAAAGGCATCGAGATTTGGGTGAACGTTTACGCGCATCTGGCGACCGTCCACCAAGATCTCCGCTGTACCGTCTTTGTTCGCGCAGTTGAAGATGCCGTAGTTGTTCGGCGGCGCGCAGAGCTTGTCGACCTCCTCCTTGAGAAGTTCGATCTGTTGTTTGGCCTCCTGCAGCACCGACACGAGGCGCTCGTTCTGACGCTCGGCATCCGCACACTGCTCCCGGGTGAGCTGGTAGCGGCGCCGCAGCGCTTCGAATTCGGCGACCAGGCGATCGAGTCGGCGCCGGAACTCATCGGAGTCACTGCCGAACAGCCGCACCGCGTCCTGGAGGTCTTCGACCTCATCGCGGTACGAGCGCGCGTCCCCGCGCTGTTCCGGACTTCCCTCGGAACCATCTTCGTCCGACGGCGCAGACGACGAGATCCGCCGCATTACGTCGTGGACGAAACCCCTCCTGCCCGATCCCGAATCGAACTCGCTCATGCCGATGTCTCCTCGTTCGTCCTCCCCCCTTCGGGGGAGCAGGCTTCGGCTAAACGAGAAAGCAAGACCCGTGCCGCACGCACCGAGACGGACCCTCTAACAGGGCTCCCGAAACCACGCATCCCTCTCCGGAAAGGGAGCCAGCGCTTCGAGTCCCGTGGAAAAAGAACCACTCCCGCTGTAGTGAGAGTCCGTTGAGCGGCGAGGTCATGAAGCCATCGCTCATCATCTGGTCCCCTCCCCCTACACCCTACACCTGCATTCCGGTTCTGGGAGGAGTGCGCGGAAAAGCGTAGAACCTCGCGGAAACACAAACTTTTTAGGTATCCGAGTCTAGCCGAGGGCCTCGGGGTGTCAACCGGCATCCCGCGTGCACAGCCGATGGCAAGTCCTTGCACAGGCGACACTCCCACGACCTTTGACACCGATCCCGCGTTCGGGATCCATCTCGGTTCTCCCGAGGTAACCGAGCCGCCGCTGGCCGAACTTTCCGGCCCGGCTCCCGCTGCGCTCGGTGTGCCGCCTCGCAATGCAATGCTGCACTGGAGTTGCCGGAGAGTTGACAGTATTCCCCTCCCCAGCGCCGGCGATTTGACAGCCCCCGACCCCCGCGAAACTCGGTGCTGCTGCTTTTCCAAGGGTGATTCATTTCCTTTTTTCTGTAGATTCCACCCTCTTGAGCTTCAGTTCGGAGGGTCTTGAGCTTCAGTTCGGAGGGGCCAGTTCGATCACCTCGACGCCCTCCGGGGCATCGAAGCGAAACAATGCCGAATCCGGTGACGTGTTCACGCGCATGTCAGTGAAGGCCACTCGGGTCTCGTTGCCGAGCAGATCCACGACCTGAGTCTCGAGTATCTCCCCGGTCTGCGGATCCACGGCAACGCGCAATCGCTCGTACGCCGCCGGTTGGAGCGGTGTCAGTACGACGCGCACGCGGGTCGCCTCACACGCCTCCTCGCGCACGGAAAAGGTCCCGGCGATGTCCGCCTCGCCCAGCAGGAGCGGAATCGCTGCGCCGGAGAGCGCTCCCCCGGCGACCGAGAGCTTCTGGGCCTCACCGCTCCCGATCTCGTGGATCCACATCCACTCGCCGTCACTCACGACGAGGCTTCGCTCCGGCTCCGTGTAGGTCCAACGCATCCGGTCTGGCCTGGCGAATACGACCTTGCCCTGGCTCCGGGTCACGGCACCGGGACCCCCGAACGCCACGGAGCGCGATTCCTGGCTGAACCGGGCGCTGAGGTCCTCAACGCTCGCGTAGAGCTGTTTCACTGCCTCGACGGCACGCTCCGCACACTGGGATGCGTTCTCATCGGCGCCCGCGGGCAACGCCGCCAGGAGCACGAGGGCCAACAGGGTGTGCGGAGCACGAAACCTCACCTCTCGTTCGACGACCCGGAGCCGGCGGCATTCACGCGTCGATCGCGCTGACATAGACCTCGCGGGGCTTGGTGCCCTCCTGCGGTCCCACGACGCCCTCGTTCTCCATGTGCTCCACCATGCGCGCTGCCCGGTTGTATCCGACCTTGAGGCGCCGCTGGATGTAGGAGATCGAGGCATTGCGCGTCTCGGCCACGATGGCCACGGCGCGATCGTACATCTCGTCCACGTCCTCGTTCGATCCGGACTCCCTGGCCTCGCCTTCCTCCTGGGCACGGATCAGTGCGTCGTCGAAGTGCGGCGCCCCCTGCTGCCGGAGCTGGCTCACGAGCTCCGCGACCTCCTCCTCCGTCACGAATGCACCGTGAACACGCTGGAGTTTCGACGTGCCCGGCGGGAGGAAGAGCATGTCCCCCATCCCCAACAGCTGTTCGCCGCCGTTCTGATCGAGAATCGTCCGCGAGTCGGTCCGCGAGGAAACCTGGAAAGAGATGCGGGCTGGAAAGTTCGCTTTGATGACGCCGGTGAGGACGTCGACGCTGGGTCGCTGGGTCGCCAGCACGAGGTGAATACCCGCCGCCCGAGCCATCTGGGCCAGACGCTGGAGCGATTCCTCCACCTCGCGTGCAGAGACAACCATCAGGTCCGCAAGCTCGTCGATAACGACCACGATGTACGGGAAGTGGCGGAAGGGCACCTCTTCGCCCTCCTCCTCTCCGGGCTTCGGCCTCAGACGGAAGGTCTTCTTGCCGGCGTCGAGTTCCTTCGCCACCCGGCCGTTGTACTGATCGATGCTGCGCACGCCGAGCGCCGCCATCATCTGGTAGCGCTCCTCCATCTTGTGCACGATGCCGTTCAATGCCGCAGCGGCTTGCTTCGGGTTGGTGACGACGTCCGCGATGAGGTGCGGAATTCCCTCGTAGATCGAGAGCTCGAGGAGCTTCGGGTCGATGAGCAGCAGCTTGAGATCGTTGGGGGGCGTCCGGCAGAGGATCGAGCAGAGGAGCGAATTGAGAAAAACGCTCTTGCCGGTTCCCGTGGCCCCAGCGACGAGCAGATGGGGCATCCGAGTAAGGTCCGCAAAGGTCGGGTTTCCGAAAATATCCTTGCCGAGCGCAATGTTGAGCCGAGTACCGTCTTCGCGGAAGGCCTCCGAGTCCACCAGGTCGCGGATACAGACGGTTTCCCGCTCCTGGTTGGCCACCTCGATCCCGACCACCGATTTTCCGGGAAGCGGCGCAATGATGCGCACTGACAGCGCTCGCAGGGCCAGCGCGAGGTCGTCGGAGAGACTGACGATCCGGTTCACCTTGACGCCCGAGGCCGGCTCGAACTCGTACATCGTGATCACAGGTCCCGGGTGGACCGTGATGACGCGCCCCCCGACACTGAAGTCGGCGAGCTTCTTCTCGAGGATGCGCGAGTTCATGATCAAGCTGTCGCGGTCGTAACTGCGCTTCTGCGAAGTCGGCTTCTGGAAGAGCGTGACGTCGGGCAGCCGGTAGGGTCCGGAGGAAGCGGTATCCTCGAAGCTGAAGGCCTCCTGGTGCTCGGTGCGCTCGCGCGCCCTGTCCGCGGCGTGATCCACGATCATCGGGGAGCCGGTTGCGGCGGGACGCTTCGGGGACGCCGCCTCAACGGATGCGGACGCGGGATCGCTCTCCGGTCTCTCCGCCTCCGCAACCCGCGCCCGCCGACGGCGCTGCTCCCGCCAAACCCCGAGTCGCGCGAAACCACGCGCCAGGCCCATGCCGAGCTGGCGGGTCGCACGCTGCGCGCGGCCCGCCAGCGCGCTCACGCTCTCGAAAAGCCAGATGGCGACAGCGGCGAGTGCGCCGCCGACCCACCCGAGGGCAACGCCGATCGCACCGAGCCCGGCACCGGTGGACACCCCGGTCCAACTCAGCGCGCCGATGGAAACGATCACCGCGTTGAGGAGGAGCGCGCCCCAGGCCCCGACAAATCGACCCTCGGCACTCGCGAGGCTCCGCCCCAGCCAACCGGCCGGCACACCCGCCGCACGGCCGGGGAATGCCTCTGCGACGAGCGGCGGCAACGTGGCTGCCGCGAGTATCAGGAGAACCGCGCCCACCCAGAAACGCGATGTGGGCGGCGGGACTCCCCGAGCCAGGAGCAGTCGGAGCCCGACGTAGCCGAGCGCCACAACGAATACGACGGCCCCGAGCCCGAGCGTGCCGAAAAGGACGGCGGCGGTGGTGGCCCCGAACACGCCCGCACGGTTTTCCACGTTCCCCGCCTCGAAAAGGGCATCGTCGGGCGAAAACGTCCAGAGCCCGAGCGCGAGCAATAGCGCGAGCCCCACGAGGGCTACGCCGACGCACTCCCGCACCACCCGCGAAGTCACCTTTGCGGAGCGGGTCTCCTTGGACCTGCGCCGTCCGGCGGCGGCCCTAGCCATGCCGATGCCTTCCCACGCCCCTCACCCCCTGGGACGGGTCGTGACGTCAGTTTAACCCAGCCGGTGCGGGGTGGCCCCTGGGCTCTCCTCCGTGCGGAATTCCGGATCGAAGCCGGCCGCGATCGCCTCCCGGACGGGTCGGCCGGCGCGAGCACCCGGCCGAAGACGCAAATCCATGCCAGCGCGCGCTCGGCGACGAACTTTCACGGGACCCGGGCGTGTGGTTGTCGAAGACACCGTGGGGCTTGCGCCCGCTGCGGTCGAAGGGAAGAGCAAAACCCCGATGCTCGCCCAAACCATGGTGCAGATACCGATCACCGGATACCGCGCGCGGCCCAGAGCCGGCGGAAATCTGTAGAAGACGTGAACAACCGTTAACATGGAACGAGGTTCTATTCGCTTCTGGCTTGACGCCCGTTCGTCGGGAAGGGATGATCTCAAGACACCCCCGATCCCGACGGAGAGGCCTTCATGGCAAGCGTCAACAAAGTGATCTTGATCGGCAACCTCGGTCGCGACCCGGAGCTCCGCTATACGAAGGGCGGAATGGCAGTCGCCAATTTTACCCTGGCCACCAACGAACGCTGGCGAGACAAACAGGGCAGCAGCCAGGAGCGGACGGAGTGGCATCGCATCGTGGTGTGGGACAAGCAGGCCGAGAACTGCGCCCAGTACCTGCAGAAGGGGCGCAGCGCCTACATCGAAGGGCGCCTCCAAACCCGCGAGTGGGAGGACAAGGAAGGGAACAAGCACAGGACCACGGAAGTCGTGGCGCAGCAGGTGACCTTCCTCGGAGGACGCGGCGACGGCGTCGGCCGCAGTGGCGGCGATGCGCCTCCCCCGCCCGGTCCGGCCGATGGCCCGCCCGGTCCGGCCGATGGCCCGCCCGGTCCGGCCAGCGGCGACGACATTCCGTTCTGACGCACTGCGACGGCTGCGCGACGCCCGGCGGCCTAGCCGGGTGATGCGACGCGGAGCTTCCGCACCAACTCGTTGACGCGCTGACGGGTCTCGGGAGAAAGTTCACCGAACTCGATTCCCATGCCGGACGGCTCGCCCCGAGAGCCATCGGCCACGTGAACGACCACGCCGCTGGCTCGAACGGGCTCCTCATCGCAGGGCAGACGGAACCGAAGATCGATCTGCGTCCCCGGAACGGGCGGAATTTCGGTCTTCACGAAGATTCCGCCCTCGTTGACGTCGCGGGAGAACTCCGAGAACAGCTCGTCGACGGTCCGGTACTCGACCTGCACCACCAAATCGGCCCGGTCGGCCTTGCGTCGCTCGTACCCTCGGACTGCGCACTCGAGCGCGTGATCGCCGCTGAATCGGGTCATGGGAAACCTCCCCAGCGGGTATCGGCAACCCGTCGAGCCAGCTTGAGCCCTGGGGCAAACAGATGTCCGGGCCGCTCAAACGCCCGGCCACTCCGCCAACTCCTCCCTCAGACTCGCATAGCCGCGTTCGGCCACGACCACGTGGTCGAGCACGGGAATGCCAAGGAGATCGCCGGCGCGCACCAGCCGCTCGGTGATCTCCCGGTCTTCCCGGCTGGGCGTGGGGTCGCCACTGGGGTGGTTGTGCACCAGGACCACGGCGGCTGCGGGCTCGCGAAGCGCCGGCCGGAAGACCTCGCGCGGGTGAACCAGGCTGGCGGTGAGCGTACCCCGCGACACGAGCGCATGACGGATCACGCGGTGCCGTCCGTCGAGGAGCACGGTGATGAAGCATTCCTGGGCCGCGTGGCGCAGGTGCGGGTGAAAATGGGCGTGCACGTCGGCGGGACCGCGCACAGCGATCCCTGCGTCGAGCCGGCGTTCGGCGAGGCGGCGGCCCAACTCGAACGCGGCTCCCAACGTGGCACTCTTTGCCGGCCCGACACCCGGTACCGCCGCAAGGTCCGCGGCCGCGGCTCGAGCCGTACCCGCCAGACCGCCGCTCGCCGTCAGCAGCTGCACCGCCACGGCGACCGCGTCGAGACCCCCACCACCGGTGCGAAGCAGTAGCGCCACGAGTTCCACATCGCTCAGGGCCTCGGCACCAAGTGCCTCCAGGCGCTCGCGAGGACGGTCTCGCATTGAAACTCCGCGGGACCGCGGTCCAAAAAGAATAGCGCGTGCCGGGGGCGAGGCAGAGCCAGCTCGCGCGGGTGAGGCTGCGTCAGCTCGCGCGGGCGAGGCAGAGCCGCTCGGCCACCTCGCTCTCGTCGAGGATCGCGTCGAAGTCAGACGGACCGACCTCGGGCGCGATCAGCCCGCGCAGCGTCTCACGCCGGTAGGACTTGTCTTCGAGCTCGGTCACGAACCGCCGCAGCAGTGCCAGGTACCCGCGCACCTCGGCCGCCTGACTCGACGCCGCCGAGAGCTCGATCGGCAGGTCGGTCCGATAGGTGGTCCCGTCTGCCAACACCACGGCCGCGCCGGGCGAGACCGCACCGAGGCGCCGCATGGCGGCACGCAGATAGGGGTCCGTGAAGGAACCGCTCGGTGTGAGAGCGCGCGCCAGGCCCGCCGCGTCGAGCTTCTTGCGCAGGGTTTCTTCGTAACGCAGCGCGCACCCGCTGACGTCAGCAACTCGGACCCGCGCAAGTGCTGCGTGTGCACGCTGCACCGAACTCGCGCTCGGATTTTTCGGAGCAATATCGATGGAGAAGCGGTTGAGCCGCCGCACGGCGTCGTAGGATTGCCGCTGGCGCAGCTCCATCTCGCCCTCGCGTGCGACCTCGGTCAGCTGGAGGCGAACGACGAGGTCCTGGCCGAGCTGCTGAGGTACGAGGCCCGCCACGAGTGCGTCGTTTGCCGCTCCGAGCGACTCGGACGCCGCGGGCGTGACACCCGTCTCGAGCAAGATGAGGGAATATCCGTCCGGCGTTTTCTGCACGCGGAACGTGGCGTGCTCTTCGGTGAGAAAGCTGATGGAGGCGCGGTCGGCAAAGTAGAGGTGGGTGACCCCGACGAGCGAGTTGGCCACGGGTTCGAGCTCGATCAGGATCTCTTTCTCGTGACCCCGAACGTCGATGCTCACCTCCTTCTGCCGATATCCATCGTGGAACGCGCGCACCTTGAGCGTGTCATGGGGTCCGGCCTCGAAGGGGCTGGGCAGCACGACCTTGCTGGGAGCGTCTCCCTGCTCGAAGCCCCTCTGGAAGCTCCGCCTCACGTAGAAAAAATCGAGGGCAGCGCCCGGTGGTGTGGTCCGCACCACGATCTCGCGCTGTGAATACCAGTGGGCGGGTCCACCGCGGAAGAGACTCGTGATCGGAGAAAACAGAGAGGTCGGACTCCAACTCGCCCGCTTGTCCGGGATCAGCTCGACCACCTCGAGCTCCTCCTCCGAGCGCCCTTCCAGCGACGGGGCGAAGGCGAGCACGAAGGCGAGCAAGAGCGTTGTGATCCGGTGCACGAAACCTCGTCACTGCAGATCCAGCGCAGGGTACGGGGGCTCGCAGCGTCGGGCAAACGCCGCCGGCGCGCTCAGAAAACGCTCGCTGTGCACGGGGGCTTGCGCCGCCTGGCAGATCCGATCAGCGGCGCTCGGACCCCTGAGAGAAGCTGGCGAGGACGACGTCACCGGCCGGTTCCATCTGCGACGCCAACCAGGCGGAGTGCGGATGGCCGGCCCCCCGAAGCCTGCGCATCATCTGCAAGCGTTGCGATTTCAACATCCGCGGAGAAGAGCCTCCGAGCGGGCGGACACTCGGAGTCTGCGGGCCACCCATTTCGCCGGCGACCGTAACCGCGGAAACCGGCGAATCGACCCCGGCAATCGGTGTGCCCGGCGCGGACCCGACACCGGTCAGGACCGCCGGCGGCGTACCGATGAAAACGAGCAGGGCAACGGCCGAGACCGTGAGTGGAACTGCAAACGTCGGCTCGAACAGGCGGTGGAGCCAGTCCCGCCAACGGACCGGGTCTGCCTCCCCGGCCCGGATACGTGCTACGACGCGCTCGGCCAGGGCGGGCGGGGCTTCGGGCTGGGGCAGCCCACGCAAAAGGCTCACGGTCGCCTGCAATCCGCGGAGCTCCTCGCGAAGCTCGGAATTCGCCTCCAAGGCGGATTCGATCCGGATCGCTTCGCGGGCACTGACGTCCCCTTCGAGATAAGCGCTCAGCCGAGCGCGGACTCGGTCTGTTTTCACGACACCTTTCCTCCCCTGCCGGCGGCTACGAACGAGCGCAACTCTTCGCGCAGAGCGTTTCGAGCCCGGTGAATCCGCGATTTCACGGTGCCCTCCGGAATCCCGAGGGACCGGGCGATGTCGCCGTAGGACTGCCCCTCGAGGTCGTATAGGACGAGTGTCAACCGCAAGTCGTCGGGTAGCTCGAGCAGGGCCCGCTGCACCCGTGCCTGTGCCTCGACACCCACTGCGGCCGCCTCGGGATCGCGGGGGCTCTGGGGCCGGTCGAAGCCGGCCTCCTGCCGCCGGGCGAGCGCCTGCTCGCGGCTGCGCTTGCGTCCGAGGCTGCGGCGGCGGTTGAGCGCCGCATTTGCTGCGACGCGGTAGACGAAGGTCGAGAAGCGCGCCTCGCGGCGGAAGCGATGGCCGTGGCGGTGGAGGCTCAGAAAGGTCTCCTGGGACACATCCAAAGCGTCGTCGCGATTGCCCAACATCCGCATCAGCAATCCGAATACCCGGCGCTCATGGCGGCGGACGAGCGTCTCGAAGGCCGCCTCGTCCCCGGACTGCCAGCGCTCGACCAGGGCGGCATCCGGATCGTCGATCGTCCGGAGGGGCAACCCACGGGCGTGCCCCGAGACAACAGTTGCCGGGTGTGCTTCGACCATCGGTACCGTCACTTTCCGCCTCGAGTATGTGGGACACCGGTCCGAGAGCTCCGGTTCCGCCCTTTCGTCGCTTTCTCCACTCATGCACTACCGCGCTGGCCCGACCCCGCGGGAACAGCCGACTCGGGTTCGTCGGCTCGCCGCCACTCACCGCTCTTTCCACCGCTCTTCGAGACCAGGCGCACGCCCTCGACGCTCATGCCGCGGTCGATGGCCTTGCACATATCGTAGAGTGTGAGCGCGGCGGCCGAGACGGCAACCAGGGCCTCCATCTCGACCCCGGTCCGGGCATGGGCCTCGACCCTGGCCTCGATCCGAATGCCGGGACCCGTCGGATCCGGCTCGAGTTCCAGAACCACGGAATCGAGCGGCAACGAGTGGCAGAGCGGAATCCACTCGTCGGTTCGCTTGGCCGCCTGGATGCCCGCGATGCGCGCCGTAGCCAGCACGTCCCCCTTTGGAATGCGACCCTCGGCGATACGTGCCAGCGTCTCGCCGGCCATTCGCACCTGGCCCCGGGCCACGCAGACGCGGTGAGTCACCGACTTCTCACCGACGTCGACCATGCGCGCGCGGCCTTCGGAGTCGAGATGGGTCAGCCGCTCCGGCACTCAATCGGCCTCCCGCTCGCGCATCCATTCGACGCACTCGATCGCTACGCTCTCCCATTCGGGCTCGTTCAGGATCTCGTGTCGCAGTCCGGGGTAGATCCGCAGATCGCTGCCGGGAGAGCCGAGCGCTGCGTAGAATGCGCGACTCCCCGTCGGAAGGACAAGCGGATCTTCGCCCCCGTGGAGCAGTAGCACCGGGAGCGAAACATCGGGAGCCGCTTCCAGCGTGCGGCGCGCGCCGTCGTAGACAGCCCAGGCGAGCGAGAGCGTCATGAACTGGAAGACGAGTGGGTCCGCTCTGTAGCGGCGCCCGACCTCCGGATCGCGCGAGAGCGCATCCTCGGCAATCGGCCGGCTCAGCCGCAGGCGCGGCAGGAGCAGCCGCAGCAAGCGCAGCGCCCAGATCTGCAGCTTCGGGGGCAGTTCGGCCGGATGCAGGGCAGCACCGCTCGTCACGACCCCCGCCAGCTCCGGGGCACGCAGGGCCGTGAGGCCCAGGACGATCAGGCCTCCCATGCTGTGACCGAATACGAAGAGCGGTTTGCCAGGATGCTCTCTGCGCACCCAGCCGACAAAGGCCTCGGTGTCTTCGACCAGGGCGGTGAAGGAAGCGGCGTGCCCACGGGGTCCTTCCGAGCGGCCATGGCCCTGAAGGTCGCAGCCGTGGACAGCGCAGCCCCGCTCGGCGAGCCAGGTCCCCAGGCGCTCGTAGCGGCCCGTGTGCTCGGCGAAGCCGTGGACGAGCGTCACCGCGCGCTCGGGCACCTCGGGCAGCCAGCCCCGCGCAAACAGCGCCCGCCCGCCGCCCCCGGGGAAGTGGGACTCGACGCGGCGGATCACCACGCCCGCAGGCTAGCACGTGCGCCTAGGAGGCGTGGCGGAGGATCGCCGCGCGAACCGCGCGAACGTTCTCCAGGTAGGCCTCACCGCGAATGTCGTTTCCCCAGAAATAGGCCAGGATCCCGCGATCCTCGCCGAGACGCCGGATGTTGTCGGCCAGGATCAGGCAACCCGCCTCGATATTCGTCTCGATCGAGGTCAGGTTCCCGGCGACCGGCAGCCCGCCCACCACGTGGGGCATCACCTGCATCAGGCCCACCGCACCCTTCGAACTGCGCACCCAGGGTCGCGCGCTGCTCTCAGCGGTAATGACGGCGAGCACGAGCGAGGGCTCCAGCCGGTACTTCGCGCTGTACTTCACAACCGCCGCCGCGATCTGCTCCCGTTCCGGCGCTCGGAGATCCGGATTCAAACGGACCAGATAAGCGGAGACCTGCACAACGCCGAAGGTCTTGCTGCGCATTGCCTGCGCCGGGGCGGACTCGCGGGTGCCGACTCGACCGTCGCGTCCGTCGGACAGGAGCGACAGCGAGGCGAGCGCGAGTGCGACGACGTGGGTGCGAATCATTCCGAAACTTCGCCCGACTAAACGCACGTTTGTCTTCCCGGAAATGTGACCTCGAGCACACGGGGACCCCACGGGGCGCCGAAACCGGCTTAATGCGGTGTCTCCTTGGCTGCAATGGGAATTTGAGAGAGGTAATTAGGTTTCCGACGTTGACCGTTCTGAAAAATCAGTGTTAGGATTTGTGCGGCAGGTGGGGGCGGAGTTCGAGAGAGCCGGGAGGCTTCCAAAATCCGAGTGTTGCGTGCCCGCAGTAGGCCAGTCTGCGATAGGGCACGAGCGCAGAGGGAATGGAGTCTCCTGTAGCGGAGATAGCCCCAGCTAATGACTGCCCCCCCGCAGCCCCGCAAGACGCCATCGAGTACAGATCGAGTCCATGCGCTCATGAGAGAGCTGGGACGGCCGTCCCCGGGGGATGCGCTGGCCGACCTGACGCGCCGCAACGCCGAACTCGAGCACTGCATCAACACGCTGGCCCACGACCTGCGCTCACCCCTGGTGGCGCTGCTGGGCTTTTCGCGCCTGCTGCGCCAGGACTACGCCGATCGGCTCGACGACACCGGCACGCATTTCGTCGACCGCATCGAGCAGGCGGGCCAGACGATGGAGATGCTGATCCACGACCTCCTGGAGCTCTCGCGCATCGGCCAGACGGGCGAGTGCCCGGCGCTCGTCGATCCCCGCTGCGTGCTCGCCCAACTCGCGGCGGAGTTGAAGCCCCAGCTCGATGCGGAGCAGATCCAGCTGGTGGTCCCCGAGAACCCTCCCCTGGTCTATTGCGACCGCACCCGCCTCTATCAGGTCTTTTCCAACCTGATTGGAAACGCGGTGAAGCACATGGGCGAGTGCGAGCCCCGAAAGATCAGCGTGGCGATCCGCGACGAGGCTGGCCTGCACCAGATCACGGTGCGCGACTACGGCCGAGGCGTAGACCCGGAACACCACGAGCGGATTTTCGAGCCCTTCGAAAGCCTCACCCGGGACCGGAACGGCCGCAGCGGGACCGGCATGGGACTCGCAATCGTGCGCAAGATCGCCGAGACGCACGGCGGCCGTGCGTGGGTCGAGAACCCGCCCGGCACGGGCGCCTCCTTCCACGTCACGCTTCCTCAGACCTGACGGCGGTAGTAGAACCAGCCCCCAACCCCGAAGACGATCAGACCGATCCCGATCCACTGGGGTTCGGTCATGCCGAGCGCCAGCTTCGGATTCACGCGCCAGTTCTCGATGACGAGCCGCCCGAGCCCGTTGAGCGCCGCATATTCGCCGAAGAGAAACGGACTGCGCCACCGCCGGCTCCAGAGAAGGCCCGCCACCGGCAACAGCCAGGCCATCTCGTAGAGTTGGGTTGGGTGGACGAGATCATTCGTGGGCGGCATGCCTTGGGGAAAAGCAACGCCCCACGGCACGTCGGTAACCTTCCCGTAATCGTCACCGACCAGGAAGCAGCCGACACGCCCCATCGCCTGGCCAACCGCTGTCGAAACCGCGCAGCAATCCATGAAGATCTTCACCGGAACGCCATGGCGCCGGCAGCCCCAGGCGCCAACGAGGATGGCGCCGATCAAGCCGCCGTAGAAGGTGATGCCCCCCCTCGAGAACAGAAAGCCGGTGAACGGGCCTCCCGTGCGCAGCCACATATCGACGGCGAAATAGAGCTTCGACCCGCCCACGCCGCCGATCATGACGTAGAGCAGCAGCGTCCAGGCGAGTTCTGGATCGAGACCCTTCTCGCCCATCTGGCGGCCTGCGAGCCATGCTCCGGTCAGAAAAGCCAGTGCCAGCATCACGCCGAAGCTGCTGATGGCAAAACTGGTGCCCGGGACGGTGAAGATCTCGGGGTACATGGGGCCTAGACCTTCTCCCCGCCGAGCCGCGCCACGACGCTGGCGGCAGCCTCGACGAGTTCGGGATCTTCGGACAGCCGGTCCATCCGCGAAAGCGCAGCACAGGCCTGATGCACGAGCTGAGTTTCGCGCGCGACATCAGCGGCTGCCCAGCGTGCGACGGACTCCACACTCGACGCATACTCGCCGCGCATATAAGCGGCCATACCCGCGGCGTAATCCGAGAGCGGTGAGAGCTGCGCGCGGCAACCGCCACGCTCGAGCGCTTCGCGAAGCGCCTCGCCGGCCTCTTCGAAGTATCCGCTGCCGACGTACGACCGACCCGCCAGCTCCCAACCCGCCGCTTCGCTGCCGTACACGGTTTCGAGGATCTGGGCGAGGCCGCGGCCCAGTGCCGCCTCGACCTGCTCCGACTGCTCCACCAGGTAGCGCGCCACGTGGCCCTCGCCCCGGTACTGGGCAAGCAGGTCCACGAGCTGCTCGCGGCTGCGCTCGAGCAAAGCCTCCGTCTCCGCGGCACCCGCGTCCAATGCGTCGGCACCCGCCTCAAAGATCTTCTCGAACTCGCCAAAGAGCGCCTCCGCGCCCGCTTCCCGTTTCAGCTCGCGCACACGCGGTCCGTAGACGACACGCTGGTAGAAGTTCTCTCTGAACTTCATCGCTTCGTGAAAGAGCGACCCAACCGCCAGATCGAAAAGTACCTCCCGATGCCGGACGATCCGCCCGTCCTCCGTCTCGGAGCGGAAGAGCGCGTGGGATCGCTCCTTCAGACGGAAGAGCGGACTCCTCTCCTCATCGGCGACGAGTGCACGCACCTCATCCCATTGCAATTCGCCGCCCCGATAGCGGCTCACCAGGTCGCACAACGCCCGATCGGCGGCGATGAAGTCCCGCACGATGTCGACGAGTCCCGAAGTGTGTCCACCCATCGCGGCGATTATAGGCTTGCATGAGCTTCTGCGTGCTACCCTGCGCGCCCCGATGAGTGGACCCGAGCCGCCCGACGCGGTGCAACCGGCGTTCGAAGCGCCGGGAACGCCCGGTCCCACCCGTCCCCGGGCCGTCCTGTTCATCGTCTTCCTCACGATCCTCATCGACTTCATCGGCTTCACGGTCCTGATCCCGGTACTGCCGCTCTTCGCGGAGCGGCTCGGGGCCTCGGATTTCGAGGTCGCGCTCATCCTGTCGGTCTACGCGCTGGCGCAGCTCGTCTTCCTGCCGGTGTGGGGCTGGGTCTCCGACCGGATCGGGCGCCGGCCGGTGATTCTCGTCTCCCTCCTCGGAACCGTCGGCTCCTTCGTCATGCTGACGTTCGCGGACTCGATAGAAATGATCTACGCGGCCCGTGCCCTGGCGGGGTTTTTCGCCGCGAGCATCGGAACCGCCCAGGCGGTGGTCACCGACGTGACGTCGCCGTCCGAACGGGCGAGCGGAATGGGAATCATCGGTGCCGCCTTCGGCGCCGGGATGATCGTCGGCCCGATACTGGGGGGGATCACCGCCGAGATCGACGAAAAGGCGCCTTTCTACTCGGTGGCGGCGCTGGCGGCGGTGAACTTCGTGCTGGCCTGGGCGTGGCTCCCCGAATCTCGACCGGTAGAACTCGAACCGCCGAACTGGAAGGAGCTGCGCCAGACATTCATCCCCACGCCGGTGCGGGTGATGATGATGGTCCACGACCGCCGCATCGCCCTGTACCTCTACTTTTTCTTCCACCTCTTCAGCGCATTTGCAGTGCTCGAGGCCTTGATCACGCTCTACGCCGGCAAACAGTTCGGAAAGCAGGCGCTCGACATCAGCTACCTGTTCGCGTGGATTGGTGTCGTGCTCTTCGTGACCCAGGGCGTGCTGCTGCGGCGGCTCGTAGCCGCAGTGGGGGAGAGCCGTCTCGTGGCCCTGGGCATGTTCACCATGGCCATCGGCCTCGCAACGGTGGCCTGGGCACCTAGCTTCGTCTGGCTATACCCCGTGGGCACGCTCCTCGCGTTCGGCAACGGCGTCACATTCCCGACCTTCACGAGCCTCTACTCCAGGGCCTGCGAAGCGGACAACGCCGGCGAACTGCTGGGCCAGAGCCAGGCCATGGCCACGACCGGCCGCATCGTGGGGCCCGCGCTCGGGGGGCTGGTAATGGAGCGATGGTTCCTGGGAGGGCCCTTCGTGATCGCGGGCGGCATGATGCTCGTTGCGCTGGTCATGTTCTGGATCTTTCGCAGGGCGCTCCTTATCTCCGAAGCCCACTGAGCCGCGCTATCGTCCGCGGCGACTTCGCGCCCCGAAGCCCCCCTTCCCCACGCGCTGCGACCGGAGGTCGTCCAGATGAGCCAACCCATCGAACGCGAGAGCATGGAGGTCGACGTCCTCTACGTCGGCGCCGGCCCCGCGACCCTCGCCTCGGCAATCCACCTGATGAATCAGGTCGCGGCGTTCAACGAAGCAGCCGAAACCCGTGGGAGCAGACCGATCGAACCTCCGACCGTGCTCGTGCTCGAGAAGAGCGCGGGCGTGGGAGACCACATGCTTTCGGGGGCCTGCATGAACCCGAAGGCGATCGCCGAACTCGTGCCAGATTTCGAAAACCAGGGTTTCCCGACTGAAAATATCTGCAATAGCGACTGGCTCTATCTCTTCACGAACAAGCACGCGCTTCCCGTGCCAGCCATATTCGCGCCGCCTTTTCACAAGCGCGGCTACCACGTCATCTCATTGTCGAACGTCGCCAAGTGGCTCGGCGAGCGCGCCGAGGCGGCCGGCGTCGACATCTACCCGGGATTCGCCGGGGACGAGATCCTGACCGAGGGGGGCCGCGTAGTCGGCGTACGCACTGGCGACATGGGCGTCGACAAAGACGGCAAACCGAAGGGAACATTCGCGGCCGGTATGGACATCTTCGCCAAGGTCACCGTGATCGGCGAAGGCGTGCGCGGAACGCTGGCGAAGCAGCTCATCGAGCGCTTCGACCTCCAGGGTGCAAACCCGCAGACCTTCGAGACCGGCGTCAAGGAGATCTGGAGGATCGACCCGAAGAAACACAAGCCGGGACGCGTGATCCACGGAATGATGTTGCCCGAACTTCTGAAGCACAAGTTCGTCGGCATGTTCATGTACGACATGGGCGACAACCTGATTTCGTACGGCTACGTCACCGGACTCGACGGCGAGAGCCCGCACACCGACCCGCACCTCGAGGCGCAGAAGTTCAAGACCCATCCCTGGATGCGCAATCTCCTCGAGGGTGCCGAACTGGTGCGTTATGGCGCGAAATGCCTGCCCACCGGCGGGCTCTACGCCCAGCCGAAGCTCTACCACGACGGTGCGATGCTCGTCGGAGACTCTGCCTCGATGTGCAACGCCGCGCGCCTGGCAGGCGTCCACATGGCGATGAAATCGGGCATGCTGGCTGCGGAGACGATCGTCGAGGCGCTCGACGCACAGGATTTCTCCTCGAAGACGCTGGGCGGCTACGCCGAGCGCGTGCGCGGGAGTTGGATCTACGACGAGCATGCGGCCGATCGCAACTTCCACGGCTCCTGGGAGAAGGGCACCTTCTTCTTCCTCCAGAACATCCCGCTCACCTTCGTGACGGGCGGCCGCGGCCTCGTCGACGAGATCGGAGTACGTGCCGGGCACACCCACATGAAGAAGCTCTCCGAACTGCCGCCGAACGAGCGCGAGAAGGAAGCGTTCGAATTCGATGGAAAGCTCACGTTTTCGAAGGAACACCTCGTGGGCTTCAGCGGCACGGCCCACGAGGCCGACCAGCCTTCGCACCTGGTAGTCGCGGACACCGACCTGTGCAGCACCACCTGCGCCGAGGAGTACGGCAACCCCTGCGAGAGCTTCTGTCCGGCGGCCGTCTACGAGATGGTGAACGACACCGAAAGTCCGGGCCGAAAGAAGCTCTTCATCCACCACGAGAACTGTGTGCACTGCAAGACCTGCGACATCGCAGATCCGTATCAGATCATCACCTGGACGCCGCCCGAAGGCGGCGAGGGACCTGACTACACGCGGATGTAGGCGCGGCGAACAGATGCCGCCGAGCCGAGTCAGGCCTGCGCGGCGGCCGCTGCAACCTTCAGGACGGCGAGGTCTTCGTCGTCGGCCGCAACGAGGAGCGTGCTCGCCGGCTCGCGGATCTCCTCGGGAAAGGGCTGTCCGTCTGCGCCGCAGACCCGCGCGCCCGCCTCGCGGGAGATCAGCGCCCCGATGCGGCCCCGGACGCTCACCGAGCCGCCGCGCACCAGGCGGATCCCGGCCCGCACGCCGGGGATCAGCGGTGCCACCGAGATAGCGCCACCGCTCGCCGGTGCGACCTCGAAACCTGCGGCGAGCAGCACCCCGACCGCGGAGCGGGGTAGATCGTGGGAGACCAGCACCCGGTGACCTTCGCGAGAGCAGCGCAGGGAAGTCGGCTCCGAGTTGGAGCGGGCAATCCGGGCACCCTCGCCGCGGAGCGCATCCAGGAAGAGATCCTCCCGCGGCAGCGCCACCAGAGCCCCGCTGTAGACGCCCTCTGACGCCAGTCCGGCCATGATGGCATAGGGACCGAGACCCTCCAGGTAGAAGCGGAGCGTGCCGTCGATGGGGTCGATCACCACGAGGGTGGGGCCAGCCTTCGCGAAGTGGGCCGCGGTGGGCGTGTCCTCCTCCGCCTCCAGGGCCACACCCGGAAGATCGGCGCGAAGCGCGCCCAGCAACGTCTCCTGGACGACCATATCCGCCGCCGTGAGCGCGGCCTTCACCGGACTCTGCTCCCCGGTCTTCGGTCGGTTGGCCACTCGACCCTCGAGATCACGGGCGAGCGCCGCAGCAGTGCGCAGGGCGGGTGCAAGAGATGCGATGAAGTCAGCGGGATGCGGCTGGTTTTGCATGCGCAAGGTCTCGTGACGTTGGACCGGCATTGGCACCCGCGGGTGCACGAGCAAGTCCTGCGCCTTCAGTCCTCACCTGAAGACGCCGAACAGACCGGGAACGACCCGGATTTTGAGGGACGCATATGTACAGAATACTCGCACTTCTCCTCGCGATCGCAGCCCCGGCTTGGGCGGGCTCCCCCGCCGCGATCCCTGATTCCGGGCGCCACCAAGCCGAGGTCTCGTTTCAGGAGTTCGCCACCACCTGGATGGGCAAGGTCCGGAAACTCGAAATGAAAAACCGGACCAAACCGACCGTGATCCGCAGCGCCGCCGACCCGTTGCTGACCTACCGCGGCTATGGCGACGACTACAGCGTGGAACTACAGCCCACGGGGCACCCCCAGGCACCCTACCTCGGACTGCTCAGATACACCGAACACGTCTACAGTTGTAAGGGCATCGACGCGATAGAGTGCCGCATCGCCTCCACGATCCCGATCACCGAAATCTTCCGCTTCCAGTACGGCCGCTGGAACTACTAGCCCAACGGCGATCGGCAGCTCCAGCATCGAGCTCTGAAACGCAGAAGCGCGGAGTATTCTGAGCGCCATGCGCCAGAACCCTCCGCGCTCCCCGGCGCCCCTTACCCCCCGATCAGGTGCACCGTCGATCTGCGTGCGACTCAGCTACAGCCGCTTGTGCTCCCGCAGTTGGGACATTTGTAACAAGCACCGTTGCGGATCATGATCGAGCCGCAATCGCTACAGCTCGGTGCGTCGGCCTGGTTGATCATGGCGTAGGCTCCCACCGGATCGCCTGCGCCACCGGCCACAGCCGCCAGCTCCGGCCTTCGATCGGACTCGCCATCGAGTCCCGCCGCCTCCGCGTCGGTCTCCTGCTCGTCGTCCACCACCGGCTCACCCTGGAGAAAACGGTTTCCGAGGAACCGAAAAACATAGTCCATCACCGACTTGGCGATCGGGATCTCGCGGTTGTTCGTGAAACCTGCAGGTTCGAAGCGGGTGTGACTGAACTTGTCCACCAGCGTCTTGAGCGGAACGCGGTACTGGAGCGCGATTGACGTCATGGTCGCGATCGTGTCCATCAGGCCGGAGACCGTGCTGCCCTCCTTCGCCATGCGCAGGAAGATCTCACCGGGCTGCCCGTCTTCGTAGAGGCCCACCGTCAGATAGCCCTCGTGACCTGCAATCGAGAACTTGTGGGTGACGGCGCTGCGCTCGTCGGGGAGCTTCAGTCGCACCGGCCGGAGGGCGTCGGTTTCGGTCTTCTTCTCTTCATTCCTACCGGCGTTGAGCGGCTGGGTGCGCTTGCTGCCATCGCGGTACACAGCCAATGCCTTGAGGCCGAGCCTCCAGCCTTCGATATAAGCCTGGGTGATGTCGTCGACGCTGGCGTCTTCCGGCAGGTTCACGGTCTTGCTGATCGCTCCCGACAGGAAGGGCTGCACGGCGCCCATCATCCGCAGGTGACCCATCCACTTTATGCTGCGGCTCCCGTTGACGGGGCGGAACGCACAGTCGAAGACCGACAGGTGCTTTTCGTGCAGCCCCGGTGCTCCCTCGATCGTCTCGTGCTCGTCCAAGTAAGCGGTAATCGCGTCGACCTCGTCCGCGGCGTAGCCGAGGCGACCGAGCGCCATCGCAACCGTATTGTTCACGATCTTGAGCAACCCGCCGCCAACGAGCTTCTTGTACTTGATGAGAGCGATGTCCGGCTCCACACCGGTGGTATCGCAGTCCATCATGAACGCGATCGTTCCCGTAGGAGCGAGAACCGTGACCTGGGCATTCTTGAAGCCGTGCCGGCGCCCTGCGGCGAGGGCCGCCGCCCAACTCTCGCGGGCCGCGTCGAGCAGATCCACCTGCACGCCGGAGCTGGGAACCGCGTCCGCCGCGGCCTTGTGCATACCCACCACTTCCAGGAAGGATTTTCGGTTGACCCGGTAGCGCGAGAACGGACCCATCGCCTCTGCAATTTCGGCCGAGGCCAGGTAGGCCTGTCCACACATGAGTGACGTCAGCGCAGCCGCCACGTTCCGGCCGGCGTCACTGTCATAGGGCAGGCCCGACGCCATCAGCAGGGCCCCGAGATTGGCATAGCCGAGACCGAGCGTGCGGAACAGGTGACTGTTTCGCTCGATCGCGGGAGTGGGATACGCGGCGTGATCGACCATGATCTCCTGGCTGAGGATCGTGATGGCCACCGCCCGCCGGTACGATTCCACGTCGAATCGACCGTCCTCGTCGAGGAACTGCATCAGGTTCAAGCTCGCCAGGTTGCACGCCGTGTCGTCCAGGAACATGTACTCGGAACAGGGATTGCTCGCGTTGATGCGACCCGAAGCCTTGACCGTGTTCCAGCGATTGATGGTGGTGTCGTACTGGACACCGGGATCTCCGCAGACGTGGGTCGCCTCGGCCATCGCATGGAGGATTTCCCGCGCCTTGTAGTTGTCACAGGAATTGCCTGTCAGCACCTCGTGAGTCTGCCAGTCGCCGTCCGAGAGCACGCCGTGCATGAACGAGTCGGTGACCCGCACCGAGTGATTGGCGTTCTGGAAGAACACCGAGTCGTAGGCGCCGCCCGGAGCGTTGAAGCCACCGTCGTAGCCCTGGTCGATGAGCGCCCAGGCCTTCTTCTCCTCCGCGGCCTTGCAGTGGATGAACTCCATGATGTCCGGGTGATCGGTGTCCAGGATCACCATCTTCGCGGCACGGCGGGTCTTGCCGCCGCTCTTGATCACGCCGGCAAAGGCGTCGAAGCCCTTCATGAAAGAGACCGGACCCGACGCAACTCCGCCGCCCGCGAGATTCTCCTTCGAGGAGCGGATCTTCGAGAGGTTCGACCCTGCGCCCGAGCCGCCCTTGAATAACATCGCCTCGGTCTTGGCGAGATCCATGATCGAAGTCATGGTGTCGTCTACCGAGTTGATGAAGCAGGCACTCGCCTGCTGGGGTGTGTCTTCGATCCCGAGGTTGAACCACACGGGACTGTTGAAGGCCATCCGCTGCGTCACCAGGATGTGCTTGAGCTCATCGCGGTAGGCGTCGCGATCCTCATCCGTACGGAAGTAGCCCGAAGCCTCGCCCCACTCCACGATGCGGCCGACCACGCGCCCGATGAGCTGCTTGACGCTGTATTCGCGCTCAGGTGTACCGATGTGACCGCGGAAGTACTTGGAGACGACGACATTGGTCGCGAGTTGGGACCACGCCTTCGGAACCTCGACGTCGGTCTGCTCGAAGACGACCTCGCCCTGATCATCGGTGATCCTGGCATTGCGCAGTTGCCACTCGACCCCATCGAACGGGTCCTCACCCGACCGGGTGAAATGTCGGGGAATCGAAAGCCCCTTCGGCTTGCGTTTCTCGCGGCGACGACCGCTCCTCGCGGTGGCACTCATCCCCTGGTTCGCTCCTACCGTGCCCCGCGATTCCGTGGTCGGCGTCCCGTTCACCTTTCCCCCTGGCGTGGAAGTCCTTCTGACCGCCACTTTTGTCCGCCCTTGGATCGAATCTCGGTGCCCCACCTGGCCACCGATAGCTATGTGCCCTCCCGAATGCGCGAATCTGCGATGGGCGCCTCAGACACGCGCCGGCGTTGGAGACGAAACGCCCACCCCGGTGCGACTTCTGTTTGCCGCAAAGGGTCGGGCAAAAAATCCCGGAGACGAGAGAGGCCCCGGTACGTCCGGGGCCCCCGAGCGAGGTTCAGGTCCTCCATCCCGTTCCAAGCTCGCTTCCCTCCAACGACCGCCTGTTTCAAAGAAACCCCCCAGGCCGCCAGAGGGACATGTCTCATCCCCAACCGGGCTTCTTACAACCGGCAGTCGGGGGTGTCAACACGAAACCCACAAAATATGGCGGTTCAAGGACGTGAAGGGCACAACCCCTTGAGTCTCATACCGATTCCAGAATACCGGTTCTCGAAACCCGCTGCAGCCGGTGTGCCCCGGAATTGCCCAGCAGCAACATAAGATATGGAGAAATAAGGGGTTTTGCCTATCTGCTCGAGTCGCTGTCCGGCAGGCCCGTGATTCGAATTCCGAGGCCCTCGGAGACCTTGTAGCGAGCGTTGAGACCGATGAGCAGCGCGGTGATCGCCTCGACGATGCGCGCATTTGCCAACGGCCCCGCGTTTACGGCCCTCAGGCCCGGAACCAGTTCGCACAGTTCCATCACGCGCTCGCGGGGCACCCTGGCGCCGGAGACCAGCACGTCGCAGTCGACTTGCTCCGCCAGGTGCTGAAGACGCTGCGCCGGGACATTCTGGAAGGCCGAAACGACCTGAACCCCGGCGGGAACCAGGCTCTTCACGAGTTCTGCGCACGAGCCCTGCCAGATTCCAACGGTGCGAACGGCACCGTCGCCGATCGCGGTCGCCAGCGGCACGCCCATCGAGACGACGATCTGACCCTCGGCCAGGTTGTCGCGGATGCCCTTCACCGTGCTCGCGAAATGCTCGAAGGGGACCGAGAGGATCACGATGGGTGCGCGTCCAGCAGCGTCCTCGTTGACCAGGCCCTCGACTTCGCCGTCCGGGATCTCCTTGCGAACCGCAGCGGCGGCCTCCTCGGCACGCTCGAGTTTCCGGGAGCCGATCACGACCGGGCGGCCCGCCTTCGCAAAGCGCAGGGCCAGACCGAGCCCCTGGTCCCCCGTCCCGCCGAGGATGGCAATGGCGTCCTGACGCATGCCGTTCTCCGAGAAAGGGTGCAGACTAGCGCAGTGGACCAGCAGCTGGCGCACGACGATCCGCGGTATCGGCCCACGCAAATCCGGCAGACCGGGCCCCGCACCCTGGCGATCGTCTGGGGCGACGAACGCGAGAGCCGGTACGCGGTGCGCACCCTGCGCCTCGCGTGCGCCTGTGCGAACTGCGTCGACGAGTGGACCGGCGCGAACCGCCTCGATCCGGCGAGCATTCCCGAAGACGTGCACCCGGTCCGCATTGAGCCCATCGGGCGCTATGCGATCCAGATCCACTGGAGTGACGGCCACGACACGGGGATCTATGCCTATCGACGTTTGCGGGAGCTGGACACGAACTGACGCGAATCGAGCCGAACCGCGTGGATGGCCCGGAGCCACCCGCGGACACCGTGCACCAGCGAGTTCGGCGAGAGACACGTGGCCCTCACGGGAATGCGATTCTAAGCTCGGTGGCCATGGCGCTCGACTTCGAAGCGATCTGCGTCGCAGCCGAGGCCGCCGCCGACGCGGCGCGGGGTGAGACGCTGCCGCGCTTCCGACGCGTCGGCTTCGAGACCAAGGCCGACGGGTCGCCGGTCACCGAGGCGGACAAGGCGGCCGAACGTGCCATCCGGGCGACCCTCGGGGCTGCCTTCCCAGATTTTGGGATCCGGGGCGAGGAGTACGGCGGAGAGGCCGGGGGCGACCGTCCGCAGTGGCTGGTCGATCCCATCGACGGAACCATCGGCTTTTCCCGCGGCATCCCGCTCTTCACGACGCTGATCTCACTCATCGACGAGGGCGAACCGGTATTCGGGCTCATCGACTGCCCGGCGCTGGACGAACGCTACGTCGGCTGGAAGGGCGGCGGCTGTCGCCGCAACGGCGAGCCGACGCGCGTTTCCGACGAATCGGATCCGCGCCGAGCGATCGTCTCCCACGGCGACCCGTTCTGCTTCGAACTCTGGGGCGCGATGCCCGTCTTCGAGCGTATGGCCCGCGAGTGCGCTCTGCTGCGGGGCTACACCGACGCCTTCGGCCACGCCCAGGTGCTCGGCGGGGGCATCGCCGCCATGGTCGACCTCCACTGCAACGCCTGGGACCTCGCTCCCGTCCAGGTCCTCGCTCCGGAAGCCGGTGGCCGCTGCGTCACCCTCCCCGAACGCGACGGCAAGCTCGGCGTCGTCTTCGGAAATCCCGAACTGGTCGAAACCCTGGCCGGCTGGTTCGAGGCCGGATAGCACGGACTGCTCGCCGGATTCGCGGCCCGGGCACCCGTTGCGTGCTTCGCGGCCCGGGCACCCGTTGCGTGCTTCGCGGCCCGGGCACCCGTTGCGTGCTTCGCGGCCCGGGCACCCGTTGCGTGCTTCGCGGCCCGGCGAAATACCCGATCGCAGGGCCGATGAACGAAAGAACCCGCCCGCCGCGGTCTAATCTTCGACCACCAGCAGCCGAGCGCTGCGGTGGGGCGGATGCAGCTGGCAATGGACCGGGTAGATCCCGGGCTGCATAGCCGGCAACTCGACCCGGTGCTCCTCCCCAGCCGGCAACACCGCGTGGATCTCGGCCGCGTCGATAGCGAAACCGTGAGGTGTATCGGTCGTGTTGAAGATCGAGAGCGTCTGAGGCTTCCCGGCCCCCACCACGATCGTCGAGGGGATGAAGACGTTCTTCCCCTGCACGTTCGTGCTCACGATCTCGACCACGTCCGGAGCACCCTGCGACTGGCCAGCTGCGCTCTCGCGATGTTCCGCCGCCGCAGGCAAAGCGACGAGGCACACCATCTGGACGACGAGGCACACCATCTGGACGACGGGGCACACCATCTGGACGACGAGGCACACCATCTGGGCACCTGCGATGAGTGAACTGCGGATCAATCGGATGCCTTCCGGTTGCGTTGGGCGCCACGCTATCTTACGCCACCCCCCGCAGGAAGGATTCCCCATGACCGCACTTCCCACAGCCGACGAGGCCCGCCCGCTTCTCGAAGCCGCCGAATCCCTCGTTGCCCGGGCAGTGGAACAGGGGTCGGAAATCACCGGTGCCGGCCGCGCCATCGACGACCACCAGGTGCTCTCGGAGCGAGTTGCCTACGCCGCCACCCAGGCGCGCGCCGCCCGAGAGCTACTCCACTTCGCCGACGAGGCAAAACGCGAGGGCCGGGGGGGAGAGCTGCTCGAAGGTCTCGCCGCGGTGGGCGTCGCCGAGCAGGTGCGCGGCCTGCGCAACCGCCTGGAGCCCGCGATCGAAGACCTCGGACTCGACGACGCCGCCCTCGAAGAGAGCTTCTGTGCAGAGGTGCGCACTCTGCTGCGCCGGATCGGTCACGAGTCGGTACTGCGCGAACTCGGACGCCGCGTCTGTGCGGCCCGGGGCCGCGAGACGCTGCCCCTCGAAGATCTCTTCGAGCAGGTGCGCCAGACGGTGCGCGATTTCGCAGAAAATGAGATCGCACCGCACGCCGAGCGCATCCACCGGCGCGACGAGCTCATCCCCGAGGAGTTCATCTCGAAGATGGCCGAGCTGAGCTTCTTCGGTCTGTCCGTTCCCGAGGAGTACGGTGGCTCCGAGATGGGCAACCTGGCGATGATCCTCACCACCGAGGAGCTCTCCCGAGCCTCGCTGGCCGCGGCGGGCTCTCTCATCACGCGCCCGGAAATCCTGACGAAGGCCTTGCTCCAAGGGGGCACGGACGAGCAGAAACGGGCCTGGCTGCCCCGCATCGCCGCCGGCGAGGTAATGGTCGGGATCGCCGTCACCGAGCCGGACATCGGCAGCGACGTCGCCAGCGTGAAGTGCCGTGCGGAGCGGCGACGTGTCGAGGAACGCGACGTCTGGGTGATCAACGGCCCGAAGGCCTGGTGCACCTTCGCGGGACGCGCCGACGTGCTGGCAGTCCTGTGCCGCACCGATCCGGACCTCTCGCTCGCGGCGAAAGGTCTCTCCCTCTTCATCGTCCCAAAGGACTCCTTCGGGGGCCACGATTTCGAGATGAAGCAGTCCGGCGGCGGCCGGCTCGTCGGCAAGGCCGACGCGACGCCGGGCTATCGCGGCATGCACTCGTTCACCCTCAACTTCGAGGACTACGAGGTCCCGGCAGAAAACCTGGTCGGCGGCGACGCGGGCGTCGGTCGCGGTTTCTACCTCCAGATGGCGGGCTTCGCGGCCGGGCGGCTCCAGACCGGCGGCCGAGCCTGCGGCCTGGCCCAGGCGGCGCTCGAAAAGACCGCGGAGTACGTGGTCGACCGCAGCCAGTTCGGCCGCGCCCTCTCCGAGTACCAGCTCACGCAATACACCCTGGGCCGCATGGCCGCCCTGCTCGCCGCGGCGCGCGCCATCACCTACGCGGCGGCGGCCGCCTTCGATGAAGACGAGCGCAAGGCCGCTCCGCTGGCAGCCCAGGCGAAGCTCCTGGCCTGCGACGTGGCGGTCGAGACCACGCAGCTGGGACAGCTCATGCACGGCGGCTGGGGCTACGCCGAGGAGTACCCCATCAGCCGCTACGTGGTCGACGCCCAGGTGCTGCCGATCTTCGAGGGCGTGAAGCCGATCCTGGAGCTGAAGGTCGTCGCGCGCAGCCTGTTCTCAGGCTGAGCCACCCTTCTCGCGCTCCTCGCGGCGCTCGCGAATACCGCGAACGGTGAACCAGAGCGCGGCCAATGCGACGACCGGAAAGCCGATCCGGTTGAACCACAGGGTGCCCGACTCGAGCATATGCTCGTCGGTGTTGATCCAGCCGTCATAGCCGAACCAGACCGCGAAGATCCATAGCAGCACCGGAAGGAACAACGGGTTATCGAAGGGAGTCTTCGGAGGCCCTTTCTCCTCCGGGTCTTCTTCACGCGACGCGCCGTCGGTCATAGCGTCAACATAGCTAGACGACCGGACCTGATCCACCGGTGTACAAATCCGACGTGCGGTAGGAAGCGATGAGTTCGCGCACGAAGACCTGCGCCACGGCTGCGACCGGCACGGCGACGAGCAACCCGAGGAAACCCAGGAGGTTTCCTCCGATCAGCAGCGCCACGATCACCGTCATCGGGTGCAGACCGACGCTGCTACCGACGATCCGGGGAGTCAGCACGAAGCCCTCCAGGTTCTGGACCAGGACGTACCAACCCAGCACGCCGGCGAGACGCAGGCCGACACCGTGCTCGAAGAGGCAGAGGGCAGAGGCGAGCCCAAGGGCCAGGGCACTTCCGACGTAGGGGATGAAGGCAACCGCGCCAGCCACCAGGCCGATCAGCATCGCCATCGGCACACCGAGGGCCGCAAAGCCCAGCGCATAAAGCACTCCGAGAATCACGCACACCGTGATCTGGCCGCGCACGAAGCCCGAGAGGAGTTCGTCGACCTTCCTCCAATGCGACACGACGGTGTCGCGGTAGCGCAGAGGGACCATCGAGACGAACCCGTCCTTAACCGCGCCGAACTCCGCGAGCATGTAGTACGCAATCACCGGAATCACGAAGATCCCGACGACGGCGCCGATGGTGCCGGAGGCCGTTCCCAGCAGCTTCTGAGCCCAGCCGCCAAGCCGCTCGATGCCGATGCTCTGACGCACCTGGTCGAAGGCCTCGGTCCACGAGGTCGGCACGTCGACACCGAGGGATTCGACGTGCGGGAGCACCCAGCGAAGCGCGGCGTTGAGGTACCCGGGGAGGCTCCTCGCCAGCTCGGCCAGCTGTCCAACGAGGACGGGCACCAACACGAAGAGAACGAGCGCCAGGATGCCGACGGCGATCAACATCAGTACGAGAACGCCGAATCGGCGGCGCACACCGTGTCTCTCTAGCAGGCGTACGACGGGGTCGAGGAAGTAAGCGATGCCCAGCGATACGGCCAGTGGCGTGAGCGCGCCCTTCAGGACGTAGAGGAGGGCGAAGACCACCGCAAGTGAGGTTGCAGCCACGATCGCGATGCGAATCGAACGGTCGATGAAGGCGCGGTCGTCGCTGGGCCCCGCAGCCGAACCGTCACTCATGACGCGTAGAACAGCCTGCGTACCTCGACCATCGGAGCCACGTCCCCGATACCGGCCAGCTCACCGCAGGAGTTCATCGAGAGCCTGGGGTTCGCGACATCCGGCTCGAGCCGCAGCTCGGGCGAATCCGTGTGGGTACCGACAGCGCGGGATCCACCCGCTGACGGCGACTCGATGCCGACCTCAGAGGCGACGAAGCGCCCCTCCCCACGGACGGTGTAACGACGGGCGACGGGTGAGAAGTCCCGGACCGGTCCCTCGCAGAAACCCGTGGCATCGAGGCGCTGCACGCACTCGGCCACGGCGGGGTCGGGCGCCGGTGAACAATCGCTGGAGGCGAGGAGTTCCGCGAACGCGTCCGGCATGGCGACAACACCATAGCAGTGGTGCGGGAACTCGGACCGTGATTCGATTCCCAGATAAAGCAATCTTCGAGACCCGCTGCGCGGGGTGAAACGAAGCCGTGGACGACTTTGCTCTGAACGACCTGACGCTGGCCAACATCGCGACGCAGAGCATCCCTCACGCTGCCGGAGAAGTCTGGGCGTCGCTGCTCTGGGAGGTCCACTGGGAGTTCGTGCGGGCCTGCGAGGAAGAGTTCGTCCAGCTCTTCGCGGGCACTGCAGCGGGGGGCTCGATCGACCTCGTCGCAGAAGGCACGACGCTCCAGGTGATCACTTCCGCCGGCCAGACTGCCGCGCAGCTCGCCGCCAACGTGGCAGCGGCAACATGCGCTGCGGCGGCTCTAGCGACTGGCCAATTCCACCGCCCGCCCGATGTCGCCTCCGGTGCGTTCGAGCAGGCTCGCAGCGCCTTTGCGGTCCACTTCGGCCAGTATCATGACAATGCGCTCGCCGCGCTCTCGCAGCTTCCGCGACACCGGCCGCACGCACGTCATCAGGTTCCCCGAGACGCAGCCGAGCCGCACCATCACCGTGGTGGAGAGCAGGTGCAGGATCATCTTCTGGGCGAGCCCGCCCTTCATGCGGGTCGAGCCGGCAATCACCTCGGGTCCCACCGCGGGAGCAATGCTGATCGCGGCGGCCCGAGCCAGAGGCGAACAGGCGTCGCAGGTGATCCCGATCGTGTGCGCACCCAGCGCGCGGGCGGCCTCCAGACAACCCAGGGTAAACGGGGTCGTCCCCGAGGCGGAGAGCGCCACCACGGCGTCTCCCCTCGCGAGGCCCCGCTCGCGCAGCGCGGTGGCCCCGGATTCCGCGTCGTCCTCGGCGCCTTCCACGGCTCGTGAGAGCGCGGGGAGGCCCCCGGCGATCACCGCCTGCACGCGCCCCGGCGGCACCCCGAACGTCGGCGGGATCTCCGCGGCGTCGAGCGCGCCCAGGCGCCCCGAGGTTCCCGCTCCGACGTTGAACCAGTGACCCCCTCTCCCGAGCACGCCCGCGAGCACATCCGCCGCCGCCGCGACCTCGGCCAGCACTTTCCCCACCCCAAGCCACGCCTTGTGGTCTTCGGCATGAATCGCCTCGATGATCTCCGCCACGCTGCGGCGGTCGAGGTCCCGCGTATCATCGTGCACCGCCTCCGTGGACGGCGCGCACATTTTGAGTTCCATGTCGATCGTGAGTGACCCAGAATGCTCAAAATGGAACGAATCGGTGCGGTCTAGAATGTGCAAATGAGCTTCGAGATCTCGCAAAAGACGCTCGAACGGCTGGAATGGGCACAGGTTCTCGAACGTCTGGCGGTGCACGCGCGCACCCCGCAGGCGCGCCGGGAGATCGTGGGCCGCGACACGGACGCTCTTCCGGGCGCCGCGATCTTCTCTCCAGACGACACCGGAATGCGCGAGAGCCTCGCCGAGACGCGCGAGGCCCTCGCGGTCCTCGCAGACGCACCGGCGCCGCTCTCCGGCGCCTCGGACCTTTCGCAGAGCCTCGACCGGGTCCGGAAGGGTGGAGTCCTCGACGTCGAAGCGCTGCGCCGCGTGGCCAGCACCCTGGGCGCACTGCAGACAGCCGCGCGCTTCCTGGGAGAACGCTCCGACAAGGCGCCGCACCTCGCCGCCCTCGCCGACCAGATCGCCCCGAACACCCCTCTGCGCACCCAGATCGAAGCGGTGATCGAAGAGAGCGGCGAGGTGCGGGAGACCGCGTCGGCCGAACTGGCCGAAGCGCGCCGAGATTCGCGCCGACTGACTGGTGAGATCCAGCGCCACGTCGAGCGCCTGCTCGGAAGCCCTGAGGTGTGCAGCCACCTCTCCGACAACTGGGCCACGCTGCGCAACGACCGCTACGTCCTGCCGGTCCGGGCGGATTCGCGGGGCGCCGTGCCCGGTATCGTCCACGACGCCTCACGCTCGGGAATGACGCTATTCATCGAGCCCCAGGCGCTGGTCGATCTCAACAATCTCCACAAGCGCGCGGAACTCCAAGCGGCCCGGGAAGTGCGCCGCGTGCTCGGAGAGCTCTCTGCCGCGGTGGCCGATGCGGCCGACGAGATCGAGGCGGGTCTCACCCTCCTCGTACACATCGACATCGCCTTCGCCCGGGCGCACTACGCGCTCGACCTCGAAGCGGTGGAACCCGAGGTCGGAGACGAAGGCCGAATTGCACTCTTGCAGCTCCGTCACCCGCTGATCCCGTCAGAAGAATCGGTGGCGAACGACCTGCACATCGGAGAGGGCTTCCACGTGCTCGTCCTTTCTGGTCCCAATGCCGGCGGGAAGACGGTGGCGATGAAGGCCGTGGCGCTCGCCGCCCTCTTCGCGCGCTGCGGGCTCTTCGTGCCGGCCGCCGCGCCCGCACGGATCGACGTCTTCGACGCTCTGCTCACCGACATCGGAGACACCCAGAACATCGAAGAGCACCTTTCGACGTTCTCCGGACACATGGCCAACCTGGCGCACATCACCTCGCGGGCCGACACCCGCTCCCTGGTCGTACTCGATGAGGTTGGAACGGGCACGGACCCGGGCGAGGGCGCGGCGCTGGCCCAGGCGACCCTCGAAGCGCTCGCCGACGTCGGTGCGCGCACGATCGCCACGACCCACTACGGACTTCTCAAAGAGATGGCCGAGATCGACTCGCGTTTCGCGAACGCCAGCGTCGAGTTCGATCCCGAGACCCTCGCACCGACCTACCGGCTCCGAATGGGGCTGCCCGGAACCTCATCCGCAGCGGCAGTCGCTGCCCGCATGGGGATGCCGCGGACGGTGCTCGAGCGAGCGGAGGCGCTCCTCTCCCACGAGGACCGGCGCCTCGACCACATGCTTGCGGAGCTGGCGGCCAGCCGCGCGACCCTGGAGCGGGAGAGGCAGGAGGCGCAACGCGTGCGGGCAGAGAGCGACGCCGCGCGCCGGGAGTACTCGATGAAGCTCGAGAAGCTCCAGGAACGCCGGGAGCGCCTCTACCGGGAGATGCGCGACGACCTCGACCGTTCGTTCCGCGACGCCCACGCAGAAATCGCCGGCGTCGTACGTGAGCTCCAGAGTGCCAACACCTCACAACGAGCGGCGAAGGTGCGCACCGAACTGCTCGAGATCGAGGCGCGCACGGCCGCCGAGCCGTGCGAACCGCGCGAGCCGAAAACGTCGGCGGTCTCACCTGTGGACTGGAACCGCGCCCGGCCCGGCGACGCCGTGACCATCCCCGGCGGCGGCAGGGCGAACCTGCTGACGCTACCCGACAAGAAGGGCCGCGTCGGCGTGCGCGTGGGAACTGCAAAGCTGGTGATCGCAATGGAGCGGATCGGTGCCGCGACGCCCGGCCCCCCCCCGGAAAAGCCGCGAGGCGGTGCGGCGAACTACCGGCTGCCGGCAGGTGGCACGCAGCGCTGCGACCTGCGTGGTTCACGCGCCGATGAGGCCCGCGACCGCCTCGATGCAGCACTCGACGCAGCCGCGGCCGCAGGCTGCGAACGGCTCGAAATCGTGCACGGCTTCGGCACGGGCGCGCTGCGGCGCGCGGTGCGCGAGCACCTCGAAACCACTCCTTACGTCGCGAGCGTGGTGGACACCGAGCCCAGCGAGGGCGGCGGCGGTGTCACGATCGCATTGCTCTCCCCGTGACATCGCCCTACGCTCGGCGTCGATGAGCCCTCGCATTTTGCGATTCCTCTACGCCGCAGGCCTCATCGTTCTGCTCGGCGCCTGCGGCGAACGAGGAGAGACACCGAAAGCCGTGTCGGTTCGCTTCTGGGACACCTTCCAGGAGGAGAACTTCGAGGCCGCCCGCGCATGGACCGTCGACGGCAACGCATCGGACCTGCGCGCCCTTTCGGAGGCCTACTCCCTCGAGCAGTTTGCTTTCGATGACGCATTCCGCAACGAATCCAGGGCGCTGGTTCCGACACGTGCCGTGCTCGCACCTGCGGGCCGCGACCTCGATTTCTACACCCACCTCAGGCGCGACGAGTCGGGCTGGCGCGTCGAACTGCGCGGAACCCGGCGCGACCTCACGCGTCAGGCACTGGCCGGATCATTCGAAGGCGTGCAGGAGTCGCTGCGGAAGAGCAGCGATGCACTCGTCGAGGAGTTCGAGCAGCGCGCCCTACAGGCCTCGGAAACCCTGCGGGAGGCACTCGAGGGACTCGAGCGCGCGCTCACCAGTGAAGACGAGAAGGGAACGTAGCTCGTCCGAGTCCGCGAGCGCCTACGGCCCCCGGCGCGCGCCCTTCACCCCGAGCAGATCGCCGGCCAGCGCGGCAGCGGCACGGCGCCCGGACGCGGCGGCCCCATTCCACGAGGGGTCCATGCGATAGTCGCCCGCGAGAACCATGCGCCGTCCCTCGGCACGGCACTCGGACTCGATGCGCTCGAGGCGTGCGAGCGCGCGGTAGTGACCGACATCGAAACGCGGCCGGGCGCCGCGGACACGAAGCACCTGCGCGAAGTCGAGTGCTGCCGTCGCGCCGGGCTGAAGCCGATCGAGTTCGGCGGAAAGTTCCTTCTCGATCACCTCGTCGGAGAGATCCATCGCGCGGTCGCTCCACGGCCCAGCCCCATAGAGCGCGATGCTCCCGAAGCCTTCGGGCACACGCCCCCCGACCATGCCGGGCTCCACGAGGAAGGTCCCCACCGCGCTGCCCTCGGAGAGCGGCACACAGACTTCGCGGGCGTGCCATGAGAGCGGGCGACAGCTGCGGGCACAGAGCGTGACAGCGGCGTGGCTGCGAACGCCACACAGCACGTCGCGCTCCCCCGTGGTCAGAATCGCCGCTCCCAACATCGCGGCGTCGGGAGCCGGAACGGTGACCACCACACCATCCACTTCGACGCCCCGCTCGCGCCCCTCGCGCGCGTAGTCCACGACCAGCCCACCGCCGGGGAGCGGGCGCACCAGACGCACGTCGGCATCAGTGAGCACGGCCGCCCGGCCAGCCGCGGCCTCGACCAGGTCGTCGAGCCGTACCCGGGGGAGTCCGCGCGGAGCCCCGAAGTGGAAACGCTGCCGGCGCAGCAGATGCACACGGCTGATCTCGTCGGGATCGCCCAGTGATGTTCCGCTCGCAAACGGGCCGAGCCAGTGCTCGACGGCGCTGGGGCCAAAGTAGAGGCGCCCGAAGTCGGCAACGCTCCGGTCGTCGAGCGGTGCCCCGGCCTCGGGCTCGCCGGCGGGCAGGTGCTTTGCATAGCGCCGCAGCAGACGCGGCAGTCGCACCAGCCTCAGGGCTTCGCGACGACGCAACCCCGGAATCCGTGCGAAGTCCCGGAGCCCGCGCGGATCGACCTCCGAAATGCGTCCGCCCCGGAACTGTCCGGCGATCACGGGTCGCAGCGGGAGAAACACATCGCCCGCGCCGGATTGAGTCACGAGCGCGAGCAGCGCGGTGTCGGCACTGGACACGACCGGTGACAAGATCTCGAGAGGCAATCCGTCGCGAACCACGCTGCGCGCGCGACCTCCCGGCCGCTTCGCGCGCTCCAGCACCGTCACGGCGATACCGCGCTCGAGAAGTTCCAGCGCGGCGGTCAGCCCGGCGAGACCTCCACCCACGACCGCCACCCGCGGCTCGGCCTGCGTCATGGCGCAGAACGCTAGCGGGCCTCGGTAAGAACTGCCCCGCTTTCAAGCTCCGAAAGACGCGCCATCACATCGCGCAGAGTCTCGAACCACTCGAAGCGGTGGCGCCGGGCCTCGAGTTCCACTGCCAACGAATCCTTCGCGAACGCGATGTCCGCGGCCAGGGCGCCGCACAGGTCCGAGACCCGGCCGTTGCCCACGTGAACCAACGTCGCGCCCGGCCGCTCGGTGCGGAAAGCCTCGATGCGGCCGCGCTTACAGACGCCAGTTCCACAGCCACAACTCGGATCGGGATAGCCGGGACGCAGGCGCCACCGGCCGCGGTCGTAGCGCAGCGCGTTCGCGTCGTATTCGAAGCTCACACCGTGAAGCTCCTGGAGCCGGTTCAGGTTTGCGTCGAAGCCGTCTGAGAGCACCCGAAAGGGAATACCGCGTTCCTCGCACCAGGAGACGAGGTCGCGCGCACCGGGATCGAGGTCGATCGTCTCCAGGAATCGCTCGACCTCGTACCGCGGCAGGAGCAGGCCGTCGAGAACCTCCATGTTGTACTCCCAGGCCGTGATCTCGCCGCGTTCATAACGAGCCCAGGCTCGCGGCTGGAGTTCACCGGCGTGGCGATGCGCGAGCGTCGAGCCGACGTCCTGGACCGAGAAGGTTCCGTCGAAATCACAGAAGACCGCCAGCGACACCTCCCGATCGAGACGCAGCACTGCGCTCTCTCGCGGTCCGAGGTCGAGTGAGAGCGCGTCGCCCGCACCCTCCCAGTCCGTCGGCGGCCGGACGCATCGCGCGGCATCGCCGAGGTTCAGAAGCACCGCTGTCGCACCGGCTGTATTTGTGGCGACGATGGTCGTCGGCGCGGGAGTGGCCAATAGATCCGTCGTGCGCGCGCGCCCGGGAAGACCCAGGCGGTCGACAGCACTCGCCATCTCGAGGGTCTCGCCCGCCAGCACCCGCCGGCCCGGGGAGAGGTGCGCCAGGTCATCCGAAAGAAAAAAACTCCCACCGCTGGCACCAATCGCCGCGGAAAGCGCACTCACTTCAGTCTCGCCGAGCGCAGAGTCCCGGGCCACCAGGCAATCCGGATCGTTGATCCAGTAGCGCCGGTGCATCCACGTGCGGGCCAGCGTGCTGCGGATCGCGCTGCGTGCCGCCGGCAACGTTTCCTCGATGCCGGGAATCTGGCGGTCGGGCGACCACTCCGGTGCGACATCCGGACCGATCCGCATGGCGTCCACCACGCCGACCGCCGGTCCCAGAGGGCAGCCGCAACCGAGGAGAAGCGCCTCCTCGCCAGCCCCCCGGCGAATCGCCTCGAGTCCGAGCCGCAGCCGGGTCGCGCGGGGCAGCGCCGGGTCGTGCGCGCGCGCCTGCAGGGCCGCGGCGTAGAGAAAATCGAGCTTCAGATACCCGAAACCCCACTCCACGAGTGTGCGGAAGAGCTGCTCGAGATGGACCGCGACCTCCGGCCGACTCGGGTCCAGGGAAAATACGGAAGCGTCCGCACTCCACTGCGGATGCAGAAGTGCACGATATGGGCCATCGGACCCCTGGAGGAGCCACGCCTTGCGTTCCGCGAAGATCCGGCTCTCCGAGACCACGCAGAAGGGTGCGGTCCAGATCCCGGGCACGAATCCCGCGGCGCGCACCTCCTCGGCCAGCGGTGCGAGACCCCGCGGAAACCGGGCATTGGTGTGGAGCCAGTCCCCGACGGCGCGCTGCCAACCATCGTCGATCTGCAGAATCTCGACGGGGATCTCGTCGCGTACGGCAACGAGAGCCTCGAGGTTGCGGACAATGTCCTCCTCGGTGACGTCGTGGAAGAAGTGGTACCAGCTGCACCAGCCCGACGCGAACGGGGCCGACGCGCGCGCGGCCGCCAACCGGCCGTGCACCTCGGCGAAAGTTTCGAGCAGCTGCGTCGGATCCTCGCCGAGTTCGACGCGCACAGGGTCGAGTTCCAGTCCCATCCCCGGCTCGAGCACCGCATCCACGCGCAACTCAACCTCGATGTGGACACCGTCCGGTGCGCGCTCGAGGTAGACGATGCCGAAGGCATGGCCGCGCTCTAGAACGCCAACGCAGCAGGTCGCGCCGGTCGGCCAAACCCCTGCAACCGTGACGAGGTGCGACTCGTGCCAGCCGGCGCGATCCGGCGGCGGGGCACCGACAGCGTGATGAATCCCCCGCAGCCAGGGGTCCGAGGGAAACGGCGAGGCCCCCTCCGCATCGAGTTCTCGGGCTCGCGTCTCGGACCAGGACTGCCAGCCGTTCTGGAAGCAGCGCAGCGCCACCCGTTCCGGACACAGCCAGCGAAAACCGACGATCGCGCTGGCGAGCGCCACCGGCCCGTCCCCGACATTGCGAAGTCCGATCTGGACGGTCGCTCGCGTATCCGCTGCGTCGACCGCGGTGGTGATCGCGATGGGACCAACCCGTGACACGCCGCTCGCAAACGCCGCCGAGACCACCCGCTCCTGGTTCGCAGCCGATTCGCGCGTTGCGGTAGCCTCGGCGATCCGAGCGGCGAGCCGCGTGGGCTGGACGCGACCCGCCCTGAGGTGACTCGCGATGACGGCGGAGCCCGACATGTGGCGGCGGAGTATACCGGCATGAAATGGCTGGAGCGGATCGCGGCGGGGCCGGTCCTGCTCCTCGACGGGGCCACCGGAACCGAACTCGAACGCCGTGGCGTGCGGGCTTCACTCCCCCTGTGGTCGGCGCACGCGCTCGTGCACGATCCGGAGAGCGTACGCCGCGTCCACAGCGACTACGTCGCGGCCGGCGCCGATCTGCTCACCGCCAATACCTTCCGCACGCAGCGGCGAACCCTGGCACGCGACGGTCTCGGAGAGCGTGCGGCCGAACTCACCGCACGCGCCGTTTCGCTGGCCCGGATCGCCGCCGGCGACCGCGCCGCCGTGCTCGGCTCCGCGCCGCCTCTCGAAGACTGCTTCTCCCCAGAGCGCGTTCCGGACACCGACGCTCTCGCCCGCGAGCACGCCGAGCACGCGCGCAACCTCGCCACAGCCGGTGCCGACGGCGTGCTCGTCGAAACCATGAATACGGTGCGCGAGGCAGCGGCGGCGGCGCGCGCGGCGCGCGACGTTGGCCTTCCGGTCCTGGTGAGCTTCACCTGCTGGGAGGGCGCCCATCTGCTCTCCCGAGAGCCCCTGGCGGAGGCGATCGAAGCGGTGCGCGGCGCGAATCCGGCAGCCGTGCTCACAAACTGCCTGCCGCCCGCGAACGTAGGGGCGTGTCTCGGCGTCCTTGCGGCGTCCCGGCTCCCCTTTGGCGTGTACCCGAACCTCGGCGCTCCGGTCGATTTCCCCGACGACGCCGCAGCTGTCGCTCACACCGACGAGCACACGCCCGCCGAACTCGCCCTGCGCGCCCGCGACTGGATTGCTGCCGGAGCCCGGATCGTGGGAGGCTGCTGCGGAACGACGCCGGACCACGTCGCTGCATTGGCACGAATCGAACGCAGCGGACTCGCTGTCTAGCAACTGCTGCTCCTCGACGCCGGACCACGTCGCTGCATTGGCACGAATCGAACGCAGCGGACTCGCTGTCTAGCAACTGCTGCTCCTCGACGCCGGACCCCGTCGCTGCACTGGCACCGATCGAATTCGGCCTGCCCGCCGTCTGCGCAGAAATTCCGCTTGCCCGACTCAAATTGCGTCACTTCGAGCGATCGAGACTGCCGACTCGATGCACTCTGGCAAGACCCTCTGGAGACGAAACACGCCAGGACTGCAGTCACTTCCGGGTCCACCCGCACATCGCGCGATCGACTGGCACGGCGCTTGCGATCCCCAGCCTGAAGAGTGGGAACCAACGTGTCCGAGACGCCCGGGTCGGGACCCCTCCCATCGCGCATTGCGATGCTCCGGCCCGGGCGATCTCTCGTGGCGCACCGCCCGACGACGCCATCCGCAGGTTAAGCTGCGGACATGCGGCTTCCGAGCATCATTCCGACCCCGAAACGAGTCTGCCCGGGCAGCGGCTCGCTACGGCTTCGCGACGGGCTCCCGATCGTGCTCGGCCCGGACTCCACGGACGCCGACTTCGCAACGGCACGGGCGCTCCGGGCACGCCTGCACGAGGACCTCGGGCTCGGGCTTCCGATCGAGACCCACACGCACCCGGACCGGGTCAGCCCGAGCCTCGCCTTGCGGCGCGAGGGCGATGCCGGCGAGGCGTACCGGATCGCGGTCGGTGAGAAAGGCGCCGAACTCGTCGGCACCGGACCGGCTGGCCTGCGCTGGGCGGTGGAGACGCTCGCCCAGATCGTGGACTCCCGGGGGCGCATCGCGTGCTGCGAGATCGAGGACGCACCCGACCTGGCGTTGCGCGGAATCATGCTCGACGTTTCGAGGGGCAAGGTCCCCACGCTCGAGACGCTCCGAACCGTCGTGGACAACTGCGCGCGCCTCAAGCTGAACGTGTTGATGCTCTACGTGGAGCACACATTCCGTTTCCGGCGGCATCCGGCAATCGGCGCCGAAGCCTCTCCACTAGAAGCCGAGACCCTCCGGGAGCTCGACACCTATGCGGCGGAATGCGGCGTCGAACTCATCCCGTCGCTCCAGTCGCTGGGTCATATGGACCACGTGCTGAATCTCCCGGGCTACTCCCACCTGGCGGAAACCCCGAGCAACTGGACGCTCGCGCCGTCCGTTCCCGAGACCTATGCGTTTCTGGGTGACCTCTACGACGAGTTCCTGCCGAACTTCCGTTCGGGCCTCTTCAACGCAAACTGCGACGAGACCTTCGACCTGGGATCCGGCAGGTCGGCCAAAATGCAGCAGGAGCTGGGCCCGGGAGGGCCGTTTCTCTCCCACGTAAAACGCATTCGCGACCTGGCCCGCGGCCACGGCAAGCGCATCATGATCTGGGCGGACATGCCGCACGCCCACCCCGAGCGCATTTCGGAATTTGACGACGACGTGGTCTTCCTCGACTGGTGGTACGAGGCCGCCTGCGACTACGACCGGGTGAAGCGCTTCGCCGAAGACGGTCGCGACTTCCTGGTGTGCCCGGGCACCTCGAGCTGGAACTGCCTCTTTCCCCGCGTCGACAACGCGCTCGAGAACGTGCAGCGCTGGGCCGATGCCGGCAAGCGTCACGGCGCCCTGGGGCTCCTCATCACCGACTGGGGCGACTTCGGGCACTACAACCTCCAGGGCAACTCCTGGCTCGGCTATGCATGGGCGGCCGAGCAGGCCTGGGGCGGCGACGGCGCGGACTTCGATCGCGCCTTCTCCAGGGCGATCTTCGGCGACGCCAGCGGCACAGCCACGCGTCTCTATCGCGAACTCGGCGCCGTTCACGACGCTGGTTTTGCAGTCTTCAACGGCTCGCCGCTGCAGTTCCTCTTCTTCGACGATCTGGCGACGGGCTTTTTCGTGCAGGGCGCACGACGCGGTCCGCTCGGCCGCGCCGAGCGCCGACTGGCCCGCGTGCGCGAGCGGATCGAGGCGGCGCGACCTCGCTTCCGCCGCGAGACGCTCACCTGGCAGGAACTCCTCTACGCAGCCGACGCGTCGATCTTCGCCGTGCACAAGGCGCGCTCCGGAGGCGAGTACCTCGCCTGGCGCCGACGGCCGGCTCGTCTTGACGGCCGCGCGCGCCGAAAGCTGGCGCGCCACCTGCGCGGGCTGGCCGACGAACAGCGCGCACTCGGCCGGCGCCTGCAGCGGCTCTGGCTGGCTCGCAGCCGCTCCTCGAATCTCGCGCTCACCCTCGGGCGCCTGCGGCGCTCCGCCCGCAGCCTCGCCGCCGCCGCCCGCGCCCTGGAGAAGAACCGCCCGCCCCCGCCGCCCCCGCCCCACCCGGGTTACGGCGACGTCGGCGCGGTGCTTGGCGCAGCCTGGGCCTCGCTGGGCGACTAATCCGAGCGGCGGCGCGGTTCCTCGACGAAGAAGAGCACGACCAGCGCCCCGGTGACCTGGAAGCCCAGGGCCAGACCGAAGACCCAGACGTAGCCGAGCAGCGTCGCGAGCACGCCGCCGACGCCGACGCCCACCGCCGCCACCAGATCCGAGGCCGAATTCGCCACGGCGATGCGCATGGGAAGGTGGCGTCGGCGCCCGAATTCGAGCACCAGGTTCTGGCCCGACAACTGGAAGCCCCCGAGCCCGGCTCCGAGGCCGAGGTAGACCGCGACGAGCCGGTTCATGTCCGCAGTCTCGATCAGCAGCAGCACCGAGAGCATCCAAAGCGCAAGCGACGCGAGGAAGACGAAGCGGAAGCCGCGGCGATCGGCGAGGAAGCCCCACAGCAGGTTTCCCGCGCTCTGGGAAGCCACGAAGGCCGCCGTGATCAATCCGTAGTCGCTGCCGGAGAGCGGCATGCGTGTGCCGGCGTAGAGCACATAGAAGGGCACGGCCATGCGGCCCACGGTCGTGAGTGCGCGGGCCGCAAAGAAGCGGGTGAATGCCGGGTCGGCGCGGAGCAGATCGGGAAGGTCGCGCAGGCGCCGGGCCACGCCGGAGCGCTTCAGCACGTTCGGCGTCTCCGGCTCGCGCACGAAGAGGAGCATCGCGAGACCGACGCTGGTCAGGACGAAGGAGAGCAGGAAGGTCGCCGCGTAGCCGTTGCCGAGCGCATTCGTCCCGATCAAGGTCCGACCGGCGTAGAGCGCGACCACCACCGCCGTGATGCCCGCGAGCGCGTTGCGAAGGCCCAACAACACGCCGCGCTGGCGCACAGGGGTCACCTTCGAGATCAGGAAGTTGAAGACAACGCCCTGCACGCCGAGGAAGACGCCGAAGAGGCCGAGGAAGAGCCATACCGCCCAGAGCGCCCAGGGATTCGGGAGCATCAGCCCACCGAGCGCGAGTCCGAGAATCTGCAGGCGCATCAGGGCACCGATCGCGAAGCCGACGGGCAGCACCCGGCGGCGGTGCTCGATCAGGGTGGCGCCCACCAGCGAGGAGAGACACATGCCCAGGTACTGGAGCCCGCGCGCCACTCCCACGGCAATCTCGGAGCCCGCGAGTTCGGCGACGTACGCCGGAAGGAACGTGGGCGCATTCACCAACCGCATGCCCGTCTGGCCCAGCAGTCCGTGGCTCAGGTGCGCCAAGTAGTTCCGCCGCAGATTGGCGCGAACCTCGGCCTGGAACCTCTCCTCGGATCCGCCTGCCGGATCAGCCCCCGGCAATGGGGGATTCCGGCCTGCCTCGGGTAACCGCCGGACGCACCGTGGGAAGCGGCTCCGCCCAGACCCGGCGGGCAATTCCCGCCAGGTAAACGCTTCCCGTCGCCAGTGCGCAGCCTCCGGGGGGAAGCTGCTCGAGCGCGGCGCGCAGTGCCCGGTGGGGGTTGGGCACGCAGCGCGCTGCGAGCTCCGGGGCCCGCGTGCGAGCCACCTGCGCCACCTCGGCCGGTGCAAGCGAGCGCGTCGCCTCGGCGCGGGTCAGGGTCAACGCATCCGCGAGCGGCAATAGCGCCTCGAGGATCTCAGCCAGGTCCTTGCCCGCCGAGACCGAGAGCACGAGATGGGTATGTCCCCGCGGAAGCACACGCAGCGCGGCGGCGAGCGCGCGCGCCGATGCGGGCGTGTGCGCCCCGTCCACCACGCGAAGCGGCCCGCGGCCCAGCACCTCGACGCGGCCGGGGAGCCGCGCCGCGCCAAAACCCTCGTCCATCGCGGGGCCGAGCACCGCGTCGGACACGTCTCCCGACCGGCGCACGCATGCCAAAGCCAGCGCGGCGTTGCCCGCCTGGTGCTCGCCGAGTACCGAGAGCTCGACCTCACGACTCAGGTCGCCGTCCCAGAGACGCACGCGTTGCCCCCGCGGCGTGGCTCCCACGACGTCGGCGCCGAAGTCGCGCCCGGACCAGACCATCGGCGCCCCGAGCTCGGCGGCCCGCGCCCTTACGACGGCGGCGGCCGGCTCGGGCAACGCGCCTGCGACCACCGGCACGCCCGGCTTCAGGATTCCGGCCTTTTCGGCCGCGATCTCGGCCAGCGTCGTCCCCAGCAGGTCCGTGTGCTCGAGTTCGATGCTCGTGACGCACGCAACCCGGGGCACGACGACGTTCGTCGAGTCGAGCCTCCCCCCGAGACCCACCTCGAGAATCGCGCGATCAACCGCCGCCTCGCCGAAACACAGGAGCGCCGCTGCAGTGGTCGCATCAAAGAACGTCGGCGCATCCTCGGGGCTCTCCGTGCGAAGTGCCTCTACGTGCGGCCGGATACGGCCCAGCGCCGCGGCCAGGCGCTCGCCCTCGACTTCGCGCCCGTCCACTCGCACCCGTTCAGTCCAGCGCTCCAGGTGCGGCGACGTGAACGTGCCCACGCGCTCGCCACAGGCCGTCAGCAGGGCTTCGGCAAATAACGCCGTCGACCCCTTTCCTTTCGAGCCGGCCACGTGAATCAGCGAGAGATCCCGATGCGGCTCGCCGAGCCGCTCGAGCAGCCGGCGAATCGGGGCGAGACCCAGCCGCGCGTACGGCCAGTCGGGGCGCCGTTCGACGTTGATGAGACTCTCGAGCCAGGCGCCGGCTTCTTCGACGCTCTGCATGGAGCTGGACCCTCAAAAAAGAACGAGGCAGCCAGGCGGCCGCCTCGTCGTTCCTCGTGGCGCAGCGCGCGCTACTGGGCCATGTATCGCTTCCACTGGCGGTATTCCTTGACCGCCTGATTGGCCGACTCGACGGCCGGGAAGTAGTACTTCACCGCGTGGCCACACGCTACACAGAGCTTGTAACAGAACTTGAAGCCCTCGACCTCGCGCATATTTCCCACCGTCTCCCGGTTGTCGTCGGTGCAACAATGCGAGGGGCGTGACGGAGATACGATCTTCTTCGGATAATCGTTGCGCGGGGGCTCGTCGTCGGAGTAGCGAATGATGCTCCTCATGACGCGCTTTGCCTTTGCGTCTGCGTTGTGCTTGCGGATATTGCTTCCGATGCGTCTCAACAGCGACTCCTCGTTCTTGGGGCTCCTTGCACGCCCGGGCACCCTCGGCCCAGGTCGCGGAGGAGAAAGGTGAAGTCTTCGTATTCAGTCTCGCACGGCGCGCCCTCCGCATAGCGAAAGACGTTCCGAGAATTCTCGAGATCTGCGGTGATCCGGAGCAGGAATGAACTGCGGGTCCCATACGACGGGGTGTGCACACAGAGCGCGTCGAGCGGGCTGCGGGCGCCCAGATCGTGGTCGCAACATATGGCGGCGAGCCCCGGGAGCACGTCCTCAGTAGATCCCGAAGCCACCCGCCCCACCCGTCCCCGCAAGCGGCCCAGCTTCGGCGGCTCCGGAGCGTCGAGGGGCGCGTTGCCGACGATCCAGACCCCGCCCGGATCCGCCACGGGCCGCACCGAATCCTCGTAGGTAAACGCCGCCGCGTGTTCCGCATCGGCTACGAAGAGGTTGAAGGGATTGTGGACGCCCATCGGCAGACTCGCGATCTTCTCAGTGGCTTCCCGGGCGTTGCGGGCGGCGAGTACGTCCACCACCAACAGGCCCCGGGACCGAAGTTCCGGGTCCGGCGTGGGACAAGCCACGTTCGTGAGCGCAGCAAATACCCCAGCCGGATTCACTCCGAACCACGTCCCACCACCGAGAGCGTCGAGCGGCGCCACGATTGGGCCGGAAGAAGTGGCACGTAGCGCCGGTACCTCGCCCGGACGATCCAGGAACTCGTCACGATTCGCAGCAACCACCAAGATAGACCCCGGAATGGAGCGGTGAAGAGCAACCAGGGTGCACATGTAACGGTTCCCGACCGCCCGCTCGTCGCCAACGACCCCAGGGGACGGGGATCAAGAACCGAAAAGGATAGCTGAAACGTCGCTTTCCCACCAGTTCAGGCCGTCTCAACGCCCTCGTGACGCCGTCCACCACCCTCAGAATCCCCTGTCCCCGCGCCGGGAAAAGCCGAGAGATGCGCGGTGCCGGCGATCCGCCCACGGTGGAACCGTACACGGGGACCCAGGGGGGTCTGGAAGTCCCACAACGCGTTGTTTTAAATGTGTTAATTTGGCTTCAATGGCCTGCCTGTGGTACTCAATTGAGCAGGGCCTGTAAGGAGCGGTACGTGGGCATGGCGAGCCAGCCGACCCTCCAATTAGTTTTCGCCTGCATTGCGGCGATCACGCTGGCCGGTTGTGTCAGCGTAGGCCCGACAGCACCGGCGGGCGTGCCCCCGCCCGGTGGCGTCGCGGGCGTCGGCAACAATCCCCAGGTCGACCCGTCTGGCGGCAACTTACCGCCGGACCCGACCGCCCAGACGCAGACCGGCAACTCCATTTCGGCCGCCAACCGCGCGCAGACCGCGCTCGAATCCATGATGATGGGAGCCGTTGTCGGGTCGATAATGGGCCCCATCGGAATGGCCGCAGGCGCGGGCACCGCGTTGATCTACGGTGCGGTAACCGGAAACGTGCTCTTCTCCGGCTCGGGGGGCCGGGTCGGGGGCGGTGGCTACGGAACCGGTCCGGGCCCCAGCGGACACGAAGCACAGCGCGAAGCCTCTCTCGAGGCGCAGCTCGACGGTCAGGTGGCACGGGGCGACGCTCTCGAAGACGAGATCGAGGCGGAACTCCAGCGCCAGGAGCTATTGCTCGATCAACTCGAGCACCAGGAGACGCTGCGCAACTCCGCTCAGGCGGCCATCGACACTCCGATCACCGATGCGGATCTCCAGCGCCGCGTCGATCCGCGGAGCGCTCCCCTCGCCCCCAAGGACCGCCCGCTGCCGGCGGCGATTTTCGAAGAGGAGTCGACCACCATCCCGAAAAAGTCCTGGGACAACGACAAGAAGCTGAAAGTCGTGAAGCGCAGCCTGGACGCGGACCGCGACGGCAACCCGGAGCAGGTGCGTTATTTCGACCAGAAGTCGGGCAAGCTGATCCGCAAGGAGCAAGATCGAGACTACGACGGGAAAATCGATTCCTGGACCGTCTACGAAGCCGACCGGGTCGTGTCCCGGAACCTCGACAACGACGGCAACGGCAAGCTCGACGTGTGGGAGTTCTACGCCCAGGGTCGAATGACCCGGCGGGAGGTAGACCGGGACGGCGACGGCGTAAGGGACGCCTTCTACACCTACAGCGGCGACGAATTGGTGCAAGAGCATCACGATGCCGACAACGATGGAAAGCCGGACCTCCGGGTCACCTACGAGAGCCGCCGGCGGGTAGCCACCGAAGAAGACACGGACCGAAACGGTGCGATGGACTCCTGGACGCGCTGGGCGGCCATTGGTGATCGGGAGATCATGGTGCGTACAGAGCGGGACACCGACGGCGACGGGAAGCGGGACGTCTTCGAGACCTACGAGCCCGAGGCGGGCCGGCCGATCCTCGCGAAGCGAGAAGAGGACAAGGACGGCGACGGGAACATCGACGTCACCTCGATTTACGAGAACGGCAAGCTCAAGAGCCGCGAGATCTCGGATCCGGGCCTCGTGCCCCTCTAGGAGCCCACGCTGCGGCCCCTCCTCGGATGCGCGTTGATCGCCGGGGTGGTGCTCTCGTGCAGTTCCCGCTCGCCGTTCACCGTGTCCCCGGCGCACTACGCCGTCCAGGAGCCGTGCCGCTACATGGGAACGCTCCACAGGGAGTCGCGCACCCGGCTCGAGAGGCTGCGAATGTGCGCCGCCATCACCGAAGACGATTGGCTGTGCATGAGCCGCGCCCTACAGGCGCTCGACCGGGACTTCACCGCACGCTGCAAGTCCGACAGCATTTCCTACACCGAGATCGCCGACGATCAGCGCGGGCGATACCGCAACTGCGCAGTCGCCGCGGACCGCGACACGATCGAATGCACGCTGCTCTCTACAGACTCGGCCTGCATCACAAACCGCTGTACACCCAACGCGAGCCGAGAATCTCTGCTCGGGCCTAGCGATCTTCCTCTTTCGCTTCGTCGTCGATGTCGAACTTGAGCACCTTGCGCTGATTCTCGCGGAACTTCTGGATACGGTCCCGCTCCAGGAGCAACATGAGTTGCTTGTTGCGGTCGCGAATGCGCCCGAGTTCGCGCGCGAGTTCGCGTGCCGAAAGGTCCGAGGTTTCGAAGACGAGATCGATTTCGACGCTTCCGCTCGATCCGTCCGACGCCAGCGCTGTGATGCGCACGCGGTTGAGACCCTCCCGAACGGGCACGAAGCCGCTGAAGGAACCGTCGGGCGAGAGGTCGACGTCCGTCGAGATCTCGCGCGTGGTGAGATTCGTAAAGACGACGTCCTCGATGTTCGCGAACGTGACTCCCTGGAGGAACGAAATGATGTCCCCCGGATTGCGAACGGCCAGGAAGCTCCCGAGTGTGAGTCGCGCCATCTCGGTGGCGGCGATGGGGTTGGTGAGTGCGTTCGGCCCCAGCGCGTAGGTATTCATCGTGATACCGGCCTTGCGCGCGAGCCGCGCCGCCGAGAGCGCAGCCTCGGTGTCGCCGGGATCAGCCGCGCTTCCCACGCCGATCGGGAAGGTGGGAGTTCCGTCGGTGAGAAATAGGATCACCTTCTTGGCGCCGGATCGCGGCGAACTCTTTGCTCCAGAAAGAGCGACCAGTTCGCGCACGGCGAGCCGAACGCCGGCCGCGAAGTTGGTGCCGCCGTGGGGCCCGCGGGCCATGATGCCCCGGAGCGCAGTGACCGCCCGTTGATGGTTGCTCGTGAGCGGAACATCGAGCCAGGCATCCTGCTGGTTCCATTTCGCGCGCTCGCCAGTCTCGGGATGCATCTCTCCCGAAAAGCTGATCACACCCACCCGCACCCGCTCCGGATCGAGTGTGCCTACGAGCGCTTCCGCCGCCGCCACCTCGGCCGCCAGAATCGTGTCCTCCAAATCGGTCGACTGCATGTCGGGCGGATAGAGTCCCGGCTCGACGAGTTCGAGTTGCGGGTTGAACCCCACCGCACCGTCGCCGTCCACATCGATGCCACTCGCCTGCTTGGTGGAGCCGGAGACATCGATCACGAGCATCACGTCGAATTCGGCGGGACGCTCTCCGTCGGCCACGGCACTGCCGCGGATTGGCGCCTGGTGCACGTTGTTGCGCAACGCCTCACCGGGTTTGGGCTCCTTGACGAGGATCCGCACCGGTGACTGGGCCGCTGTCGCGTCGGCGGCGGCCGCCGCGGCAAGCGGCATGAGAAGCACAGACACGAGTGCCAAGCTCAATCGCATCGCGTCTTTGACGCAGCCGAGACCGAGCCGATTCGCTCCGGGATGTGCGGAGATCAGGGAACCTCCTCGCTGGCCTCCGCTGCAGCCGGCTCGGCGGCCTCCGCAGCAGCCGGCTCGGCGGCCTCCGCAGCAGCCGGCTCGGGTGCCTCCGCAGCAGCCAGCTCGGGTGCCTCCGCAGCAGCCGGCTCGGCGGCCTCCGCGGCAGCCGGCTCGGGTGCCTCCGCAGCAGCCGGCTCGGGTGCCTCCGCAGCAGCCAGCTCGGCGGCCTCCGCAGCAGCCGGCTCGGGTGCCTCCGCGGCAGCCGGCTCGGGGGCCTCCGCGGCAGCCGGCTCGGCGGCCTCCGCGGCAGCCGGCTCGGGGGCCTCCGCTCCGTCTTCGACGCCGGAGAGATGCTCGGGCCGAAGCGGCTCGGCATCCGAGACGGAAGAATCGGAGAAGCGGTCGAGCCGAGCCAGACGTTCGCTAATCGTCGAGAGACCCGCGAGCGTGACGCTTCCCACCACTCCGAGGCTCTGCTCAGAGCAGTGCTCGAGATCGTCGTCCTCCGTACCCGAATAGGGTCCCGGCGACACGCCACCCCCGTGGCTCGTGTCGACCAACGCCACCACGCGCCGCAGGCCCACGTGGGCCAGTGGACCGTGACTCGCGTCGGGGCTCTCGAAGGCCGTTTCGCGCGAGAAAGCTTCCCCGTGGCCAAGCCGCCCCGCGGCATTCCAGAACTCCTCTCGGTACAGCCTGTGCGAACCCAGGTCGCGCACGAGCTTCAGATCAGAATCGCAGACGCGGTTCAGAAATACGGCCAGCCGTACCTGCTCGACGGCAGAGCGTTCGTCCAGCAACGCTGCGAAAACCCGGCTGCCTGCAAAACTCAGGGTGTCTTCTGCCGCGGAGAACGGTGCCTCTCCGTCGAGAAAGACAAACCAGGTGGTAAAGGAGAGCGGCTCGGCGGAGATCACGCGCGCGAGTTCGAGGAGCACGGCGGCCCCGGATGCCCCGTCGTTAGCGCCGACGTGCTCGAAGCTCTCGTAGTGGCGCGAGTCGTAGGGCGCGAGCAGCAGGATGAGGTCCGAAGACGCTCCGGGAACGACAGCCACGAGGTTGGTCACCCGCAGCGGCTCCTGGCCCGGGCTCTCGATGTCCAACGCCTGCTCATGGACTTCGAGGCCCAACGCCGCGAACTGCTCGCGAATGTATGTGCGGGCACGCTCGGCTCCCTCGGTTCCCGTGCGTCGCGGCCCGGCGGCGAGGACTTCGAGATCGCTCCACGCCCGGGAAGCCTCGAAGGCGCTCGGCGAAGCGACGACTCCGCTCGAGGAGCTTCCCGCCTCCGGCGCAGACATTCCCGGCGCCACATCGGGCCCGGCCTCCGGGGCCGGCCGGAGGGCCTCGCACCCCAGCGACGTGCAGAACACAAAGCCAAAGAACAGGTGCGGCAGACCAATGCGCATAGGAGTCCCTCGGAGCCTGTGGGCCGGGAATCCTAGCGCCTGATCGTGTAAATCTGACCCTCTCGGAAAAATCCCCTTGGGGCAAACCGGGCGCCGGAAAAAATCACTTTCATTGACACCTTTGGGCCGGTGCGGCCACTTATCCAGTGAAGTCCCTCCCTGGCGGGGCTTTTCGAAAGCGAGGGCAGGGTTTCGGTTTCTCCGGACCCTGCCCTCAACTCGTTCGCCTCCCCCCCCTCACCCCAGCAGTCCCGCGGAGACACCGCATGGCGCGCACCCTCGGTGCAGCCCTTCGCGGCGTGGAAGGATTTCCCATCGAGGTCGAGGTGCGCATCAGCTCCCAGCTGCCGCGGATCGACGTCGTGGGACTGCCCGAGGCCGCGGTCCGCGAGAGCGCCGCCCGGGTGCGCGCCGCCATCCAGAGCGCGGGCGTGCCCTTTCCGAGCCGAAGAGTCACGGTCAACCTGGCGCCCGCCGAGTTGCGCAAGAGCGGCGCCGGACTCGACCTGCCGATCGCAGTAGGCATCCTGAAGGCAGCGGGCACCCTTGGGGACGCGTCGCTCGAGCGGCTCGGCTTCCTCGGCGAACTCGCCCTGGACGGAAGGCTGCGTCCTGTGCGCGGCGCGCTCGCGCTGTGCTTGGCGATGCGCGACGCGGGCTGCCGGAGCCTCATCGCGCCCCGGGCAAGCGCCCCAGAGGCCGCGCTGACTCCCGACGTCGAAGTGCTCATCGCCGACGACCTGCAGGCCGTGGTGGCCTTCGTTCGCGATGCCGAGCCGCTCGACGAAGCGCTGCCACCGGTCCTCGAGCCACCGTCCGCGCCCGCCCCGGACCTCGTGCACGTGCGGGGCCAGGAACTCGCCAAGCGCGCCCTCGAGATCGCCGCCACCGGCGGCCACGGTCTCCTGCTGCGCGGCGCGCCGGGCTGCGGCAAGAGCATGCTGGCGCGTCGGCTTCCGGGCCTGTTGCCACCGCTCGATCTCGACGAAGCGCTCGAGGTCACGCGCATCCACAGCGCCGCCGGCCAGCTCCCAGAGGGCATGCCACTCGTCTCTCGCCGCCCCTTTCGCTCACCGCACCACACGGCGAGCCCGGCGGGGCTGCTGGGCGGCGGTCGGCCCGCGCGTCCCGGGGAGATCACGCTGGCGCACCGGGGCGTTCTCTTCCTCGACGAGCTGCCCGAATTTGAGCGCCGCGCCCTCGAGGCGCTGCGACAGGTGTTGGAAGACCGACACATCACGATCGCCCGGGCCAGCGGAAGCTGTGTCTTCCCGGCTCATTTCCAACTCATCACCGCAGCCAACCCCTGTCCCTGCGGCTTTCGCGGCACACCCGGCCACGACTGCCGCTGCGACGACAATGCGGTCGCCCGCTACGTTGCGCGCATCTCGGGTCCCCTTCTCGACCGCATCGACTTGCACCTCTCACTGACCCCGGTTGCGTGGAAGGATCTCGACTCGGAGGCGCCGGGCACCACGAGCGCATCGGTCCGGGAGCGCGTCGTCGCTGCCCGCCGGCGCCAGGTACGGCGCGGCGGCAAACACTTCCGGACGAACGCCGAGATCCCCGACGAAGCGCTCCACACGCTCGTCGACCCGACGCCGGAGGCGCGGCGACTGCTCGGCCGAGCCGTCGACAAGCTCGGCCTTTCGGCCCGCGGCGCCCGCCGGGTACTGCGCGTGGCCCGGACCATCGCGGATCTCGCCGGTGAGGAGCCCACGGGAATTCCGGCCGTCGCCGAAGCCCTCGGCCTCCGCTGAAAAGCTTCCACCCCCGCTCGAAGGCCTCACCCGAGCCCCGCTCTGCCTCAGCGGGGCCCGGCCCGGTGAACAACTCGGTCCGGCCGACGTCAAAAAACATTGCGGAGCCACGAGCGGAGAGTCTGAAAATGGACACAGAGGAACAGAAAGTCGTCATCCAGGCAGCTTTCGAGGGCTGGGAGAAAGCCGCAGCCTAGATGCAACTACCGGAACAATAAGGGTTTTAGTTCAATATTCGGTTTTCGAACGAGCTGGCACGGTTCGTGCTTTGTCCTAGCGACCAGGGAGCAGTCAAGATGCGAACAGCCACGGACACGACAGCCGGCCAGGCCCTGGCTCAATCCCGGCGGCCGGTGCCGGTCACCCTGCTCGAACTGGTCGGCGCCATCTGCGACGTCACCGACGACGAAGAGGAGATCCTCGCGACCGTGCACCACCTTCTCGAGAGCGGCCGGGTCCGCCTCTGCGGCAATCTCAGCGGCATCGATCCCCGGGAACTCCGCTAGGCCCTCCCTCCCCCCCCTCCCCGGCTTGCGCCGGCGACCGCCCGCGGCCATCGTCCTGTCCGGGGGTTCTGGATGGCAACGCAGGAGCAGTTCGCCTTCGGGGCAAAGAAGGGTGGCGGCATGTCGCGGCCGCGAAAGAAGGCCAAAACCGCAGCAAAAGCGCCCGGACGCACGGCTTCCGCCAGGACCTCGAAACAACCCAAGAAGGCGAAGGCCCCGCGCTCGCGGTCCACCGCGGCCGACATGGCGAAAAAGCAGCGGGATATCTCCGTCTCGGAGTTCTTCGCCAAGAACCGGCACCTGCTCGGCTTCGACAACCCCTCCAAGGCGCTTCTGACCACGGTGAAGGAGGGTGTCGACAACTCCCTCGACGCCTGCGAGGAAGCCGGGATCCTGCCGGACATCGTCGTCCAGATCGAGCAGGTCTCGGAGACCCGCTTCCGCATCGCGATCCAGGACAACGGCCCGGGCATCGTGAAGAGTCAGGTGCCCAAGATCTTCGGCAGCCTGCTCTACGGTTCGAAGTTCCACCGGCTCCGCCAGAGTCGCGGGCAACAGGGCATCGGCATCTCGGCTGCGGGCATGTACGGACTCCTCACGACGGGAAAGCCGATCGTGATCACCACGCGCACGGGAGCGAACCAAGAAGCCCATCACTTCGAACTCGTGATCGACACCAAGAGAAACGAGCCCAAGGTGAAGATCGACCACACCTTGAAATGGGAGGTGGAACACGGAACGCGGGTCGAGATCGAACTCGAGGGCGCCTACCGCGGCGGACAGCACTCCGTCGATTCCTACATCCGGCAGATATCGCTGGCCAACCCCCACGCAGAAATCACCTACGTGCCACCCAAAACCGCCACGAAGGAGAAGGAGCACGCCTTCCCTCGCGTTTCGGAAGAAGCCCCGCCCGAGACCGCGGAGATCAAGCCGCACCCCTACGGGGTAGAACTCGGTGTGCTGATGCAGATGTTCCGCGACACGAAGGCGCGCAACCTGCGCTCCTGCCTGCAGCAGGACTTCAGCCGGGTCTCCGCGCGGACCGCCACCGAGATATGCGCGCGCGCCAAGGTCTTGCCGTCGCGACGCCCCTCGGAAATGAGCCGGGAGGAATCCGAAGCGGTACACGGTTCCATACAGGCCACGAAGATCATGGCGCCGCCCACGAACTGCATCGCTCCCATCGGCGAGAAGCTGATCGAGAAGGCCATGCGCGCAGAGGTGACGGCAGAATTCTACGCCGCGGTGACGCGACGCCCCGCGATCTACCGAGGAAACCCCTTCCTGGTGGAGGTGGGGCTCGCCTACGGCGGGGACCTCCCGGCCGACGCCCCCATCACGGTCTTCCGCTACGCGAACCGGGTCCCGCTCCAGTACCAGCAAGGCGGTTGCGCAATCACGAAGGGAGTCACGGCAACGGACTGGAAGTCCTACCAGCTCCAGCAACCGCGCGGAGCACTGCCCATCGGTCCGGCTTTGCTGATGGTGCACATCGCCAGCGTCTGGGTGCCCTTTACTTCCGAGAGCAAGGAGGCAATCGCCCACTACCCGGAGATCATCAAGGAGATCAAGCTCGGACTCCAGGAGTGCGGCCGACGCGTTGCCACCCACATCCGCAGGCGCCGGCGCGAGGCCGACGAGGCGAAAAAGCGCGCCTACATCGAGAAGTACATCCCTCAGGTGGCAATCGGGCTCCAGCAGATCCTCGGCCTCTCGGACAAGGAGACCGCAAAAGTGACATCGAACCTCACGGACGTCCTCGAGCGCAGCAGGAAGATGTAGCCATGCCCGCACGCAAGAAGACGCGAAAGAAGGTTGCCGGAAAATCGGCGCGCAAGACCACCCGAAGCGCGCCGAAGCCCGCATCGGAGCGCCAGTCGTCGAAGCAGGGCCAGGACGCGAAACGCCGCAGCGAGCAGATGAACGGCGTGACGGTCGACATGATCTGCAGCACCGCGAACGGTGTCTACAAGGACATCCAGAAGCGGTCGAAGCCAGACCTGAACTTCCCGGTGCGTTCGCTCAAGAACGTCTCGTACTCCCGCCAGAAGGGCTACTTCGAGATTGGAAAGCAGAAGAAGACACGCACCCTCACGGTGAATACGGTCAAGAGCTTTGCCCAGACCCTGCGCATGATGGGACTTTCCAAGGACCTGGTGGAGACGAATGACTTTGCCACCAAGAGGGACGCCTACTATCAGAGCAAGAACTGGGAGGATGCGCGTTTCGACGAACAGGGCGAATCCGACGCGGTGATGGACGACATCGAAGCGCTCTTCTCGGTGCGGAGCATCTCGCGCGAGCAACTGCGGTTCGTTCCCGACGAGCACGGAGGCGCTGTAGCCGGTCGCCTGACCGTGCTCGACTCCGACCGCGAGACCGGCGCGGTGGAGCGGATCGACTGCACCCGGTTCGGTTCGGGTGCCTACTCGATCCCGTCGAATGTCGAGCACCTGTCGTTCGAAACGAGCGCGAAGTTCATTCTGGTAATCGAAACGGGCGGCGTATTCCAGCGCCTCCAGAGCCACAAGTTCTGGCAGACTGCAAATTGTATTCTCGTGTCGATGGCGGGTGTGCCGACTCGCGCGACTCGGCGCTTCGTTCGCAAGCTCTCGGACCAATGCAAACTGCCGGTCTATGCCTTCGTCGACTGCGACCCCTACGGCATATCGAACATCTATCGCACGCTCAAGGTGGGGTCTGGCAACGCCGCACACCTGTCTCAGTTCTTCTGCGTCCCGCAGGCGCGTTTCCTCGGCGTGACGCCCCAGGACATCATCGACTACGAGCTGCCGACCCATCCGCTGCTCGACGTGGACATCAAGCGAGCGAAGGACGCGCTCAAGAACGATCCCTTCTTCAGGGCCCAAAAGCCCTGGCAGAAGGCGCTCGAACAGCTGCTCAGAATGGGCGTCCGCGCCGAACAGCAGGCCCTGGCCAAGTGGGGCCTCAACTACGTGATCGAGGAGTACCTGCCCCGAAAGCTCCGCCGCGTGGACGCGTTCCTGCCGTGAAGGGAATCCTGCTGGCGGGCGGGTCCGGAACGCGGCTGCACCCCATCACCCGGGGCGTGAGCAAACAGCTTCTCCCGATCTACGACAAGCCGATGGTCTATTACCCGCTCTCCACACTGATGCTCTCGGGCATCCGCGAGGTGCTGCTGATCTCCACTCCCGAGGACCTCGGCAGCTACGAGCGGCTGCTCGGCGACGGCAGCGACATCGGCATGTCGATACGATATGCGGAGCAGCCGAAGCCCGAGGGCCTGGCCCAGGCCTTTCTCATCGGACGCAGCTTCGTCGGCACGGATTCCGTATCGCTCGCGTTGGGCGACAACGTCTTCTACGGCCACGGCCTTCCCGATCAGCTCACCAGGGCCGCATCGCGCGGCGATGGCGCCACCGTCTTTGGCTACTGGGTACGGGACCCCGAGCGCTACGGCGTGGTCGAATTCGCACCGGACGGAAGAGTTCTCAGCATCAAAGAGAAACCCGAGAAACCGCGCTCGCATTATGCGGTGGTCGGCATCTACTTCTACGACAATCGGGTCCTCGACATCGCCGCCGGACTCGAACCCTCCGAGCGCGGCGAGTTGGAGATCACAGACGTAAACCGCACCTACCTCGAGTCGGGCGACCTGCGCGTCGAGATTCTCGGGCGCGGTGTGGCGTGGCTCGACACGGGCACTCACCAATCCCTGCTTCAGGCCCAGACCTTCGTCGAGGCGATTCAGGAGCGTCAGGGACTCGAGGTCGCCTGCATCGAGGAAATCGCCTTCCGCCAGGGCTGGATCGATGCAGACGCGCTCGAGGCCCTGGGAGCCAGCATGCAGAAATCCGGTTACGGGGAATATCTGGTCCGGATCGCTCGCGAGGAACGGACCATTACCTGATGTTCGAGACGACCGAGGTCCCGGGCGTGATCCTGGTGAAGCCGGAAGTCCACCGCGATGCACGAGGCTTCTTCGTCGAGACCTACCGCGAACCGCTCTACCGTGAAAATGGGATCCCCGAACGGTTCGTCCAGGACAACCACTCTCGCTCCGCTCGAGGCACTCTCCGCGGCCTGCACGCCCAGTCGCCGAATCCGCAGGGAAAGCTCGTGCGCTGTGTCGAGGGCGCGGTGTGGGACGTTTCGGTCGATGTCCGGCTCGGCTCTTCCAGCTTTGGGCGCCACGTGGCAGCGGAACTCACGGCCGAGAACTTCCATCAGCTCTACGTACCCCCCGGATTCCTGCACGGCTTCGTCGTGCTCACCGAAGTTGCGCAGGTCGAGTACAAGTGCACGGCTGCCTACGACCCGACCGCGGACTTTGGCGTGCGTTGGAACGACCCCGAACTCTCGATTCCCTGGCCCATCGAAACACCGCTCCTCTCCGACAAGGACCGCAGAGCGCCGCTGCTGAGTGAAGTTCGCGACCGCCTGGTCACAGTTCCCGGATGACTGTCCCTCACCGGGGGGACACGTGGGTCACGGCAGCGCTTGGATCGGTCCGGAGCGGGATCTAGAGATCTTCTTCGACCCGACACGCCGGAACATCGGGGTTTTCCGTCAGCCGACAGGGCACTCCGCAGTAGCTGCAGTACACCTCGTCACCCTTGCGCTCATCGCCGGACAAGGGGAAATCCGCACTACAGATGGGGCACGAGAGGTCGGGCATGTCCCACGAATCGGACGGCCGCTACCCGCCCTTTAGAACGCCGCGAAGCCCGTGGCTGAGTCCCACCCCGGCGTTCGCCACGCACCGCCTTCCGCGTCGACCAGCAGCGCTTCGCAGCCGGGCTGCTCCGCGACCAACCCGAGACCCTCTTCTGCCCCCAGCACGAGCAGCGCCTTGCTGAGTGCTTCCGCGAGCGTCGCGTCCGGACCCACCACGAGAGCCTGGCGCCGGCGCTCGAGCGCGTGTCCCGTGCGCGGGTCGACGACGTGACCGAAACGCCGGCCGCCGATTTCGACCGACTGCCCGAGGCTTCCGGAAACCGAGAGTGCGAGGTCCCGGAGGTGAAGCACGCCCAGGAAGCCGCCGCCGGGACCGCGCGCGAGAAGCTGCCAGGCCGTGTCCGAACCGGGGCGGCCCAGCGCCCAGACACTGCTCTGGCCGAAGTTGAACAGAGCGCGGTCGATGTCACGCCGCTCGAGCAAGACCCGCATCCGGTCGAGAGCCCAGCCCTTGGCAACGCCTCCAAGGTCGACCGTGACACCCGGTCCCTCGAGCAAAACGCTCCTGCGCCCGACGACGCGCACCTGCTCCCAGCCCACGTGGGCAAGCGCCGCGCTGAGTTCCGTGGCACTTGGCAGAACGTTGTGCGCCGCGGCGCGTTTCCAGAGCGCAACGAGCGGACCAACGGTCACGTCGAAGGCACCGCCCGTCAGTTCGGAGTGCTGTCGGGCACGCTCCAGGAGCGCGGCGAGTTCTGCATCGACCGGTTGGGGCCCTCGTCCCGCAGCTCGGTTCAGGCGTGAGACCGCACTCTGGGCGTCGAAGACCGTGAACACCCGTTCGAGCCGCTCCGCCAGCGCGAAGAGTTCGTCCAGCGCAGCCCGTCCGGACGCTTCGTCCGACGCGACGAGGGTGATCTCGAGAACAGTCCCCATGGCATAACGCCCGTCGCTCACGAGGACCGATCCAGACGGACGAATCGCAGCACATCCGATCGCGAGCCCGAGGCCGACGACGAGGGTGGCGCGCCGCATCATTCGTCCCAATAGTTTTCGTCCTGTTCCTCCGTGAAGACGGCCCACAACGACACCCCGATCAGAAGGGCAAGGCTCGCCTGCAGGGAGAGAAAGCCCGCGACCTTCAACCACGCAAAGCCCGGATGGCCATAGCGCACCAGCCAGCCGGACCCTTCGTCGACCAGGGCCGCGGCAAACGGTGCGGCGATGAGCCACGCCTTCCAGCGGTTCTCAAGGGGCACGAAGAGCATCAGGTGGGTGAGTACGAGGAGCAGCATACCCACGGCAAAGAGGTGGTAGTGTGAGATTTCGAGTAGACCCTGGTAACTCCGCGGTGACGTGAACTGCGCCTCGTTGCCCAGGTAGTAGTTGACGACCGAATTTGGGTCGAGATCCATCTTCGCAAAGTAGAGCCCCAGATTCGTGAACCAGAGCAGCCCGACGTAGACGGCGTAGAGCACCACGATGAGCTGGAGCAGCCGGTTGCGGCTCCACTCGCCGGTGACAACGAAACGCATTTCAGTTGGGCCCGCCCTGAACGAGGATCTCGTAGTAGGCAAGCGCGCGGCGCACTCCCCGGGTCGTGGCCTGGGCAGAGAGCGTGGCCCCCACCACCGCGTGTACATCGTCCCCTACCCGGAGCCGGTCCCGAAGGGTCTTTCCGCCGAACTGCTCGTACCAGCGCTTGGTCGGCAGGTAGTCCAGGGGCTCGTGGAAGGCCAGAACTCGCAGAGACCGGACCGCGCCCTCGGGCGTCAGCACCACCATGAACGCCTCGGGCAACGTCCGGACGTTGTGGACATCGATCACTGCGTAGCCGACGACGCGCTCGCCCTGGAATCCCGTGTAGATCCGAATCACTTTCGAATCGACAGCGGCATGCCCGAGTTTCTCGATGCGGTGCTTCTGGTCGTCGGTGAGCACGTAGATCTCGCTCTCGACGCGATCCGCATCGGGAAACGCGAGCTCCAACGCCTCGGCACGGCTCCAGAACACCTTGCCCAGGCTCACGGCAGGACAAATGCAGACGACCGCGAGCGCGACGCCAGCCGCGCACAGAAGCCTAGAAGACGTACCCGATCCCCAGGTTGAACTCATCCGCGAGCTTGCCTTCCCGCGGAGACAAATTGCGGTAGTCCACCTTGAGCACCACGTTCGGAATCGGCTCGAACTGGATACCGACCGTATTCGATACGACGGCATGCAACTCGTTGCGCGTCGCACCGGCGGGCACCTGGAACTGTGTGTCGTAGTACTCGAAGCGGTAGAAGGGCTGAAGCTTGCGGTCCGACTCGGAGAAAAAACTCCAGATGTCGTAGGCAATCTCTCCGTAGCCGCCGAGCATCTGGTTCGCGACGTTTTCGTCATCGGCGTAACCCATTGCATCGGAAAGCGCCCGAGCCTGATCGACGAAGGCCATCGTGAAGAGCCCGCGCAACCAGAGGTTCTTCCACTCCCATTGGGCGTGAAGATCGAAGAGCGTCGTCAACGCGTTCGGGAATCCGTCCGCATCCTGCCCGGTGCCGCCGACGTAGAAGGATCCGCCGAGGATCATTCCCGGCAGGGGCGTGAAGTCGAGGCGGCCGGTGGCGGCGATGTCTTCCGCCAGGGCTTTGATGCCCTTCTGGCGACCGCCGCGTAGGCCCGCAGCGCTGAAGCCCTTCGCCTTCTTGCTGTCGACGCCGTTGCTGCTGAGACTGTTCACGGCGTAGAGCTTGTAGTGGACCTGCTCTCCGAAACTTCCGAACAGGCCCACACCGTTGGCCCGCCAGGTCGTCGGGATGATGTAGCGCTCTACGTCCGGACGATTCACGCCGAAGAAGAACGGCGGCTCGTGCATCTCGTTCAACCAGCCCACCGGAAGGAGCATGAGTCCGGCCTTGAGATTCGCATAATCCTTCCACAGGAAATCGAGCGTCGCGAACTCCAGGTAGATCTCGCTGGCATGCTCGATCTCGATCTCGCTGTTGAAGATGATGGAGTCGGTGAATTTGTAACCGAAGTAGAGCACCGCACGCAGGAAGTCGGTCTTGTCCTTGTTCGACCCCTTGTCGGCGACGTAGTTTCGGTAGTAGGCCTCGCCGTAACCGCCGACGGAGAGGCCGCTTGCGAGGCCGTAGACCTTCGACGCGGCGGGGCCGTAGCCGTAGAAACTCTCGAGGTGCTCCTCGGGAACAGCCGTGTCCATCCGCGATCGCTCGACTTCCCCGGCCAGCACCTGCACCTGCCGCTCGAGTTCCGCGATCCGGTCCTCGTTTGCCAGGTCGTGAGCCGCTTTGGGTGTCGCGGGCTCGCCGCTGGCGCTGCTCGCTGCCAGCAGCGCCAGGGGTACCAGGGCTTTCAGCCATCGGGTTCGTTTCGCCATCGAGTCCAACCTCGTCCCCGGGCGCGGCTGCGCGCGAGGAGGTTGGGCTCGGGGTTCTGGACCGCTGGCCGCAGTACTTGAATCATTCTCGTCACCGAACGCCTCTGGCCCGGTGGAAAGGGGCCGTGGCCCCCTCCAGGGGCAGCACGACGGTGCGCTTGCAGCGCCGGCACTTGACCTCGACGCCGCCGGGAACCACTCGCGCCAGCAGGCTGCCGCAGAGGCAGCGGCAGTCTTCGAAACCGGGGTCGGGCGCGACGGGCGTCATCGAGGCAGCAGAGGACAAGGCTTCCACTTTCTGGAATTGAAAACCATATTCAATTTCAACTACGCTACAGGTGCTCCTCCCCCCTGTCAACCGAATTCCCGACCCAGGGCTGCCTGTGCCCGTGCCGACCCCAGGGCTGCCTGTGCCCGTGCCGAACCCGGGTAGCTAGCGGTCGTCCCGACAGCTGGCGCAGTGGCCGTAGAGCTCGTGCCGGTGGCGCAGGACCCGAAAGTCATAGCCCTTGGCGATCCGCTCCTGGGCGCTCTCGATCATTTCGCTGTCGAACTCGATGATCTTCCCGCAGCGCGTACAGACCAGGTGATCGTGGTGCTCGTGTTCGACCTCGTAGCGGGTAGCGCCGTCATCAAATCGCCGCTCGTTGGCGAGGCCGACATCACAGAGCAGCTTCATGGTCCGGTAGACGGTCGTGTACCCCACGTGCGGGTGCTCTTCCCGAACCATCTGGTAGAGCTCTTCGCTCGTGACGTGCCGCCGCACTCCCAGGAACGCTTCGAGAATCGCTTCGCGCTGCTTGGTCTGTTTGAGGTTGTGCTCTTCGAGGTAGCGGGCGAGCGCTCGTCGTTCGACCTCATTGGACATTGTGTCGACCTTAATCGAGCGGTCCCGGAGCGGCAAATCACGCGCTTCAGAGATCTTCCAGAAGCTCCTCGGCAGCGTCCGCGACGGCATCGTCCGGCCCCTCGGCGAGCATGCGGAGCCGGGAGCGCAGACCCGGCGTCACCTCGAGCGAGCCGGCGGCGCGGGCGGCACGGGCACCCTCGAGCCCGGCGAGCTCGATTTCGGACTCGCCCGCGTCCAAGAAGCACCCGATCAACCGAACCCGGGTAGGCGGCCCGGCAGCCGCTTGGTATGCGCGGCAGGCGTCGGCGAGCCCCGGCGTCCCACGCGCCTCGAAAACTGCGTCGGCCAGCTCGGCCGACGCGTTCTTCGAGAAGAGCGCGTCGGCGTTCTGGAGAATCTGGTCCGTGGCCTGCTTGGCGCGCTGCGGCGCACCGCGGCCGCGAGACTCCCGGCTCCCTTCACGCCGTTCCCGGTCGAGTTCCGCGAAGCTCTTCTTCTCTCGATCGAGGAACGAGGGCCGGTCGTCGTCGCCCGTCACTGCGCCCGCTCCTCTGCGGCGTGAAGATTCACCTCCGCAGCGAGGTTCTCGCAGTCGAGTTCGACGGCGCGGCGAAACGCCGACAGCGCCTCGCCATTCCGGCCGGCCGCGGCGTAGGCAAGGCCCAGGTGGTTCTGCACCGGCGAGGCGTAGGGAGCCACCTGGGCCGCACGCTCCAGGTCCCGGATCGCAGTATTCGTATCGCCCCGGTCGAGCGCCTCGGTACCGCTGCGGTACAGACGCGCCGCTTCGAAGCTCGCGCAGCCCGTGACCACGGCCAACGCGAGGCCGACGGCAAGCGGCAGCAACGACGCCATGGCTCCACGCGTCCTCATGACCGGGGTGTAACCCAGCATCCCGCAGCGTGGCAATTCGAGCCCGTTGTACCCGGCGAAAAGATGCGGTAAACACGCCCGTCCAGGAGATATGAGGTCGATGAAAGATCAGAACCCGTCCGTCGAGGAGAACCGCGTCCTGTCCTGATCCGGGTTGGAGCCCGACACCGTCGCAGAGGCCACGGACGCGAATCGCGACCGCGGCCTTTTTTCTTTCGAGGCTCTGACATGACTTCCGCTACCCGCAACACCCGGCTTCCCGGCGACACATCCCGCCCCGGCGGCATCCGTGAGGTTGCAGCCCTCGCGGCCCCGGTGGTGGTGCAACAGATCTCCGCCACGGCGATGATGGTGGTGGATTCCGCCATGGTCGGCCGGCTGGGATCCAGCGAACTCGCCGCCGTCGGCTTCGCGTCGGTCTGGCTGTGGACGCTCTTTGCTCTGTTCATCGGCACCGCGAGCGGTGTCCAGACCTTCGTGTCCCAGAACGAGGGCGCGGGCCGTGACCGCGAGTGTGGCGCCTGGGCGTGGCAGGCGCTCTACAGCGTGGTGCCGGGGGCACTCCTGCTCGTGCTGCTCGTCGCGCCGTCTGCTGACCTGCTGTTGGGCTGGCTCGCGCCTTCGACAGCACTGCGCACCGCAGCGGGTGAATACATCGCGGCGCGGCTTCCCGGAGAAGCGGCTTTTGCAGCGCTCATGGTGCTGACCGCGTTCTTCCGGGGCGTCGGGGACACCCGCACCCCGATGGCGGTAACGATCTTCGCCAACCTCTGCAACGCCGTCCTGGACTACGGATTCATATTCGGCGCCCTCGGGTTCCCGCGCATGGGTGTGGGAGGAGCCGGGCTCGCCACTGCGATCTCGAGTGTGCTCGGCGCGGTCGTGCTCTTCGCGCTCTTCCAGCGGCGCAGGACGGCCGCTCGCTTCGCGACGCGCCCGGTGGCACCCGACGCCGCGCAGATTCGGCGCTTCCTGCGCGTCGGCGTACCGATCGGCGGACAGTGGGCGATCGGCATGACCTCGTTCGCCTTCTTCACGACGCTCGTGGCAAGGATGGGCGACGCTTCGATGGCGGCGAGCCAGGCCTTCGTGATGCTGCTCTGCATCTCCTTCATGCAGGCGCTCGGGATTTCGGTGGCCGCACAAACCCTGGCAGGGCGCTACGTGGGCGCCGGCCTGGAGGCGGCCGTCGAAAGAAGCTTCCGCGCATCGCTGGCATTGGGAATCGGCGTGGCGGTTTTCGTCGGAGTTCTCTTCGTGACGATACCCGGGCCCCTGCTGCGGATCTTCACCGACGACACCACGGTGCTGGCATTGGGGCGTCCGCTGCTCGCAATCGGTGCGGTCTTCCAACTCTTCGACGCCATCGCGATCATCGCCGAGGGGTCGCTCCGAGGCGTGGGCGACACGCGCTGGCCCTTCGCGATCGAGACTCTCTTCGGCTGGGGAGTCTTCGTGCCGCTCGCCTACACACTGGGCGTCGTATTCGACGGCGGTCTCGCCGGCGCGTGGACAGGAGGCATGATCTCACTCGGCTGCACTGCGGCTCTCCTGGTCTGGCGCTTCCGATCCGGCGCCTGGCGCCGAATCCACATCTAGGCAACGCGGGCTCGAAGGACGCGCGGCGGGCCGCGGGCCAGGGGATATCAGGAAACCGGAAGCTCCACGTGGGCGACCACCGGGAGATGGTCCGAGGCACTTTGCGCCGCGCGGCTCTGGTGCGCCTCGACCTTCCCGACCTTCACACCCCGGGCATAGATGCGGTCGAGTGCCAGCACCGGGCGTGCAGCCGGGAAAGACGCCGGCCAGTCGTGGTTGTTGTGGAGTTCGTCGTCGAGGGTTCGCGTGGCCTTGCATTGCCGCCAGGCGTTCATGTCTCCCAGCAGCAGGGTAGGCCCTGCCTGCAGGTAGGGATTGTCGAGGAGTGAGCGCACCTGGAGATGACGCGTCCGGTCTCCGAGCGAGAGGTGCGTCGCGACGACATCGAGCACACCACCCTCGAAGGGAAACTGGGCACCCATGGCCAGGCGTCTCTCGACTCGCGAAAACGAGATGTCGAATACCGAGACCCCGCGCATGGGCCAGCGCGAGAGGATCGCGTTGCCGAGTTCACCCCGCTTGTGCGCACGCGCGCACGCGAAGGCCACGTGGAGACCGAGGGCTTCGGCAATTGCCTCGAGCGGGTCGTCGCCCCGGTGCGGCCGCAGCACCTCCTGAAGCGCGATCACGTCTGCGTGCAGCTCGGAAATCACGGACCCGGCCCGCGCCGGGTCCGGCGCGCTGCGGCCATTGCGACCGGTCCAGCGGTGAACGTTGTAGGTGGCAACCGAGATCCGTCTTCGCATCGGGCCGCACTCGGGCGGCGAACTCGGTGCACGCACCAGGCCGAGGTAGGGCGTTGCGCGAGCGACCGGCGGTCGGGCGAGCGCGTCCCGAACCCGCTGTGCCGCCCTGCCCACTTGCTTGCGGCGAACCCTCTTCGTTGCCCGCGGATTCCTCCGCCGAACCGCCATTGTTTCCCGTCGAACCCCCCGCGTTCCCCGGAAGATAGCTGCCATCCGGGCGCTCCCGGTTCACTCGGCTCGCCGATCGGTCTCCGGCCGGGAGCCCCCGCATGACACCTCCCCGGGGAAGCACTTGAGGGGATTTCCCCTCGGACCCACCTGCGTGCAGGTGTCCTCGCCAAGACCCGACTGGAGCGGGCGGTTTCCCGCCGCGGCCCAAGCCCCGCCAACGTGTCGCCGATACACAGGGCCCCCCACCACGGAAAAGCATGCCTCGTCGAAGCCGATCCCCGCTCGAGCCCCTGCTGACAGCGCCCGCAGTGCGTGAGGCCGCGCGCGCCCTGGTCGAGGCCGTGGCCAAAGAGGCCGCGCAGCGCGCGCTCACGCCCGCGCAGTACGAACGGGCCGTAAAAGAGATCGGGCGCCGGCGCGGGCGACCGCTCGCCTTTCCGACTCTCCTGGCGGGTCCCGGCTGTGGGGCCCGTGTCCGCCTGGCCGACGGCACCACCAAGCTCGACTTCGCCAGCGGGATCGGAGTCTATGGCTTCGGCCACGGCGACCCGAACCTGCTCGAGACGGCTGCCGCCGCCGCGGCTTGCGACACCGTCTTCCAGGGCCACCTCGCGCCCGGCGGCGAGTACCTGCGCCTGTCGCGGGCACTGCTCCGCCAAGCGGGCCCGCGCCTCAGGCATTGTTGGCTCTCCGTCTCGGGCGCCATGGCCAACGAAAACGCGCTCAAGATGGTGCTCCAGCGTCACCACCCGGCCGACCGCATCGTCGCCTTCGAGCGCGGCTTCGCGGGGCGCAGCCTCGCGCTCTCCGAGATCACGGACAAGCCCGGCTTCCGCGAGGGGCTGCCGCTGCGCGGCAACGTTTCGTACGTCCCGTTCCACGACGCCGCCGATCCCGGATCGACGCAGCGCACGCTCGACGCGCTCGACGCGCACCTGGATCGCCACCCCGGACGCATCGCGGCGATGCTCTTCGAACTGGTGCAGGGCGAGGGCGGCTTTCACACCGCCCCGCCCGAGTTCTTCCGCGCGCTGATGGAGCGCTGCCGCAAGGCCGGAATCGCCGTCTGGGTGGACGAGGTGCAGACCTTCGGCCGCACCGGCGAACTCTTTGGCTTCAAGACCTTCGGTCTCGAGGACCTGGTCGACGTCGTGACCGCGGGCAAGCTCCTCCAGGGCAGCGCCGTCCTCTTCTCCAAACGCTACAACCCGCGCCCCGGTCTCGTCGCCGGCACCTATGCAGGCTCCACCGTCGGTCTGGCCGTCGGTGCAAGGATCGTGGAGCGACTCGAGGAAGAGGGCTTTCTCGGCCCGGACGGACGCATCGCGCTGCTCGCGCGGCGGGTGGAAAAACGCTGCGCTGCGCTGCGGCGGCGCTCGCCTCGCGCCGTCGGCCCCCGCACCGGAATCGGAGCGATGCACGCATTCGTACCCTTCGACGGCTCGGCCGAATTGGCCCGGGCGGTGCTGCGCGCCGCATTCGACGAGGGTCTGCTGCTCTGGACCTGCGGCGCCTCGCCGACCAAACTGCGCATGCTGCTGCCCGTAAACGTGAGCGACGAAGAACTCGAGTCGGGCTTCGCCATCCTGGAAAAGTCATTGCAGCGCGTCGCCGAAGAACGGGGACTTCCGTGCTGATCCTGCGGGAGATCGCCGAGAAGGACCTCGACGACCTCGTCTCGCTCGCCGAGCAACTCGACTCGATGAACCTGCCGCGAAACCCGGAGTTCCTGGCAGAGCGCATCGCGCGCTCGCGCCGTTCGTTCGGCAAGCAGCGGGACGACTGGCGCGAAAGGATCTACGTCTTCGCCCTCGAAGACACCGAAACCGGCCGCTGCATCGGCACGTCGACCATCCTGGCAAAGCACGGCCGCCCCGGACTCCCGTACTTCTGGCTCGCCGTAACCACAGAGGAGCGGCGCAGCGCCGAACTGGACCGACGCTTCGTACACAAAAAACTTCAGCTGCACTCGACCGAAGACGGCCCCACGGAAATCGGTGGGATCATTCTCGAGCCCGCCTACCGCGGCCACCCGAGCAAATGTGGCAAAGCGCTTTCCATCGTGCGCTTCTCCTACATTTCCCTGTATCCCGAGCGTTTCGAGCGGGAGGTGATCGCGGAAATGCTCTCGCCTTTCGAGGCGCCCGGAAAGAATCTGCTGTGGGATGCCTTCGGCGCACAATTCACCGGGATCCCCTACCGCGAAGCCGACCACCTTTCTGCGCGCAGCAAGCAGTTCATCGCCGATCTCTTCCCGCGCGATCCGGTCTACACGACGCTATTCCCGCCCGAGGTCCAGGCCGTGATCGGCCAGCCGAACGAGACAGCGGTCGCGGCCCTGCGCATCCTGGAGAAGATCGGGTTCAGACCGCTCGACCAGGTCGACCCCTTCGACGGCGGTCCCTACGTGGGTGCCGCGCGCGAGGCCATCACGTCGGTTCGCGAGCGGCGGCGGCTCGTGCTGCCGGGGCTTCCTCTCGAGAGTCTCGAGCCCGCCGGAGGAATACTCGCGCTCGTGTCGGCCGAGGGCCGCCACGGTTTCCGCGCCACGGCCGTCCCCCTCGACGCAGAGGGCGGACCCCTCATCTCGGCCGCCTGCCGGGACGCACTCGGCGTCGGTGCGGGCGACTCGGTGCTCGTGACGCCGCTCCCGTGAGTGCGACCTTCGAGAGCCGCTCGCCCGCCGATGCTTCCGACCTGCTGGGAAGTTTCCCGGTCGCGGATGACGCCGCCGTCGACGCGGCAGTGCGCCGCGCGCGCGGCGCATTGCCCGCCTGGCGCGACGCGGGCCCGGAGGCCCGCGCGAACGTATTGCGCCGCTTCGCCGAGCGCGCCGCAGCGGCCGAGGATGAGCTGGCGCGCCTGCTGGCCCGCGAAGTGGGCAAGGCGCTCTGGGATGCGCGGGGTGAGGCGCGTCTGCTTCCGGCGAAGGTCGCGGTCACGCTCGAGGACGGGCTGGCGCTCGTCGCACCCATCGAGGCCAACGCCGGCGCGCGTACCACGACGCACCCGCGCGGCGTCCTCGCGGTACTGGGCCCCTTCAACTTCCCGCTTCACCTGCCAAACGGTCACATCGCCCCCGCGCTCGCAACGGGGAATACGGTCGTCTTCAAGCCCAGCGAACAGACGCCCGCGTGCGGCGAACGGCTGGTCGGCCTGCTGCGCGAGGCGGGTCTCCCCGAAGGCGTGGTGGAGATCGTGCACGGCGCGGGCGACACCGGTCGGTCCCTGGCCGTGCATCCGGGCATCGACGCCGTTCTTTTCACCGGCTCCTACGCCGTCGGACGAGCGCTGCGCGAGGCGACACTCGATCAGCCCGCAAAGCTCCTCGCGCTCGAGATGGGCGGAAACAATGCACTCCTCGTGCTCGAAGACGCCGACCTCGATCTCGCCGTTGCAGAGGCGGCCCTGTCCATTGCAGCGACGACGGGGCAGCGCTGCACCAGCGCGAGGCGTCTATTCGTGCACCGCGCCGTCGCGGAGCCCTTCACCGAGAAGCTCGTCGCCGTATTGCGCGGCCTGCGCGTGGGCCCGCCGCTCGAAGACGGCGTCTTCATGGGTCCGCTCGTCTCGACCCAGGCGGCGGAGGCCCTGGCGCGAAGCCGCCGGGAAGCAGGGGACGCGGGCGGGCAACGGCTCCTGCTGGTCGAACCGGATCTCCCCGCGCCCTTCGTCGGGGCCGGACTCGTGCGCTACCCGGGACTCGCTCAAACCCACGCGGTACAACGGGAGGAGAGCTTCGGACCCGAGGCGGCGATCTACACGATCGACGATCTCGACGAGGCCATCGCCGGCGCGAACGACTCCGACTACGGACTCGCGGCGTCCGTCTTCAGCGCCGACCGAACCCGCTACGAGCGCTGCGTGGGGCGCCTGCGCGTCGGGTGCCTCAACTGGAACAAGGCGACGGTAGGCGCCAGCGGGCGGCTCCCCTTTGGCGGCCTGGGGCGGAGTGGCAACGACCGGCCGGCCGGGGCGAACGCCACGGTCTACTGCACGATTCCCCAGGCCCATCTCGAGAGTCGGGCGGACTTCGACCCGGCCAAGCTCCCGCCCGGGATGCCGGCGCCCGGGGACGAAGGACGCTGAACGACGCAGCCCGTGTGCCGCGTGTCGCCCGATATACTCGGGCACGGGGGAGGGATCCGGTGCGGTGTCGGCGGGTGTTGATGGGGGACCCCGCGCACTTCAGTGTGCAGGGCGGCGCCAACCCGCACACGCGGACGCGCTGGGGCACGCGGCGCAGGGTCGATCGCGAACTCGCCATCGCGCAGTGGGGCGCACTGAAGCGAATACTCGAGGATCTCGGAATCGAGGTGCTCGTCGTGCCTCCCGACCCCGCCCAGCCCGGCCTCGTCTATCCGGCCAACGCGGGTTTCCTTACCGACGTGGACGCCGCGCTCCCGCCCGCCGAGAAAACCTTCTACCTGTCGAACCTGCTGCCGACGCGCGCCGGCGAAAAACCGCACTACCGGCGCGTGCTCGAGGGCACTGGGTTCCGCCTCGAAGAATTCGACGCCCGCCACCGCTTCGAGGGCGAGGCCGACTTCTTTCCCGCGAGCGACACCTACCTTTTCACCTGCGGCCGGCTCGAGCGCCAGCGCTTCGTTCCGGCCCGGGGATTCCCGCCCTGGAAGCGCGTCTACGGCTTCCGCAGCGACGCCCGGCTCGAGCCCCGCCTGGCCGAGATCGCGGCGCCGCGCGCGGTGCACCGGCTCGAACTCGTCCTCGAGGCCCACTACCACGGCGACACGGCGCTCTGCGCCTTCGGTGCGCGGCGCGAGCACCTGCTCGCCTACCGGCAAGCGCTCGCGCCCGGAGACTGGCGGCGCCTCGTGGAGCTCTTCGGCAACGCCGTGATCGAACTCGCCGAAGAAGACGCGCAACGCTATGCGGCCAACTCCTTTGCCTGCGGCGCCTCCCTCGTGCTCCCGCAGGGCGTCTCCGACCGCCTGCTCGCTCAGGTCCGGGAGCGCGGCGTGACCCCGATCTGCGCCGACGTCTCCGAGTTCCTCAAAAAAGGCGGCGGCTCGGTCAAGTGCATGATCGGGGATCTGGGGCCCGTGGCGGGCGTGGCGGGCTCGTAAACCCCTAAAAACTGGCCGCTTCCAGGACTGGGGGCTTCGCTCTCCTCAGCGGCCGAAGGGGCCAGGGCCGCGGGGGTGCCGTTTCCGGCTGTGAGCGCGCCGGAAAATCCTTGCACCGCCGACGGCATGAAGTGGCCCGTGGCCGGGGAGCACCGGCATGGGCGTCCGCAGCGCGCCGCGCCGCTGCCGCAGGCCTCGATGCGCAGCAGCGCCGTGTCGGCGATGAAATGGGGAACCGGAAGATCCCCGGGCTCGAGCTGGCGCGGCGCGGTCTGGACAATGGCGCGTTCCGTGGCTCCCCCCCAGATCGAACAATCTGGGGGGGAGCCATGATCCCACGTAACTGAGCGATTAGGCCGTTGTTTTCGATGCCCGCAGAACACGGGACGCTATTCCCTTCCGCGGGTTTCCGGTCTAGTGTCCAGGCCGGTCGCATCTGCGGAAGCTGCCCGGTGGGGGGGGAATGTTCCAAGAGCGAGCCAAAACGCTCCGTGGAATATCGCTCAGCATCGACGCCGTCTGCATCATGCTCGGCTTCGGGGCCGCGCTGCTGTTGCGCGCCTTCCACGGCCAGATCCCGGTGCTCCGCACCCTGATCCCCGCAACGCCCTGGGGGGCAGAGAGCGCGGTCCGCGCGGACTACGCCATGCTCCTCGCAGCCAGCCTGGCCGCCTGGCTCCTCGCCCTGTACCGAACGAAGCTCTAC
>MPMD02001615.1_pt1 | contig 83345 bp, 87 predicted proteins | sample 1617291 | NCBI WGS metagenome assembly MPMD02 (sample SAMN05944810, study PRJNA350692) | marine metagenome | biome: marine; feature: ODZ; material: water; isolation source: 120 m water sample filtered on 30 um supor filter | place: Pacific Ocean | collected 2012-04-09 | depth 120m m | reverse complement strand
TGCTCCAGCTGCGAGGCGTTCAGCGCGTGGGCGATGACCTCGGTCTCCGCCTTCATCGTGGCCGTGCGCGTCCCTCCGGTGAGCGCGGCCACCTCGCCCAGGAAGGTGCCCTCCCGGGACTCCGTCGCGAGCAGGATCTCGCCGTGGTAGATGCCCACCGAGCCACGCAGCAGGATGTAGGTGTTGTAGCTCTCTTCGCCCTCGGTCGCGATGACCTCGCCCGCCGGGAAGCACAGGCACTGTCCGGCTTGTTGAGCGCTGAAGACGGTCGACCAGACCGGGTCGAGGAGCTCTGCGGCGATGGCCTTGCGCTCCTCTGGGGTGACGGCGTCCCCGGGGGTGGCCTGGAGCGTCGAGAGGCCCCGCTGGGCGTCCTGGACCCGCTTGAGCACTTCGGCCGAGCTGCCAGGGCGCTCTCGCGGGTTCTGACGCAAGAGCTCCATCACCAGCTCCTCGAACTCGCTCGGGCAGAACTGGAGGAAGTCCGACAGCGGTGGCAGGCCGAGGGGCTCGTCGCGGGTCTTCGCCCACAGCCCCGAAGCCTTCTGCGAGGCCAGGTTGACGCCGGTGCACGCGGCCCACATCGTCGCGCCCACCGAGTAGAGGTCGGTGCGCATGTCGTAGAGCGCCGGGGCGCGCCAGCGCTGCTCTGGAGCCTGGTAGCCCCGCGTGCCCAGACCTGTCGGGACGCGCGGGGAGGAGTTCATCAGGGCACCCTGGGAGATCCCGAAGTCCGTGAGCACGTAGCGGCCGTCCCCGTCGACCAGCACGTTGCCCGGCTTGATGTCCAGGTGCAGCACGCTGGCGGCGTGGGCGGCGCCCAGGGCTCTCAGCAGGTCCTCGAAGAGCGCCCAGCACTGCTCCATCTCCAGCCGCCCGACCTTCGCCAGCAGCCGGTTGAGGCTCCCGATGGGGAAGTACTCCAGCACCACGAAGCGTCCGGGCCCCTTCACCCGCCAGTCCCAGACTCGCGGCACGCGGTCCGACTTGATGGCCAGCAGGGAGCTGAGCTCGCGCTTGAGCGTGATGTTGGACACCCGGTCGTCGAGGCCGACCAGGGCCTTGACCGCGACCCACTTCGGGATGCCCTTGTCCTCGTCGAGGCAGACCGCGCGGTGCACCGAGCCAGAGCCACCTTGACCCAGCGAGCGGTCCAGCAGGTAGCTGGCTTTCTTGCCCTCCACGATCTGCGTCGGCGCCGGCTCGGCCGGGGAGGTGGCGTCGTCTGGGGCCGGGAACTCCGGCGTCAGGGCCTCCGTCTTCGGGGCGTGGCCCTGGACGAAGGAGCCCTGGTGAATCGGTGCGCCGCGGTATCCGAGCAAGCGCTCCCAGCGCTTCTTGGTGGAGTCGGACATCCGAGGAGGCTACCCCAGGGTCCGTCTCCGACCCAGGACGGCGAAGCCGAGGAGCGTGAGACAGCCGAGCACCGCCCACGTCGCCGGCTCGGGCGCGGAGCTCCCGCCGAAGTGGGCGCCGGTGTTCATCGCGGTGCTGGCAGGCGCGGGAGTCGGGACATAGGCCTCGCCCTCGGCCGTGGCCACCTTGCGGTCCTTTGCCACCGCCACGAAGCTCGTCCACTGGGTCACCAGTCGGTGCTCCAGGCCCAAGCCCGTGATCTCCTCTACCAGGGCCTCCTTCTCGCTGGGCTCGGTGCGTGGCGAGGCCCAGTCGATCATGCGGTCCTTCACCTGGCCACGTGCCCACAACACCGGCAGGGCCTCCGAGCCCTCGGTCTTCTCGGGCAGTGACAGGACCACCGGCAGCGCTGCGTCCTTGCCGGCGACCTTGCCCTTGACGACCACCGGGTAGTCGCCGGGTGCGTCGTAGAGCGCCATCACGCGCAGCGAGTCCCCGAGGAAGAGATCTGGCAGCGCGCGTGGGGTCGCGTCGTGGACGGGAGCGCTCCCCCAGTCCACCTCGACGTCCGTGAGGAAGGGGGTCTCCAGGCCCTCGCCGAGAAGCCGAAGAAGTGTTGCAGGAGCTGCTTGATCGGCAGCGACAGCGCGAAGAGCGCCGCCAGCCTCCCCGGGTTCACCGGCCACGGGCGCGCGTGCAGCCGCAGGGCCAGGCCCAGGGCCCAGGCGTCCAGCGCCAGGGCGACTGCGCCGATGTGGTTGACCTCGAGCAGGCACCCGGCGAGCCGGATGCCGGCGGCGCCCAGGAGCAGCCACGTCGCTCGGGAGCTGGAGGTGTTGTCCTGGTCCGCCGGACCGGACAGGACGCTGCGAAGCGTCAGGGCCACGCAGAGGGCGAAGACCCAGGCGCCGACGCTGTCGTAGCCAGCGTGGACCCAGGTCTTGACCAGCCAGGTCGCCGGCTCGTAGGACAGGGCCAGCAAGCCCGGGATCAGTAGCAGCAGCGCGAGCCGTCTCACGGTCGTATTGGAACCTCGTCGTCGGGAGATCCCGTGCAGCTACGCGGGTGCTTTGTCGGCTATTCCTGGGGCGTCAGCACGTAGGGCCAGACGATGTCGGCTTCGACCTCCACCGGGAACTTCCAGCGGCCCGCCTTGGCCTCGATGCACTGCTCCAGCTTGGCGTCACCGGTGGTGTTCATGATGACGTCGACGCCGTAGGTCGTGCCGTCGTCGATGCCGAGGGCCAGCTCAACCCGGCCGCGGACGGAGGGGGAGCGGTTCAGGGCCTGCTCGTAGCAGGTGCGGATGTGGGGGCCATAGGCCCGGATCAGCCCGCTGATGTCCGGCCCGCCGGTCGGCTGGCCGGGCGGCGTGACGATCGAGGTCCGGTCGGGGTCGATCTGCACGGAGCCGCGGTCGTGGACGCGGACCTGTCCGTCGCGCTCGACGGGGCCCAGAGCCCCGATGCTGTCGTCGCCGCCCTGGCAGTCCTGGCAGCCCATGAGGCCCGGACCTGTCTGTGACGCGTACTCACCGCCGTCGACGGTCGCGAGTCCAGCCATCATGCGGTCGAAGGCCTCGTCCTTGGGGTCGAAGATCGAGTCGCGGCCGACATCGTAGGTCGAGGTGCCGAGGGTGGCGATGAGCGGGTTCGCGTTGACCAGCGCCAGGGCGTCCTCGGTCCGTCCGTTCACCGAGCCGTCGAAGAGAGGCGCTGGGGGGCCGTCGTCGTGGATGGTCGCCACCACGCCATCGTCGATGGGCTCCGGGGGCGCGTCGTCGCTGATGATGGGGTCGATCACGACCGGCTCAGGCTCCGGCGCCTGCACGATGAGCACGTCGTGAACGAAGCGATCCTCGATGCCCTCGAAGCCGATCCGGTCGATCGGCGTCTGGCCCCAGACCCAGATCATCGCGACGGTGGCCACAGCGCTGAAGAGGCCCAGGAAGCCGAGGTAGACAGGGTCGTCGTCGTCGAGGAGCTGGGGACGGAAGTGCGCATCGGCGATGCGGGCTGCCTCCGGCGGAGTCGGCACGAACTGGAAGAGCACTGCGACGCGGGGGTGCACCAGCAGCTTCCCGCGGTGGTGCTCGGAGAGCGGCACGACGAACCCGCCGTCTCGCTGCGTGGCCTCAGAGGAGAGCGTCTCGAGGGGAACCACCGACTTCCTGTGGGCGATCTTGCCGTCCATCTCGTGTGTGAAGCGGAGGCTCCAGCCGCCTCTTCGCTTGGGGAAGACCAGCGTTCTCTTGGGGAGTCCCTCGATCGGCGGCAGGACGAAGGTGTTTCGAGCGGACTCACCTATGCTGACGTCCGTGCCGGGACGGATGAGGCGTTCGTGTGCGATGCGACCATCGACGATGACGCCGATGCGGAGGACCTTGTCGGGGAGCTTTGTCATGTCGGGTCACGACAACACCTCCGCTGGGGTGTTCCGACGTTCTTCTTCCTCTTCGCTTGCACATCTCCGTGGGCCCCATGTCCAGGCGCCCTCAGAGCTCGTGCAGGTTCCCTTCGTCGTCGATGCAGGACAGGGTCTGTCCGATGCGCTCCGGCTCGATCTCGATGACCGGGATCCAGGTCTCCTTCGAGAACGACTTGTAGTGGGTGCTCGCCACCACCCCCAGCGCCTGGAAGGAGGGGTTGGCAGAGGTGCTCTCGTCGAACATCAGCGAGGCGCTCGGGTTGTCGCCTCGGAGTGACACGATCCCGTCGACGAGATCGCCGTACTCGGTGTCGGGTTGGGCGGCGACTACGATGTCGAGGCTGCCAGCCGGGTCGATGAGGGCCGGGTCGGAGGGATGGTCGGCGTCCAGGGCGTACCCGAACGAGGACTGTCCAGAGAGAGTCCGTGTGCCATTGGCCGAGAAGAACGCTTCGAGTCGATCCGAGCACCGCGCTCCGGTCTCCCGGACCCGCTGACCTCGTGCCAGCATCTCCCTGGCCTTGTCGATCTCCTCCTCCGAGAGGCGTGGCAGGGCCTCTCTCTCTTCCTGCTCGCTACCCGAGAACAGGGGATAGGGCGGGCTCGCGGTCGCGTCGGCGACGGCGGCAGCGTCGTCCACGAGGAGGTCCACGTCCGGAAAGCCTGCCTGGTGGGCTGTGTACACGATCCGCTGGACGAGCCCCCAGTCCGTGGCCGGCTCGGCGACGACGAGGAGGCGCTTCTGGGAGCCGGACCAGCAGGCCAGGCCGGACATGGTGGCCTCGGCGTTCAGGCGCATGGCGAGGAGCGCGTCGTAGAGCAAGGGGAGGAGGAGACCGCGGTATCCCGAGGTGTCGAGGACCCCGTCGTTCAGCGACGTCGTGTACACGCCGTTGAGCAGCACTCCCCAGCGCTGGACCTCGATCATCGCGTACTGGGTCCCGAAGTGGGCCCGCATGTCCTCTCCATCGGCGCAGCGCTGCTGCACCTCCGGGTCCCAGTCCGCGATGTAGGACGGCAGGAGGTACTTCTCGACTCGTTGGACGTCACTGTTGGTCGCGCGCGGTACTTGCGTCGAGACGGACAAATCCGGGATCCACGACGTGTAGTTGGAGCCGAAGTCGCTGAAACAGCCGGTCATGAGGAGGAGGATCACTCGCAGATTCCCGCGTCGTTGCAGCTCTCTCCCGAGTCGCACCCTGTGTCCGACTCGCACTGTGCGCAGTCGCTGGCGGTCCCATCGGTCGTGGCTACGAGGTTGTCGTCCGTGACGATGCTGAAGCTCGGGATGGGTGTCCCGGTGCCGTAGGTGCAGCTCGAGTAGCTGCACATGGTGTCGTAGTCCTCGTACCCGCTCACGAACCCTTCAGCCCAGACGATCTCGAAGGGGTCGATGTTGCAGTTCAGGTTCGTGCTCCACTGGACCTCGAAGGCATACAGACCGGGCTCTGGGAACGTGACGTAGCGGAACTTCTTCCACTGCCCGTCCGACCAGTTCACCTTGATGATCTCGGTGCCTTCGATGCTGAAGCTGAGCGCGTCGTTGCCCAGGAGACCCATGGTCCGGTGGAGCTCCTCGCCGCAGCCGATGTTCATGTAGCCGCGGAAGCGGGCGGCGCCGTAGCTGCCAGTGCTGGAGAGCACGGGCCAGGAGTTCGTGGTCGTGGTGTAGTTGCCGTCGCTCGCGGTGTACGCCGTGCTGCAGCGGTTGCTCCAGTCGAGCTCGTACACAGCCTGGTCGGTGCTCGAGGCGAGGCCGCTGCTGGAGCCTGTGAGCACGCTCATGAAGCTGCTGAGGTTCGTGGTGTAGTGCGCGTCCCCGGGCGAGGTGTCCATCTCTCCTATGAGCGCGCACGCCTGGGCACCGGTGGGGCTGTCGATGGCGTCATGGGTCGGCGAGGAGATCACGTTGGTGTCGGTGCAGTCGTTGTCGACGGTGCCGTCGCAGTCGTTGTCGACGGACGTACACACCTCGGTCCCGGAGGGGAAGGCGAGGGGATCGCTGTCGTCGCAGTCGGTGTCGTCGGTCGTGTAGTCGTCTCCGGGGCTGTCGCAGGCATCGGTGCTGCTGGCGGCGTCGCCGTAGCCGTCGCAGTCAGCGTCCTCGTACCAGGTCGTGGCGTCCGTGGCGCCGCCGTCGATGTCGCCGTCGCAGTCGTCGTCGATGTCGTTGCAGATCTCGGTCGCGCCCGGGTTCACGTCCCCGTCCGCGTCGTCACAGTCCGTGTCGTCGGACACGGACCCGGTCGGCGCGTCGCAGGAGTCTGTGCTCGACGCTGCGTCACCGTAGCCGTCGGCGTCGGTGTCCGCGTACCAGGTCGGTGCGTCGGTGGCCTCCTCGTCGATGTCATCGTCGCAGTCGTCGTCGATGTCGTTGCAGATCTCTGTCCCCGCAGGGTTGGTCTCAGCGCTCGAGTCGTCGCAGTCGGTCGCATCTGCGACATAGCCGGAGGGCTGGTCGCAGGCCTCGCTTGTCATCGTCGCGTCGCCGTAGCCGTCGGCGTCGGTGTCGGCGTACCAGGTGTCCGCGTCGCTGGCCCCGACATCGATGCTTCCGTCGCAGTCGTCGTCCTCACCGTTGCAGACCTCTTCGGCGTCCGGGTTCACGTCGTCGTCGAAGTCGTCACAGTCCTCGCAGGCCGGGAAGCCGTCGGCGTCATTGTCGGCGTACCCCACCGCCCCGTCACAGTTGTAGTCGTTCGGGTCTGTGCAGTCAGACTCCTCGGCGCCGGGGTGGTAGGCGGTGTCCGCGTCGTCGCAGTCGCCGTCGACCGCAGAGGTCCCGTCGGGCTGCTCACAGGAGCTGATGGCATCCCCCGCGCCGTAGCCGTCGGTGTCGGTGTCGGCGTACCACGTGCTCGCGTCCACGGCTTCCTCGTCGATGTCCTCGTCGCAGTCGTCGTCGAGGCCGTTGCAGAGCTCGACCGCGCCCGGGTACACGGCGGGGTTCGCGTCGTCGCAGTCGACGCTGGCGACGAAGCCGTCGCCGTCGTCGTCGAAGGGGCCCGTGTCTTCCGTGACCAGGGGTGCGCTATCGACGACGTAGTCCTTGTTGCGACAGCCGAGGGCCGTCAGGAGCAGCAGCATGGGAGCCTCCTATTGCGCGCGATTGTGGCATTGGTGTGCAGGGCGCGCACAGCTTCGATAGGCATCGAACGTGAAGCGTTCCATCTTCGCGGTCGTCGTCCTCGGCCTGTTCCTCGCTCTCGTGGAAGGGCTCGGGCGGTTGATGCTCGAGACGCCGCGTCCTGCGCACACCTTCGACGACGACCCGGAGCTCGGATGGGTCCTGCCAGCGGCGGCTCGCTTCGACTTTGGAGGCCAGAGCGTCCAGACCAATGCCTGGCGGATGCGGAGCCCGGCCCCACGTGGCGGCGTCAAGACCGTGATATCGCTTGGGGATTCGTCGGTCTTCGGCCACGGCGTCGAGGACGACGAGCACTTCAGCGCGCGCCTGGGGGTGCTCCTTGGCGAGGAGGTGCAGGTCCTGAACGCAGGCGTGCCGGGCTACACCTGCCCGCAGGTCCTTGGGGCGCTGGGGCGGGTCCCGGTCGATGTGGACGTCGCGGTGCTGTACCCGGGGATCTCGGACTCCTTCATCATCGAGGGCAAGGACCAGGTCGCCTTGCCGGCTGGGCTGGAGCGGATCAGGACCACGGGGATCGGGCGGCTGCTGCTGGTGGTCGCGACGAAGCGAAGTCTCGGCCGGGTCAGGGTCTCTCCTGGGGACTTCGAGGTCTGCCTGGCGGAACTCGTCGACTCGGTGCCTGCGGCGGTCGTCGTCGTGCCCCTCGAGGAGGGCGATCTCGGCGGCCCGACGAGCTGGCACGATCCGCGCGTGGCCCACCTGCTTCCCTACCGCGAGGCCATGCGACGGGTCGCCGAGTCCAGCGAGGTGCCGCTGATCGACCTCCCAGCCATCGCCCAGGCCAGCGGTCAGTCCGCCGACGGGCTCCTCCTCGATGTGGTGCATCCCTCGGAGCAGGGGCACGAGGTCATCGCGGAGGGAATCGAGGCCGTCCTCACGGCCGAAGGGCTCTTGCAATAGCCACACTGCAAGCCTCGTAGACATCCAATTGCATTCGGAGAACCCGATGTCCGACTTCCTCCTCCAACATGGCTCCTATCTCGACAGCGTCACGCTTCGAGACACCGTCGTCCGGGACTATGCCCCTCCGAGCCGTCAGTACATCGACCAGAAGGGTGCGTGGTTCGATGTCTCCAGGGACTGCTGAGGCAGTCGGTAGGCGGGCAGGCTCGGGTCTTCTCCGGTCTCGGCGACCGTCGTGTCGATGCCGGTGATCCAGATCTGGGAGTCTTCGGGCTGGTAGTGCCCGTATGGACGGTTCGACGCGAACGCCAGCCAGAGGATGTCGTCGTCGGGGATCGGGCCCCAGCGCGGCCACGAGGCGTTCCCGACGTCGGAGCGATTCGCCGTGACGAGCTCGATCTCCTCGCCTGTGCCGTCCGCGGCCACCAGCCACAGGGCAGCGTCCTCTGTGAAGGCGGTCCTCCCGGTCGACGAGCGGTTGTAGGCCACCCACTGCGAGTCCGGGCTGAACATCGGGTAGTAGTAGTTGTAGTCGGTGGCCTCGGGCAGGAGCGTCCGAGGCGGTCCGAACACCCCGTCGCCCAGGTGGTCGAAGATCACGAGGGCCGAGCGCGCGAAGCGGGTGTTGTCGTTGTTCCCCATGCCCGAGACGGCGACGAGCATCGAGTCGTCCGCGGACCAGTGGGGCATGGTCAGGTACAGATCGGAGTCCAGCGTGGATGCGTAGTCGCCCGTGCGTCCGTCATAGAAGTGGAGCTCGTTGTCCTCGGAAAAGACGATGTAGTCGCCGTCTGACGAGAAGGTGGCGAAGCTCCCGTAGTCGGCGCTCGAGTCCATGGGGATCAGCGGCTCGGGCTCGATGTCCTCTGTGATGCTCGCGAGCCCGACCTGCTCGTCAGCGTCGGTGTTCACCTGCCAGCTGTACCCGAGCCGCTCTCCGTCGGGCGAGACGACGTGGCATCCGACACAGTAGCTGTTGGTGTTCTCTGTCTCGCGCGAGAACCACTCCACAGGAGCGACCTGGTCCACCGGGGAGCGAATGATGCCCTGTTTGTTCGTGGCGAAGTAGGTGATCGCCCCGAAGGCGTCGAAGCGATTGACCAGGAAGCTCATGTCCTCTGCGGTGACCTGGTCCGCGACCTCGCCGTCCACGAGCTTCACGGCGTCGAGACGGACCTCGACCTCGCCTCCGGCGTTGGTCGCGGTGATGACGCGCCAGATGTCCTGGACGACCTCGTACTCGTTCGAGGTGGTCCAGACCTCGACCTCGGTCGTCGCGGAGCGGAAGCGCAAGCGGTACAGGTCGGCCCCCCAGGCGTCGTCCCACATGAAGGTCATCGACGGCACGTTGAGCGGGAGGGCAGCGCCGTCCTCTGGGTAGAGCCACCTCAGGGCTCCGTCCACCGGGGCGTCCTCGTCGAGGTCGACCTCGGAGGCGCCGCCGTCGATGACCGATTCGGTGAAGACCACGATCACGTCTGCCGTGGCCAGGATGCCGCCGGCGTTCGCCTGGACCAGGGTGCGGCCCCCGGCCTCTGCGCTCGTGGTGAAGTGGCCGTCCTGGAGGATGATCCCGACGGACTCGTTGGAGAGGCTCCAGCCCACCACGCCGCTGAGCTCCTCGACGTGTCCGCTCTCGAACTCTGCGATGGCGACATAGTCGACGGTCTCCTGCTCCGTCGATGTCGTGGTCAGCTCGACGGAGGCGGGCTCCACCGAGAGCGCCACGATGGCGCCGTAGGGGTTCGACTGGGGCCCGCCGTTGCAGGCAAGGAGCAGGAGCGCTTGCATGGGGCCCGATGATAGAGAAGGATGACGCGTCATGCTGCTCCTCCTTTCCGCTTGCATGGACCAGGGTGTCCATCAGCTCTACGCCACAGACTCGTGGACCCAAGGCGACGCCCGCTCTCCCATCGACGTGCTCTGGGTCGTCGACGACTCTGCGACGATGTTCGAGGAGCAGGATCAGCTGGCGGATCACGCCGATGCCTTCGTGCAGGCGCTGGACGAGGCCGGCGTCGACTTCCAGGTCGGCGTCACCACCACGGACGTCGACGCCGACGCCGGCGCCTTGCGCGGACCGGTCCTGAAGGCTGGTGACGCTGATTTGGTGGACGACTTCGCCGAGCAGGTCCTCGTGGGCGTCCAGGGTTCACGGGACGAGCAGCCCCTGTACGCCGCTTCCCTCGCGACATCCGAGCCCTGGGCCTCGACGGACAACGCCGATCTGGTGCGCGAGGTCAGCTACCTCGCGGTCGTCGTGGTGACCGACGAGGACGACCACAGCGAGGGGCCGGTCACCGACTACCTCGACGATCTGGAGTCCCTCGGCCACGACTTCGGCCTCTACGTTGTCGCGGGCGGCCTGCCAGAGGGCTGCAGCAGCGCCCTCGCCAACGCAGTGGCCGCCGAGCGCCTGCTGGAGACGGTCGAGCGCTCCGAGGGCCAGTTCCGCTCGATCTGCGCAGCGGACTTCGAGCCGGTCATGCGCGGCATCGGGCTCGGCGCGGCTGGCATGTCGGACACCTTCCCGCTCCAGGCGATCCCGGCACCGGAGTCCCTCCAGGTTCGCGTCGAGGGGCTCAGCGTCGAGATGGACGAGGACGACGGCTGGACATACGAGGCGGCGCTCAACGCGATCGTCTTCCACGGGGGGGCCGTGCCGCAGCCGGGCACCTACATCTTCGTGAAGTACATCGACTACGGCAACAGGGACATCGAACAGGAGGGTTAGCCCGGCCCGATGAGGGCGTTGTAGTCGGCTTCCGTCAGGACTCGCACACCTGCTGCCTCGGCCTTCTTGATCTTGGCTGGGCTGGGTTTGTCTCCGATGACGAGCAGGTCCAGCTTCTTCGAGATCGAGGACGCCAGCTTTGCGCCCAGTCCCCTGGCCCTTTTCTTCATGTCATCCCTCGTCCCGAGCACCATCTTGCCGGTGAACAGCACGGAGAGCCCGGCGATGGGGGACTCGACCTTCACGGCGTCTGTGGCCAGTGGCGTGCGCTCCAGGCTGAAGCCGAGCTCGAGCATGTGGCGGATCGTCGGCCAGCGCGCCTGGAGCCCGGACACGATGCTCACAGAGGTCTTGTCGCCGAAGCCCTTCACCTCGACGAGCTGATCCGCCGTCAACCCCTCGAGGCTCTCCAGCGGGAAGGCCGCGAGCAGCTTGCGCGAGTCGCCGACGCCGAGGTCGGGGATCCCGAAGGCGGCGAGGAAGCGGGCGTCTTCCACCATCTGGCGCTGGGACACACCCAGGGCGGCGACGAGGTTCGCGGTCTGTCCGGGGCCGAACTCGAGCCCGAGCAGATCCGCCTCTGTCAGGGCGTAGATCGCCTCCAGCGACACGAAGCCGCCGGCGACGAGACGCTTGATCGTGGCGGGACCGAAGTGGTCAGCCGTCCGCAGCGTGCGGAACCAGTGGCGGATGCCGGTCTCGACCTGGGCTGGACAGCTGCTGTGGTTGCCGCAGTTCAGAAAGTCCTTGAGCCACTGGAGCTCTGCGCCGCAGGAGAGGCATTCGCCGGGAAGCTGAACGCTCTTCGCCGGTTGCAACACCTCCTCGAGCTTGGGGATGACCTCTCCGGAGCGGATGATCTGGATTCGCGCCCCCGGACCGATGTCCAGATCACGCACCATGCCGGCGTTGTGGGCGGTGACTCGGCGAATGGTCGCGCCGCTGACCTTTACCGCCTCGACGAGCATCACCGGCGTCACGTTTCCGGTGCGGCCGGTCTGCCAGGCGATGTCGACGACGGTCGTCTCAGCGGTCTCGCCACGCTCCTTCAGGGCGATCATCCAGCGGTGGTGGTGGCTGGTCGCCCCCATGTGCTTTCTGAGCGCGTCGTCCAGCGCCTCGGCGACCATTCCATCCAAGGCGTAGTCGACCTGGCCCTTCAGCGACGCCGTGATCGCAGCTGCCTGCTCCACGAGCTCGCTGGCGTCGCCGGTCCACTTCGCGAGGGTGCTGTAAGGGACGAAGTGGACGACGCCAGCGTCGAGGGCTCTCTGTGCGTGCTGGCCGACGACATCCGCGGAGACGATCCCGACGCAGGTGTTGCGCGGATGATCGAACACGGTCGCGAGGTTGGCCTCGAACCAGGACTTGACCATCACGATCTCGCCGACACCCTGGCCGCGACCACCGACGGGCACGATCCCGCGCTCGAAGGCGTAGGTGATGTCGTTGCCTACCCGCCCGTTCCCGCGCGTGGCGAAGACTCCTCCAAGGTCACGTCCGGCGAGCCCGTCGAGCTTCGGCGTGACCCGGACGGCGACGGCCTCCAGTCCGATCTCCGCGGCGGCCTTGTGCACCCGGTCCACCCAGGCCTGTAGGGCCTCGATGGTGTAGGCCTTCTCCGTCGACAGCATCGGCTCGGCGTGACGGACCCTGCCCTCTCCGAAGCCCGCCTCGGGCTCCACCGCGTGGAGGAAGGGGTGCTGCGGGCTGAGACCGCGGAGCTCCTCGGTCAGCTCGTCGTACTCGAGGTCCGTGACCTCCGGCGTTCCTGCCCGGTAGCTCTCGTTGTAGCGGGTGAGCAGCTCGACGAGCTGGTCGACCCGGTCGTTGTCAGACAGCATTCCAGCCACGCTTCACTCCCTTGACGATCATGACTTCCGCGAGGTCGTTTGCCTGCGCCAGGGTCGGGGCCAGGCGGACCTCGCGCTTGAGTGGGGCCTTGCGGCCGGGGCTGTAGTCGGTCCAGTGCACGACGAAGGCCGGGTAGCTGGGGTCCGCCTGCTCCTTGTTCGTCTTCCAGATCAGGAGCTTGCGCACCGCGAGCAGGCAGCGCTCGAGCACCTGAGAGGCCCGAACGTCCATCCTGTCGATGGCCTTGTCCTCGCGGCGGCGGGAGAACACAGGGTGGAGGATCGACACACCGTTCATCGGGCAGACGGCCACCCAGGTTCCGTCTTCGTCGAAGTAGCCCTGGGCTGTCATGCCCACGCGGATCAGCGTCGAGCCGTCCGCCGTCAGCGAGGCCCGGGTGCAGGGCTCGCCGTCACCGTCGAGCGGCACGCGGACGCGGCGACCGTAGAGCTTGCTCCGGTCTACCTTCTTGAAGTCGAAGCAGGTCGTGACCCCATCGAGGGTCACCGCGATCTGGCGTGCCATGTGTCGTTCTCCCTGGCGTCCCTATCCGCTTTCGCGGCCACTGCAGGGACCCGGGATCTTCACGCAATGGCGACCTCTACGGGGAAGGCTGGTGGGCTATTTCACGCTCGTGAAGACTCGAAACCCCAGGCCGCCCCGCTACTGGTCCAAGCGTCTCCCCGCCGAGCTGCAGGACACCCGATGGGATGCCGTCGTCATCGGCTCTGGCATCGGCGGAATGACGACGGCCGCGCTGATGGCCCGCCTGGGGCAGAAGGTCCTGGTGCTCGAGCAGCACTACGTCCCAGGGGGCTTCACCCACGTCTTCTCGCGCAAGGGCTACACCTGGGATGTCGGCGTGCACGCCGTCGGCGAGGTCACGACGCACTCGCTCTCCGGCCGGCTCCTGAAGGACCTGACCAGGGGCGAGCTCGAGTGGGCCCCGCTGGGCGAGGTCTACGACGAGTTCTACTGGCCAGGGGGCTTCCGGATCGACTTCCCCGACACGCCGGAGAAGTTCCGCGACAACCTCATCGCCGCCTTCCCGAACGAGGTCGAGGCCATCGACACCTACCTCCGCCATGTGCGCGAGGTCGGCGGCCACATGAAGGGCTACTACCTCGCCCGCATCGTGCCGGAGATGGCCTCGACGCCGGCAGAGTGGCTGTTCGCCCGAAAGGCCCGCGAGTGGTTCGAGAGGAGCACGCAAGAGGTCATCGACGAGCTCACGGACGACCCGCAGCTCAAGGCGGTGTTCGCTGCCCAGTGGGGCTACTACGGCAGCCTGCCACACCGCTCCAGCTTCGCGATCCAGGCCCTGGTGGTCCGCCACTTCCTGTGGGGCGGGTACTACCCGGTCGGTGGCTCGGCCGAGATCGCACGGGGACTGCTCCACACCGTGGCGGACGCTGGAGGCTGGACGCGTGTCGTCGCAAGCGTCGATCAGATCCTCGTCGAGGACGACCGGGCTGTCGGTGTGCGCTTGGCTGACGGCGAGGAGATCCGCGCCGAGAAGGTCGTCTCCGCCGCTGGGATCGTGGCCACGCTTCGTCGCCTGCTGCCGGAGCAGATCCGAGGGCAGGACTGGGTGACGGAGGCCCTGGAAGGCGTCGCGCCGGCCTCTGCCCATCTCTGCCTCTACATCGGCTTCAAGGGCGACATCACCAAGGCGGGGGCGAGCGCCGCCAACAAGTGGTTCTACAGGGTCTGGTCCTCTGATGATGACGCCTGGATGGTCGCGCCGGAGCAGGAGGAGTTCGAGCGAGCCCTCTGCCTCTACTGCTCGTTCCCCTCGCTGAAGGACCCGGAGCATGACCCCGGTCCGGAGCTCCGACACACGGGCGAGGTCGTCACCTTCGTGCCCTGGGAGGCCTTCGAGCGCTGGTCGGGCACTGCCTGGCGAAAGCGTGGGGACGACTACCTGGCCTTCAAGCAGCGCCTGCAGGACGCTCTGCTCGAGGATTTCTTGAGCGATATGCCTCAGTTGCGCGGGTACATCGACTACGTCGAGCTCTCCACGCCGCTGTCGACCGAGTACTTCTGCCGCCCGATGTCCGGCAGCATCTACGGCATCGAGCCGACGCCGGAGCGCTTCGCCAACGACCGGTTGAAGCCCCGCTGTCCGATCGGTGACCTCTACTTCTCGGGCTCAGAGGTCACCACCGTCGGCGTCATGGGCGCGATGATGGGCGGTGTGCTCGCGGCGGCGGCGGCCGAGCCGTGGGGTGTCTTCCACCACGTGCGGAAGCTGATGTGAGGCGCCTGGAGTGAATGACCCGCAGGCCACGTCGTCGAAGCAGCCATGCGACACCACCTCGAGAAGCTGGTCTGCGGGGGCTTCGCCGCTGGCGCCTTCGCCGTGATGATCGGGCTGTTGGCCACGACAGCCCAGGGTGACAGCGGTGTCGACATCGAGATGCCCTCCGATCGTCAGGCCTCCTTCCTGGCCTTCGTGCCCGATGGCAGTCCGGACGGCAGGGAGAAGAAGACCCTCGCCGAGCAGCCCGAGGAGCAGCAGCCCATCGAAGGCAGCGGGCCCTCGTCGCAGCGCGCTTCGGCGCCGGAGTTCGCCACCGCCGAGGGCGGCACGATGGTGACGATGTCCCCGCGGGGCCAGATGTACAAGGGCGGGACCACCACCGAGAAGAAGAAGAAGGGGCGCGCGTGCGTGGAGCCCAGCGGCCTGATCGAAGAGACCAAGACGAACACCTACGACGTGGACAAGGCCCTCATCGACACCTACGTCGACGACCTCGACGCCGCAGCGCGGCTGGCCTGGACCGCCTGGCACAACGACGCCGCGGGCGAGATCGATGGCTTCTCCGTGCGCCGCATCCGCTGCGGGAGCCCCCTGCACGAGGCTGGCTTCCGCAACGGTGACGTCGTGCACAGCGTCAACGGTCGCGAGATCCAGAGCATCCCTGACGCGATGCGCGCCTACCGCAAGGTCAAGCGCAAGGACACCCTGAAGGTGAACCTCACGCGCAAGGACGGCTCCTCCCGGCAGCTACGCTTCAACCTGCGCTGATCAGTCCAGCTCGCAGATGAAGCGCTTGTCGCTGTCGCAGTCGGCGTCGTTCCAGGTGTCGGTCCAGGAGGAGAAGAGCTCCATGCAGTCCTGGCCCAGGCCCCAGTCGTTCGGCTGGTCGTCCGCCCAGTTGGTGTAGGTCGACGACGAGCCGTCCTCCCACACCCAGTGGTCCTCCTTGTCGCGGTCGTTGTAGCCGCTCCACCAGTCGTCCTGCCTCTTGGTCTCCAGCACGTCGGTCACCCAGTCGTTCTCGTCCCCGTCGTCGATCGTGACGAGGTGGTAGCCGACCGATGCGCAGCCCTTCTGCGCGGCGAACCACTCCCAACTCAGGTCGATGCAGAAGAGATAGGGGTCGCCGTCGTCGTTCCAGTGGGTGTCGCAGCTGCAGGCGTCGTTGTCGTCGATCCAGCCGGAGCAGTCGTCGTCCACGGCGTTGCACTCTTCTGTGGTGCCAGGGTTGACCGCCTTGTCCCCGTCGTCGCAGTCTTCGTCGTTGTCCACGGTCGCTGTCGGCATCGAGCAGGACAGCAGCTCCTTGTCGGGGTCGCCGTAGCCGTCTCCGTCAGCGTCCACCCACCAGCTGTCCGCGTCGACGGCGTCCTCGTCGACCGCTTCGTCGCAGTCGTCGTCGATCCCGTTGCAGTACTCGTCGGCCTCCGGGTGGATCGAGGAGCTGTGGTCCTCGCAGTCCCCGGCCCTGTCGGTGTAGCCCCAGGGCTCGGCGCAGTCGTAGATCACGTCCTCCGCGGCCCCCCAATCGTCGCCGTCGTCATCGACGTACCAGATCGGCGCGTCGATGGCGTCCTCGTCGATCTCGTCGTCGCAGTCGTCGTCGAGGTCGTTGCAGTGTTCTTCCGCGCCCGGGTTGACCTCCGGGTCGCTGTCATCGCAGTCGGAGGTGGACGGGACACGGGTCGGGGGCGCCGAGCAGGCGAGCACAGGGTCCTCGGCGGAGCCGTAGCCGTCTTCGTCCTCGTCGAGCCCCCACCAGATCCCGTCCTCTGGAGACTCGTCGATCGCGCCGTCGCAGTCGTCGTCGAGGTCGTTGCACAGCTCGAAGGCCTTGCAGGGTTCATCCGACGCTGACGGGAGGGAGGGCAGGCAGGCGAGCAGGATCAACGGCACACGACAACTGTATCCGAGGCGTCTCGGGTAGGTACCATCGGGTCGTGTCCGTTCTCGGAATCGGCCCGTTCGTCCTGGAAGAGCCCATTGGAGAAGGGGCCATGGGACAGGTGTGGAAGGCCCGGCATCTCGGGCAGTCGGCCGAGGTCGCAATCAAGTTCCTCACTCGCCGCCCGCATGCGCGAGGACTGGGCGGTCGAGTTCTTCGAGAACGAGGTCCGCGCTTCGTCGGGGCTGAACCACCCCGGCATCGTGCCGGTGCTCGACCACGGGCTCGTCGAGACCGCCGGGCCGCCTCCGTTGACGCCAGGTGCGCCCTACCTCGTGATGGAGCTCATCCGAGGGGCTTCTCTCCACAGCTACAAGGGCAAGCTCTCGTGGGATCGGGGCCTGCTCGAGGTCGGCAAAGGGGGCTTCAGGCTCCGCCAGGGCGCCAAAGTCGAGCTGCCCGCGGACCTCCACGAGGTCTGGCGTGACAAGGTCGACCGCGTCCTCGGCCTCTTCCGTGGAGAGGAGGCCAAGGCGATCGAGATCGCGGCGGTTCTCGGCATGCGGCTCGAGCGGGACCTCTGGCACCAGGTCTGCAGGCTCAGTGGCGTTCGGCCCAGCCCATTGCTCGTCGGTCGACTGCTCGACGAGCGACTCCTTCGAGCCACGGAAGACGGCTACGTCTTCGCCCACGCCATGTTCCGAGAGGCCCTCGTTCGACACGCCCGGGACCGGCGCCGGCTGCATCGGCACAACCGGGCCTGTGCCGCCGTCTTCGAGGCAGCAGGGGAGCGCTCCGAGCGCCTCGGTCGCCACCTGCTCCTGGCTGGGCAGACCGACGAGGCCTTGGAGGTGCTGCTCGAGGCTGCGGGTGCCGCCCTCACCGAGGGAGACGCGGGGCGGGCCGGGCGACTGCTCGAGTACCGGGAGCGTGCGCTCCGAGTCCTCGACCTGCCGGGCACCGACCGACGCTGGGCCGCGGGCTGGGCTCTGCAGGCCGAGCAGCTCTACATGGCTGGCCGCTACGACGAGTCGAAGGAGTCGCTGCTGAGGCTCGTTCGCGTCTCGGTGCAGAACGAGTGGGACGACATGCGCTCTGTTGCGCTGCACCTCCGCTCTCGCCACGCTCTGCGAGAGGGCCGCGTCAGCGAGTCCCAGGGCTTCCTGGAGGACGCGCTCGCTTGTGCCACCGACGACCGCATGCGCGCCAAGTGCCGCCGCAGCCTTGGCCAGGCCCACTGCATCCAGGGTCGGGCCCAGCGTGGTCGCTTCATGCTCAAGCAGGCGCTCTCTGGAGGCCCTCACCGCGGTCGGAAAGCCCTCCACCGCCATCGCCCGGGCCAACCTCGGCTTCGTGCTGCTGGAGCGCGAGCGGTACACCGAGGCCAAGCGCACCTTCATCGGCATCCTCGGCGAGATCAGGCGGGGCCTGAGCCCCCTCTTGGGTTCCCACCTCCACATCGCGTTGACGGCCTGTTCGGCGGTCGAGCGCGACTGGGACGCCTGGGACCGCCACCTCCGCAAGGCCACCGAGGTCATCCGGCGTACCTCCTACGTCGACATCGACAACGCTAGGGTGGCCGAGCTCTCCGGGGACCTCACCCTGGCTGCCGGAAAGCTGGATCGGGCCCGGCGGATCTACGGCTTCGCGCAGGACCAGTACCTTGGGCTCGGTCGGATCCGCGACGCCGAGGCGGTCGGCGCGGTGCTCGACCGTCTCCCCAGCTGACGCCGCCAGCAGGCGACGCGGAGTCAATCACATGCTTCGTCCAGGGGGTCTGTTCCTGGCCGCCGAGCCCAACAACTTTGGCTCGACAGCGGCCGAGTTCGTGCGTAATCCCGCCCCGGACTGGCCGACTCCACTACCTGGTGTGGGGGAGGAAGTGAATCAGTACCGTCCGTCGGGGGGGCGATGCTATCCCGCGATGTCAGTCGTGCGCAGCCCGAGGAAGTGGTACCAGCGGAGGCGGCTCTGGCCGCGGGGATCCAGCTGGTAGTTCGCGTCCTCTGTGCGGATCTGCAGGGCGTTTCGGAATTGGAGCAGGACCGCTGTCATTTCGGTGTAGGGGAGGGTCCACAGGATCTCGTCACCGTCGTGCACCTCCAAGCCCTCGTCGGTGAGCCGGGCCGCTCCGCTGGCGACGTGCTCCTCTCGCAGCCGCCCGCGCTGTACACCTGTGACGTGCATGTCGTCGCAGACGACCTCTGCGTCGAGGGGGAAGTGCGCGCTGAGTCGATGGCGAGCCTCGGCCACGCTGAAGGTCGGCGTCTCGGGCGTGTCCCCGAGCATCTGGCAGCGCAGATCGATGCGCCAGCGGTGGGAGCAGGCCGAACACACCACGCAGTCCTTGTCGGACGGAACTGACAGGGTCTCCGTGGCGAAGCAGCTGGGGCAGGCCCAGAGGAACTCGGGCAGGCCCTCTGCGAGGCGGAACCCCCAGGATCCCGGAGGGAGCTCGACGGCCTCTGGGTCGATGGCCAGCCCCCTCGCGATAGCAGCGTTGATCTCCTCTGCAGTGGCCTCCGGTGGGAACTCCTCGTAGGCGTACTCCATGTGCCAGGGCACCAGGCGCGGCCAGGTCGCCCAGCGAGGATGCTGCAGGAAGCCCGTGATGACGCGGCAGTAGATCACGGGGCATCCGAGGCTCTTCACCAGCCGCCCGGTGCCGCGCTTGATGGGAAGGGGCTCCCCGGTCCAGGAGCGCATGCCCTCTGGGAACATGCCGATGATGGCGCCACCTTCGTATGCCTCGGCCAGGGCGCGCACCGCGGCGCTGTCCTTGGCGCCCTTGGAGAAGGGGATGCCGTTGAGCTGCTTCAGCACCCAGCCCGCCACGGGCAGGCGGAAGACCTGCTCGCTGCCGATGCCGGAGGTTGGTCGGCCCACCCCCCAGAAGCAGAGGAGGAAGTCGAAGAAGGTAGCGTGGTTCGCCAGCAGCATCGCCCCGCCGGTCTCGGGGACGTGCTCCTCGCCGCCCACCTTCACCCTCATCAGCGGCGTCAGCGTCAGGCGCAAGAACAGCCACGCGCTCATCCAGATCACCCACCGATGGCGAGGCACGCCTTGTCGGTTCCACAAGGCCCCTGTGGCGCAGACCTCCTCGCTCGACATGGCCGCGGGCTTCCTCCGGGGCCAAGCAGCGTAGCCTGTCCGGGGCTCGGAAGTGCTCAGTCCCCGAAGCGGACCAGCTCCGTCACGTCGGTCTCGCCGTCACAGTCCGGGTCACCCTCGCTGCGCACCATCCCCAGCTCCGAGTTCAACCAGACCGTGGTGTCCGAACACGCAGCCCCGGTCTGCTCGTAGTGGACCTCGAGCGCGTCGACGAGCAGGTCACCGGCAGGTTGAGTCCCGGAACCGACGACGAGCCCGCCGTCCGGGAGCTCGTCACCGAGCCCGACGTCGTGTGGCAACACCAGCTCTCCGAGCGCGACGTCGTTGAGCACGACCTCGCCGTCGGATGAGGTGGTCACCTCCGCCCCGAGGTGGTGCATGCCCTGCTCATCGCAGCGCGCCACGACGTGCAGATCGATGCGGGCGTCGTCCGTCTCCAGGACCGTGTCGACGAGGAGGTCTTCGAAGCCCAGGCGGTTCATGTGCCGGGCCGAGACCATCGTCTCCATCCGGCTGCCGTCGTCCTGTTCCCAGCGGCGCCAGCTACCGGGTGCACCAAGGCCGCTGTAGCTTGGGCAGGCGTCCACCACCGAGGCGGTCTCCGGAGCGGTCGAGCAGGCGATAATCAGGCTGAGCATGCCCCCCAATCGGCACGTACAACGCCGACTTTAGATTTCTGTAAGGGTGTGTGTCCGGCCCTCGTTCTCGGCCTTCAACCACTCCATCAGCGGCTCGAAGTAGTCCAAGAGCGGCGTCGCGCTGAGGTCGGATCCAGTGGACTCGACGAGCAGCCCCCGCCAGTCGCGGGTGGCGCCTGGACGCAGGATCCCCTTGAGGAAGTCCCCGGTCTCGGTGCTGCCCCAGTAGTTCGTGGCCCGCGGGTCCATGTGGAGGATCTCGTTGGCGATGTGCGTGTGGAGCTGCATCAGCAGGATGTTCGACAGGGCGTAGTCGTAGTACTGGGCGGGGTCGTCGTTGATGTGGGTCTTGGTGAGCGCGTCGGCCCACTCCTCGCCGCGATCCGTGGGTGGCGCGATGCCCTGGTACTTCTCTACGTAGCTCCACCATCGGGCGTTGAACATCTCGGGCGACAGGGGCTCGGCGTAGAGGTCGTGCTCGAAGTTGGACATCGTCCCCGCCGCGAAGGGGATGAACACGATCATGTCCAGGGCCTCTGCGAGCAGCATCTGCACGGGATCCGGCTCCGCCCCCTCGGCGATCAGGCCCCGGCCCTCGAGGAAGGGCTGCTGCTTCGCGGCGAGGCCGATCAGCGAGCCGACCGCCTCGTGGAAGGCCCGGTTGGCGCCCTCTCGGAGAGCGATGGGCACCTCGTCGTTGCTGTACTCGATGAAGTAGTAGATGTGTCCGAGCTCGTGCATCGAGGTGCCGTACCACTGGGCGTTGGGCTCGACGCTCATCAGGCAGCGGACGTCCTGGTCCAGGTCGACGTGCCAGGCGCTGGCGTGGGTGTTCTTCTTGTACTCGGCGCCCTCTGGCACCGGGTACATGCTCGAGCGCTCCCAGAAGGTCGCCGGCAAGGGCGAGAAGCCCATCGAGACATAGAACGCCTCTGACTCCTCGAGGATCCACTCGGGGGATTTCTCGGCGAAGGCGCTGTCGAGATCTCGCCCCTCGACCTCCACCATCGGCGCCCAGGACTGGCCCCAGCGATTGGGCACCCAGTGGGCCGGGAGCTGGTCGGGGACCTCGTCGACGCCGTAGCGCTCGGCGAGCTCGTAGCGGGCCCAGGTGTGGAGCTCCCTGTAGAGCGGACGCACCTCTGTGTTGAGGCGGTCCATCATCTCCAGCATCTCCTCCGATGACATCCGGTAGTCGGCCACCTGGAAGGCATAGAAGTCGTCGTAGCCCAGCTCCGCGACGGTCTCGTTGCGCATGTCGCGCAGCTCTGCGAGTCCCTCCTTCAGCTCCGGGCCAACCTCCTTGCTTGCCTCCCAGACCGCCTGGCGCTCGGCGAGGTCAGTGCTCTCGGCCAACAGCCTGTCGATCTCGTTGGGGGTGATGGGTTCGCCGTCGAGCCTGAACTCGAAGCCGTAGAGCTTCTCATTGTGGGCGGCCTCTGCGGCGATCTTCCGGCTCACGAGCTCCGGGCGGGTCTGCGGTGCGTAGGCGGCCCCGCGCAGGATGGCCTCGAGCTGCTTGACGACCAGCGGATCGAGCTCGTCCCGGTGGCTCAGCAGGTCCCTCGTGGTCTTGACGGTCTCGACGCTGCCGCCGAGCTCGGAGACAGCCTCCCAGGCGGCGACCACGCGCTGGCTGTTGGTCTCGTCGCCCTCGACGATGCGGGTGTTGGCGGCCCACTCGGCTTCCTGGGCCTCGAGCGCCAAGGGCGCCATGCGCGACTGGTAGGAGTCGATGTAGGACTGGGCGACATCGCCGATCGGGGGCGGCGCAGCGGGGAGCTCGGGTTCGGCAGGTTTCGGGCAGGCAAGGAACAGGGTCAACAGCATGCGTGTCGCTATCATGCGCAACCGGAGGTCCCATGCTTCTCACCCTCATCGCCCTTTCGTTCGGCGGTCGGAACGACAACGAGTTCGGCACGACCGTCGCCAAGGAGGGCTACGAGGTGCAGGTCTACTCCGGCAGGGCGGCCATCGGGGAGCGCGGCCACGTGAGGATCGTGATCTACGCCACCGACGGCTACCGCCTCGACAACGAGTACGACATCAAGGTGTCGATGAGGTCCCCGCCCAAGGACGTGCAGTGGGGGCAGTCGACGATGCACCGGGAAGACGGGTCGCTCAACGAGGACGGCACCGTCTACACGGTCGAGGTGCCCTACCGAGCCGGCAAGATGGGCGACTACGGGGTCTCGGGCAAGGTGAAGTTCAAGGTCTGCCGAGCCGGCCAGTGCAAGGGCGGGCGAGCCAGGTTCAAGACCTCTGTCTACGCGCGCTGACTACTGCTCGAAGCGGACCACCAGCGCCGCGCGCCTGATGTCGCCTTCGTAGGTCCCGGCGGACTGGGAGTAGTTCCAGCGGGTCTCCGGCGGTGACTCGATGCTGTTGTAGTAGCTGCTGTCGGTGACCGTGCGGTCCTGTGCCAGGAAGTGGGTGTAGGACAGGCCGACAGTCCAGCGACCGGGATGACCGGCCACGAGCCCCGACAGCATCCAGGTGTTGGCGTCGTAGTTGTTCGGTGACAGCGCGTGAGTGGGGACCGCGGCGCTGTCGTAGGCGACTCGGCCACCCAGGGTGATCCATGGAATCGGCTGACCCTTGATGTCGATGGCGCCCCAGGCGGCGTCCTTGTTGTCGCGGGCCCAGGGGTGGGCCTCTGTGATGGACTCGACGGCGGACTCGGAGAGCTCGCTGTTTTCGCTGACCGGGTCGGTCACGGCGATGTCGAAGTCGTCGTAGCGGCTCCAGCCGACCCAACCGCCAAGGGCCTCGATGCGAAGGGTCTCGGTGGCGTCGAAGGAGACTCCGCCGTGCACCCGAGGAGGCAGGCGGTAGCTCACCGAAGCGGTGCTGTTGACGTCGGCGTCGCAGAGACCCTGCTTCTCCGTGGCGAAGCGTCCGACGGTGTCGGTCTGCGTCGGGCAGTTGAAGCGCATCGTCACGGGGCCGGTGTTGTCCACCCTGGCGCCGTGGATGTAGGTGGCCGAGATGCGCACGCGATCGTGGGGCTGGACCCAGACGCCGAAGCCGCCGGTCAGCGCCGTGTCCTTCAGCTGGAAGTCGAGCTGGACCGCGTAGTCGTCGTCCTCCAACATCTCGTCGGTGTAGGTGTTCGTCCCGCCTTCCCGCTCGATGGCGTGGCCGAGGTCCGGCATCGTGTCCTTGTCGCTGCGGGCGGTCCACGAGGAGTCGATGACGCCGCCGATCAGGCCGACGCCGATGGCCGGGTGGGGCCGGTAGGCGATGGCGCCGAGGCCGTAGAGCGCCTGGATGCGGCCCTTCTCCATGGCCCAGCGGCCGGGGCCGTTCTCGACCGTGCTGGTCCCACCTCGGACCTGGGGCACGACGAGCGCCGCGCCGATGCCGAGGTGACCGGCTCCTCCGAGGTCCTTGCCCCAGGCGAGCCCGGCGTAGGGGAGGGCGCCGCGCTCGAGGTAGATGTCCTGTCCGCCGCCCGGGCCCGAGCGGGTGAAGCTCATCGTGGCGTCTAGACCCGCGACCTCGATGTGGCTGCGGAAGCCGGTGTCGCCGGCGAGAGCCCCTGGGCTCCACCACACGGCGGTGGCGCCGGTGTCGGTCGGTGTGCCGTAGAGCCCGCCGACCTCGAGCTGGTCCAGGCTGGCGGCGGAGGCCAGCGCGATGAGGGCGTGCATGCTCAGTCCAGGTCGACTTCGACGTGGGTGCCGAGGCGGCTGTCGTCGCGCTTGACGGTGGCGCCGTCGATCGCGATGCCGTCCATCTCCGGCACGTCGATGGCGATGTCACCCAAGGCGCTGGTGAGCTCGCCGACAGGGATGAGCTGCTCGAGGATCTGAGTCACGGTCTCCGGCATGGCGCCCCAGTCGGACTCCTTGACCATGAGGTCCATCTGCGGGTCGGTGAGCTCCAGCACCACCTTGCCGTCGCTGTAGGCCAGGGCGGCGTGGATCGTGATGCTCAGGTCGGCCACGAGGCGCTCGCCGAGGTCGCCGCCAGGAGTCGACACCGTGACCTCGCAGGCGCCGATCTGGACTTCCATGCCCTCGTCGTGCTGCACCAGGACCGGCGGGAGGAGCGGGTTCAGGGTGACGGTGCCCTCTTCGGCCTTGAGACCGGCGAGGAACTCGGGCTTCATCGTGCCGTCGTCCGTCGAGAGGCTGATGTCCATCAGACCGCCCTTCCACAGCTCGAAGAAGAGGCGGTTGAGGATGTCGTCGCCCATCGCCATCGAGAGCGCGGCGTCGTGGTCGACGGCGAGGTCGACGGGGGCGGAGAGGTAGCCAGCGTAGGTGTGGCTGCCGCTGGTCGGGCTGTGGACGTCGACGTCGGCGAAGAGCTGGATGCCGTCGTCGTCGATCGACGCGGAGGCGAAGGTCGCGGCCAGGGAGACGGGGGTGTCCATGAGCTCGAGCTCGGTGGACAGATCGAGGTCGCCCAGCGTGGAGGCCAACAGGGGGGGGACCTGCTCTTCGGTCTGCTCGAGCAGCATGCCCTCGAGCTTTTCGCTGATGGTCGAGACGAAGAGGTAGGACTCGACATCCCCGGGCAACAGGGACGTGTCGTAGCCGAAGCCGACGAGGTCCACCTCGCTGGAGAGGAGATCGACGACGAGGTCACCGTCGTCCGTGTCGACGCCGAGGCCGAGAGTGATGACCGCCTGGTCCGCCCAGATAGAGGCGTCCACGTCGAAGTCGATCCAGACGATCTCGCCGACCGCCTGGAGGTCGACGAACAAGTCGGGGATGACGACCCTGAGCTCGAGCTCGTCCTCGCTCGGGGTGGCCGCGATCCGGAGGTCGTCGAAGGTGAGGTCGTCGATGCGAGCCTCGATGTCGACCGCGTCCCAGCCGAGCACGCCGTAGCTGTCCTCGTAGATGGGGTTCATGCCCATGGCGGTTTCGGCGACGGTCTCGTCGTCGACCATGCCGGCCACGAAGTCGACCGCGGCGTCGAGGCCGCTCTGGTTCAAGCGGATGCCGACGGCGTCCTCGACCGGGTAGCCGGGATCGGCGTAGTCGCCAGCGAGCACGGCGACGCGGTCGTAGCGCCAGCCCTCGCCGTCCTGGGTCTCGCCGTATGCCTGGATGGTGTTGATGCCCCGGCGCAGCTCGATGGTGCTGGCGAAGGTGCCCTCCGCGGGGTTGGGGGTCACGGTCGAGTTGTTGACGTCGAGCTGGTAGAGGTTGGCGAAGCTGCCCTGGACCTCTGCGGTGCCCTCGGCGAGCCAACTGCCGCTGGCCGGAGAGGTGACGGCGATCGACGGCTCGGGCGGACGTTCCTGGTCCGCGTGGAGCTGGTTCTCGGAGAGACAGGCGATGGAGAGGAGGAGGAGCATGGTGGGACCCTCGGTCGTGACGCCGCCAAGTCGCATACAAACGGGGTTCTCGCCACGATCGCGGTCCGCAAGACCCGTGCCAGGAGCGCTCAGGGAGGTCCGTCGAAGACCCACTCCACGCGGTAGGGATTCCAGTGTCCCTGGGCCTGCATGTGGCAGAAGATGCCCTCGTCGAGGCCGACGGGGACCGGGCCGAAGAGTGTCGGCACCTGGACGTAGAAGGCCCCAGAGGCCGGGTAGCGGATCGTGGCGCTGGCCACGAGCTGATCCCCTTCGCGGCTCACCATCGCGTCGGGAGTCCAGAGGGCGAGGGCCACGCGGACCGAGTCGGCCTGCTCGTAGTTCGCCCAGGTCAGCCGCTGCGGCTCGCCGGTGGCCCAGGCGCGCTCGGCCGCGGCCAGCGCCATGTCGTCACGCAGGATGAAGTCGCTGTTGCGCCGGATCACCGGCTCCGAGACCGAGGCCGAGCACCGGGCCAGACGCTGGGCACGAGACAGACCCGAGGTGTCGGTCTCGCCGCGGGTCAGCCAGATGGTCTCCCGGGCGACCTCGGGGAAGAGCGGGAAGCCGAGCACCGCCATGTAGATGTTGAAACCGCTCACCGCGGCGCGATCACGTGGTCCGAGCTCCTCTGCCGCGGCCTTCTGCCGCATCCCGTCCGAGAACTCCCCGAGTGAGACGTTCCAGATGAACAGAGGCAAGAGAGCGAAGCCGATCCAGCGCCGCCGAAAGGGCACGAGCAGCACCGCGCCGACCAGCGCCGAGATCTCCATGCCCCACAGGAGCATCCACAGGCAGAACGGAACTCCCAGGATCCAGCTGAAAGCCCTGGCCGCCCAGACGCTGGGCGCGATGCCGGTGTCGTGGTTGGTGCCAGGCTTCTTCATGCAGAGACTCGGGGCTCAGTTGTAGGCACCGGCGTCCTCTGTGTCGGTGCGTGCTTCGCGGTCCTGGTGGCGCCGGTACTGCCACTGTACGGGGTGGCCATCGACCTCGTAGACCACCGCGCCCTCGATGGGTTCCGTGGGGTGGTAGCGCTCGTCGAGCGCCGGGTCCTCGTCCGAGCTCGAGTTTCCATCGTCGGTGACCGGGCCGCCTGCCTCGAAGCCGTCGGTCCACGTCGACAGCCAGTTCCCCTCCAGGCGCACGCTGCCGTCGCCGTTCAGGATGCCGAGCGCGCCCTCTGCCCACACGATGTTGTTGACGACATCTGCGGACTCGCCGGAGCTGGACAAGCGCAGCAGCGTAGTGTTGCCAGGTCGCTTGCTGTGGACCGTGTTGTGCCAGAAATACAGCGTGCCGTTGCGGTAGCGCTCCGTGTCTCCGGAGTCGCCGCCGAAGTGCACGATCTGGGAGTTGCCCTCGTCTTCGCCCTCGACGAGCACGTTGCCGTAGACCCAGGCGTCGCCGTAGTCCTCGTGCCCCGACAACTCGCTCGTGTCGACCAGGTCGAGCTGGCGGTTGGCGTCCTCGATCCAGTTGTAGCGTACGACGAGACCGGCGCTACGGTCCTTCAGGTTGTTGCCGTCGGCGCCTTCGCGCAGGCCCTCGTACCAGTTGTACTCGAAGACGATGCCCTCGCTCTCCGTGTAGCTGTTGTGCTCGTAGGCGGAGCCCACGTTGCCGTTGCCGTAGACGTGGTTCGCCCGTACGAGCACGTCCGAGGCCCCGCTGGAGACGAAGAGCCCGTTTCCGCTGTCGGTCAACACGCAGCCGACGACGTGGATGTTCTCGCCGGCCTCGATGTGGACGGCGGCGGCGTTGTCGCCGTAGGTGGCCGCGAGCTCCTGGTCGTCGGTGAAGCCGTACTGGGAGTAGGCGCCGCGGATCTCCAGCTGCTGGATCCATACCCAGCTCGCTCCGAGCCCCGGGTTCCTGCTGCCACCGACCTTGATGACGCTGCGGTTTTCGTTCCAGTAGTCGACCGCTGTGCGCGTGGTGGCGTCCTTGCCCTGGATGACGGGCAGCTCGCCCTTGTCGTTGGGCACGCCGACCACGACCACTGGCAGCTCCTCTGTCCCGGGCACGTCGATGACCCACTTGTCCCGATAGTGGTCGTCCCTCCAGTGGATGCGGACCAGCGTCCCGCCGCCGATGCCCTCCCATGGAACGTCGCCAGGGCTCTCGTAGTCCTGGCCCGGGCCGACCTCGAGGACGCTGAGGAAGGTCTCCGGGTCCCACTCGGGCAGGACCGGTTCGGAGGGGGGCTCGCCCGTGTCGACCGAGCTGTCGGCCGAGTCGAGGACCTCTTGCTCGGAGTCCGGCGCATCCGGTGCTGGGTCGGTACAGGCGATGGCGAAGATGAGCACCCCTCGCCTATACCCGGCTCCTCAGTCCGAGTCGGCCACGCTGTCGCCCAGCTCGTCGGTCAGGACCGTCTCGACGCGCACGCTGCCAAGGCCGGCGCGAGCGACGAGGTGGGTGTCGCTGGAGGTGCGGGTCGGGATGGCCGTGAAGGTCCGCCCGACGACGGTGTCGACCTCCTTGTCCAACCAGACGCCGTAGGGGAAGCGGACCCGGTTGCGGCCGAGGCCGACGCGGGAGGCGACGGTGCCGGCGATGGCCTCGTCGAACTCCAGCAGCACGCTGCCGACGGCGACATCGACGTCGACGGGCACGGCGAGCTCCTTCAGCACCACCCGGCCGCGCTGGAGCTCGATCCGCGTGAAGTTGGCCCTGGTCGTGCCGGACACCCGGCCGCCTCCGAGCGCGATGTCCGCGTTCGCGGCGAGATCTTCGAGCCTCACGGCTCCGCGGCCGATGTCGGTGGTGACCTTCGTGTACCCGGCCATCGCCACGTCGATCTCGGTCTTGCAGTGGGCGCCGAAGGTCTCGGGCACCACGACCGTGACGTTGGCTTCTTCGCTGGAGCCGGTGAAGTCCAGCATGCAGCCCTCCGACCAGCGCACAGGTGTCGCCGTGACGACGGTCTCGGTTGCTCCCGGGACGGTGCGCAAGGTCACGCTGGCGTGGTCCGCGACGAGGTTCAGCGTGGGTATGTCCGCCGGCAGTGTGCGAACGGTCTGGCTCGCGGCGACGGCGATCAGTGCGAACAACATGGGGCCTCCTACTCTTCCCGTCCCTTTCGACACCTACGGAGCAGGGGGTCGCTACCTTCGATGTGGCATGAATTGTGCGCTGCTCGTCACGGGCGCTCGGGATCGGAGGCCTCTATGAATCGGCCATGATCCTCCTCGCCCTGGGCTGCATGGACTACGGCGTGACCTGGAAGCCAGAGCGCTCCGAGGACACCGGCGGTCTCTCGCACTGGACCGGCGTCTCCGACGAGGACGACACCGGAGAGGCCGACGACGGTGGCGGCAACCAGTCCGGCGATGACGACACCGACGACACCGACGACACCGACGATCCCGGTGACACGGACGATCCCGATGACACAGAGGAGCCAGGATCGTCGCGGGAGTCGGCCCGCGCCCCCAAGCACGGCGAGCTCGTGATCTCCGAGCTCATGGTCGACCCCTCCGCGGTCGCGGACTCCGAAGGCGAGTGGGTCGAGCTCTGGAACCGGGGGGACGCCTGGGTCGATCTCGCCGGCCACATGCTCGCCGACGATGGCGTGGATGGTGTGGAGATCCTGGGAGACCTCGTCGTCGAGCCCGGAGACTTCGTCGTCCTCTGTGCCAACCCCTCGCGGTGGGAAAACGGCGGCGTCGACTGCGACGGCAACTACGTCTACGAGACCTGGGGCGGGGGCTTTGCCCTCTCCAACAGCGAAGACGAGGTCCTCTTCACGGAGCCCGACGGCTCGGTGCTCGACCGGATCGAATGGGACGACGCGGACTGGGCAGAGGTCGGTGAGGCGATGGGTGTCGACCCCGACGAGGCCACTGTCGGCCTCAACGACGACCTCGACCACTGGTGCGGCCAGTGGGGCGTGTTGAGCTCCGGGGACTCCGGGAACCCAGGGGTAGAGAACGACTGGTGTTTCTAGTTTGTTGACGACCGGTTGACTTCCGCTTGACATTTGCCTGACATCCGTGGGAAACCAGTGGCGACCTGGGAGCACCGATGCAGGAACTGAGCGCCGACCTCAAGCGCCTCGAGTACTACCAGCGCAGGGAGGCTCGTCGTACCTTCGTCGCGCGCACACTCCTGCTCTCCGTCATCTTCGGAATGCTCGGCGCGAACATGTGGATGACGAACAAGGTCCACGAGGACATGATCACGAACATGGACCAGGCGCGGCTGGAGCAGTCGACGCTGATCGACGCCCAGCAGGGCACGCTGGAGGCGATCGACACCCGCCTCGGCATGCTCGAGATGGAGGTCGATGCCATGGAAGCCCAGACGGCTTCGACGGCAGAGGCCCTCGCCACGCGGTAGTTTCTGCCTCCGGTTGGAGGCTCCGTGCTGTTCTTCGTCTTCGCCTGCTCGAAGTTCAACCGGGTGTCGGACTCGGGCCTAGGCGACGACAGCGACGTGCCCTGCACGCCGATCACCTGGTACGCCGACATCGACGGCGACGGCTATGGCCGCGTCGGCAGCGGGGTCGAGGCCTGCGTGGCGCCCTACGCCAACGTCGACAACAACCTCGACTGCGATGACACCGACGCCGCTCAGCATCCCGGCGCGAGCGAGGTCCCCGCTGACGGCGAGGACAACGACTGCGATGGCTACGAGAGCTGCTACGAGGATCTCGACGGGGACACCTACGGCAGCGAGTCGATCGTAGACAGCGAGGATCTCGACTGCGCTGATGCGCTCGAGTCGGACAACGACGAGGACTGCGACGACGGCGACGAGGACATCCACCCCGGCGCCGACGAGGAGTGCAACGGCGTCGACGACGACTGCGATGGCACCGTCGACGAGGACGCTGGCGAGATCGGGACCTGGTTCGCGGACCTCGACGGCGACGGCTACGGAGATCCCGACAACGCTCTGAGGGGTTGCTCCCAGCCCAAGGGCAGCGTGGAGGACGCGGGGGACTGCGACGACTCCGACCCCGACGTGAACCCCGGGGGCACAGAGGTCTGCAACGGCGTCGACGACGACTGCGATGCCTCGACCGCCGAAGACGGGATGGTGATGCACTCCGACGGCACGGACCTGACGGCGGAGTGGACCGGGGCCCCGGCGACGCCGACGGTGTCCACGGACGGCGCGGTCTGGATCTGCGATGGCAGCTACTCGGTGAACCTGAGCATCGCGGCGGACGTGACCCTGGCTTCCCTCTCAGGCGATGCCTCCCTGGTCGTGCTCGACGGCGCGGGCGAGGACCCGGTCGTCAATGTCGGCGGCGGGCTCGACGTCGATCTGGAGGACATCACCCTCCAGAACGGGGTCGGGAACACGGACCTCTTCAGCGACGAGGCCGGCGGTGGCATCCTCTGCATCGGCGGCTCGGACGGCACGGATCTGACGCTCAGCGGCGTCGTGGTCCAAGACAGCGAGGCCGTCCTCGGGGGTGGCTTCGCGAGCTATGGCTGTGACACGACCTTCGTGGATGTCACCTTCTCCGACAACGCCGCGGACACCCTCGGAGGAGCGGCGCTGTTGCTCGACGGAACGCACGACTGGAGCTCGGTCCTCGTCGAGGACAACTACAGCGGCAAGGACGTCGGCGGGGTGCACCTCTACGGCTACGACACGACCATCGAGGCAGCGCTGGACACGGTCTACTTCAGCGGGAACGTAGCCGCCGATCTGGGCGGGGCGGCGGCCTTCACCGACGCCTCGGTGGAGTGGTCCGGCACCTCGAGCACCGACAGCGGCATGCACGGCAACACCGACAGCGAGGTCGACGGCGGCCTCTTCCTCGCCAACGCAGAGGTCACCTTCGACGTCGTGGACTTTGGAGAGGACGGCGACGACAACTCCACCGCGGATGTCTACCTCAACGACGGAGACAACGGCTGGTCCTACGAGGCAGGCGACGACGCCTCCTTCTCCTGTGACGCCTCCGAGTGCGGCAGCGAGACCGAGTACGAGCTCGGGGGCAGCGACGACTCCACCGACGCCGTCGACATGGCGGTCTTCGATGTCATCCTCGCCGACACCGACGCGACCTTGAACCGCATCGAGATCTACGCCCAGGCCGACTCCAGCTGCCAGCTGGACTTCTACGCGCTCGAGGCCTCTGCGGTGACGGAGGGGCCGACCTCCTGGACCATGGTCTGGGGCAACAGCGAGAGCGCGGATGCCTCCGCTTCTCCGGGCTGGAACACCTCGGACGACATCGGCATCCTGGTGAGCTCCGGCACCTACTACGCCGTCGGCGTCGGCTTCCAGAACTGCTCGACAGCGGACGTGGACTCGACGACATCCCCAGCGACGGACGGCGGCTTCGGCACGGCCATCGGCTCGGCGGTCGAGGACAGCTACGCGACCGTCTTGTCGACCACTGCCTCCAACAGCCTGGACTACGACTCCAGCGTGGCCGGCCCCTACCGGATCCGGGTGGGGGTCACGGAGCTGTAGTGGGACTTCGGGGCGCGACGCACTACGGCACCTTTCACGCCGACGACGTTCTGGCCTGGGCGATGCTGTCGCTGTTTTGGGACCCGGCGGCCACCTTGGTGCGCACTCGGGACCCCGGCGTGCTCGCCGAGGCGGACATCGTCTTCGACGTGGGCGGCGTCTTCGACGTGGGCGCGCGTCGCTTCGACCATCACCAGCAGGCATACGGAGGGAGTCGCTCCTCTGCCGGCATGATCCTGGACTGGCTCGAGGCAGGGGGCGACGTCGACGAGTCGCTCGCCTCGAACCTCCGGGCCTCGCTGGTGGACTACGTCGACGACGTGGACACGGGACGACGTCAGCCCGAGCGCTCGGTCCCCTGCTTCGCGGTGCTCGTCGACGCCCACAACAAGCGCTGCGAGACCCTTGCCGAGTTCGACGAAGCCTTCCACCGCGCGGCGGACATGGCTCGGGACGTGCTCCGCGGTCTGGTGGCAGAGCACGAAGCCCGCAGGCGCAACCGGCGCTGGATGTCCGCCGCCATGGCCGACGCCGTCGAGCGCGGGAGCAACCTCATCCTCCTGTCGCACTGGTTCGACTGGAAGCCGCCCTACTACGACCTCGGCGGGCGCGAGCACCCCACCGAGTTCGTGCTCCAACCGGACCTCAACGGCGAGACCTGGCGGACGGTCGCCATCCCGCCGGAGCGCGGGAGCTTCGACAAGAAGCGGCCGCTGCCAGAGGCCTGGGCCGGGCTGGTCGACGAGGAGCTAGCGGAGGTCTGCGGTGTTCCAGGAGCGAAGTTCTGTCACAAGAACCGCTTCATCGCTGTCTTCGATTCTCGGTCGGGCGCACTGGAGGCTTTGCAGCGCGGTGGCTTGATTCGGGGTCGCCTCAGCTCATGATGACGAGCAGCGCCGTCACGATGATGCCGAGCGTGATCAGCTGATCCCGCAGCATCGAACTCCTCTATGGCCCTACAGCTGTAGAGTACATGTGCACGGGGGGGGGTCGCGGAAAGCCCTGAATCCCTGACTCAGTCCTTCGTCACATCCTCTGGCGGAGCAGGTGACTCGAGGGCGACATGGACCTGGACGCGGGTCTTCGCGTGGGTCTCCAGCTTTGGGAAGCTCAGGGCCTCGAGCTTCCCTGAGAGGCAGTCGTGCAGGGCCTCGTCGACTTCATCGGTTCTCTCGAGGTGGACCCGGTCGAGCTTGCCGGCGACGTAGAACTCGAGGTCGAACTCGATGGGGCTCTGGGAGCAGGACTCGATGCCCGAGGCGGCCAGGATCGGCTCGACCTCCTCGATGCTGCGGGGTCCATTGACGATCAGGTTCGAGACAACGAGCAGCATCAGCGCTTCGCCATGCCCTCCTCTCCGCAGTGTGGCAGGTCTCCGGGCAGGACCGGGGCCAGCTCGGGGCCCGGCTGTCCTCGCTCGCCGATGGCGCTGGGGTCTTCGAGCACCACCTGCAGCGCGTGGGCGGCTGCCTTGGTGGCCTCCAACATGCGGGGCATGTGGATGTTGTCGAGGTCGTCGCAGAGCTGGTGGTAGCAGGGGTCCATGGCCTCTGCCGCGTCCCCGCCGTAGGTCTCGGCGAGGCTCTGGCGGAGGCCCTCGTGAGCGCCGGTGAAGATGCCGGAGCTGGCGACCCCCGCCTCCAGGAAGAACCACGAGTCGGTCGGCACGTAGGGTCCCGTCTCCTCCCACTGCAGCTGTTGGACCTCGTAGCCTTCCTGCAGGGCGTACTCGAGCACCGCGCTGCCGCTGGGGGCCAGGCCCTCGTCGGCGCTGCCGTCGCCGTCGTAGATGAAGGGCGCGCCGTTGGGAGAGGCCACCATGTCGTAGTTGAAGTAGGCATCCGGCAGCTCGTCTCCGGCAGACTCGACGTAGGCGTAGCTGCCGAGCAGTCCGTACTCCTCGCCGTCCCACCAGGCGAAGCGCACGGTCGGACGGTCCTCGACTTCGAGCCTGGCGAGCTGCAGCGCGAGCTCCAGCACCACCACCGAGCCGCTGGCGTTGTCGTTGAGGCCGGGCCCGGCCGAGACGGAGTCGAGGTGAGCGCCGATGAGCACGACCCTGTCGTCGCCGGGTAGCTCGGCGATGACGTTGGAGAGCTGGAACTCCTCGACGCCCAGCTCCAGGACGATGTCGAGCTCGGCGGTGGTCTCGGCCAGCTCGGCCCCGAGCTCGTAGGAGAGGCCGAGGACGGGGACGTCGAAGTGCCGCCCGAGGCTGCCTTTCACCGGCTCCCGGCGGCCTGGCTGGCCCTCGTTGAAGATGAGGACTGCGACCGCGCCAGCGTCGAGGGCGTTTTGGACCTTGTCGGCGAAGCTGCAGGTGCCGCGCTGGATGAGCGCGATGTCGCCAGCGGGGAAGCCCGCGAAGTCCTCTGCTTCGCAGCCGCTGTCGCTCGTGTTGGCCTCCTCGCCCGGCGGGATGGTGAGATCGACGCCGGTGAGGGTCGAGATGAGCTCGCCGGATCCGGATCCGGACATGACTGCGTAGTCTTCTGTGTAGACCCAGGGCTCCTCGCCGGCGATCGCGAGCCCGACCTCTTCGTTGACCTGTTTCTCGTAGGTGTGGAGATCCATCCAGGGCGTGTAGCCAGCACCCTCGAGCTGTCCGAGCACGTAGGCGGTGGAGTCGATGTGCCCGGGGCTCGTCCAGGCCCGGGTGTCTCCGTTTTCCCGAGCGATCTCGGCGAGGGCCTCGAGGTGGGTCCACAGGTCGTCCTCGTTCATGTACTCGGCGAGGACCTCGGGCTCGCCGGTGTCGGCGGTGTCGCCTGTGTCGCCTGTGTCGTGCTCGCCGATCTGATCTGGAGGGGGCTGCAGGGGCAGCGTCGGCTGGCAGGCGGGCAGCAGCAGTAGCGTCATGCCAAGAGAGTGCCCTCATCGGCGGCGATGTGTTGGCTGGATCGTCCAGGCTTTGTCAGGCTTTGCTCACTGGCGCCAACCGGCGAGGAGCGCCGAGATCAGCTCGGCCTCGACCTCTGCCTGGGTCGGTGGGATGTCGCGTCCCCGGATGTGGCCGGCGCCGTGGACCGCCGAGAAGAGGGCCTGGGTACGGAGGCGGGAGTCGCCAGGACGGAGCAGACCGCTGCCTTCTGCTTCGTCGAAGAGGCCGGCCATGCGCGACAGCAGCGACTCCAGGCTCGCCTCGACCCCCTCGGAGGGAGGGCCGGAGAGGGTCTCGTCCACCAGTTCGAAGAGCGCGGGGTGAGCTACAGCGAAGGTCGACCAGCTCTTCGCGGCGACCTCGATCCTCGCCACCGGGTCCTTCTGCCTCGACAGCCGGACCACCAGGTGAGCCTCCAGGGCTCCGATGGCGCGGATCTGCAGGCCGGTCATCAGGGCTTCCTTGCCCGGGAAGTAGCGGTAGACCGCGCCTACGGAGGCCTCGCACTCATTCGCCAGGCTCACCATCGTGAGCTCCCGTCCACGGGACAGGATCGCCGCGGCCGAGTCGAGGATCTGCTCCCGGCGCCGACCGCGTCGCTTTCTGGTCTTCGCTTGGCGTCCGGTTTCGTGAATCACGTTCACATGTGAACACGATTCACGTCTCGCCTCAAGGCATCAGGCCCAGGCCTGGTCCGAGTGCTCGATCAGCAAGAGCTCCCACCAGCGGTTCGCGGCGCGGATGTGACGGGTGCGCTCGTCGATGTCCGGCAGCATCATCGCCGTCTCGATCGCTCGCAGGTAGCGCTCGTAGTCCTCCCTCGGAGGCATGGCGGCCCGGTAGGGATTCCAGAGGGCGTATGTGATCTGGTTGGGCGTCTGCGTGTTCATGTCCCCTGGATCGGAATCCAGGACGAGACGCGAGACCCCCTGGATCAGCTCTTGGGCGCCCGGGCCGCGAACCCGAGGTCGGTGATGGCAGCGAGGAGCTTGTCCTGGTCTACCTTTGCGGCGTCATAGGCCACCACGGCGGTGCCCTCCTGGTAGTCGACCGCGGCAGCCACGACCCCTTCGACGCCCTCCAGCGTCGCCGTGATCTTGGCGCTGCAGCTTCCGCAGGACATGCCCTCGACGCTGAAGGTGACCTTGTCGCCTTCTGCCGCCTCGACCTTGGCGCGGGCCGCAGCCGCAGCCTCGGCATCGGCCATCGGGCAGGCGTCCGCGGAGTTGACGGTCAGGGCGAAGAGCAGGGACAGCATGGGGGGCGCCTTGGGGTGCCGGCAAGCTAACACCGAGCGCCATGGGGTCAGCACTCGTCGGCGTACTCGGCGCTATCGGTCCCGGCGCTCGAGTCCAGCGCGGGGGCGGCGCACCCCAGGAGCAACGTCATCTGGTGATTCCATCACGTGAGCGGGGATCGTCGCGGCCTCATCGACACCCAGCACCGCCTCTGAGGCCTGGTGGCGGCGGAGCGCGTCGGCGAAGCCCCACCCGAGCACCCGCTGGCCGGTCGGGTTGGGGTGGGCGATGTCGTCGCCCTTGCGGTCCGCGATGTAGAAGTCGTCTTCGCCCGAGCCTGCGAGGTAGGGCAGGGCGCTGGCGTGAGGGATGCCGAGCTCCTCGTAGAGGTCGAGGTAGCGCCTGTGCATCTCTTCGTGTTCCCGGTTGTGGGGCAACAGGGCGTAGATGAAGAGCTCCCCGGCCGCTGCGTGCAAGGCCTCCAGCTGCTGTCGGTACCAGCCCAGGTCCCCTCCCCACTGCTCCCGGCGCAGGCTCACCTGGCGCGTCGCCTTGGCTCCGAAGTAGCGACGCGCCAGGGCCGAGTGCGGCAGGAGGAAGCCCGGTCCGGACAGCTGCTCGTCGAGGTCCGAGCCCACGTAGATCGGACCGGTCTCCGTGTAGAGCAGATCCGTCGGGATGTGGTCGTTGGTGTAGGCGGCGTAGACCACCAGGTCGGGGCTCCAGCGCTGCCCACGGTGCTCCAGCGTCGCGACGATCTGCTCGGCGTCGTAGCTGAACACCGCGAGGTTCACGAGCTGCACCCGGCGCTCCTCTGCGAGGACCTGCTCCGCGTAGCGCGGCCAGGCCTCGTGGATGCGGACCCCCGAGCCGAAGGTCACCGAGTCGCCGAGCACGACGATGCGGTAGAGCCGCTCTGGCTTGTCGAGCTCCAGGTCCCGCTCGCGGAAGCCCTCTGCGTTCAGGCTGGGGCCGTTCAAGACGAACTTGCGCCCGGGCTCATCAGGCGGGGCGATGCGCAGGCGCAGGCCGGACTCCAGGCCGCGGTAGTGGGCCTCCAGCGCGGCCAGGCCACCCAGCACCGCGACGAGGAGGACGGCGGCGAGGACCGCGAGTCGTCTCACACCAGCAGTCTCTCCATCCGCTGTCGCCACTCCGTGTCCGCGCCCAGGGCCAGCTCCAGGTAGGCCTGGGCCCGACAGTGGAGCGCGAGGTCGTCGCCGCTGGCTCGTGCCCACCAATACAGCGTGTTGGCATGGAGGAGGGCCTCTGCGGTCGTGTCCGCGGAGACCTCGATGTCTGGACAGCGCGCGAACGCCACCTGGCTCAGGAGCCACAGCACGCGGCGATTCTATGCGCCCTGGAAGACTCAGCGGTCGCAGGCGTCGACGTCGAGGCCTGCATCTCGCAGGGCCGAGGGTGTTCGCAGGTCGGCCGCCGCCACCGCGTCGATGTCCACGCGCTCCATGTCCACGCCGAGGTCGTCCTCGATGGCGTCGAGGAAGAGGTTCGCGAACTCCGCGTAGCCCGTGTCGGTGAAGTGCACGCCGTCGAGGCTGAGCAGTCCCCCGAACATGCGGGCGTCGAGGGTCTCTCCGTTGGCCACCAGGCCGTCCTCGCTGAGGCGCTCCGTGTGGCTGTAGGCGTCGACCACGTGGATGTTCGGGTAGCCCTCTGCGAGCCCGGAGAACAGCGCGTTGTAGCGGAGGGCGATCTCGTCGGCCTCGTCGATCTTCGCCTGCTCGGCCTCTGGGTCGTCCGCCCGGAGCACCTGGTTGCGCGCGGCGGGGAGGAGCCCGGGTCGCGGCGAGTTCGCGACGAAGACCTCTGCGTCGCTGGCGCCGAGTTCCTCGAAGAGAAGCTCCACGTCCTCGATGAACTCATCCTCTGGAGTGATGGCGCCGAGGTCCACGCTCTTGCCGAGCACGATGGCGCCGATGAGATCGTTGCCGAAGGTGTCGAAGCACAGGACCAGGGTCGGGTCCCGCTCCAGCACGAGATCGACCTGGGAGAAGGTGATGCCTTCGTTCAGCTCGGCGTAGGGGTCGAGCACCATGTGGGCGAGGAAGCCGCGGGTGAAGTCGTTGTAGAGCCCCTCTGTGAGGTGGCCCACCATGAAGCCGCCGACCGCCGCGTCGTAGACGGGCAGATCGGGATCGACCCGACCGAAGTCGTAGCGGAAGTTGCCCTCGTCGTCGTTGAGCTTGTTGAGCACCTCGAGCGCTGCGTTGGTGACGTGGGCGACCACCGGCGGGCTCTCGCACTCGGGGGCGGGGCCGATGTGCTCGATCTCGATCGTGGGGAAGAGGTCCTCGACCAACAGCGGGATGCCGTAGTTGGCGCCTGCTTGCCGGGCCATCTGGGCGCCTGGTGACATGAGGTTGGCGTGAAAGGTGGGCACGCCATCCTGGACGCCCTGGGTCAGGGACGCGCCTATCCCGACCACGCGGTCGAAGAGCGGGTCCGCGGCCGGGAAGTAGTCGAGCTCGCCCGCGTCTACCTCGGCCTCTGGCGTCAACACCAGCACCGTGGCGGGGCCAGCCTCGCCGATGCCCTGGACCGTGACGGTCAGGCGGTCGTCCGAGCGCTGCAGGTCGTAGGTGTTCAGCCCGCCGACGGTGACCCCCAGGACCTCTACGTCGGGCTCGACGAGGATCTCGATGGTCTCGTGGCCGAAGCTGGAGGCCTCGAGGGTCTGGAGCTCCGCGGAGGGAGCGCAGGCGAGCAGGAAGAGCATCTACTGCTGCATATCGCGCCCGTGAGGGTTGCCAGCAGGTTGGTGCTGGCTCGAGGGGACCGTGGTCCCAGGAGAGCCGCACCCATGGCTGACCGCTGGCGGGTCAGGCGCTCGGGTACAGTTTCGTCAGCACGAACTCCCTGTGGCCCAGGACCTCGGCGGCCGTGTGTCGGCCGTTGCAGGTGCGCACAGTCATCTCGATCAGCGCGTCGCCGGCTTGGTCGAGGTTCATCTCTCGCTGCAGGAGCCCGCTGACGTCGAGGTCGATGTGCTCGTTCATCTCTCTGGCCGTGCGGGGGTTCGCCGTCAGCTTGATCACCGGCATGATCGGATGCCCGACGACGTTCCCCTGTCCCGTCGGGAACAGGTGCACCACCGCACCCGAGGCCGCCTGGAGCGTCACGCACTCCGCCGCCGCGCTCGAGGTGTCCATGAAGTCTCGCGCTTCCGGCGGCCCCTATTCGAGGTAGCCAGCGGCCCGAAGGCGCTCCAGGAGGGCCGGGTCCATCTCGACCGGGGCTTCGGCGGAGGTGGCTGCGCGCTCCACCAGGTGCTGGATGCTGGAACAGTCGTCGACAAGCGGAACGATCTCACCAGGATCGGCGGCGAGATCGTACTTCGCGCAGCTGCCGTCCTGCCAGATCAGCTTGGTGGATCCCTGCCAGGATGCGACCGATGTGTGGACGCCGTAGCGGCCCTTCGAGAGCGTGGACCACAGGAGATCCGGGTAGGCCACGGTCTCGGCCGGGGCGAGCTCTTCGGGCAGGCCCCCCTGGGCGAGGTCGAAGACGTGCAGGGTTGGCAGATCGTTCGGGATCTTCACCGAGTCGGTGGTCAGCACCGCGACTCGCTGGTTGGGCTCCCAGAGGTAGCGTCCGTGGTCGACGAGGCCGTGCTCTCCGAGGAACTCGCCGTGATCACTCAGGACGATCAGTCGCAGGTCGTCCGTGCGCCCAGCGGTCTCCAGCGTGGCCAGCAGCTGACCCATCACCAGGTCGGCTCGCCAGATGCCGAAGTCGTAGACATCTGTCACGTGGGCGAAGTGCTCGGCCAGCTCCTCCTCGTCGAAGCGGCCGGTGTAGACCTCTGGCATCAGGGGCCGGTGGCCCTCGCGCGCTGGAAGCCACGGAAAGGACTCGGGGATCGGCTGCCAGGGCTGGTGGGCGTCCGCGATGTTGGCGAAGAGGAACAGCGGCCGGTCATCGGCAGCTGCCAGGCTCTCCTCGAGCGCCGCGACCAGGCTGCGGCCCCACAGCTCGCCCATCACCCCTGCGCTCTTGGACTGGTCGAAGCCCCGGAAGAGCCCGGTCTCCGCCGCGACGACCGGGTTTCCGGAGAGCGCGATCGTCTGGTAGCCCTGCTCGCCGAGGACCTCTGCGAGGGTCGGGAGGGTGGGGCCCAGTGGTCGTATGCGCATCAAGCCCAGGAGCTCGTTGCCCTCTGGGAGGGAGTGGGCGCCGTGCACGCTGGTCGGCTTGCCGGTGAAGAGTGAGGCATGGGCGGGCAGTGTCCAGTCCCCGCTGCTGATCGCGGTGCAGCTGAAGCTCGCGGTCCTGGCGAGCTCGTCGAAGACCGGCGTGGTCGGCCGCTCGTAGCCGCATGCCCCCATGTGGTCGGCGCGCACCGTGTCGAGCACGACGACTACGATGGTCGGCCTGGACGCCGGGGCCGGTGGAGTCTCCGGCTTTGTCGAGCAGGCGAGGAGGAGCAGCATGGCCAGAAGCCTAAGCGCTCCCAGGAAGGCGCTCTACTCGGTTGGTGTCTTCATCCTCTTCCTGCTGCTGGTCGAGGGGGGGCTGGCGCTCCTCCCGCGGCTCTACGGGCCGAGCGCCGCCCCACCCGAAGGCGACTTCATCCTCTGCCTCGGTGACTCGGTGACGGCTGGTGTCGGACTCGGGGTCGGTCAGAGCTGGCCGGAGCGACTCGAGAAGCGGCTGTCCACCCGGCGCATTCCCGTCGTGCGGCACGCAGTCCCGGGCGCCAGGATCGCCTTCGCGGCGGAGGAGGGCGTCGCCTGGCTCGACGAGGTGCCGGAGGAGTCCACGCCGCTGGTGCTCCTCATGCTCGGCCACAACGACGAGGTCCGCTTCGAGCCCGGCAGCGGCACGGAGCTGAGGAAGCACCGCTTCGAGGAGCTCGGCGAGACGACGTCTGGCTGGAAGGGGCCCAGGCTGCTCCGGCTGGTTCGCTGGGCAGGCAGCGACGGCAGCATCGAGCGGGCAGGGGCGGACTGGCTTCGCGAGGCCTGGGCGCTCCACCTACCCGAGATCGTTGGGGCCGCCAGGGCTCGCGGCGGCGATGTCGTGCTGCTGACCTACCTCGTCCCCGGCACACCAGAAGCCCTCGATCCGGAGGCCGCGGCGCTCGTCGAGGAGGTTCGCCTTGCCCAGGCGGTCGTGAACGCCTCGATCAGGCACGCGGCGCGCGAGTACGACCTCGCGCTGGTAGACCTGGAGGCGCTGGTCCCGGTCGGAGCCCAGTGGAACTCGGACCAGTGGCTCGACCACGTCCACCCGAACGCTTCTGTGACCGACGAGATCGCCCGGGCCATCGAGGAGGCGCTGGTCACAGATTGACGATGGTGCCCCAGGAGGCTGGCCGTATTCCGCCGGGGGTGAGGCACCAGATCACCGGCGCGGTGCCGGGTTTGTTGCGTGGCACCTTGCTGTTGGCCTGCCCGTCCGTGAAGTAGACGATGATGTCGGGGCGGTGCTCGGCGAGGAGCTTCGGTGACAGGGGAGGGCGTAGATCGGTGCCGCCTCCACCGTGGACGGCGTCGAGCGGACCGGCCCAGTTGTGGATGTGCTGGATCCTCTCGTCGCACTCCACGACCATGACCTTCGCGAAGCGGGACATCTCCGAGACCTCCCTGTTCACGACGCTCAGGCTGTCGCCGTCCATCGAGCCCGAGGTGTCGATCGCCGCGAGGACCCTCACCTTTGCCTGGCGCTCCCGGGTCCGACCGGGGATGATCCCGACGAGCTCGGGGAAGCGACGGTTGGGGCGATGAAGGACCGACCGCGGCTTCTGGCGGCGGGCATAGGGCTTCAAGATGGATCGCCAGTTCTTCGGCTCGCGGACCACCTTCTGGAGACGGATGAGGTTCTTCGCGGCCTCGTCCCCGCAGCCGGGCTTGCCCAGCGCCCGCTTGACCCGAGCAGGGTCGAAGCCCTGGGCCATCCTCCGAAGGAGTTCCTGGCGCATCGACTCCTTCATCGAGGGGCGCTGGGAGCAGTCGCACTGGGTGCGCGATGGGTCTCCTTGTCCTCCCTCTCCTCCACCGCCTCTGCCGGGCTCGGGACCGGGCAGGCCCTCGAGGCGCTCGTAGCGCACGTGGGTGTCCTCGTCGGAGGGCAGCATCGGGAACTGGCAGAGGGTGACTGGCTCGCCGGGCAGGGGCTCGCCCTCTGGGATGGCCTCGTTCGCGGTCACCTCTTCGGCGATCATCCTGGCTCGGCGGTCCGGGTACGCGGCTGGGTCGAAGTAGAGGTGGTCGAGGACGATGTGGTTGATCTCGTGGTGGAGCACGCCCACCAGCTCGTCGTCGGAGCAGCGCTCGGCGAAGGTGCGTCCGACGAGGAGGTAGATGATGTCGGTGCGGATGGTGAGGCCCATCGTGGGCACGTCGTCGGAGAGCTGGATTCGGGCCATCTGCATGATCGGGACGTAGTAGGGGTAGGTGGTGATGAAGCGGCACAGGGCCTTCGTCAAGCGTGCTTCGATGGTCACTTTGCAGCCTCCGTGACCACCGCCCAGTCACGGGCCTTGCGGCGGAACTCGGCGGGGAGGTCCCCGACGAAGGTCTCTACGTTCGAGCTCATCTTCTTCGACAGGTTGGCAACCCCTCCGCGCCGCTCGAGCTCCTTTCGGAGACTCTCGAGGCTGGCGAGCAGCAGATCGAGGCGCTTTCTCCGCCCCCACTCATGAACGCTCGTTCGCTTGGCGCCGTAGGTGCTCAGGATGTCGTCTGGAAGGAGCGGGCGGAGACCGCCGGCGTATGACTGGACGAAGGCGAGGGCCGACTGCGTGCCGACGAGTCCGCCCAGCACGGAGCCGAGGGTCTCGTCGCCGTGTTCGCCGCGCTCGAAGGCGACGAGCACTTGCGAGGCCTTGTGCCAGGCTCGTGGCGTCGACAGGGGGCTGTCGAAGATGCGCGGGTTGTCCGCCACGTAGGTGAGCACTGCCGCGTGGAGGCCCTCTGCCCGAGCCCACTGGAGCCAGCATGCTTGATCGGCGACGGCGAGGACCTCGATGAAGCGGTCGCGGAAGGCCGGGTCCAGCTCCTGCACGTGGTACCCGGAGTTGGAGGGGTTCGCGGCCGCGCACAGGACCCAGTCGTCGGGGAGCACGTAGTCGCTGAGGTGCAGCCTGCGCGAGGTGAGGAACTCCAGGCTGCAGCTGATCATCAGCTCGCTGCAGCGGTTCGCCTCTTCGAGGAGGAAGAGCCCGGCGCCCTCGGTCGGCAGGTAGCCCGGCTGGGCATACTCCGTCGTTCCGTCTACGAATCGCGGAAGACCGACGAGGTCGTGGGGCTCCATCAGGGAGAGATCCCGTGTGACCAGCCCGACCCCGAGCTCGACGGCGGCCTGGGCGAAGATCATCGACTTGCCGATGCCGTGGGCGCCCCAGACCAGGAGCGGCTCGTGGGCGTCGAAGGCCAGGTTGATGGTGGCGTGGAGCTGCTCTCCGACCTTGACCGTTGGGATGTGTTGCATGGCTCTTCCCTTTCGTTGCGATTGCTCGTGCCTGCCCTACATGAGCGCGGATCGGGCGCTGTGATCTCCAGCGCGAGGCGTTGCCGGAGACCGACCGGGGAGCTAGGTCCACGGGCCGAGGTGAGCCGTGAGCCCGAAGACCACCGAGTGTTCGAACTTCATCCGTGACGTCATCCGCGAGGACCTCCGCACCGAGGCGCACGGAGGCGCGGTCATCACGCGCTTCCCGCCCGAGCCCAACGGCCACCTCCACATCGGCCACGCCAAGGCCATCTGCGTCGACTTCGGCATGGCGGCGGAGTTCGGCGGCAAGTGCCACCTCCGCATGGACGACACGAACCCCGAGAAGGAGGAGCAGGAGTACGTCGACGGAATCCTGCGCGACGTGCGCTGGCTCGGCTTCGACTGGGGAGACGACTTCTTCCACGCCAGCGACTACTTCGAGCGGCTCTTCGAGTGCGCCGAGCACCTCGTTCGCGAGGGCAAGGCCTATGTCTGCTTCCTCGACGAGGCAGAGGTCCGCGAGTACCGCGGGGGCATCGACGCCCCCGGTCGCCCGAGCCCGACCCGGGACGCCAGCCCGGAGGACAACCTCCGCGAGCTCCACCAGATGCGCGCAGGCGCCTACCCGGATGGTCACTGCACGCTCCGGGCGAAGATCGACATGGCGAACCCGAACATGAAGCTGCGGGACCCGCCCCTGTACCGCATCCGCCGCGAGACCCACCAGCGCACGGGCGACGACTGGTGCATCTACCCCTTCTACGACTACGCCCACCCGCTCTCTGACGCCTTCGAGCGCATCACGCACTCGATCTGCACCCTGGAGTTCCAGGACAACCGGGCGATCTACGACTGGCTCGTCGAGAACTGCCCGATCCCCGCCTGGCCTCCGCGTCAGTACGAGATGGCGCGGCTCTGTCTCGCGGGCACGATGCTGTCGAAGCGTCGCCTCATCCGGCTCGTGGACGAGGGAGTCGTCGACGGCTGGGACGACCCGCGCATGCCGACGATCTCCGGATATCGGCGCAAGGGCGTTCCCCCGGAGGCCATCCGCGAGTGGGTCGCCCGGGTCGGAGTCGCCAAGGCCGACAACCTCGTCGACCCCGCCTCTCTGGATGCCTGCGTCCGCGACGCGCTGAACCACGAGGCCCCACGGGTGATGGCTGTGCTCGACCCGCTGAAGGTCACCATCACGAACTGGCCCACAAGCGAGGTCGACTGGCTGGATGCGCCCCTGTGGCCCCACGACGTGCCAAAGGACGAGACACGCCGGGTGCCGTTCTCCGGCACGCTCTACATCGAGCGCTCCGACTTCGCCAAGGAGCCCCCCAAGAAGTGGCGGCGACTGGCCCCCGGCGCCGAAGTGCGGCTCCGCTATGGCTACCTGGTGCGCTGTGACGAGGTCGTCGAGGCAGACGGGGTCGTGACCGAGCTGCGCTGCAGCTACGACCCCGCCTCCAGGGGAGGAAACGCCCCGGACGGACGCAAGGTCTCCGGCACCCTGCACTGGGTCAGCGCCGAGACCGCTGTGGCGGCGGAGGTCCGCCTCTACGAGCCCTTGTTCACGGTGGATCGCCCGGACGCCGAAGAGGACTTCCTCGAGGTCCTCAACCCCGACGCCCTGGTGGTGGTCGCGGCCAGGCTCGAGCCCTTCCTCCGCGACGTAGAGCCAGGATCCCGCTACCAGTTCGAGCGCCTGGGCTACTTCGCCAAGGACCCGGACGAAGGGGTCTTCAACCGCATCGTGCCGCTGCGGGACAGCTTCAAGAAGAAGGCCTCCTCTGGTCTTCGCAAGGTCGGAAAGGCCGGCGAGGCCAAGGCCCGCTCGCTGAGCGCGGTCGAGGACAAGCGCGCCGCGGCGCTGGAGGCTCGCGGGCTCCCCCGGGAGCAGGCCGAGATCCTCGCCCAGAGCGGCCAGATGCTCGCCTTCTTCGAGGCTGCCCTGGCCGCCCACGACAGCCCGAAGGGCATCGCTTCGCTGGTCACCGGAGAGCTGATGCGGGCCGTCAAGGACACGCCGATCGAGGAGCTGCCGATCACCCCGGCGCGCCTGGCGCGGGTGGTGGCGCTGCATGACGACGGCACCCTGTCTTCGAAGCTGGCCCGCAAGCTCTTCGGCGTGTGCCTCGCAGAAGACATCGAGCCCGACGCGGTCGTCGCCGAGCGCGGTTGGAAGAAGATCACCGATCTCGCGATCTTGCAGCCCATCATCGAGGATCTCGTGGCCCAGAATCCGGCCAAGGTCGAGGCCTACCGTGCTGGCCGAACGGGGCTCGCCGGGTTCTTCGTCGGACAGGTCCTCAGGGCGACCCGCGGCCAGGCCGATCCGGAGCTGGTGCAGCGGCTCGTCGCGGAGGCGCTAGCCCCATAGCTCCAGCGGATGCTGGTCCATCAGCTCCAGAACCCGAACGATCTCGCCAGGTAGGGGCTGATCCGCCGGGGGGTACTTGGGGAACAGCAGGACGCCGTCGCACGGGGCGCGCAGCTCTGGGGAGTCCGGGCCGGTGAGGAGCTCGGCGCGGCTCACGGCGCGGAAGTTCACCAGCCCTGGGCGCAGGCTCCAGGAGCGGTCGGGGAAGGGGGGCGCGAAGACCGTCTTGTAGAAGTCCAGCTCCGGCATGCCCTCGCTGGCTTCCACCATGCTCGTGGTCCCGGCTGCGACCGCGTCCACCAGCGCGATCGCCCGTCGCATGACCCGCCCTGCCCGAGAGGCGGCCTCGTCCTGGAAGCCCATCTGGCCGAGCTCGAGCGTGAGCCCGACGCCGCCTCGGTTGCGCACGAACTCGTCCGAGCAGCACGTGCCGCTCGAGAAGGCCCGCCCCGGCGGCCGGGTGACCCAGACCGGCGCCCCGGCCAGCGCCCGAGCCCAGCGCCAGCCCTCCTGGTCCCAGGGGAAGATGTAGAAGGCCTGCTCGGTCGGGAGGATGGTCTGGTGGAGGTCGACGAATACGTCGGCGTCCTCGAGGATGCGCATCAGCTGTCTCGCGCGCCGGTGCTCCAGCGTGTCGAGGTCGGAGTCGACGAAGACGCGGTTGAGGTCGGCTTCCAGGAAGCGGGTTCCCGCTCGCGCTGCCCAGGGGTTGCCGACGAAGAGCGAGAGCCGCCCTCCAAAGTCGAGCTCTCCGGAGCGCAGATCGCGCAGGAGCTCGACCAGGGAGGGCAGCGAGCCGGTCTCGTTCCCGTGGATGAGGCCACCGAGCACCAGGTGCACGTCGTGGCGTTCGCCCTCCTGACAGTGGGAGAAGGGCACCGGGCCGTCAGCGAGATCCTCGAACTCGGCGAGCAGCGCCTCCAGCATCCCCGGAGGCTAGCACTAGCGGGCCTCTGCGAGCGGGACGAGGTCCTCGACGAGCACCTCTGTGATGACGTGGCACTCGTCCTCGTCGACATCGGCGGCGACCTCGAGCAGCTCGTAGCCCTCTGCGTCGACGGCGATCTCGAATGCGCCAGGCTCTTCGACGCCGCAGTTGTAGATGTGGTCCTCGCCCCAGCTCCTGCAGGGGCCGAAGTCGCCACCGTCGACTGCGTACTGGACGTCGGCGCCGACGACTCCCTCGCCCGTGTCGAGGTCGTAGAGTTCGAGGGTGACGGAGCTGACCGCGATCTCCGTGCAGACGGCCGGTCCGCAGGCGGTCAGCGTGGCGAGGGAGGTGAGAAAGAGGGCGGCGGCGGTGAGATGGCGCATGGAGTCTCCTCAGGTTGCGCGTTGTGCTGCCGAGAGGAAGCAGGACTCGTGCCATGCTTCCAAGTTGCCGAGATCACGTGATGCGCGCTGTTGATGCACGACACGGATGTCTCGATGGGACGCCGGGTTCAGGCGTAGGGGACGATGCCCTCTTCACAGCGGCGGCTCCGGCTGCGCTCCTCGACCCGGTCGATCCGGCCGTCGTGGTTTCGGTCGAAGCCGCTGATGTCGACGACGTTGCAGCCGTGGTCTGTGGCCACCTCTTCAACGGGTGAGAGCCAACTGCAGACAACGACGATCAAGAGCCGGAGCATCCACGTCCTCCAAGTGGGATGAGAACGTAGAGGTCATCGGATCGTGCCGCGTCGAAATCAAGTCAAGAGATCTAAATAGTCCAATGTGCTAGCGGATGAGCACCTTCCGGGCTGCGAGCAGGGCGATCGCTGCCAGCAGAGCGAGGCTGGAGTGCTGGATCAGCTGGTGGGCGAGGCCCCCGGCGGGGCAGAAGAGCGCCTGGGCGGCGAAGCCCATGAGCCCTCCGCTGGACCCGACGAGGACCACCCGAGACAGGCTCGTGCCATGCCAGCGAGAGAGTAGCAACAGCGCGCCGGCACCGAGGCAGGCCGCTGCGAAGCCCATGCCAAGGCAGGCCAGGGCGATCGGCGGGGAGCCCGGCATGCCCTCCCAGAGCCCGGGTACGAGCGGGCTGAGCCCGGGCACCACGATCAGCGCCGCGGCGATCATCCAGGCCCGCCTGCCGAGCTCGGGCTGGTGGGGCCCCCTCATGGCGACGATCATCGCCAGGATGGAGCCGGCGACCAGGGTCGTGACCCCGATGCCCAGCACGACCGGATCGATGTCGCCGATGTCCACTCGAACACCCGCGACCGCGACCATCATCACGGCCGCGCCGATGCCGACGGCGAGGCACAACCCCAGGCGGATCGGGGCTGGGAGACGGCGGAGTCTCTCCAGCCTGGTCGGCGCTCGCTGGGCCTTGGCCAGGACCGCGTCGAAGGCGGCCTGGACCTCGGCCTCGCTTTGAGGCTGGACCTCGAGCTTGGCGAGCATGTCCTTGTCTATGCCGGGCATGGCCTCATCGTTTCATTCGTCCAACAGTGCGCGGAGCAGCTTGTAGGCCCGGTGGGCGCGGCCCTTCGCTGCGGAGGTGGAGATGCCGAGGACCTCGGCGACCTCTGAGAATGACAGCTCCTCGTAGTAGTGGAGGACGAGGACATCCCGCTGATTGGCTCTGAGCTGGTCCAACGCCCGCCGCAGCGTGCGCTGCTCCGGCGTGGACGACAGCGGACCGACGCTGGGCTCGCCGTGTGAGTCCGGGTTCCACTCGGCCTCGGGCTTTCGTCCTGCTCGCCGGAAGTGCATTCGCCGGACGTTCGCCGCGATCGTGTAGAACCACGGGCGGAGCTTGTTGCCGGCCCGGAAGTCGGCTCGGGCGCGGTGGAGATGGAGGAAGGTCTGCTGGACGAGATCGCCGGCGGTCTCTCCGCGCACGCCGTTTCTGATGAAGTAGCCGCGCATGCGGGGCGCGTGCCGCCGGAAGAGGTGCTCGAAGGCCGCGGGGTCCCGTCCGGACCGCCAGTCGTCCATCAACTGCTCGTCGCTGCGCTCCGGTGCCACGATTCGATGCTGACAATGAATTCCACTTTAGGCATCCTCGTACAATCCACACTCGTCCTCCGATGCACACCCCACGGCCGATCTCAGCTGTCTTCGCTGTCGCGATCTGCGCGTCGGGCTACTTCGCCCCTTGGGCGCTGAGCACGTGGGGCAGCGGAGCGGACGTGGTGGGCATGGACGTCCAGGCCGAGCCGGAGCGCCAGGTCCGGATGCTCTACCCGCCGCCCGAGCCCGAGCCCGAGCCGCCTTCGGTGGAGATCGTCGAGGTCTCGGGGGCCAGGGGCGAGACCCTCGCGGTGGCGATCGACGCCTCGCCGCTGACCATCGAGCCTGTCCTGGTCGACGCCGTGGCCCCGCCCGAAGCTCCGCGGGTCGCGATCGAGCGCACCAGGCGCAGCACCAGGCGGCGCTCCAAGCGGGCCTGCGAGCCGGATCGCGACGACATCGGCGAGGTCGCCGACACGGCCTTCCGGGTCGAGGATCGCCTCGTCTACTTCTACGCGAACCACGTCCCAGAGGCGAACAAGCTCGCCGCGACCTGGTGGAACAAGGACGAGGAGGGGGAACGCTACGGCTTCAAGCTCGGTCGCATGAAGTGCGGCAGCGTGCTCCACCAGGCGGGCTTCAAGAACGGCGACATCATCGTGAGCGTCAACGGGCTGACGATCCGCAGCTACGCCGATGGGGTCACGGCCTACATGCGGCTGCGCGCCAAGCGTGTGCTGTGGGTAGAGGTCCTTCGCCGTGGGGAGCCGGTCCGCCTCGACTTCGTCCTGGTCGACGAGGGCATGGCGGAGGCCGACTTCGACGAAGAGGACCCGCTCGCCGATCCCACGGAGCTGGTCGAGCGTGAGCTGGCGCTGGACGAGTTGCCCTGGCTGGAGCGTCGCCTCGAGAAGGGCAAGGACCGCCGAGACGAGCGGCGGTGGAGGCGAGATCGAGGGTAGGCTCTCGCCCTCGTGCTGTTGTTCTCCCTCGCCTCTGCAACGACCCTCTGGGGTGACCAGATCGCCGTCGGTGTTGCTTCCGATGGGTCCCTGGTCGACCAGGAGGCTTCCCTGGGCATCCTCCACGACCCGGACGGTCCTGGTGGCGACCCCATCGGCACTGATCTGCTCTTGCCCGGGCGCGCCTTCGAGAGCTGGGCGATCACCGCCTCGAGCTTCTCTGCGACGAACTCGATCCCTGACGGTGACGGTCTGGAGGTCACCTGGGCGGGTCTCGAAGACAACGGCTTCGTCCAGACCCTGCGTGGCTCCGTGGAGCTCCCAGGCGCCACGCTGGAGCTGGTGCTCGACCTGCCCGCCGATCACCCGGTGCTCTACACGACCTTCGTCCTGACAGCCACAGAGGACCTCCAGGACGTGCGCTTGTCCCGGACCGTCGACGCTGACACCGACTACCTCTTCGACGGTTCCTTCGGGACCGCCAACGGGGCGGAGGCCGGGGTCGCCTGGTCTGGCTCGCTGCTGATGGACAAGGCGCTGGCGGTGGCATCCGAGGGTGGGCAGGGTGGCATCTGCAGCTGGTGCCTCGATCCAGCGGGCGTGCTCGCCGGGAGCACCGGAGAGCTCGAAGGGGACTACGTCATCGGCGTGGCGACCGCTGTGGGCTCGCTCTCCGCCGGGGACACCGTCGAGGTCGTCTTCGTCTACGGCTTCGGCGCTGGAGTCGACGAGGCGGTGGCGCTGGCCGAGGAGGCGGCGGCCTGGCAGGACATCGACGGCGACGGCCTGGCCGCGCAGAAGGGGGACTGCGACGACCGTGATCCCTGGGTCGGAGGACACCTCTCGGAGTACCCGGACGGCCTCGACAACGACTGCGACGGCGAGATCGACGAGGACACCTCGGTCTCGGACGACGACGGGGACGGGCTCACGGAGGCTGACGGCGACTGTGACGACGGGGACCCGGACGTCACCGACTGCCCCGAAGCCGAGCGGCCGGACGCCAGCGTCATCGACGAGCTCATCACGGAGAACGAAGCCGTACCCTCCGGCTGCGGCACCCCACTTCAGGCAGGCGCCGCCTGGCTCATCGCGCTGTTGTGGATGCGCCGCAGAGGTGAGCGGTGATCTTCGCGCTGTTGTCCTGCTCGCCCAGCGACGACCCGGTCATCCGCACCACGCTGGTGGAGGGCGCGGTCTACGTGAACCTGCCGAGCACGACCGTGCTCGACCCCAAGCTCGGTGGGCTCATCGAGGGAGACGTGCTGCTCACGGGCGGACCCATCCAGGACTGCTCCCACGAGCTGAACGCACAGGACCACATCGGTCGCACTCGCACCATCCTCGAAGAGGACGCCGAGTGGCGAGAGGCCCGAGAGTTCGAGTTCGACGGGCTCGACGATGACGGCCTGGCCTTCGACCCGGGCCGCATCGACCTCGTCGCGACGGTGGACTGTGGAGAGCTCGGCGCCGCCGTGAACCTCCAGCCCGTCTCGGTCGTTCGCCTCGGAGCCGTCGCGATCGACTTCGGCGGGCCCGACAGCGTGCCGCTGGCCTACCACTCGGTTGGGCTCGGCCAGCCCGGCATCACCGAGCTCGACGGCATCCCCGAGTACCGAAACGGGCGCGTCTTCGACGAGGAGCTGGCCGATCTCGACGATGACTGGGGAGAGCCCAGGGAAGCGCCGGAGGTGTGGCTCGATCCCGACGTCCCACCCTGGGGCGCCGAAGCGCCGGGCAAGCGCCACAACGTGCCGGCGGGGCAGGTCTACGGGACCGTCCCGCACGTGACCGTCAGCTTCGGGGCAGAGGCGGTCTCCCAGGTCACGGGGCTCGCACTGACCGCGGGCGGTTTGGAGCCGCCCATCGTGCTCGTCGGCGGTCCGGAGCTCGAGGGGCTGCAGACCTGGGAGCCCGGCGAGACCCGCACCTGGTCGATGACCTCGTCCGTCCCGGATGTGGTCGGGCGCGAGGAGTTCTCGCTGTCGCTGGAGTACTACGCGCTCATCGACGGCGCGCCGGTTCTCATCGGCTCCGAGACGACGACGCACGCCCGCTACGTGCTCGCCGGTCAGCCCACCGTGCCCGACGGCGCCTGGATCGACGCCTCCGCCGACGTGGCCTGGATCGGGGTGTTGGACGAGGTCAACGAGGCCGTCGCCGGCTTGCCCGCGGACGACCACTTCGCCCTCATGGACAACCTGCGGGACCAGCTCCACGAGGATCCCTTCCTGGTCTACGACCCCTCCGACTCCGCCTACTCGAGCTTCGAGGGCAGCTACATCACCTGGGACTACACCTGGGTGGAGATGAGCGACTGGCTGGCGCGGTCCAGCGGTGTGCACCTCTACTGCCACTCGCTGGCCTGTGTCCTGAGCTCCGAAGCCAACCACCTGGGCCTGCCGGCCGAGTACGTGACGCTGGCCTACAACTTCCAGACCCACCTGACCCGAGCCGCGGGCACGGAGGACTGGCAGCGCTGGAGCTTCAACAGCCACGGCGTCGTGACCGTCGACGGCGGCGAGCACATCTGGGACGCGGCGGTCGACTACGACGGCGACGAGGACCCCGACAGCGAGCCCGTCACGGCGGTGAGCGCAAAGGGCACACCCTTCGACGAGTACCTGGAGCTGTTGACCGCCGACGAGATCGGGCAGGTGAACGGTGGCACCTGCTTCGTGTACTGAGTCGCATGATGTGTCCCTGGTGGACGAACCCGCCCCGATTCGCTTGATCCCTGGAGCCCACGGGGCGATCCTCTGCCCACCTGGGTGGACCCCAGAGGAGGTGATCATGTGGGGCGCTGTTCGGCGATATACGGCGTTGATGCTGATTATTTCGACAATTGGGGGGAGGGCTCTCGAGGGCTGATACCCCTCGGAGGTACCGGGTCGAGCTGGTCAGTGGAGACTGCCCGGGGGACGAGTTCGTCATCGACTCCCAGTGGTCGATCTACGCGGCGTCATCGGGCGAGTCAGCGGAGCTCGGGGCCTTTTCAGCCCGGCCTGGTGGGACACGCTGGACGACCCCGAGGACGAGCAGGCCTACATCGTCGCCTACGACCGCATCGACGAGAAGGTGCTGATCGTCGGCGCGAGCCGGCAGGGCCTGCAGTTCGGACTCGTCGACTTCCTAAAGAGCCTGGACGAGGTCAAGTTCGATCCCTCCGCCTCGGGCTGGACCTGGTCGCCTGACCCGGTCACCGCCAGCACGACTGGCGCTGCCGTCTACTGCAAGGACTACAACAGCACCTGTGGGGCGGGTGGCACGCCCTGCTACGACACGGGCCTGGGGCCGAGTGGGAGGCGGTGACAGAGGTCACCTGGTGCCCCCAGGAGGTGCTCAACTACCCCGACGTCGACTACCGCCTGGGATTCCCCGGCTTCAGCGGCGGTCGTGGCGCCAACTTCATCTCGAACGTGCTCGAGCCCAGCCTCACGCCCGACTGTCCCGGCTCGGGAGCGCCGGACGTCGAGGCCGCCGCGTGGTTCGACGGCAACGTGCTGAACTGCTCGCGCTACGGGGACCCACTGTGCCAGGCCGCGGAGCGTCGCTTGGACGCGCTGGTCTGGGGCCAGTTCACCCACGCGCTGGACGAGAGCTACGCCCAGTGGCAGAGCGGCTACCTGCAGCACAAGACGGGCTGCGAGCCGGCCTATCTCTACGACCACATGTGGGACTACCTCAGGAAGCGGAGCGTCCTGATGGTCCCCTCCGCCTTCGGGCTGTAGAGCCGGAGCATCGAGGAGCCGATCGGCGGCCACCACAAGGACGACACCACGAGCTGGGCCGCGGCCTCGCAGTTCGGCAAGTTCGGCAACTTCCCGCGCTCCGAGGGGCTGGGGGTCATCCAGAAGGAGTTCCTGGTCTGCGAGGACCAGATCGGGGCGTTCCTGAGTCCGATGCCCGAGGCCTCGTACTTCGACGCGGGCGAGGACCCGTGCACGAAGTACTGGGACTCCTCGACGGGCGTCGCGGTTCGGGACAGCATCTGGGTGTCGGACGTGGTGGACTGGACCGCGATCTTGCCCTCGCCAGTGTCGGTGAGTTGGACACCATCGGATCTGGGGGCCTGCTTCGGTTCAACGGCAACCGACTTCGACGGAGAGTACGGCGATCTGGATTCGACTGTTTGCTCTGCGGGAGGGACTCTCACAGTGTCTGTTCCCGTCACTCCCGAGACCGCAGACCGCCTCTACGTCGTCGGCTTCCACGCGCTCATCGAAGACAAGGAAGACCTCCGCGGTCGCTACCGCATCGTCGGCCCCGGCGGCACGGAGGACTACGAGATCTCCTTCTGGGCCACCTCCAGCGACTACCACGACAGCGTGGCGTCGAGCGGGTCCTCACCAGGTACCAACGACTGGGTGTACTTCAGCACCGTGCTGCGGGCTCCGAACCCGGTGGTGGCGTCGAGCGCCACGCTCACGCTGACCACGGACACCGACGCGCTTCGCCGCCGATCTCTTCGGCTCGGGGCGCGTCTTCCTCCTCCTGGGCCCACTCAGTGGCGTCTACGACGCTGAGCTCGATGCGGACGGCACCCTCGAGGGATCGATCGAGCCCTTCGAGACCTGTGAGACCGATGGGTGCGAGCACCCGGGGAGCCTCTTCGGCTTCACCGTCGAGAACGCGGGCGACGTGGACGACGATGGCTACGAGGACCTGCTGGTCGGAGCGCCGGGCTACGAGCTGGACACCTCGACCAACGACAAGGGCCCGGGCGCCGTCTACGTCTTCCGCGGCGGTGACTGAGCTGCCAACAAGCCCCGCGGATATGGACCGAAGCTAGGGCTCCAGCTGGCAGCGCCCCATTCCGAGCTCCTCACAGAGCTGGAGCCAGAGGATCCGAGCCCCCGGAGAGAGCCCTTGCTGTGTCTCCCTGCGAGGCATCGCCGCGAGCTCGGGGTCGGCTCGGACGCCCTCGCAGATCAAGGACACGGAGACCTGCTGGGTGACCGTCCCGTCCTCTGCGTAGAAGACGAAGCCGTGCCAGGGGACGAAGCACTTGCTGGCGGGCTCGCCCCAGCTCTCTGGGGTCGAGACCAGCGTGTCGACCATCGCGGCCTGGCTCTTCGTCAACTCCACCGGGTCCCCGGTGGTGGAGCAGCGGTCGCCGTCCGGTTCCAGGGCCCAGAGGCAGCTCGGGCGGCCGGTCTCGCCGACGTTCATCTCGAAGGCGACGACCGCGGAGTGCTCGGGTAGAGCCTCGAGCCCGTCCTTGGGGCCGCAGCTCAGCAGCGCGATCAGACCCACGTCGACGGGATGATCTCCGGCTTCAGGTCCTTCATGCCGCGCCTCAACAGGTCGATCACGGACAGGGCGTCCTGGCCGGAGCCTGCCAGGCCCTTCACCGTCTCGAAGTGGGCCATGAAGTCGCCCCTGCCGATGGACGAGAGATCCGGCATGTCCACGCCCATCTCGGCGTAGCCAGCCTCCATCTCGGACTTGTAGTGCCCGGCGAACTTGCCACGCACGACACCCCAGAAGATGAGGCGGATCGTGACGTCACGACGTGCCGTGTAGGTCGCGCGGTCCGAGCCGTCCGGGTGCTGGAGGTAGCGCTGGACGATGTTGTAGTAGCCGCGGAGCGGCCCGTTCTGGGTGTCGGTGACCTCGACGGTGCCGGCGAAGTGATCGTCGAAGACGCTCTGGTTGTCCGAGAGCTGGGTCTCGATCTCGCCGATCGTGATGGGCTCGCCGCCCTGGTAGCCGTCGTCGGCGTTCCAGGTGGACACGTTCTTCGCCTTGCGCGTGCCGGCGACGAGGTCGGGGTCGACCCCACCGGCCTCGTCCCCGGGCTCCGTCGCGGCTTCCCACTTCTTCATGTGGGTCATCGCGCCGGACCAGGTGCCGGGCGAGGAGCCGTGGTAGGCCCAGACGCTGTCCAGGTTCGGGAACATCTCGTGGTACTGGTCCATGTTCGCTTCGCCGCCGCCGTAGCAGGCGCTGAGCATGACGTGCTTCACCTGGGCGACGGCCTTCGGGAAGATCCCGGAGAGCTCGATGAATGCGGCGAAGCTGATTTCGCCGTTGTCGTCCCCCCAGATCTCGGACCCGACGCTGTGGCCGGAGAGCACGACCCGCTCCATCTTGCGGATGCCGAGCTCCGCCTCTGACCAGACGCGCACCATCTGCGCCATCTCGTCCTTGGCCTCGCTGCCACCGTCGACGATCCACTGGACGGCGTTGACCGCCTGCTGCGCGGGCATGCCGAGGGTGGCGACGAAGCGCGCGGCGTCCTCGACGCTGGTGAGGTCGTAGTCGACCCCGTTCCAGATGTAATGGTCCTGGGTGCGCTGGTTCCGGATGCCGATGGCGCCGCCCCGGTCCCGGTTCGCCCGGTTCAGGGTGTTGGCCTCGTCGCGGGCGTACTTGTTCATGCCGACGTGCACGATGCCGGTCTTGTTCGGATCCGCTTCCGGGCTCGTGTTCTCGTTGTTCTCGGCTTTGATGACGTCGACGATCGCCTGGTTGCCGACGAGATCCTGGGGCTCGGTGCTCGTCGTGGCGGTCGCGGTGTCGGCCGAGGCGGTCGACGTGGACGTACTGGTGGTCTCGGAGTGAGTGTGCTCAGGCATGTTCGCCGCCTTGTCTCGAGGTCATACAGATCAAGGGCGACCCGGCGGACTGGTTGCGCGCACGCCTACCTTTGCTGCCGAGGTCAAGTCTTTCTTAGCATCATCCGCCCAGGAGGTGGGCGGTATTCCTGCGTGCGATGGCCATGATCGTGCCCTGGGGATTCACCCCCGGCGAGGTCGGCAAGAGGCTCGAGTCGTGGATGCGCACGTTGTCCAGACCCTTCACCCTGCCGTGGGAGTCGACCGGGCAGCGCTCGTCCTCGCCCATGGGACAGCTGGAGAAGAGGTGGATGGTCGTCACGTTGATCGCCGTGCCCGAAGGCAGGCGCCTGAGCTTCTCCACCTGGCGTCGCGTCGAGAGCCCGGGCTGTCCCTCGAAGGGTGAGAAGATCTCCTTGGCACCGGCAGCCAGCACCAGCTCCCCGAGGCGAACCAGGCCCTCGCCGAGGAGCCCCATGTCGCTCGGGGCGAACTCGTAGCGGATCAGGGGCTCGTCCAAGAGCGGCAGCGCCCGGACGGTGCCGGTCCCCTTGCCGCAGACCGCCGCGTAGAAGACCGCGACGTGGTCCCAGTTGGCGAGGATGGCCCTGCGGTCCTCGACCTCCTGGCCCAGCCACAGGGCGATGTGTGGCAGGGAGCTGTGCGAGCAGCCCAGGGTGAGCTCGGGCTTGAACTCGCTGACCTGGCGGACGGGCACACCCCATGCGGGGTCGTTGACCACGTCGTCGAAGCGCGCGGCGATGCGCACCATGGGGTGGAGCTGCAGGGAGTCCCCGATGCCCTTGGTGACCCCGCTTCGCCGGAGCATCGTGGGGGTCTGGACCGCGCCGCAGCAGAGCACGACCGTATCGAAGGTCAACTTCACGTCCCTGGCGCGCCTGCGGGCGCACGCGGCGACGGCTCGATTGCCCTTGAAGATGAGCTTGCGAACCCTCAGGTCGGCCTCGAGGCGACAGCCGGCCGCGACCGCTCGCGGCACGCAGGTTCGGCTCATGGACTGGCGACGACCCCAGCGCCCGTCCTCTTCGTCGAAGCGCCAGAAGCGCTCGATCTCCCCCTCCTTCCAGCCCAGGGCGTCGGCGCCCTGCTTCAGCCTCATCGACGCGGGCGAGAAGCCGTAGGGGCGTCCGCTGCACCGGACCTCGTCCTCGATGACCTGGAAGTGCTCGCCGAGGGAATCCGCCGAGAAGTCCGAGATGGAGAAGTCCCGGGCCCAGCCGTCGACCACCTCGTCGATGGGCCGGTGGTAGAGCGCAGCGTTGATCTCGCTGGCGCCGCCGACGCAGCGACCCTCGATGTAGGTGATGTTGGTCTTTCCGAAGGTCGTCGTGAGCCCGCCGTTGCGGTACTTCTGGTCCATCTCGGCGTAGCTGAAGTTCGCCGCGCTGTCAGGGGTCAGGTTCGGCCCTTCTTCGACGAGGAGCACGTCCCGACCCGCCTCGGCGAGCATCGCCGCGGTGACCGCCCCGCTGGGCCCGCTGCCGACGACGAGGACCTCACAGTTCAACGTGTTGGCCATGGTCCTCCATCGTCGAGAAGAAGACGAAGACGCCCATCTTCTCGTAGAACTGGGTCCAGTCCCGGCAGGGGCCCACCGGTCCTGTCTTCCAGGACGCGAAGCGCTCCCGACGCAGGGACGGGGCGAGCTGGTGGGCCCGGTGACCGACCTCTGCGACGGAGCTCAGATCCCACATCAGGGTGAGCATGGCCATGCCCCCGCCGAGGTGGGGCGGCATGCCTCGGATGCGCGCGAGCAGCCGCTCGGTCGCCTCGTCCAGGAACTGGAGCCCGAACTCCTCCGCGACGAGATCGTGGAGCAGGGCCCGGACGACGGGCCTCAGCCGGGCCTTGGCGACCGCCGTGATCAAGCCTCGAGTTGCTCGTTGGGGCCGATGTCCGCGCCACCCATTGCAACCTCCGAGGGCCATAGCTACCACGGTGGTCTACGTTGCGTGCGAGTCACGCTTAGCTTCGAGGACGGTCACCGGTGAACATCGCAGTTGTCGCCCTGGCCTGGGCCAACCCCTTCAACGAGACGGCCCGCGAGGCCCTGGACGAGGACGCCGGCTGGGAGGACGTCGGCACGATGGAGCGGGGCGCCATCACGGTGCAGGGCAGGCACAAGGTCATCGAGGGTGTCGACTGCCTGGAAGCCAGCGCGGTGACGACCCACGACGTGGAGACGATGAAGGGCATCGTGCTCGACATCCGCGGCAACACGGACTGGTCCTCTGCGGAGCTGACGCGCTCTGATGTGCTGAAGGAGACCGCGACCGAGATCGACTACGTGCAGGTCCTCGACGTCCCCGCCCCGCTCAGCGACCGCTACTGGTTCCTCCACGGCGAGGTCGAGGAGGGAGACGACGTCTGGCACTTCCGCTGGAGCCACCTCGAGGGCGCCGACGTCTACCCGGAGATCTACCAGGAGGTCGCGACGGGAGACCTGGTCGAGGTCGACGTCAACGTCGGCAGCTGGGCCCTGCTTCCGACCGAGGGCGGCACCCTCGCTCGCTTCCGGAGCTGCACGAACGTCGGAGGCTCCGTCCCGGCCTGGGCGGGAGAGAAGGCCGCTAGGATGATGCTGCCCAACAACATCGAGGACCTGTTCCGGGAGGCCGAGAAGCGCTCCTCTCAGTGAGCGGGTTGTTCGCGACGTCGCGCGACGAGGAAGCCCAGGAGTCCCAGGACCGCCACTGAGCCTGACACCGGCGCGGCGCACCCGCAGGGACCCTGCTTCGCGCTCCCCTCTGGGTTGCCCGGCGTGCGGCTCCCCGTGTCGCCCGTGTCTTCGACCTCTGGAGTGACCTCGTCCTCGCCGTCGCAGTCTTCGTCGACGCCGTTGTCGGGGATCTCCACGGCGCCTGGGCTCCTGTCCGGATCCTCGTCGTCGCAGTCGCCCTCGTTCTCCGTGAAGCCGTCGCCGTCGTCGTCGTAGTCGAGGGTGCCCTCGTCGACGAGGTCGTCGCAGTCGTTGTCGAGGCCGTCGCCCATGCCGTCGCCGGTGCCGCCGTCTTCTGGAGCGCCGGGGTGGACGGTGTCCAGGGTGTCGTCGCAGTCGTCGCCGCCGCAGTCTTCCTTCCAGTAGCCGTCGCCGTCGTCATCGCAGCAGAGCGCCTCGGTCAGGCAGTCGCTGTCCGCGCAGTCGATGTCTCCGTCGAGGTCGTTGTCTTCACCGTCGTCGCAGTCCTCTGCGCAGCCGGTCGAGGCGCTCACGTCGAAGGACAGGGTGTAGGTCGGGTCGAAGACCGCGCCGGTCGAGGTGCCGTCGTCCGTGCAGGGGCCGCTGGCCAGGTCGAGGTGGTTCGTGCCGTAGGCCTCGACGACCACGTAGTAGGTGCTCCCGGCGAGGCAGTCGAAGATGACCTCGTCGTCGACCGCGTAGGGGGCGGTGCTGCCGTGCTCGCAGCCGTAGTAGGGGTCGCAGGTGTCGTCGAGCACGTAGATGTCGAGATCGCAGGGCAGATCCGTGATGAGCAGCCTCACCGTGCCGGCCTTCTGGCAGGAGAAGGAGTAGATCGCCTCTGGCGCGATCTGGGACTCGTTCGCGTAGGGCTTGCCGCAGGTGTAGCACTCCTCGGCTCCGCACTCGCCGCCCAGGTGGCTGGTGTCCGCCGCCGCGATGGCGCCGCTGATCTTGCTGCTGCAGGTCAGCTCGTCGGGGGTTCCGACCTCGGCCGGGCAGGTTGCCCGGGCGACGCCAAGGAGGACAAGGAGCATCTGGAGTCCCGTTTCTGTGCCAGCGGCCAATATCATCGGCCCATGCTCTTCGCTCTGCTCACCTCCGCAACCTCCGCACCTAAGCTCGATCCTGTGTCCTTCGAGGCCCCGCCCGCCGAGCCCTGGAAGCCCACGGCGGTCCTTGGCGCTACCCGTGTCGAGGTGCCCGGAGTGGGCCCAGAGGATGTCGAGGTCCTAGCCGATGGGAGGGTCGTGGTCGGCGTCGAGGGCGGTGGGCTGCTCGCCTGGGACGGCAAGAGCTGGGAGGAGCTCGCGAACACGGGCGGGAGACCGCTCGGCATGGACCTGGCGAAGGACGGCACATTGGTCGTCGCCGACGCCCAGGCCGGACTGCTCGCCGTGAGTCCGGGGGGAGAGATCGAGGTGCTCGCGACCGAGTGCGGCGGACGCCCCCTCGGCTTCACCGACGACGTCGAGCTGGGGCCCGACGGCATGATCTACTTCTCGGACGCTTCAACGAAGTGGGACCAGGGCAGGTGGAAGCACGATCTCGTCGAGGCGCGGCCCAACGGTCGGCTCTGCAGCTACGACCCGCTCACCGGCGAGGTGCGCGAGCTGGTCCCCCAGCTCTACTTCGCCAACGGCGTCGCGGTGGATCCAGAGGGCCGCTTCGTGCTCGTCAACGAGACCTCGCGCTACCGGGTCACGAAGGTCGACCTCGCCGACAACTCGACCAGCGTCTTCCTCGACGATCTCCCCGGCTTCAACGACGGCATCAGCTCCGACGGCGACCGCTTCTGGATCGCCGTCGCCTCGCCACGGAACGAGCTCGTCGATGCTCTCTCCGACAACCCCCGGCTGCGCGGCGCGCTCCTCCGCATCCCTGAGCCCCTTCAGCCGAAGCCCGAGCGAACGGGGCGCGTCATCGCCGTTGATGACCAGGGCCAGGTGGTCCACGACCTCTTCGATCCCAACGGCAGGGACATCGTCGTCGTGACCAGCGTGCAGGTGCGAGGAGACCGGCTGTACATGGGCTCTCTGACCGACGAGGCGTTCGCCTGGGCACCGGCCCCGGACTAAGAGCGCGCCCATGCGAAGCACCGCCTTCCGACCGGTCCCCCGGACCGGCGTCATCTACGTCATGACCGAAGCCGCCAAGGCGGGGTGGAGCTCCGACGCAGAGGGTTGGGCGAACCTCGGCCAGGGGGCCCCGGAGACCGGACCGCTGCCGGGTGCTCCGGAGCGGGTGGGCTCGATCCCGGTCGACGACACCCAGCACGAGTACGCCCCGGTCGACGGCTTGCGCGCGCTGCGGGAGGCTGTCGCCCGGCTCTACAACGAGCGCTATCGGCAGGGCCACAGGAGCCAGTACACGGCGGAGAACGTGGCCATCTGCGCTGGCGGGCGCCTCGGCCTGACCCGGCTGGTCTCCACCCTTGGCTGGGTGAACGTCGGTCACTTCCTGCCGGACTACACGGCCTACGAGGAGCTCCTGGGCAGCTTCCACAGCTTCGTCCCGATCCCTGTGCTGCTCGACGCGGAGCGCAGCTACACCTTCTCCAGCCAGGAGCTCGAGCAGGAGATCCTGGGGCGTGGGCTCTCCGCCGTGCTGCTGTCGAACCCCTGCAACCCCACCGGGAAGCTCATCCACGGCGACGCGCTGAGGAAGTGGGTCGACGTAGGCCGCGAGCTCCACTGCACGCTGGTGGTGGACGAGTTCTACAGCCACTACACCTACGTCGGAGAGGCGCTGACGACCTCTGCGGCGGCCTTCGTCGAGGACGTCGACGAGGACCCGGTCGTGATCCTCGATGGCCTCACGAAGAACTGGCGCTACCCTGGCTGGCGTGTCTGCTGGACGGTCGGCCCCAAGGCGGTCATCGAGGCTGTCGGCAGCGCCGGGTCGTTCCTCGACGGCGGCTGCGCCCATCCACTCCAGCGGGCTGCGGTGCCGCTGGTCGCGCGCGAGGTCGCCGACACCGAGGCCGAGGCCTTGCAGCGGGTCTTCCGCGTGAAGCGCCAGCGCATGCTCGAGGGGCTGGAGGCCCTTGGCGTCAGGGTGGACCTGCCTCCACAGGGGGGGTTCTACTGCTGGGGCGAGCTCTCTCGCCTTCCGAAGGGCCTGCGGACCGGGCGGGAGCTCTTTCGCGCCGCGCTGGCCGAGCGCGTCATCATCGTGCCGGGGGAGTTCTTCGACATCGATCCCGGGCAGCGCAGACCGGACCGTCCGAGCCGCTTCGACCGCTTCGCGCGCTTCTCCTTCGGACCCTCGGTAGAGGTCGTGAAGCGGGGTCTCTCCGGACTGTCGCGCCTGATCGGCTGAGCTCGGACGGCGGACCGTCGGGGACCCTCCGCCTCGGGCGGTGTCATCGCGGTTTCACCCCTGAGACTCCCGGTTGCGATCTTCGGGCAAGATGTGCCTCATCCCTTGATGTCCTCATCCTCTTCCTCGCCGCTGCTCAGGCCGAAGTCACCGCGAAGGGGGCCTCCGTCCGACCCTCGGTCGCCTTCGGAACGGAGCTCAGCCCGAACACCTACCGGAGTTGGAACAACCCCGTCTGGTCCCAGGCCTTCATCATCACCCCCGCCATCGACGGCCGGTGGGAGACCCCGGAGCTCGAGTTCGACCTGGCCGCCCACATCACCCGGCACCAGGTTGTCTGGACCGCCGGCGACGGCGACCCCAGCGAGTACGCCTACCAGCTGTCCCGGATGGATCTCGGTGCCAAGGCCGACCTCGCCCTGCTGCCGGATCGACTGGTCGGCTTCGTGCTCTCGGAGGATCTCTCGCTGAGGCATCGACTCGCTCCCAGCGGGCTTACGTGGGCTGGCGGCAAGGCGCTCGTCGGAACGACCAGGGCGGACACAGAGGCCGCGATCCGCATCGCGCCGGGCTCCGCGCTCCACTTCGACGTTGGCGGTGGTGCCTTCCTGGAGCAGCACGCCGTCGGGACCGGACCGACCTTCACCAGCCCACAGCGCACCACCAAGCTTGGCGCCGGTCCCCGCCTGGATATGCGCTGGTCCTTCTTCCCTCGCACCGACCTCTGGATCGGCGGGAGCATGGACTGGTACGCCTGGACCGGCACCGACGGCCAGCTGGACGCCGGCCATGCAGTGGGCGGCCTGGGCTGGGGTCATGGGCCGGGTGACGCCCGCCATCGTGGTCAACGGCGTCATCGGCTACACGCAGATCCGCTCGGCCTCGATTGGGGTCTCCTCGCCGCTGGACGGCATCACCGTCGTCGCAGAGGTCACCTGGCACGCACGCCGGGGCACGGCGCTGTCGGCTGGCTACGACAAGGGGCTCGAGGACAGCTTCTTCACCGGCACGATGCACTGGCACTACGTCTTCGCGCGGTGGGAGCAGATGCTCGGGAGCCGGCTCGGCGTCGGGCTCGAGGGGGGCACGCGCTTCGAGCTCTACAAGGGTGCCGTCAGCTACCCGGACACCGTCACCAAGACCGAGGCTTCGATCAGCTACCACCTCGCCGATCACGTGGACGTCCTCGTGGCTGGTGGATTCTGGAATCGCGCGACCGCCGGCTGGGACGCCCCTGTTCGCGGAGAAGTGACCTTCTCGTGGTAACACTCGCGGATGGACATCCGCACCCACCCGAAGATCGATCGCAGCCTCTGCGGTGAACCGACACTGCAGGAAGCAGGCCTCGCCGAGGTGGTGCTCGCGACCACGGCGGTGATGGCGGCCGACCCAGAGGGCCTCGTCCATGGCGGCTTCGTCTTTGGGGCCGTCGACTATGCGGCCATGGTCGCCGTCAACGATCCCAACGTCGTGCTCGGCTCGGCGAGTGTGCGCTTCACGGCTCCTGTCCGGGTAGGTGAGCGCGTGGTCTGTCGGGCCCAAGTCACTGAGATCGCACGCAAGAAACGAGTGCTTCAGGTCGCGGGGAGGGTCGGCGAGCGCGTCGTGCTCTCCGGTGAGCTGGTCGCCTTCGTCCTCGACAAGCACATCCTGGAGTAGCGCATGTTACTGATATCGTTGGTTCTCGCCCAGGATACTGGCCTCGGCGAGGAGCCTGTCGAGGAGCCCGTCGAGTACGGACCGATCGAGCGAGGCCTGACCCACACGACCCTGGAGAGCGGTCTGACGGTCAGTGTCTACAGCGACCCGGAGATGCCGGTCGTGGCGACCCAGATGTGGGTGCACGTCGGCAGCGCCCACGAGCTGGACGGAGAGCGTGGACTGGCCCACCTCTTCGAGCACCTGGTCTTCTCTGCGCCGCCGGACGCCGGTCCGGCCTCCTACAGCCGCTACCACGTCATCCATGGTGGCTACAAGAACGCCTGGACGTCAAAGAACAGTACTGCCTATGTGTCGGAGATAGCACCACAATACCATGACGAGGTCTTGCGTATGGGCGCCGAGCACTTCCTGTCCATCGACCCCGACGAGGCGACCCTGGACCGGGAGAAGAAGGTCGTCGCGGAGGAGCTCCGCATGAGCACCACGAACGATCCCCTCGCGCGCATGTTTGTCGAGCTCCAGACGAAGATGTGGGAGGGCCATCCCTACGAGCGCTCTCCGGTGGGCACGCTGGACGACATCGACAACTTCACGATGGAGAACGTCGCGACCTTCTCGGAGCGCTACTACCGAGCTGACAACATGCACCTGGTCGTCTCCGGTCCTGTTCATGGACAGGAGACCATCGACAAGGTCGGGGAGCTCTACGCCGAGCTTCCCGGTGGCGCAGCTGAAAAGACGAACGTTCCCGACACCTTGACGTGGGACTTCCCCGCCGAGGTCGACGTCACAGAGGACATCCCGCCCATCCGCGCCTTTGGCCTCGCCTACCCACTCCCATCCCTGGAGCACGAGGACGCCGCGGCGGTCGAGGTGATGCTGGATCTCGTCAGCGGTGACGAGGTGAACCTCTTCCGCAAGCAGCTGGTCGAGGTGCAGAAGGGCGCGCTGGAGGGCTCCGGCGCCGGCGCGGTCGACCGCTCGGGAGGCATGTTCATGTTCCTGGCCATCACCTTGCCGCTGGGCTCGCCGGATCGGACCTGGGCAGAGATGGACGAGGCGCTCGGGGTCCTGGGCGAGGGCGCGTGGCTGGACGCGGAGGCCCTGGCACGGGTCACCAAGCGCATGCGTCGAGAGCTCCTCCTGGACGTCTACTACGCGGACGAGATGGCGGAGCGCATCGGCTGGGCCCAGCGCAACCGCGATGATGCGCAGCTGGCATTTTCCCGGGCGGACGAGATCGCGGGGGTCACCCTCGAGGACATCGCCCGAGTCTGGGAGACCTACGTCACCAACGGCACGCCCGTGCGCATCTACGCCCACAAGGAGTGAGCATGCACCTCGCCATCGTCGCCTCTGCGCTCGCCTTCGAAGCCCAGGTAGAGGAGCTTCCGTCCGGGGACACGCTGATCGTCGTCGAGGACGATCGGGCAGACCTCGTGAAGATGGTCGTCCGCTTTCCGGTCGGCGACTTCAGCCCCTACTGGCAGGACGAGCACATCCGTGACGCCTGGGGTTACCAGTACTACGACTCAGAGGGCGTGTTCCGCCAGCGGGCAGAGGACCTGGTCGCTGACATCGATCTGTACAGCAGCTCCAGAACAGCAACGATATCAGCCCTCTGTCTGCGCGAGGACATGGCTGCCTGCGCCCAGCTGCTGTCGGACATCCTGCTGTCGACAGACATAGACGTCGACGAACTCAAGCGCAGCAAGAAGGGCCAGAAGGCGGGCTGGAAGGCGAGGCTCTCGGACCCCGAGTTCGTGCGTCGTCAAGCGGCGGAGCGGGCGATGTACGTAGAGGAGGACCCACGCCGGCGTGACGTCGAGAAGCCCGCCAAGGTCTCGACGAAGGCCCAGGACAACGCGGAGGCGAAGATGGCCATCGTCACGGTGCCGGACCGTGTCGTCGCCTACTCGGGGAACATCAGCCTCGAAGAAGCTCGCGCGCTCACAGAGGGCCTCCTCCCCGAGTCCACCTCGCGCCTGCCGGAGATGGAGATCACCCTTCCTGATCTCGCCGAGCGGGACGTCGGTGACGTCGTCGTCGAGCTGCCGGAGCTGACCCAGGTCTACTTCTCGCTGTATCGCCCCGGGCTCGTGCACGGAGATCCCCACACCTCGCACCAGTCCGTCGCTCACCACGTGCTGGTCGGGCACTTCTACAGCCGCATGAGCCGAGCCCTGCGCCACGACTCGGGGCTGACCTACGGGGTCAGCGGCTCGGACTGGCTCGGAAACAGCGAGACCTGCTACCGCTTGAGTTCGTACTCGAAGGTGGAGACGGGGGAGGAGGCGATCGACGTGATGCGGGACACGCTGGCGACATTCCACGTCGACGGCATCACCGAGACCGAGCGGGAGCAAGCCATCAGCTACCTCCTCGGCGAGATGGCCCGCTCGAACCAGGCCCCCTGGAACCTGATGTGGGATCGGGTCTCCGAGATCACCCAGGAATGGCCGGAGTACTACTACCGGGACCTCATGCTGGCGACGCAGGAGCTGAGCGTCGAGGACATCAACGGGTGGATCTCGGACTTCTACGACCCGGCGAACTTCAGGCTGGTGAAGGTGGTCCCCGAGCAGTGAGCGTCAGCGACGTCCCTCCGGCGCGGGTACGTTGCGGGGGCAGGGCCGGAGGAGACCATGTTCCTTCTTCTCATCTTTGGCTGCTTTGACGACGACCCGGCCGACTGCACGACAGAGGCTGTCATCTCCGTCTCGCTGAGCGTGCTCGACCCCGACGGGGTCCCGGTGGAGGACGCCGCCGTCACCTGGACCAGCGGATCCTCCAGCGAGGACTGTGAGCTCTGGCCCGACGGCACCTACGCCTGCGGCTTCGAGGTCGAGGGCGTCCTCGACATCTCGATCGTGCACGACGACTACTTCGACCAGGAGCTCTCCGTCGAGGTCGGCAGCGACACCTGCCACGTCATCACGGAGCAGGTCACGGCCGAGCTGGAGGACCTCGTCTGCCCCGACCTGGATCCGGGCCCGTCGGTCTACGCGGCGACCTTCTACCCGGACGGCACCCCCCACGGCGACGCCGAGGTCTGGTGGGGCTACCCGGACTCGGAGCCCGAGCCCTGCGAGCTCGTGGGCGACGACATCGAGAACGAGTTCGGCTGCGCCAACGGCGTCGACGGCCAGATCGGGGTCTGGGCCTCCAGCGACGGCGGCTACTCCGAGTACGCCGCGGTCGACATCGCCGTGGACGAGTGCGGCGACCCGGTGGCGGAGTACCTCGACATCGTCCTGCTCGATCTCGCGGAGTGAGTCGCTGACCACCCGGCAGCCCGGCGCGATATGGCACGGGCATGAAGCCGATCATCCATGGTTTTCCTCAGTCCAGCTATGTCTGGACGGTCCGCGCGGCTTTCGCGTTCAAAGGGGTCGACTACGAGCTTCGCCCGCTGCCTCCGCAAGCCCTCAACAGCGAGGACTACCTGCAGTTCCATCCCTTCGCGAAGGTGCCGGCGCTGGAGCACGGGGACGTGCGGCTGTACGAGTCCCTCGCCATCTGTCAGTACGTCGATCGGGCATTCGGTGGCAGGCCGCTCCAGCCCACGAATCCGCACCTGCTGGCCACGATGTTCCAGTGGATCTCGGCCATCACGTCCTACCTCTACATGCCGGCGGTGAGGGGCTACCTCTTCGGCTACATCTTCCCTGGGACAGAGGATGGCGCGCCTGACCGCGAGCGCATCGACGCGGCCCTGCCCAAGCTCGAACGGTTCATCGCGATCCTCGAGGAGAACCTCGATCAGGAGCACCTCGTCAGCGACCAGCTCACGATGGCCGATCTCTTCCTGGCGCCGCTGTTGTTCGTCATCGCCCGCGGCCCGGAGGGCGAGGAGCTCATCCGGAGTTCCCCAAACGTTGTCGCATACTTCGGTCGGATGAAGGCCAACGCGGCCTTCATATCCGCAGCGCCGCCGCCCCCTGGAGGTCGAGCATGATCATCACCGCGATCGTCCTGTCTGGTTGTTCTTCTTGGGGGTGCGACCCCGCTGAAGAGGACTTCGACGTCGACGATGAGCTCACGGCGGACGACCTCGACCAGGTCGTCGAGTCCTGGGGCCTGGACAGCTGGGACGAGGTCGACTGCGACACGGCCTGCCAGTACGCCTACGCCGAGAGCCGTGGCTGGGAGATGTCGGAGACCACCAGCTGCACCCTGACCTTGCCAGTCGACGAGGACATCCCTGGCAGCGTGAGCTGCACGGGCCACGGCTTCGAGTACTACTGCGAGTAGGGTGCGGATCTTCGAGCCCAAGGCCGAACATCGCGGCACCCTGGTCTGGATGCATGGCCTCGGCGCCACCTGCGACGACTTCGTCCCCGTCCTGCCGATGCTCCAGCGTCCGGATCTGAGAGTGGTCCTGCCCCAGGCGCCGGATCGGCCTGTCACCATCAACGGCGGCTGGGTGATGCCAGCCTGGTACGACATCACGAGCCTGTCTCATGGTCCCGGACGCAACGACCCGGCGCACATCGAGGAGTCCCGTCGCTACATCGAGGGCCTGGCCCTGGCCGAGGAGGTGCCGGTCGTCCTGGTCGGGTTCTCTCAGGGGGGCGCCATGGCTCTCCACACGGGCCTCGCGATGGAGCGTGCCCTGGCGGGCATCGTCGTGCTGAGTGCATACCGGCTCGAGGGCAGCGTCGTGCACCGCGACAACGCGGCTACGCCCATCTTCTTCGGACACGGTGAGCTCGACGAGGTCGTGCCGATCCACAAGGGCAGGGAGGCCGCGGAGGCTCTGTCCACAGCGGGCCGCGAGGTGACCTGGGGCTCTTGGCCGATGGGGCACGAGGTCTGCCTGGAGGAGATCGAAGCCCTGCGCCGTTGGCTCGGGGAAGTCCTGACATAGATGTCGCGATCCTGCACAGGTCAAGGTCAGGAGGTCGTGGTTTTGTGCGGATCCGCGAGGGGTGGCCCGCATCTTGCTGAGGAAGGTCGTGGTGCAGGGCCCGAGGCCCGTCATGATCTTCCTTTCCCTTTTTGCTTGTTTCGAAGAGAACCCCATCAATGAGTTCTGCCCCGACATCGTCTCGCTGTCCGCTGTCGTGGACATCGTGGATGTCGACGGAGAGCCCGTCGAGGGCATCACGCTGGTTCAGTACTCCCTCGACGGAGTCGACTTCCAGTCTTGCGAGGTCAGCTTCGAGCAGGACAACCGCTACGAGTGTGCCTGGGAGCAGGGCGGCGACTTTACGGTCGTCGCCGAGGCCGAGGGCTTCGAGAGCGGCAGCGTCGAGTTCACCGTCAGCGCGAGCGAGGACGACTGCACGGTGGACACGGAGTTCGTCGAGCTCCAGCTCGAGGAGCAGGCCTGCACCACCGAAGAGGTGCCCGCGGTCATGACCACCATCCTGGGCGACGTCGAGACCGCAGAGGTCTACTGGTCCTTCCCCAACGGCGACATGCAGCCGGAGTTCTGGGAGCTCTGCATCGAGTACGAGGCCGGGCTCTGGGCCTGTGCCCTCGAGATGAGCGGTGACATCGCCATCGAGGCCTACGGGGTCGGCGGCGACGACGGGGCGCTCGTGACCGTCGCCCACGATGGCTGCCACCCGATCACCGAGGACGTGGAGCTGTCCCTGCCCGAGCTCACCGACGACGAGGACGAGCGCCACGAGGAAGATCTGGACGAGTGCTAGAATCGGCGGATGAGCGGAGCGTGGACGGTCATCGACGAGCAGGCTGGACTCTACGACTGCCAGCGCCTGGAGGACGATGTGTGCGTCCTCCGGGCGACTGCGCTCCGGCTCGCCGACGGCACCTTCTGTGTCGTGAGCCCCATCCGCGGGACGGCGGAGGAGGGCCACGGCTGGCTCGAGGAGCGGGGAGGGGTCTCTGTGTTGCTCGCGCCGAACCACTTCCACAACCTCGGGTTGCCCAGCTTCTCAGAGCGCCATGGGGCCGAGGTGGTCGCCCGGAGCCCGCGGGTGGCCCGGCTCACCGGCCTGGAGACCAGGACCGTCGAGTTCCTCGCCGAGCGCCTCCCGCCGCATGCGCGGGCCCTGTCCATTCCAGGCTCCCGGACCGGAGAGGTCTGGCTGTCGATACAGACCTCCCGTGGGCTCGCCTGGGTGGTCGGCGACGCGTTCTCCTATGTGCCGCGCACGCCGAACACGTTCCTGGGCCTGATGTTCTGGGCGCTGCGCTACTCGCCTGGGCTCTGCATCGGAAACAGCTTCAAGTGGTATGCGCTCGACGACCGCCGCGCGTATCGGGACTGGCTGCACGAGCGGCTGGCCACAGATGCCCCCGCGCTGCTCGTCCCGGCCCACGGTGACGTGACCGAGCTTCAGACAGGAGCCCTCGCGGCGCTCACTACGGCTCGCCTCGGTGCGCCGGCAGGGTAGACTCCGGAGGTGTTCCTGGTGCTGCTCGCCTGTACGAAGCTCCCCGAGACCCCGGGCTCCGACGCGGACTCGCAGGTCTCAGAGTCGTCTCCGCTGGACTCGAAGCCCGTGGACAGCTGCCTCGAGCGCACCTTCTGTGTGGACATCGACCACGACGGGTTCGGGGATCCCGAGCGCTCCACGGAGTCCTGCGAAGCCCCCAACAACTACGTCGAGGACTGCACGGACTGCGACGACGTCGACGACGGTGTGTATCCCGGCGCCACAGAGACCTGTGACGACGTGGACGAGAACTGTAATGGGTCCATCGACGAGGGTGTCGCGTCCTCGACCTGGTACGAGGACTCCGATGGGGACGGGGTCGGCGTCGAGGACTCGACCGTGGAAGACTGCGCCGAACCGTCCGGATACGCTGCCACGAGCGGGGACTGCGACGACACGGACGCCAGCGTCTACCCTGGCAACACAGAGGACTGTGACGGTGCCGATCAGGACTGTGACGGCGTCGTCGACGACGGGGCGCCATGCCCCTGCAACATGGAGTTCTACGAAGACGAGACCTACCTGTTCTGTACGACGGGTTCGAACTGGTATACGGCACAGACCTTCTGCGAGCTCTACGGCTACGAGCTCGCCAGCGCCGACGACGCGGACGAGGACAGCTGGCTCTACACCACGGCGCTGACCTATGCCTCCAGCTACTGGTGGGTGGGAGGCAACGACCAGACCACCGAGGGGACCTGGGAGTGGAACGACGGCACGGCGTGGGGCTACACGAACTGGTGCTCGGGCGAGCCGAACAACAGCCACGGGCTGGAGTGCGTGTCGACGAGCAGGGAAGAGGACTGTGCCGTGATCGGCTGGGCCGCTGGTGGCTGCTGGAACGACTACCCATGCCTGTGCTCGGCGAGCGAGGGGGAGCCCTACCGCTCGATCTGCGAGGCATCCGCGGGCTGACTTGCCGGCGGTTTCGGCGGCGTCTACCCTGAGGCGGAACCCGCAACCGAGGAGGCTTGATGACCACTGCATGCATCGGGCGTCTCCTCCGTACGGGCTGAGTCCGGCGGAACACGCGGCAGTCGCCCCCCGCGTTCGATCCCCAACTCCCGAATCGAGCCAGTACCTTGATCTTCGATCTCACCCAGCTTGGCTGGGACTCTGTCTTCTCTACCGTTTTCAATGACTTGAACCTACCTGAGACCTTCCCCGGTCGCGTGCTCGCCGAGCATCGCGCGCAGGTGGAGGTCCAGTGTGCTCATGCCTGCCTTCGCGCCACCCTCCCCCTCGCGGAGGCTGGAGACCTCGCCCGCTGTGCCGTCGGGGACTGGGTCGCTCTCCGTGCGACGCCGACCCACGCTGTCCCGGCGTCTGTCGAGGCGGTCCTCCCACGCCGAACCCGCTTCGTCCGAAAGACGGTGTGGACCCACTCCACCGGCCAGGTCGTGGCCGCCAACGTCGACACCGTCTTCGTGGCGACCTCGCTGAACCGCGACTTCAACGTGCGACGCCTGGAGCGCTACCTCGCGGTCGTTCGCGCTGGCGGCGCCGAGGCTGTAGTGGTCCTCACCAAGGCCGACCTCGTCGAGGACCGGAGCGGCCTGTCCGAGCTCGTCCCCGGCGAGCACGTCGTCGCGCTGTCTGCCCTGAAGGGCTGGGGCCTCGATGGGCTCGCGCCCTGGCTCGGAGGAGGTCGCACTGTCGCTGTCGTCGGCTCATCTGGGGTCGGCAAGTCCACGCTGGTGAACGCCCTGCTCGGAGAACCCGCTCAGGACATCGGCGAGATCCGGGAGCACGACGCTCGGGGTCGCCACACGACGACGGCCCGCCGACTCCTGCCTCTTCCAGGGGGCGGCGCCCTCGTCGACACCCCCGGTATGCGGGAGCTCGGGCTCGACGAGGCCGATCTGCAAGGCGCCTTCGAGGACGTGAGCGAGCTCGTCGCCTCCTGTCGCTTCCGGGACTGCCAGCACGAGGGCGAGCCTGACTGTGCAGTCGCCGAGGCCATCGCCCAGGGACGCATCGAGCTCGCTCGGGTCGAGAGCTTCATGAAGCTCGAACGCGAGCTGCAGTACGAACAGCGACGACAGCGAAAGCGGGCGCGCACCAAGGAGGGCCAAAAGCGGCGCAAGTACCGTCGCCAGCGGGGTTTCTGAGTTCGCCTGCTCAGGGGCTGACCCAGGCCTCGCCGTTCCAGACGTCTTCGACGTCGTAGTCCTCGTCGTCGGCGGAGGACACCTTGCGGCTGATGACGTCGCCGTAGGTGATCTTGATGTCCCACTTGTCGTCTCGGTCGAGGTCGACCTTCGCGCGGTTGGCGGTGGAGAAGGTGTCGTCCTGGTAGACGTTGATCTTGTAGGGCTTGCCCGAGCTGACGTCCTTCTTCTTCGAGGCGCCGCCGAGGTCCCTGCCTGCCCATGACAGGAGCTCGGCGTCGAGGTCCGAGCCCGCAGGGACGGGATCGGGCAGGGTCGGCACCACTTCCGGTTGGGGGACCTCTGTGTGGGTGGTGGCCACGTGCGGGGTCGGCTCCGGCGCTGGCTCCGGATCGGGCCAGAAGACGTAGGCGAGCACACCTCCGATGACACCCGTGCATGCGAGCGCGGTGATGAACGTGCTGAGTTTCATGTTTCCGGCCAGTCCCATCAGGCCCTCCGAGAGATGCTCACCATGCCGCGCTGTTGCGGCACGGTGCAGTTGCAGTAGTCGTACGCACAGACACTAGCTCCCAGTGCGATCTGGAAGCTACCGTCGAGCAGGTTGCCCATGGACTCCGCGCGGAGGCGTCGCGCCGGGTAGCACCGGTAGGCGTCGCCTTTGTGGTCCACGATGAAGTAGCGGGCGCCCGCCCAGCAGGGTCGTCCCGAGAAGTCCGGGTCGATCCATCCCGTGCCGTTGTGACCGCCCCAGCTCTGCAGCCTGTCCCGCTCCTCCGGCTCATACGAGATGACCTGGCGGTCCTGCTTCTCGGGCTGGACCTTCAGCGCCGGCCAGCGCTCGCGCAGGGTGTCGACGAGCTCCATGTTCGAGCGCGTGGCGACGATCGTGGCCGAGATCCCGCCCGCATACCGGGCCTCGAAGGTCGCGAGCTTGGAGAAGAAGTCCTCGGCCGAGCTGTGCTCGAGGTGGAGGGAGGCGCTGAAGACGCCGGGCCGCTCGTTCACGATCGAGGCGTACTCGGCGAGCACTTCGTCCGAGGCGCTGAGGTTGGTGACCACGGACACCCGCAGGCCGCCGTCGATCAGCGCGGCCACGGCGCCGAGGAAGTCCGGGTGGCGGAAGGGTTCGCCCCCGGAGAGCTTGATCTCCCAGTCCCCCGGCAGGGCAGCGAAGGCCTTCATGAAGCGAGGAAGATCGCGCGCCCACTGCTTGCGGTCGTCTGCGAAGCGCTGCGTGCAGTAGCTGCAGCGGTAGTCGCAGGTGGTGTTCATGTTCCAGGACACCACGCCCTCGAGGGGGTACCGGGGGCTCACTGGACCATGCCTCGATTGACGGGGACGGTGCATGGACAGATGTCGTAGGGACAGGGCGAGGCTCCGGATCCGAGCGCCACCGAGCCATGCAGGAGGTTGCCCATGCGGCCCTCGTCGCGGCGCTTGGCGGTGCGGCAGGACCAGGCACTCCCGTCCGCGTCGACGGTGAAGTAGAGCGCGCCCGCGAAGCATGGGCGTCCCCGGAAGCTGGGGCTTCGGTTGGCCGGGCGAGAGCCGACGAGGGCCTCGATGTCGCCGTCGTAGTCGACGGGGTGGCCGCGGACCTTCAGCCACTGGGCGAACCAGCGCAGGCCGCGATCCTCGAGCTCGTCTCGGCAGCGGCGGGCTTCATCCAGGCGGCTCGGGAGCACGACCTGGTTCACCACGAAGTCGACCTCTGGATCCAGCTGGGCCACGAACCACGCGGCCTTGTCCGCGAAGGCTCGAAGGGTCGTGAACTCCAGGTGCAGAGAGGCGCTGAAGACCTTCAGCCGCCCCCGGGTGAGCGCCGCAAAGCGCATCAAGTCTGTGTGGGATGCAGAGAAGTTGGTGAGCACCGAGATGTCGTGGTCGGTCTCCATGAGTCCGGGGACCGCAAACTGTAGGAACAGGGGGTGGGCGAAGGCCTCGCCGCCGCTGCACTTGATCTCCCAGCGCCCCGGCAAGGACCCGAACACGGCGAGCGCGCGCTCGAGTTCGCTGCGCTCCGGTCGCCCCCTCCGGTACTTCGAAGACTGTATGCAATAGCTGCAGTCATGGTTGCAGGCCCCGGCGACCTGCCACTCGACCGTTGGCCTCGGCTCAGACAAGGCGGGCCGCCCACTTCTTGTTCTGCTCGAACTTGCCGCAGGCCTCGCAGCCCCTGAAGAAGTGCCCAGCCGCCAGGCTCTCACGCAGCTTCTGCCACCGCGCGCCTCCCCAGAGCTCGGAGAGCGATGCCTGCTGCAAGCTCCCGACCCGCACGTTCGTGTTGCAACAGTAGAGGACCTCCTGGTCCACCGTGATGCGGGTGTAGACGAAGCCCATCCAGCAGCCGACATCGCCGATGGGCGTGGTCGTAGCCTCCGCTCGTGCCGCCGCGGCGACCTGGGCCTCGAAGAGCTCGAGGTTGGTGTTCACGTCGAGCTGCACGGCCAGCTCCCGGGCCTCGGGGATGCCCTCGTCCTGGAGCCACAACAGCTGCTCCGGAGTGGTCCGGCTGGTCTCGGTGCCGTCGGCCAGGGCCGCGAGCTTGAAGTTGACGCGCTGTGCTCGAAAGAGCCGGCCGAAGCGCACCATCTCGACGACCTCGTCGGCGGTGTGTCGGTTGATGACCTGGACGTGGCGAGTCTGGACCCCCGCCCGGGTCAGGCGCCGGAGGCTGCGGCAGAGCCGGCTGAAGTGCTCTTCGGTCCAGCCCGGGTGGAAGCTGGCGTAGGTCTGGGGCGTGGCGCCGTGGACGCCGACGAGGAGGTTGTCCACGCCGAGCCCGACGAGGGTCTCGAGGTCGGCGGCGAGGAGGTTGCTGAGCACGGTCAGGTGCCATCCGCGGCGCTTGACCGCCGCCAGCATCTCGTAGACGTGGGGGTGGGTGAGGGGTTCGCCCATGCCGCTGATGACGACGGCGTCCACGGAGCCCATCGCCTCGAGCTGGGCGAGGAGGTCTTCGAAGACATCGGCGGGCATGCGTCGGCGCTTCCAGTCCGCCGAGCGGGGGGTCCCGAGCAGCGGACTGTGGTCCCAGCAGGTCACGCAGGCGGCGTTGCAGCTGTTGGTGATGTCGATGTGCACCTGCGTCGGTCCGGTCTCGGGCCGCCCCAGGCGCATGCCCGCCAGGATCCTGTTGCGTGTCACGGCGACAGCTCTGTGAGGACGGACGCCACCGCCTTTCGGCCTCGTCCCTCCAGGCGCGTGAAGTCGCGGAGGGCGTCGAAGAGGTCCTCCTGGCCCCCCAGCCACGCGGCCATGTCGCGAGCGAAGCGGCCGATGCTGTAGCTGCGCTGGGTCGGCACGGCGCGCAGGAGGCTCACGGCCCCCATCCAGTCGTCGAAGCCCGCCCAGACCGGGAAGAGCACCTCTGCTGCGTCCAGGAGCTGGCCCGGGGTCGCCGCCGGGAACTTGCGCCCGAGGCTCTTCAGCAGCGAGGGGCCCTCCTGGTGAACCCCGTACTGGTCGCAGACCTCCAGGAAGCGCTCCGCCGGCGCGGCGCCGCCGACCAGCTTCACGAGCTCCGGCCCCGCTCGGTCCAGCACGCGGACGAAGCCGGCGTCCAAGAGCGCGTCCGCGTGGTCGAGCTCTGCGTCCGGGATCAGGCCCCTGAGCGCTGCGAGGGCTGCCGCCTTGGCGCCGTTGTGGGGAACGAGCGCTCTCGCGGCCTCGCTGGAGCCGGGATCATCGAGCAGCCCCGGGACCTCGCCGAGGTCTCGCGCTACCCGTCCCGCGCCCGCAGCCCGGGCTCGCTCGGCTCGGAGGTGCTGGTCGTCTGCGATGCGGGCCTGGGGCAGGAAGACCGTCGGGACCCCGTGGTGCATCAGCTCGTGGAAGCTGTTGTAGCCACCGGCGCTCACCGCGGCGTCCAGGCCGGCGAAGAGCTCCGCCGGCACGTAGCGGTCCATCCAGACCACCCCGGCTCCGCGCATCTCTGCGCCCGTGTAGAGCGGGCCAGCCCCGACGACTACGTCCCAGCTGCCCCGGAGCGCCTCGACCAGGGTCGGGAGGACGGTGTCGGCGCTGTCATCCCCGCCTCCACCGAGGGAGACGTAGACCGTGCGGCGTGACACCCCCAGCCTTCGCCTGGCCTCGTCCCGTGAGAGGACCTCGTCCCGTCCGCGCAGCAGGATGGGGCCGACGTCGCTGGCCTCTGGCACGATGACGCGACAATAGAGCGGAAGGAGCGCCTGGTAGGCGTCCTGTCGTGCAAACTCCGGCCGCACAGCTCGGGCCACGAGCACGCGCCTCTTCGCGAGCTCGAGGACAGCTGTCAGCTCGCCGAAGGAGCCGCCTGGGAAGGTGTCCACCAGCAACAGATCTGGTTGGAGTCCGGCCACCGCGTTGAGGACCCAGGCTCGCGCGATGCGGAGGTAGCGGGCCGGCTCCATGCCCGCGTCCCGGAACATCGCCTTCGAGGGGATCTTCAAGGAGCAGAAGCCCTCGCGGCGGGCCAGGGTGTCTGCTTCCGAGCTGGTCAGGACCCAGCACTCGACCCTCCGGTCCAGCGCCAGGCCGATCCTGCGCACCCAGCGGAGGATCGCCAGCTGGCGCGTGAGGTGTCCCATGCCCCGTCCGTTGATGGCGTAGGAGACGACGACCAGTCGACTCACGAGATGTACCCCAGGTCCTCTTCCTCTGCCTGGGCCGCGGTGGCGGCTGCGACGGCCCGCGCCTCGCGCTCCTCGACGTCCACCTTGGGCGAGCGGTCGGGGTTGCGGTCGTACCAGCTGCGGAGCCTCGGGCAGTGACGCGGCGGACGCTTGCGGGTGAACTCGTACCACCAGAGCTCGGGGTCATTGGACAGGGAGAAGCGCTCGTAGGTGTCGTAGCGCACCATGCGATCGACGAGGACCTGCGTCTTCTGGAGGTTCGACCGCATCTTCTTGGACTTGTCCCCGAACTTCCTGTCCATGTTCGACTCGTCGAAGTGGGCGCCCACGTACTTCCCGCGAGAGTACTTCCGGGCCTTGCGCTCGTACTTGGCGAGGCGGGTCTGCAGCGCGGTGGCCTGGGCTTCGAGCCCGGAGGCGAACTCGTCGAGGAACTCGACCTTCGCACCCTGGCCGGCCATCCGGCGCAAGGCGATGAGCAGCGCCCGGTCGGGTGGGTCTCCGAGCCACTGCTCCAACAGGGCGGCGTCGGCGTGTTCGAGGTGCTCGGCGAGGGCACCCCAGCAAGTCGAGAGCATGGTCTCGGGGAGACGAGGTTGCATGGCCAGCGCCGCGTCGTATCGCTGGACGAGGTCGTGCACGGCGTCGATCTCGTCCTGGGTCTCCTTGACCTGGCGCAGCCACTTGAGGCGCTCCCCAGCCGCCTTGCCATAGGCTGGCAGCACGTCGTCGCCGAAGTCGTCCATCTCCAGGGCGTTGCAGATCCGGTCCCCAGCCGCCCAGAGCCGCCAGTAGCGGGCGTCGAAGAAGGAGACGCCGTATTCGGCGGTGTCGTAGCGGGTCTCGAGCAGCTCCTCGAAGCCGGGCTGGGACTCGAAGCGCTCGCACTCCTTGTCCCAGGGCTCCAGGAGCGAGGTCCGCTCTTCGAGCTCTGTCGTGAACTCCCCGTGCGGACCGACGAGGAACTGCCGGCGCTGGTAGCGCTCGTCTGCCTCTATGCGGGCGACGGTCTTTTGCAGGACGCTCGCCTGGTGGGCCAGGGCCTGCAGGGGATCCCGCCGGGTGAAGCCCCGAAAGCCGGTGAGCTTCTCGGCCCGCTGCAGGGCCTGGCGCTCGAGGGCGGGCAGGTAGGCCTGGGCCAGCGCCGCGAGCGCCTCCTGGCGCTCCGCGAGCACCTGCTCTCGTGCTGCTCCGATCCTCTCGGAGAGCTCTGTCGTGTGGTCGAGGACGCCGCTGGCTTCAGCCGTGCGTGTCTGGAAGTGGCGGACGAGGTCGAGCGAGCTGACGGGCATGCCCGTGATGCTACTCCCTGTGGCCTTCTTTGCTAGGCGAGGTCGTCGTCGTGCCAGATGGGGTCCCCGCCCTCGTAGAGTCGGGGCTGCGGGCCGCCGACGATGCCCTCGAGATCAGGGTCCACGCCTGCTTCGGCGGTGCGGTCGGCCTTGGCTGCATCCCGTGCGGCCTTGCGGGCAGCCTTCGCCTGCTTCTTCTCGAGCTTGGCGGCCTCGGCGCGGCGCTTCTGGACACTGGGTCGGGACTTCGCCATGGGATCTCCAACAGACGGTCTTTTTAGACCTACCCTGTTCTGTCGCGACGCGCACAGGTGGCCTCAGGCCAGCGCTTCCACGAGCAGACCGTAGAAGATCTCCGGTCCCTCGAAGCGCCAGCCCACGTGGTGTTGGCAGCTCGCGCAGAACAGGACCTCCCAGGTGTGGCCGGGGAACCAGCTGTGCTCGGCGTGGCGCCTGCCGTCACCGACGACGTTTCGCGCGTCCGTGAGGGCGACGATTTCGCGGACCAGGCCGTGGGGGTTCATGTAGGCGCGCCGGCTGGCCGGGATCTCGTGCTCGGCGTCGGCCAGCTCCGAGGAGCACCGCCGGCAGCGCAGCACCCGCTCCTCGCCGGCTTTCTGCTCTTGCTCGAGGTCGCTCTGGAGCTCGTTCATGGTCATGTGGATCTATCCTCCCGAGAGCAAGCGGTGGGCCATGACCAGTCTCCTGTTGATGAGTGCCGCCCTGGCAGCCGCTCCCGCGGTCGAGGATGCCGAGGCAGACCCGGTCCCCTGGCTCTGGTTGCTCGGGTTGTGCTCGAGTGCCTTCGTGCTCCTGCACCTGGTCGGCACCATGGAGTGGGTGCGCGACGCGATGATCCGGCGCCTGGGGCCGAAGGGACAGCAGGGGTTGTTGTCGGCCCCGATGGCCCTTGCTCTTGTCGGGATGATCTGGGCCTGGTCCGAGGCGCCCTACCTCGAGGTCTGGGCCCCTGCTCCGTGGCAGCGCTGGGTGCCGCTGGTCGTCATGCCGGTTGCCTTCGTGATGCTCGTCGCCGGCTACACGACCCGCAGCGGGACCCAGACCGGCCAGGAGGACGCCATGGCCGCGGGCCCTGTCGGAATCCAGACCATCACGCGGCATCCGGCCAACTGGGGCGTCGCGCTCTGGGCGGGAGCCCACCTCTTCCCGAACGGGGACCTGGCGTCTGTGTTGTTCTTCGGGGGCTTGCTCGCCCTGGCCATCCTTGGCAGCCTCCACATCGACCACAGACGCTCCCGCAGCCACCCCGAACAGTGGGCTGGCTTCGCCCGCCAGACCTCCTTCGTGCCGCTGGCGGCGGTCATCCGAGGACGCTGTCGCCTGGACCTGCCGGGCATCGGCTGGCGCTCGTTGGTGGGTCTCGCGGCCTTTGGCCTGGCCCTGTGGGGTCACGCGTGGATGATGGGGGCCTCTCCGCTGCCCTGACTGGGCGCCTGGGTCGCTGACACGAGCCAGGAAGCGGGCCGCAAGTGGGCACCCATCTGGTGGGTTTCGGCGGAGTCGCCCCCCAGAACGAGAAGAACCCACCGTACCTGGCGGGTTCTACTGGCAAATAAATGGTGGAGGCGGCGGGAGAGCGAAGCTGGGCGAAAGTCCGACCGAAGGGAGGGACCGCACGGTCGAGCCGGTGGAGTGCGTGGTGAGATTGTCGGACTCGGCGCCCAGGCCGTCGGTGTAGTCCAGCTCGCGGCGTGCTCGTGGTCTATCCTCGGGTAGCTGGACCCAACACGAAGCGGACAGCATTGGCGGTAATCAGCGGTATGCTGTAAGCATGTGGTTGCTGCTGTTGGCCTGTCGCGAGCGAGTCTCCTACACCACCTCAATCGAGCCCGAGCACCCATGGGCGGTCGAGGAGGCCGACGCCAGCTGGGCTGCACGCTTCGAGGCAGCCCGCAGCTACCACGCCTCGGTGGGCGGCCTGTCCATGCTGGTGGTCCACCAGGACGCCCTCGTCTATGAGGAGTACGCGAACGGCAACGCTGCCAGCACGCCGCATCCGCTCTGGAGCGGTACCAAGACCTTCGCCTGCGCCCTCGCGATGGAGGGGGTCGAGCAGGGCCTGCTGACACTAGACGAGCCAGTCTCCGACACCCTAGAGATCCGGGAGGAGCAGCAGGACATGCAGATCCGCCACCTGTTGAACTTCACGAGCGGGGTGGAGCACGACTTCTGGGCGCTACAGAGGGACAGTTGGTACGCGGACCAGCACACCGAGGACAAGGTGGCGTTTACGCTGGCACAGCCCCAGGCCCACCCTCCTGGCGAGGTCTTCGAGTACTCCCCGGTCCACCTCCTCCTCTTCTCCGGGCTGATGGAGGAGAAGCTGGACGGCGACGTGCTGGACTGGCTGGACGCCCAGGTCCTGTCCCCAATCGGTTTCCGCTGGGCGGGGTGGCAGCGGGACCCCTCCGGCACCCTCCTGGTCCATCTCGGCACCTGGACCACGGCGGCCGAATGGCTCCGCTTCGGGGTGCTCTTGCGGGACGACGGGATGTGGGAGGGGGAGCGGGTGCTGCCCGAGGGCACCCTGGCCACCTGTGGCACAGGCAGCACGCCGAACCCTGCCTACGGTCTGAGCGTCTGGCTGAACCAGCCAGTGGGCAGCGACGACCCGGCGCTGACCGTGAATGCGGACATCGAGGAGGAGGGCCCGATCTTCCACGCCGAGGGGCACACCGACCTGGTAGTGGCCGCTGGCGCCAGCGGTCAGCGGCTCTACGTTATCCCTCAGGAGCAGCTGGTCGTGGCGCTACTCAGCGACAGCCGGGACTTCTCGGACGTGGTCTTCCTCGACCACCTGCTTCTCGACCCATGACGCTCCTGCTACTGGGCTGGCTGTTGCCTCATTGACCAATGGCGGTACCAGCCAAGGGCTCGACCGCCGTCGTCCTGACGGGGACATAGTCCTGGAAGTCCTTTGACAAACGTGGTCTTTCAGCTCTCCTCGCGCTGACGCCACCAGGCAGCATGGATAGGAAGCATTAGGCCCCTCCCAAGCTAGCAGCATTCCGGGCGAGAGCCCCGCACCCGTCGCCTTGGTGGCTCAGCCGGGCTTCAGGCTCATGCCTGGGGCGCTAGTTGGCACCTCCGAGGGTCCCTTTCTGGCCTTCGCTCCCACTCAGGGCGCAGTCCGGCCCGTCCGTCGCGACACAATCCTCGACGAGCACCTCGAGCGCGCCGAGAACGAAGGCCCCAGCTACGCCGAGTTCCTGCGCGACCTGCTGCGCGCCGAGTACGACTGCCAACAGACCCGCTTTCTGGGGCACCGCATCGGCCGCGCGAAGCTACCCGAGAGGTGGGCCTTGGAGTCCTTCCCATGGGACCGTCAGCCCGGCGTGCAGCGCGCCGTCATCGAGCAGCTGGCGCGCCTCGACTTCATGGACCGCGCCGGCAATCTGGTCCTGGTCGGCCCGACCGGCGTCGGCAAGACGGGGCTGTCGATCGGCATCCTGCTGAAGGCGCTGGAGGCTGGACATCGCGGCCTGTTCATCAAGGCCCAGGACCTCTTCGACGACATGTACGCAAGCCTCGCCGACCGGTCGTCGCGAAAGCTGCTGAACCGCCTCGCACGCATCGATCTGCTGGTGATCGATGAGATGGGGTACCTGGAACATCCCCACCAACGCCACTCGGGACATCGTGCGTGCCCCGCAGAGGTAGGAACGCACCGTAGAAGGGGCGATACCGGTCCATGTGCTCAGGTCGGTGCTCGAGAGACGACGGAGTGACAACTCCGCGTGGATGAGTGTGTGTGTTGGAAGATGAGCGTGCATCAGGTCTCCAGGTTCTGTGTGACAGCACGCCGCGACCTCCGCCGTGTGTGCCACCTGTCTGAACGACTGATGCTTGGAATCGTCACGCTGGAGACGAGATTATGTTCTGGGTGACAATCACCTGCGAACCTGACAATCGGACAGATCGCGCATGCTGATTGTCAGACTGGGCCCCCTCCCTTGCGGAGATAGCGCCCATGGCGGTTTGTTAGGCTCTTGCCGCCGAATACTACGGACCTCTCATGCGCTACTCTTTGCCAGTCCTACTTCTCCTCTCGGCGTGTGGTCCCGATTCGGAACAACTCGAGCGGATTGTCCGGCTGGAGGCTGCGGTTGAGGCGCTACAGGTGGAGGTTGGGGAACTCCAGCAGGACGCCGAGAAGCAACAGGAAGCGGCTGAGGGTCCAGTGAAGTGCGCCCAGGCCAAGAAGGTGGCGTTCGATGCGTGGGAGGCCGTCCGGGTGGTGGCGGCTGGGACGGTTGCTTACTACCGCCAGATTTGTGACGACAATGGCTGGGGAGCCCCCGAGTGTGACGTAGTGATTGGGTATCTGGGGCACTGGCAGTCTGCTTTGGCTGCGGCATCAGGGGCAAAGCAGTCAAGCGTAGGAGGTGCCATCAAGGCCAAGGAAGCCGCGGACTATGCCGCGACGTTCCACGATGCCGAGAAGTTGGACACCACGGCTGCCTCTGGCGCGAGCGCCACGGCATGGGAAGCCTGCAAGGGCGTGGACCCGTAGCGTCTAGGCGTCCAGCGCATCCTGAGAGTCCAGGGAGACGCACTGAAGCCAGCGCGATTCCTGCGGAAAAGTGACGGAAAACGCCTTCCAGAACCAGAAAACCCGCCGTAAATGGCGGGTTTTACTGGAAAAAGATGGTGGAGGCGGCGGGAGTGTGGCGGGGCCACGGGCTTTCGCGTACTTAGAACGATAGCGTAGTGAAATCAATTGGTTGTAGTGG